>Ga0075163_10001626_pt1 | contig 30413 bp, 14 predicted proteins | sample JI1023141ADNA_FD_71478 | JGI IMG/M metagenome (GOLD analysis project Ga0075163, IMG submission 71478) | Wastewater effluent complex algal communities from Wisconsin, to seasonally profile nutrient transformation and Carbon sequestration -... | ecosystem: Engineered > WWTP > Effluent > Algae...
CCACAGGTGCTACTGGTTCAGCAACTTCAGCCTTTCTACATGCTTTTTCCACTGCTAGTGTAACCATTAACTCCAATACAGCAGCTATTACTTTTGCAACTGTTGCTCCTACATCAGTAGGAATTACTCCTAATGCCACTACTAATGCTACTACTTTTACTGTGACAAATGCGGGTACTTATAAAATTGCATTTGAAGCTGTATCAGCAGCAACTACTGCAAGTACAACAGTGTTTGAAATTAATATTAACAATGGAACACAGACAAGAAGACTTTTCTATAATGCTTCTGCTACTGGTGGTATAGGAGCTGGTGAGGCAGTGTTTACCCTTGCTGCAGGCGATGTTATACGAATTGCTAATAATCAAAATGGCCAAGGTGGAAATACTGTAACTCTAAACACTAGTAATGCTAGTGCGACACTAACTTTGACAATTATTCGACTCCAGTAAGTTTTTAATTAGACTTGCTTTATGCAAGTTTATAAAGACTGATGATTTCAAGGTAACTCTGCTAAGTTTAATAATAACTAACTAGGACTTAGTTAAGTTAGTTAAGTTAGTTTTCAAAGGAGAAGCTTAAAAGCTTCTCCTTTATTTTTTTTACACCCTTTGCTTAAAGAAAGTTAGTAGATATAATGCGGCTTAAATCTTTAGAAATATATTTAACTGGAGAATTTATGAAAAGTTACCGTAAAGAGCTTTGGTTTCAAGTTCCATCACGACGAGGGTTTATTAATATCACTCCTCAAGTAGAAACTTGCTTAAAAGAAAGCACTGTAAAAGAAGGTTTTGTTTTAGTTAATGCAATGCATATTACTGCATCTGTTTTTATTAATGATGATGAATCAGGACTCCATCATGATTATGAAAAATGGTTAGAACAGCTTGCTCCACATGAGCCTATTTCTCAATATCATCATAACAATACTGGTGAAGACAATGCTGATGCACATATGAAGCGTCAAATTATGGGCAGAGAAGTTGTAGTAGCCATTACCAATGGGAAATTAGATTTTGGCCCTTGGGAACAGATTTTTTATGGTGAGTTTGATGGAATGAGAAAAAAACGTGTGCTAGTAAAAATAATTGGTGAGTAGGGGCAGACTATCTGCCCTTCTTCAAGAGAAAAAAGGCCTCTATACATTCTAAAGAAACGCGAACAATCAGATTTTTCAAGAGGGCAAACTGTTCGCCCCTACGATCATTTAATCTTTATTAGGTCATTAGAGCAAAACTTTCCAAACTACTTTTTATTTTTGCGCCTCTTAAAAACAAATATAAATTTTACATTGCAGGTTAAAGTTATGAATCGCTATATAAAAATAGTAGTTTGTTTAGCATTTTTTGTACTAACAAGCGTTGCTTATGCCTTTTCTAGTGGGCCAGTGCCGGGTCGTACTGGTGCACCAGGAGAATTAACATGTGTTGATTGTCATGACTCTTTTGAGCTTAATCGCGGGCCAGGGCGAGTTGATATACTTGATTTACCTAAAAATTATCAACCTGGACAGCGTATAAAAGTTCGTGTAAGTGTACAGCAAAATAATCAAAAACTTTGGGGTTTCCAATTAACAGCATTAGACAAAACAGAAAAAGCTGTTGGGCAATTTGTTATTACAGACCCTATTAATACACAGTTAATTACTGATAATGGTCGATTTTATGTTGAACATACTACAAATGGTTCAAAATCAACTCAGCCTCGTGGGATGGAATGGACATTTGAATGGATTGCTCCAGACAAAGATCAAGGGCCTGTTACTTTTTATGCAAGTGGAAATGCGGCTGATGGGCTAGGTAATAGTGAAGGTGATTTTATTTATACTACTGCGGCTCAAATTGGTGCACCAAGTGATCCAGCCATTTCATTAACATCGCCAAATGGTGGAGAGATGATCCAAGGAGGAAAGACTACTCTAATTAAATGGACATCTACTAATGCTATTTCCCATGACATACTTATTCAATTAAATGGCTTAACAGATATTCCAAAGACTATTGCTACGGGCTTGGCAGGAAACACACAAGAGTTTTTATGGTTGGTGCCAGCTAATATTCCTACTATGAGGGCACGAATCATTGTAGTAGCGCAGGGTGCCAGTAGTAGAGCAGATTCAGATGTTTCAGATAAAGATTTTACAATCCTAGCAGGCCAGCAAATTCCTGGTCCAAATATTACTAATATAAAAGTAACAGAAAAGAAGTTAATTATTGAGGGTAGTGGTCTTAGTACTCAAACAATAATTACTGTTAACACAATAGGATTTAATTCACCTCCAAAACTAAATAGCACTACTAAGGCTTTGACACAAAAAGGTACAGCTACAAATGGTCAGACAGTAGGCCAGTTAATCCCAGCTAAATCTACAGTTAGATTGTTATTTGTTAACCCTGATGGTGGGGTTACGGAAAAGTTTTACACTAGACCGTAAATTTTTAGATAAATTTCCAAACTTTTTCTTTTGAATTTCTTTCTAACAAACATAACCAAAAACATTAAAACCCTTATAAACAAAGGAAGTAAACCTATGTGTGCCGAATGGAATGAAAGAACAGTTGCTCATATGTTACGCCGAGTAGGTTTTGGCGCAACCCAAGAAGACATAAAATTTTACCTTGATATGGGTCAAACCCGCGCTATTGATTACATTATTAATTATGAAAGAATTGATGATAGTGAAGTAGATCGTCAAGTAGCTGCGGCTAATTTAGATTTAACAAAAGCTGCTGACTTAATACTTTGGTGGGTAATTCGTATGACCTTTACTAAAAGGTTATTACAAGAAAAAATGGTTTTCTTCTGGCATGATCATTTTGCTACAGCAATTTTTAAGGTCAAAGAAGAAGACTTAATGCTTAAGCAAAATCAGCTTTTCAGACAATTTGCACTAGGCAATTTTGAAGCATTTTTATTAGAAGTTTCTAAAGATCCTGCAATGATAATTTGGTTAGATAATTTTACAAATAAAAAAGGTCAACCTAATGAAAACTATGCTCGTGAGCTAAATGAGCTGTTTTCAATGGGTGTTGGCAATTATACAGAAAACGATGTAAAAGAAGCCGCTCGTGCTTTTACAGGCTGGTCAGTTAATCGTCGTACAAAAGAATTTTTATTTGAAACCAATCAACATGATTTTGGTAGTAAAACTTTCTTAGGCGAAACTGGGCCATTTAATGGAGATGATATTGTTCGTATAATTGCTGGAAAACAAGCAACAGCAAGATTTATTAGTAAAAAGCTCTTTGAATATTTTGTTTTCCAAGATCCAAAAGACAGCACTATTGATAAATTAGCTAGTGTTTATTTAAGTAGTGGCAAGAGTATTAAGGCTGTAATGCAAGCAATTCTCACATCAGAAGAGTTTTTCTCAGAAAAAGCTTTTAATTCAATAGTGAAAAGCCCTATTGAGTATGTAGTAGGAACACTAAGAATGCTTAAAGCTAAGCTTGACACTAAAGGCAAAGGTGGCGATATTGTAAATTCCTTAACTGCTCAAGGCCAAACCCTTTTTAATCCTCCTTCAGTAAGTGGATGGGATGGTGATATAGAATGGATAAATACTTCAACATTGCTTAACCGTCTTAATTTTTCTAATACATTAACTAGTAATCGTGGAACTCGTGGGTCAACCATAGATCCTAAGGCTTTAATAGGTAGTTCAAAAATTGCTACATCTAAAGAAGTAGTTAATTTTTTCCTTAAGCAATTAGCTCTTTATGATGTTGATAGCGCAACTAATAAAACCTTAAGAAAGTATTTAGATCAAAATGATGACGGCTCAAAAGGCAAATTCACATTAAATGATGCAAGTATTGACAAAAAGGTAAGAGGCTTAATCCATCTTATTTTAACCCTACCAGACTATCAATTTAACTAAGAAAACAGGAGAATATTATTATGGCACACTCAAGAAGAGATTTTCTAAAAGGTACACTTGGTTTCCTTTCTTTATCTTTAGCAGCACCAACACTTTGCTTTCAATCTAGTACAAGTTTTGCAGCAGGAAATTCTCCTAGTAAAATATTGGTTGTAGTTCAATTAGATGGTGGCAATGATGGGTTAAATACAGTTATTCCTTATACTGATAAAACTTACTATATGTCTCGCCCTAATTTAGCTGTTGCAGAAAATACAGTACTTAAAGTTAGTGACAAAGTTGGTTTTAACCCTGTAATGACTAAGTTTAAGGGTTTATTTGATCAAAAGAGAATTGCTGTAATTCAAAATGTTGGCTATCCAAATCCAAATCTTTCTCACTTTCAATCTAGAGCGATTTTGAATCGTGCAGATCCAACAACTCGCGAAGAAGTTTCTCAACTAGGTTGGTTAGGAAAATATGGAGACTTAAAATTAGCAAGTACAGATAACCCATTATCTATTGTTAATCTTGGTGATGGGCGTGGCTCATTAGCTTTGCCTAAAAGCCTTGTAGCCGATAAGGTAATAGCTTCATCAATAAATAATTTTCCACTTTATCAATTTCAAACTGATAGTAAATATCCATCAGATAGAAATAATCAAATTAATGCTTTAATTAAATCTAATGGTGCTACATCAACAAATGATGATTTTCTCTATGTTGCACAAACAGGGCTTGATGCTGTTGCTAGCAGTGAATCATTACAAACAGGAATAAAAAAATATACTCCTACTATTAAATACCCTGAAAATAGCCTAGGCATACAACTACAAATGGCAGCACAAGTTATAGCTGGTGATTTAGGTGCACAAATAATTCATGTTACTTTAGGAGGGTTTGATACACATTCTGGGCAAAAACAAGATCATGAAGAGTTGTTAACAGCTATTTCAGAAGGGTTTGATGCTTTTTATCAAGACTTAGTTAGATTAGGTAAAGCTGATAATGTTTTAGTAATGGCATTTTCTGAGTTTGGTCGTAGAGTTCGTGAAAATGGTAGTGGAGGAACAGATCATGGTACTTCAGGCCCAATGTTTATAATGGGTAACAATGTTAAAGGTGGATTATATGGAAATAGTCCTGACCTTAGCCGCCTTGATAGTGCTGGAAATACAATGTTTGATATAGATTTTCGAGCTGTTTATAGCACTGTTCTAAGTGATTGGTTAGAAAGTGACCCTCAATCAGTTCTTGGTAGTAAATTTGAAAACCTTGGTTTTATCAATAAATAAATCTGTAGGGGTGAACACACAGGTCACTGGTGTCAACTTAACAGTAATCTCTTGATAACAATAGTCTTAAATCTTAAGCCCCGAAAGGGGCGAAATAATTGTAGCCCAGTGCGTAAGCGCTGGGTTTACGTATTACGCTGTAAGAGAGTCGCGGAGCGACGAAAGATTAAAATAGAAAATGCTTGTTTTATTGATTTATTCTTTCGCCGCTCCGCGGCTCTAACCATAATCTATTCAATACATAGGACTTACGTCCTACGCTACAGATATTACGCCACTCCGTGGCTAAGAACATTAACACTCTTATTTTTCAATAACTTGCTTAAGTTGACACCAGTGACACACAGGTTCGCCCTACAAGTAATTTACTTTGCTAGCTAAAATTAGCTATATTTGTTGCTCAAATTATAGCTATTGGTTAAATATCTAATAATGAAGTAAGTTAAAGAGTTATTAGCTAATGAAAGTAAATTACGTATGTGTAGGATTGTTTCGATTATCTCATTTTTACTAATAATAAGTTTTCTTCTTATTTACCCACATAAAATCTTTTCTTTTGACAACAAATTACCCATTACAGCAAATAATAAAAAGCCATTAAGTGATTTAGGTAAACCTATATTCCAAAACTTTAGTGGCGAAGGAGAATTAAAACAACAATCAATAATGACTATGACATTTGATAAGAAAGGCTATTTTTGGATTGGTACTCAAGATGGTGCGGCTTATCATAATGGGCGAAAATGGACAACTATCAATATGCCTAATAATCTTTCTAAAGATATTCGAGCAATGATTGTTGATTTAAATGGAGCTATATTATTTGGTACGCTTGGAGGTGGGCTACATAGTTTAGAAGGGGGTAAATGGACTACTTTTGATAAAAGTTCTAATGCACTGCCAAATGATAATGTTAGAAGCCTTTTAGAAACAACTTCAGTAAATGGAACTACGCTTTGGGTTGGTACTGATGGAGGATTAGCTAGATATAAGCAAGGTAAATGGACAACTTTTGATACTAAAAACTCTCCATTACCTAATAATACTATAAATAGTTTATTAGAAAGTATTGATGTCAATGGGCGTTCTGTCCTTTGGATTGGTACTCAAAATGGTTTAGTCAAATATGAGCAAGATAATTGGACAGTTTTTGATAAAACTAATACTTCTTTACCAAACATAAACATCACAGCTTTACTTGAAACTAGAACAAATCAACAAAATATTCTTTGGGTTGGAACTCAAGCAGGGTTAGCTAAATATGAACAAAATCAATGGACATATTTTGATAGCAAAACTCTTCCTATACTTAATAACACTATTAATACCTTACAAGAAACCATTAGTAAAAATGGGACAAGTAGCCTTTGGGTTGGCACTTTTGGTGGTGGGCTAGCTAAATATGTAAATCAGCAGTGGATTATATTTGATAGTAAAAACTCTTCTTTACCAAATAATAATATTAGAAGCTTAATAAAAAGATATGTTGATGAGCAGTGTACATTATGGATAGGAACTCTTGGAGGTTTAGTTAAATATGAAATAGACAAATGGAATAGTTTTACTACTAAAAACTCTCCTTTACCTGGTAATGACACAAGAGCTTTTCTAGAAGGCCATTCAGCAGAGGGAAAGAGCTATGTTTGGATTGCTAATGAAGGAGGTTTAGTTAAATATGAGCAAGATAATTGGACTATTTTTGATAATAAAAATTCCCCTTTACCTAGTAATTTTGTAACTGCTCTATTAGAAAGTGAAATAAATAAGCAAAAAACTTTATGGATTGGAACAGGAGGTGGATTAGCTAAATATACAAATGAAAATTGGACAATTTTTAATACAAATAATTCTCCTTTACCTACTAATATTATAAGTGCGTTACTAGAAAGTATTTCTATAGATGGTCGTCAAAGCTTATGGATTGGGACAGCTAGAGGAGGAATGGCTAAATATGAGTATGAAACCAACAATTGGACTATTTTTAATACTTCTAATTCTCCTTTGCCAAACAACTATGTAACTGCTTTTTCAGAAAAAATTGCTAAAAATGGTCATAAAAGTCTTTGGATAAGTACTTATGGAGGTGGATTAGCTAAATATGAATATGAAAGCAACAATTGGACTATTTTTAATAATCAAAACTCCCCATTACCAAGTAATTATGCTTTAGCGCTTAAGGAGTTAACCTTATCAAATGGTCATTCTACTCTTTGGGTTGGAACTCAAGCAGGGTTAGGTTTTTTTGACTTGGATTTAGAAAAATGGATAAACCCTTCTGACAAAAGCTTACTAACACTTTCTAATAGGGTAATAAGTGCTATAGAACAAGATAAACAAAAAAGAATTTATGTTTGTACATTTCAAAATGTAGTTTGTCTAACACCAACCTCTAATGGCAATGAATCAGAATATAAATCCTATACTTTTACTGTTGATGATGGATTACCACAAAATGGGGTTATTCCTTCAGCCACTATAATAGATAGTTCTGGTTATTTGTGGGTAGGTACAATACAAGGAATAGGTTTATTAGATACATCAATAAACATTCAAGACAATATACCTAAACCTTTATTGCTAGAAAACTTTTTGATTAATGGAGAAAAGTATTCAAAAACCATTACAGAATTATCTAACAATGTTGAACAAATAAGCCCAGCTAGAGAATTTTTAGATGGAGTAGAACTAAATTATGATGAAAATGAGATAATGTTTGAATATGCTTTACTTTCTTATATCAAAGGAAATGAAACCATTTATCAAACACAGTTAGAAGGATTTGATAAAAAACCTTCTGAATGGACAAAAGATTATAAGCGAACCTATACCAATCTTAATAAAGGAAATTATGTATTTAAGGTTTTGGCTAAAGATTATAATGGTAATGTTTCTGGCCCTTTAACTATTAATTTCCAAATTAAACCAGCGCTTTGGTATACCTGGTGGGCTTATACTTTTTACATTCTTACATTAATTTCGATTGCTTTTAGCCTTGGCTATTACCAAGTAAACAAAACTAAACAGAAAGCTTTTGCCATTCTTCAACGACAGCAAGAACAATCGCTTTTAAAAGAATCTCAACTTCGTGCTGAGGCAGCAGAATTACAAGCACAAGCCGCAGAAACACAAGCACAAGTAATAGAAGAAGAAAATAAAAGAAAGAGTCAAGAGCTAGCATATGCGCGTCAAATACAACTATCACTCTTACCAAAAGAAAATCTATTTCTTGATAAAGTAGAAATAGTAGGGCAAATGCATACAGCAACAGAGGTAGGAGGCGATTATTATGATTTTATCCAAATAGATGAAAATCGTTACTTACTGGTAATAGGAGATGCAACAGGGCATGGAGTTGGTGCTGGCCTTGTAGTAGGAATGTGTAAAGCTTTAGTGATTAGCGCTATAAATTCACTATCAAAACATGCTTCTACTTTATCATTAGTAGATTTAGTACAAAGCTTTAATACTGCGCTAAAAGCCTCTTTAGCTGATCGACGATTAGGGATGTGTTTATCTTTAGCTATTCTTGATATTGATAAAATGATAATAGAAATATGTTCTACTGGAATGCCGTTTCCTTTTTTCTTTGATAAAGCTAATTTAGAAATAAAGTCCTTAGAAATGCGAGGACAGCCATTAGGGTTCTTAAAAAAATTAAAGCTTGATTCTAAAATAGTTAAACTAAATCCAGGGGATAGCATAATACTTCTTAGTGATGGTTTTGATGAAAGAAAGAACCTTCAAAATCAAATATGGGGATACAAAAAAGTAAAAGCTGAATTATTAAACATTTGTAAACAAGAACAAACAGCAGAATCTATTGCCAATAAGCTAATTATTAGTTCTGACCAATTTGCTTTAGGCTATCCTAATAGCGATGATATGACCATCATTGTTTTATATGTTAAAGAAACAAAACATATAGATAAAATAGACCAGCCTTGAAAGGCTAGTCTATTATCAAGAGAATTTCTAGTTCTCAAGAATAAGAAAAGAATAATCTATTTATGCTAGGCTGTATTTAATGCCTAACTCCTGCATCCTTAAGAATTTTTATTATATCTAGGTAGCCTCTTTGTTCTGCTAGCGTTAAAGCAGTCTTGCTAGACTCACTATGTACATCTACTCCAGCAGCAAGTAGTAATTTTACTGTATTTGTATGACCACCAGCGACTGCTCCTGAAAGTGCATCAGTATTCTCTTTTGATCTTAGGTTAACACCTGCTTCAAGCAAAACTTTTACAGTTTCAGTTGGGTTTTTATAACTAGTTTCATAGATACTATCAAAAACTATAGCCAAAAGATCTCTTCCATCTTTGCTTCTGTAATTTATGTTTGCACCTTTAGAGATCAACATCCGTACTGTGTCGGCATTTCTATGAAATACAGCATTTGCCAATGCAGTCCAGCCATTTTTGGTTACTGCATTAACATCTGCACCCATTTCAATCAGCGCTTGTGAAGTTTCTGTATGACCATTTCCTGCTGCATATATTAATGCTGTCAACCCATCCTTATCTATCATATTAGGATCTGTGCCTAAAGCAACTAATTGCCTTATTTCAGATGTTTTACCAATGGCAGCCGCACATATAAAAGCCTCTTCTTTTGAGCTTACAACAGCCCCTGCTTCTTTAAGTATTTGCACTATATCAGAGTACCCATTGCTTGCTGCAATGGTCATTGCTGTTTCCCCATATTTGTTTTTTGCATTAACCTCAGCACCAGCATCAATCAATGGTTGTATCAGATAAGTAGATCCCCATCTTGCAGCACTCATAAGAGGCGTGTAACCATCTTCTGCTTTTATTTTTGGGTCAACTCCTTTAGAAAGTAAGAGTTTTACAGTTTCGCCATCCTGATTTGCTGACAATAGTGCATGTTGTAATATTGTCTGGCCATAGTTATCTTTTGCATTGATATCCGCCCCAGCAGCTAGCAACTGTCTCACCATTTGAGGATCTCTACTACTAACAGCATCCATTAAAGCAGTATATCCATTTTCACCTTTAGCATTAACATCAGCACCTGTTTGAAGTAATTGTTTTATAAAAGTATGACGTTTATTTAAGACTGCCACCTGCAAAGGTGTACGACCAAACTTATCTTTCATATTGAAATCAGCGCCTGTTTGAAGCAATACAGATGAACAATAATGATTATCATCATTACCCCTTTCTATCAGAAGCATTAAAGCATTTCCTCTTTTGTCCTTTGCATTAACATCAGCCCCTGTGTATATCAAAGTTTTTAGAGTATCAACACGGTTATGTGCTACAGCCCAAAGTAGAAGAGTGTCCTTTGTAAAAATTAATACTAGTAGCAAAACTAATATTGTGCTTAACATTGCAACCACTCGCTTACTAGATAGATTTTTGTAAACAGGTTCTTTTGTAGATTCAAGGTTCTTAATTAACATCTCATTTACTTTCTCTCCACCTGCCTGACAAGCCTTGAAATAGAGTATTGAAGTGGTGATTGCAATTATAGGGTGAAGTAAAAATACAAAAGTTCCTGAAACAATAAATGAGAAGATTGGAATATAAACAGGTAATGTAGTTGGTGCATATGCAAAGAAAATCCCATTTTGGTTAAGAAAATCGCGTATCACATCAAATAATAAACCACCAACTATAAACATTAGCAAAAACATTAAAGGAGTCATTGCAGCAATAAAAAAGTCACGCACTTGAACATAAAAAACTATAGAACGTAGCTCATCTACAAGTTTTTTAGAGCGTATAAGGGATGATTGCTCTTTTCTATTCTCGATTACTGCTACAGGAGCATATAAAGAATAGTCAAGATATTGCTTTACTCCTGGGATTATAAGCTTAAATAGCCCAATTATAATATTTATGTTGCTGCGAATCGCTACTCGTACAAGTCTAAACAGATGCGGCTTAAGAGAAGCAAGCAAGTTAAGAACCTGAGGCTTATCATTTGGATATGTGCCTAGTTTTTCAATAACAAGACTACAAGCTGCAACATCTATGGAATTAGCAAATGAGATTATAAGAAAAGCAAAAAACCAAGATCCTTTTTGTAACAAATGGGCAAAGGGCGATTGTGTAGCATCTAGTGGTAAAGATGAAAGATAAAATAATGGTAAAAAACTAATAAATAAGAAGGGTAGATAAATAAATGCTGAAATAGGCAAGAAAGTAGAGAAGTGTTTACGATAGATATCTATTGCTTGGTGCATTACTGGTACTTCGCCTTCAATATTAAAGCGTAGTGCAGTTGCAAAGGATTCTACATTACTAGGGCGCTCATCTGGATTCTTTGCCAGTAATTTCATTACTAATTCTGCTGCAGATTTTGGAATATCATTTCGCTTCTTTAAGAGTGAAGGTGGAGAGGTTCTATTGTGTTTGAAAATAAGCTCATACATATCTCCATTAAAAGGAGTTTCACCAACTAGCATTTCATAAATAATAACTCCAAGGCTATAAATATCAGAACGAGTATCAAGATTTCTGCCAGAGCATTGTTCAGGTGACATATAAAGCGGTGTACCTAAGATAGTACCAACTCTAGTTAACCATTCTGGTATAGTTTTAGGGTCTATATCTCCAACAGTTACAACATTTTTTATCTGCAAAGTCTTGGCTTCATCATTACTAATACTTTTCTTATCTAATGTTTTGAGACTAGATTCTTCATTTAGAATAATTTGGGTTGTATGTAGGTTTGGGCTTGGAGTTACTAAATTTTTTGCTTGTGTATTTAATAGACTTGGAATATTAAACAAATTATTAGACTGGCCTATTAATTCACTTACTGGACTAGTTTTTATAGTGTTATCTTTAAGTTTAGCTAGACCAAAATCTAGAACTTTTACGTTATAACTACCTCTACCATTAGGTTGAAGCCAAATATTATCAGGTTTAAGATCACGATGAATAATTCCTTGTCTATGTGCTTCACCAAGTGCTAGGCAGACTTGTTCTACTATGTCTACTACAAGATATAAAGGTAACTTTCCTCTAGCCTTTAGAAAATCTGCTAGATTATAGCCTTCTAAAAATTCCATAGCTAAGTAAGCCATATTATCTGAATCAATGCTTGTAAAACCAAAATCCGTGACATTAACAATATTAGGGTGATGTAATTTTCCACTTGCTTTTGCTTCTATCTTAAAACGCTCTACAAACTCTTGATTTGTCATAAATTGAGGCATTATTACTTTTACTGCTACAGGGCGGCTAGTACCAATATGAGTAGCTTGGTAAACTGTTCCCATTCCACCTTGACCAAGTTGTTTTTCAATCTTGTATTTTTTATCTAAAATTTGTCCTATTAATTCTGTTGCCATATCGGTGTTCTTCCTTGTCTCTTTATTATTAACAAGTTCGCTGGAAGTGTCTTTATTTTGGTCAATACAATCATTAATAGCAGGAGTTTGAAGGAAATCTTCGGCTTTTGTTTCATAGCCAAGAAGTGCTTCTACCTCTTTTCTTAACTGAGCATCATTATTACAAGCTTTATTAAGAAAAATATTTCTCTCTTCAGGCAATAAATCTATAGCCTGTTGAAGAATTATTTTGACCTCTTTCCAACGTTCTGGTGTCATACTCAATAAGGCGCAACAGAAATAAAATTTTTATCAGCTTGGGGAAAATTTTTCGGAAATTTATTTTTGGGTATTATCAAGTTGTTGTAAAAGCCATAATTTAGCTATTTTCCAATCACGGCTTATAGTAGCAGTTGATATAGAAAGCACTTCAGCAATTTCTTCCATATCAAGGCCAGCAAAATATTTAAGTTCAACAATACGGCTTTGTTGTGGATCTATAAGAGAAAGCTCATTAAGAGCATCATCTAAGGCTATTAGATCTAAATCTTTCTCTTTAGCAAGATCTGGAATATCACATAAAGAAAGCCTATATCTATCACCTCCACGTTTTTCAGCTATATTTTTACGAGCATGATCAACAAGAATATTACGCATTAATTGAGCAGCAACGCCAAAAAAGTGTGCTCTATTTTTCCAGTCAATATTGTCACAACCTATTAACCGTAAATAAGCTTCATTAGCTAGTACTGTAGCTTGAAAACTATGATTAGCTTGTTCATTTTTTAATTTGGCTTTAGCAATACGTTTTAGTTCAACATAGACTAGAGGAATCAATTTATTAAGTGCGTCCTCATCACCTTGTTTCCATTCTACTAATAATTTTGTAACAGATCCTGAACTCATAAATCCTTTTATTAATCTATCAATCTTTTCTATTTATAGAAGATATAAAGATATTTAGCTAATGTTATGAATACTCTGTAAACTAAAAAATCTTATATGTTAATCAATATATTTATTCTTTTTAAATCCAAGGGTTAGCCTAAGGGCTAACCCTTGGCTATCATAACAGACCCTTTCAGGGTCTTAAGAATTTAAGATATCAAATATCAGTTTATTTAGTTTACAAAGTAAGAGAATATATAAAGATATTTAACTAATGTTATGAATATGTAAAACCAGTGCTGTCATATCATCATTTGTTTCTACTTCTCCAGCAAATTTATCACAAGCACTAAAAAGCTCTTGTAAAACGGTTTCTGGCTTTTGATATTGTACACATATTTCATTTAGTTTTTTTGGTACTATTTCATATCCCCACATTTGTTCTTTATTATTCATTCTCTCTGGAAAACCATCACTAACAAATATTAATTTATCTCCTGCTTTTAATGATAAAGCAACAGACTTTAAGTTTATCTTTTTTATAAACCCTAGTGGTGGAGCAGGTAAATTTATAGTTTCTACAGTTTTTATTTCTGAATGATAAAAAACTAAAGGAGGCATTGCAGCAGAACATATTTCTATCAACATATTTTCTAAATCTAAAATAGCAATAGTTAAAGCCATTCCCATACTACGATAAGTTAATGAAGATTTAAGCGAGGTATTAAGATTATTCATTATTTCTACAGTAGTCATCTGATTTATTTCAGAGTTGTTTTTATGAGAATTAGAAATTGATTTTAGATTTAATAATGAATTAACTAAAAGAGACTTTATCATTCCTACTACAAGGCCAGCACCAACTCCATGCCCTGTTGCATCTCCAATTGCTAAACAATAACGATTATTATCTATTTGGATAAAATCATAATAATCACCTCCTACTTCTGTTGCTGTACGCATTTGCCCTACTATTTCTATTTTATCAAGAAATAGGTTTTCTTTAGGCAACATAGAAAGCTGTAATTGTCTAGCATAAGCTAATTCTTTTTGTACTGCTAAGAGTTCAGCTTGTACTTTTTTAGTAATTTTTTCTTGTTCTAAAGCTTTTGTTAAATCAGCATAAAGATTAGCATTATCAATAGAAATTGCTGCTTGAGTAGAAAGCATATGCAATACTTCTAGACGTTCAAATGTAAATACTCCTGTAGATAAATTATTTTCTAAATATAAAATTCCTGTTAAATTTCCTTGATTAACAATAGGAATAGATAAAATAGATTTTGGTTGATTATTAACTATATAGGGGTCTTGAATAAATCTATCATCTATAGAAGCATTATCTAAAACTAAATTTTCTTTTGTACGAATAACATAATTAATAATTGCTTGTGATAGGTATTTACATTCTTCTAAAGCAATAGCTTCTGTAAGTTTAACTGGTGTTTGTTCTGAGTAAGCTTCTACTTCAACAAAAAATTGAGAATCTTTTTTTAATAATAAAAACCCTTTGTTTGCTCCAGCATTTTCTAGCACAATTTTTACTAGCTCAGTCATTAATTTATCTAAAACTATTTCACTTGATATTGCTTGAGAGGCTTTTATTACAGTGGCTAAATCTAAAGAAGTGTTTTTAGTATCTAATAAAGGTTTATCTAAATTAGGGTTATTTAGAACATTAAGCTTATTAATTTGTGGTATAAGCTCAAAATATTCTTTTTCGATTTGAGCAGTTTTTGCCATTGCCCCCCATTTTGTATAGCAACGATGTGCATCTAGTAAGTACAATTTAGCAATTCGTTTTTGTTCTTTCTTTAAATAAAATTTCCCTGCTAATTCATTTGCTAAAGCTTCTTCTTGTATATAGTTATATTTTTTAGCTAGTTCAATAGACTTATCATAATAATAGTAGGCTAGTTCACTATTTTTTAATACACGTGCTTTTTCTGCTTCTACCAAATAATATTTACTGGAAAAATTCATAGGAGCATGTTTCATCCATTGTTTTATTTTCTTTTGATTAGAAACTATTTTGTAATAAACCTGTAGTTTTTCAAATGGCGAAAAAGTTTCATAAATAGCTAGCCAAACAAGAGAGTCATAAAAATAAAAATATGCTGAGATATAAGTTCCTATTAAACTATCTAAGTATTTTTTTAAGACCTTGATGTTATAAGTAGCTTCTTTATAATCGTGAAACAAATAGCTTAAAAACAATTTATTAAAATATAAGATACCTAAAGAAGTTTGGTCATTTGCTGCTAAATACATTGGTAAGACAATTTTCTCATCATAGCTTTGACCTACTAAAATAGCAGGGTTAGATATATTTGGCTCAAGTAAATTTAATACTATTTGGTTATACATCCGTACTAAATAGTTTGCCATCTTATGCCTAAATTTATCACTAACTTTTATATATTTATCTGTTTCTAATTTAACAAAAGATAGTTCTTTAGCTGAAACTATTAAAAATGCTAAATAGGATTGAATAGAGTATATAGCATATTCTAGATTACCTGTTTCCAAGCCATTTTGATAAGACTCAAACAAGGGTTCTAACATTTCCTCAAAATGATTTTTCCAAATTTTCACAAAACCATATACACCAAAAAATGTATCGGTTTTTTCTTCTTTAGCATTAAATTGATCTAATATATCTAAAGCAATTTCACCAAATTCATTACCTGATTCTATTTCTTTTAGGCTACAAAGAATTAAGCCATAAGCTGCATAAGTATGTGCAGATTCTTTAGTATTTCCATATTGAACTGATAGTTTTAAGCGAATAAAAACAGATAATATAAATAAATTAGGGCAAACAAAAAAAGCTGGGCTGTTAATAACATAAAGTATTCTCATAACCGCTAACTTATAAGGATCTGTCATCTTAGGTAAACTAGTTAACGTTTCTTTTGTCTTACCTTTTAATAGCCATTTTGTTTTTAATAAACCTATTATTACATCTGTTTTACTAGGGTTTGAGGGTAAATTAATTTCTAAAAGTCTTAATACGACTAATGAAATATTTACTGCTTCTAATGGTTTTAGTTGTGCTTTTAAGGCTTGTATTTTAATTTCATAAGCTTTTACTTTTTCTAGTAATTTATTAGCATTATTTATTGCAATTTGAATAAAATTTTCCATTTCTTCAAAATTACTATTAAGATAAGCCGCTTCAGATATTTCTAAGTAAAGTGATAAAGTTAATTCATAGAGCTGCTGCCAAGAATTAGAAGGTAATAAATTGATAGCAATGTCAAAATACTTAAAAGCTGAATAATAAGCTATAGATTCTTTTGCTTTCTTTCCTGCCATTAAGTTTAATTTAATCAAATTAATTTTCTCTTCTAGATTAGTAATTAAAGAAATACCAAAATTCATTTGATTAACAATATCAAAAATCTTTTCCTCTAGATTTATCTCACTAGTGCTATCTAGAATTAAACGGCCTATTTTTAGATGTACGGGGTCTTTCTCTACCGTTTCAATTAAAGAGTATGCGGCTTGTTGTACCCTATCATGTAAGAACTTATAATTTATTTGGTCAGCATTAATAGAGTCTAAAAACTTATAGTTTTCATTAACAGGTAAAATTAATCCTTCTTGTAAAATCAACCATAAATCTGAAAAAGTGCTGGTAGCATCTTGCTCATTAATAACAGATAAAGTTTTTAGATCAAATTGGTTACCAATACATGCTGCTAGTTTTAAGATATTTTGGCTACTATTAGAAAGGCTTTTTATTTTTGCTAGCATTAAATCTACTACATTACTAGTTATATCAGCTTGTTGAATTTTATCTATTTCCCATACCCATTTCCCAATATTTCTATTAAATACAATTAATTTAATCTCATATAATCTTTTTATAAATTGCTCTAGAAAAAAAGGGTTTCCACCTGTTTTTTGATAACAAATAGTTGCTAACTCTTGACTGTCTATTTCTGTAACCTTAAAGCTATCAATAATTAATTGTTTAATATTTAATATATTTAAGGGTTCTAAAATAATTTGATTAATTTTGGCATTAATTGCTCTAGCCCTGTTAACCATACTAATTAGAGGGTGAGAATCATCTACTTCATTATCACGATATGCCCCAATAACAAATAAATGTTTTATTTCATAGTCGGTAATTAATTGCTCTAATAAGTTAATTGACGGTATATCAGCCCATTGTAAATCATCAATAAATAAAACTAGTGGGCTATTTTGTTGTGCTAAAACCCTAACAAAGTTTTGAAATACTAAATTAAAACGGTTTTGAGCTTGTGTCCCTAATAATTTAGTTGCTGGGGATTGGCTGCCAATAATTAATTCTAACTCTGGGATTACATCTATAATGGTTTGTGCATTAGGAGTTAATGCATTTAAGAGTTCTTTTTTCCAAAAAGATATCCTTTCAACACTTTCAGTTAAAATTTGTTTTATTAAACTAGTAAAAGCTTTTATTATTGCACTATAAGGAATATTACGTTGAAACTGATCATATTTACCACTAATAAAATACCCTTTTTGTTTAGTTATAGGTTTATATATTTCTTGAATTAAAGAAGACTTCCCTATACCTGAATAGCCTAATACTAAGGTCATCTCAGTGCTATTATGAACATGTGCAAAAGTATTTATCAAAGACTCTATTTCTTTTTCTCTACCATATAATTTTCTTGGAATTTGTAGCTGCTCTGAAATATCTTGTTGAGCTAAAACAAAGTTTTTTACTGTATTACTTTTATTAATTTGTCTTAAGCATTCTTCAATATCTGTTTTCAACCCATAGCTACTTTGATAACGCTCAGTAGCATTTTTTTCTAATAGTTTCATTACTATATTAGAAATAGTCATAGGAATATTTGAATTAATACTGTTAGGGGGAGTAGGTTGCTTTGCAATATGGCTATGTACTATTTCTAAAGCATCAGTTGACTGAAAAGGTAATTGCCCTGTTAAAAGCTGATAAAATACTATCCCAAGCGAATAAAAATCAGACCTATAATCAATAAAAGTATTCATCCTGCCGGTCTGTTCTGGTGAAATATATTCTAAACTCCCCTCTAGAACATCAGGATTAATAAATACTTGATACTCTGTCCCTAGCTTTGAAGAAATATCAAAGCCTATTAAATTAACTGAATAATCTACTGGGTTAATTAAAATATTATTTAGGTTAATATTTTTATGTAAAATATTTTGTTGATGAATACTACCTAATATATCTACTAAATGACTAGTGATAGTTAGTATAGAAATTAATGTAAGTTCTTTATTTTGCAAGTATATAGAAAGAGGTAACATATTATTATCTTGTAAGATAATTGCTGCTCCTTCTTGACTATATTCAAATCCTATTACTAAAGGTATTCCAACTATTGAGCTTAGAGAGTTTATAACCTCATATTCATGTTTTAATTGGGATTTATATATTGTAGTACTAGGCTCATATGTAATTAGCTTTACTAGAACATGGCGGTTTTCTTGCTTACTTGATCCTGTCCATAAAGAAAATTTATTTATTTTAGTAATCAGTTTTTCTAGCTTATAATCAACTAGCTCAAAAACCATTAAAGTGCCTCATAGTCTTAATCTAGAACATAATAATAAATAACAATTACTATTATTACCAAAAAACTATTTATTATAGCTAATATTTTGCTATAGTATTTCATCTAGTAACTAGCTCGTAAGTTTTCATTTTATCAGAATTTGAGGCACCAACTTAATGGATGAAGTAAAAAAACGCAAGAAAATTGCTGTTTTAGGTGGTGGAATAGGCGCTCTTTCTGCTGTGTTTGGGATAACTTCTTTAGAAAATTGGCAAGATAATTATGATATAACGGTCTATCAATTAGGTTGGCGTTTAGGTGGCAAAGGCGCTAGTGGTCGTAATTTATCAGCTAATGCCCGTATTGAAGAACATGGTCTACATGTCTGGCCAGGATTTTATGATAATTCCTTTTGGGTAATGAGAAAATGCTATGAAGAACTAAATAGACCTATTAAAAACCCTCTAGCCACTTGGCAAGATGCCTTTAAGCCTCAAAGTATCTTTACTGTAGAAGAATATATAGACCAAAAATGGATTAACTGGAACCTAGACCTCCCTACTAATAGTGAATTACCTGGTAATGGTAAAGAGTTATTATCCTTATGGGATTATATCCATATGGCTTTAGAATTTCTCCTAGAGACATTTAAGCAATGGCTTTTTCAGCGCTTTGACTGTACTCATATACTAAGTTTTTTAGATAGTATTGTCACTAGTATAGATTCTTTAGTAAAAGATTTTTGTAAAGATATTTTTACCATCTCATCTAGTGATTCTAAAAGCTCAAAAGCTCCTTTTCAGGCTCATTTTAATCAAGGGCTAGGTTTATTATTAGGAACTTTAGATTTTGCCAACACTTTAGACAAAGATTCTCAAAACCATTCTCTAGAACATCATAACCAACTTGTTTCTTTACTAAAAAATTTCCTTAAATGGCTTTGGGAAGAGGTAAAAGAAGAGGTCGAGACTCATAATCTTACTAGAAGAATGTGGATTATGATGGATCTAGCAATAACTCATATTTGTGGCTTGCTTGATGATGGAGTTTTATTTAAAGGATTTCAGTCAATTGATAATCTTGAATGGTCTGAATGGATGCATAAACATGGAGCAAGTAATATAACTATAAATTCTGGTTTAGTAAGAGGAATGTATAGCGCTCTTTTTGGTTTTTATAGGGGTATTACTGAAGGTTTTGTTGAAGGAGACTGGAAACATCGCGCGGTGGCAGCAGGAGTTATGATTCATGGAACTTTAAGATATGCCCTTACCTATAAAGGAGCAATTCTCTGGGAAATGCAAGCTAGTATGGGGGAATGTGTCTTTACCCCTCTTTATCAATGCTTAAAAGAGCGTGGTGTAAAGTTTGAATTTTTCAGACAAGTAAAAAACTTAACTTTATCAGAAGACAAAAATAGTATTTCTAGTATTACTATTGGTCATCAAGCAACTCTAAAACCTGAATATACAGAATACAACCCTCTAATAAATATCAAAGGGATAGACTGTTGGCCTTCAGAGCCTTTCTATGACCAACTCCAAGAAGGTCAAGAGCTTAAAGATCAAAATATAAACTTAGAATCTGCTTGGACTCCTTGGAAAAATATTAAAGAAGAAACCATTAAACTAGAGCAGGATTTTGATTTAGTTATCTTAGGTATATCTATTGGTGCATTAAAATATATTTGTAAAGAGTTAATTGAAGCAAAAGAACCTTGGCAAAAAATGGTAGAGACAACAGAAACTATTTTTACTCAAGCTATGCAACTTTGGTTAAAACCCTCTCGTCAAGCACTAGGATGGCATTATCATAAAACTATTCTTACCGCTTATGCTGAACCATTAGACACTTGGGGAGATTTAAGCCATTTAATCAAAAGAGAAGAATGGCCACAAGAAGACTTACATAATATCCCACATAGTATTGCTTACTTTTGTGGTGCATTAGAAACACCATCAGAACTACCACCATTTACAGACTATGACTATCCAAAACAAGAATTAGAAAAAGCCAGACAAACGGCTATAAACTGGCTAGAACAAAACACTCGTCATATGTGGCCACAAGCCGCTCAAGCAGGCTCAAAAGCATTAAATTGGAATTTACTTGTTGATCCTGAAAATAGAACAGGAATAGATCGATTTGATTGGCAATATTGCCGTACAAATCTTAACCCTTCTGATCAATATGTTTTATCTGTCCCTAATAGTACTATTCACCGTCTTAAGCCTGATCAAACAGGTTTTGACAATTTATTTATTGTTGGTGATTGGGTATCTAATGCTCTTAACTATGGTTGTATTGAGGGAACTGTTCTTACAGGATTAATGGCATCTAGATCCATTTGTGGTTATCCAGAAAAAATTGTTGGTGAAAAAATCTAAGGAGTCTTTATGTTTGGCTTAGAAAAACCTTGGTATATTAATGTAGGTGGTACACAAACTTATGCTCAACCATATAAAATGGATGGAACACATTTTTACTGTTTTCTTTTAGAAGCAAATATAGAAAACTTACAAAACCTTTGTGATAAACACCTTAATCAAGTTACTCAAGGAGAGATAAAGTATATTCCTTTAATTCCAATGGTAATGCTAGGATTTGCACATATCTCTAAAGGATATTCTTTGGCTGCTCCATTTTCTGATTATGGGTGGATGCCAGAAAATGATGTTGCTTTTTGGGTACCTGTTGCAGCAGTAAAAAAAGTTTTAGGAATAACTTTTATTGACCATATTGCATGGTATTTACCCTATGTATGGGTAGATAGCCCAATGGCAACTGCCATTGGACGTGAAACTTGGGGATTTTACAAACAACAAGCTAGCTTTAATATCCCTACAGATTTTACTCATGATGCAAAATTAACTGTAGACGCATTAGCCGTTTCTCATTTTAATCCTGATAGCGAATTTAAGCCTCTTAGACTACTAGAAGTAACTCGCACAGATAGTGCTATGGTAGGGAGTTTAGACAAAAAATGGCAACACTCTAAAGAAGGTTTTACAGATATTGCTAGTATTCTATTTGGTAATGGATCTATTAGGCTACCAGACCTAAATCTAATAGTTGAAGTTTTAGATATGATTTATCACGAAGAAATCCCAATGGTTTTTCTAAAACAATTTCGTGATGTTGAAAATGGTAATCGTGCTTGTTATCAAGCTATTATTAACTCTTTTGCTCGTATGACTAAATTTCACACAGGTGGATTTCTTTCAGGAGACTACAAAGCTAAGATAAGTAATTTCCAAAGCCACCCAATTATTTCTGACCTTGGATTAACAGGTGAAGAAGTAGATATACTTTCAGCTTTCTATGTTTATTATGATTTTCGATTAGATGGAGGGAATGTAGTTTGGCAAGCACCAAATTCTCGTCTAGAAAAAATCTGTAATAAACTCTCTAAACCATTTTCTCTATTACAAAACTTAAATAAACTTTGGCGTAAATAAACAAAGTTTATTGATTAATCAAACGTTTTACTAATGCAATTTTTTATTTCAACACTTTATAGCCATTATAGAAAGGGGTTTGATAATGCCAAAAGTTGTGATCTTGGGCGGAGGCGTGGCAGGGTTAAGTGCTGCACATGAACTATTAGAACGTGGTTTTGAAGTAGAAGTATATGAATCTAAATGTATTCCTGGTGGTAAAGCGCGAAGTATTCCAGTCCCAGGTTCAGGAACCGCTGGTAGAAAAGATTTGCCTGGAGAACATGGCTTTAGGTTCTTACCTAGTTTTTATCAAAATCTCCCTGATACTATGAAGCGTATTCCTTATAAAAACCCTAAAACAGGCGTTTTTAACCCTGATGGTGTTTGTGGTAATTTGGTAGGGGCTACTAGATTAGGCTTTTATCAATTTGGAAAACGCCCTCTTATTACTTTAACAAATTTTCCTAAAACCTTTGCTGACTGGAAATTAGCAATTTCTGATCTTGTTAATCCTCCAATACATGTTCCTATGTCAGATTTAACTTTTTTTGCAGCTAGAATTTTCCAAATGATGACAAGCTGTGATGAACGCCGCTCAGATGACTATGATAGGCTATCTTGGTGGCATTATATTGATGCAGAAAATCGCTCTAAAACCTATCAAGATTTTTTTGCTAATGGGCTAACACGCTCGCTTGCCGCTGCACAAGGCCAATTAGCTAGTGCTAAAACTATTGGCTCAACTTTTATTCAACTATTTTTAGATTTATTTCGCTCTGGCCATAGTGATAGATTACTTAATGGCCCAACTAATGAAGTTTGGATAGAACCTTGGATTAATTACTTAACAAATAAAGACTTACATACTAAACCAGCTAAATATTCACTTAATTCACCTCTTAAAGCTATAAATTGTAAAGGGCAAAAAATTTATAGTGTTATAGTTGATATAGAAGGAAAATCTACTGAAGTTAGAGGAGATTACTATTTATTTTCTATCCCTGTAGAAGCAATGGCTGATTATATTACTAAAGACTTAACAGACCTTGACCCAACATTAGCCAATATTGTAACTCTTAAACAATATGTTCGCTGGATGAATGGAATACAATTTTTCCTAAAAGAAGATGTTCCAATGATAAATGGTCATGTTGCTTATGTTGATTCTCCTTGGGCGCTTACCTCTATATCTCAGCATCAATTTTGGAAAGATATAGACTTAAGTAAATATGGTGATGGTAAAGTAAAAGGAATTATTTCTGTTGATGTCTCTGATTGGTTTACTCCTGGATTAAATGGTAAAGAAGCTCATAATTGTACTCGTGAAGAAATAAAAGACGATATTTGGAAACAAATGAAACTAAGCGTTAATGTTAATGGCAGAGAAATACTTAAAGATAGCAATATTCATAGCTGGGCGCTTGATCCAGATATTAGAAATAAACAAATAGGTGTTGGGCTAGAACTCTCTAATGGTGAACCTTTACTGGTTAACTATGTTTCTACCTGGGGGATACGCCCTAGAACAAATACTCAAATTAGTAATATGTTTTTAGCGGCTGATTATATACAAACATCTACAGATATAGCCTGTATGGAAGCAGCTAATGAAGCGGCTCGTTGTGCTGTAAATGGTATTTTAGCGTCTAGTGAAGTAAATCAGCCTCCTTGCCAAGTATGGACATTAAAAGAACCATCTTTTCTTAAGCTTTGGCACTTAAATGATTATCGCCGTTGGAAAAAAGGGTTACCTTGGAATGGAAGAATCTTTGGATAAAGTACTTCGGATAAGTAGCTAGTAATAAATTAATAGATCTTTTATTGTTTGATAACGGATTAATTGCCCTATTAAAAGTAGATGGGATTTTACTCTCTATCTACTTCTATTATCTACAGATAAAATTAAGAAAAGCAAAAATAGCTTTACTATTTATGATATGCCGACTTGCTAGCTTAAAGCTTTGTGATAACATATTGCGGCTGACTCACTTATCTACTAGTAAAGAAAAAGCTAATCAATAGTTGGAAGGATTTAGTTTCTATGCATATAGATCGAACCTGGACTATTACGTTTGATGAAATAGAACAGGAGCGGCTAAAATTTGAAGTGTCTATGCTTGAGCTACCAACAGATCTTGGTCGCCCATTACTTTTGCGTATAGTTGGAACATCACAAATTACCCTTCCATCACGGGCAATTGACCGTATTGTAGTAGAAATAGACATTGCTCGTACTGCTTTTATAAATAATAACAGTTCTATTTTAGAGTACCGCCGTCGTTTTCCTACAGTAGTTTCTTTTTATGAAGAACTAATTACACTTGCTAATCCTCATCGTCGTAGTGCTTAAAATCTATAAGCTTTAAGTTCTATTTCTTCTACTTCTTTCTACTTTTTTATTTCCGCTGAAATGGAGAAAAATATAGGCTCGTCTAGCCTTTTAGCAATATGATAGACAGTTTGAGGTAAAGGATCATCTTCTGCCAAAGTTTCATTACCATCAATATTTGCTAATTTTTCAATCTTGGTAATAGCTTTATTTACTTGACCTTGAGACTCAAATTTTAATGATGGAGCACTAAACTTTTCATATTTGTTAAATAACTCCAAACTAATAGGTTCTGACTCATTTGTTTTTAATAAAGCAATATCAGCTAGTGGATTTGGTGATACTAATATGTAATAAACTTCTGCGGCTTTTTCTTTGTTACTTTCACTAGTATTTTCTATTTCAAAATAATCTATTAGATTTGGAATAAATAATAATTTTCCTGCTACTGTTTTATCAGACTTACTTTTATCTATATTCCTTGGAAAAATTAAATAAGGTTCTCCTAAAGTTCCATCAATATATTTTTCACGATTAAATATATAGATATAACCATTAATTGGTAAGTCTAGGCTAAATCTTAACCAGTCCCCATTACTAAATTTGGTATTAGAGCTTACCCGCCTTGGTGTTACTACTATATTTTCTGTCTTTTGGGTTATTTTGTTACCACTTTTTATATTGGTTCTTCTTTGGGCTTTTTCGGTAATTGAAGGATCATCATTAGCATTAGAATCATTTAGCATCCAAAAAGTAAATCCAACCTCTATTCCCTCGCTTGTTGCCTTATTATCTATTATTGAACTAGCCAAAGTATAATTATTAGGCACAGTATCAGTAGGTTTAGGGTTAGAATTAGAAGACTTACGACGAGCTTTTGTTATTTTACTAGGGGCATCTTCTGCTAGTCGGCGAACTATGTCTCTTTGGCTTTGCTCTTGATTTTGTTCTTGGCTTTGCTCTTGATTATTAGAGCTTTGTGGTTTGCTAATACTGTTAGTTAGCATCACTACCATCATTAAACATATTAATCCTAATAGTTTTGTAAATAATTTAACCTTGTTCATTTTTTACCTCTAATTAAACTAGCGTTTACCATCTAAATTAGCCCATTCACCTGATTGAATGAAGCTAGCCCAAAAGTAAGGATGAGAGCGTTTTGGATCTTTAAGAAACTCTAAGCGAACTTTACGCAAGCCAGAACAACGGCCTTCACCATTTTTTAATGCTTGGTAGTATTTAATCATCAAATCCTTAGTTCCAGAATCACTAACAGGCCAAAGGCTCATTAATTGGCTTTCTGAGCCTGCAAGTACCAAAGCACGGCGAAGTCCATAAACACCATCTCCATTTTTTATCTCACCAACTCCAGTATCACAAGCTGATAAGACCACTAGTTTTGTTCCCCATAGGTCTAAGGTCGTTGCTTCTAGTGCGGTTAATACTCCATTATCACCATCACCTTTATTTGCTCCTGCTAGTAATAGTCCTGATTTTAGTAATGGAGTTAACTTAAATTCCTCTACATCTTTTTCTGTTACTAGTTTTTCTAATTGAGATTGTGAAGAACCACTTTTAATATTGGTACGTCTAGAATCAGTAGAGCCATCTTGTTCCTTTAAGAAAAAGCCATGAGTTGCAATATGTAGGATTTCAGGACGTTGGAGTTGTTTTAATGCGGCTTTAGTAGCTTGGTCTTCTACTAATACTTCATCTGCTTGTAAGTTTAGCATTTGCTTAATTTGGTTAGCTTCATCAGCAGTATATTTTAATCTTTCTCCTGCAACAAAAAAATTTCCTATTTTTGTTCCATCACCATTTCCATAGTTAGGATCTGCAATTACTATTGGCTTTTGTTTACTTTTAATACCATTTTGAAGCCTAAGCAAGTCTCTCCCACTTGTTAAATAAGATATTTCATAGTTTTCTACTAAGTATTTACTTTTTTCATCTATAAGAGCATCAAATGGTATTAAGTTTAAGTTTCCATCTGGTGAAATTAACAAGCGTTTGGTATTACCTAAAAATTGTCTTATAGGTTGTATTATCAATTTATACAACTCTTTAGCTTTAGGTTTCAGCTTACTATCTATATCACTTAGTTTTTTACTAGGTTGTTTTGTTAATAATTGACGAAATTCTTCTATAAGCTTATTTATTTCGGCTGCTTCTCCTAAATCAGTCCATTGTAATTTGCCACTTTTGTCTAATGTATAAACAGCATAATGAGGAGGTTCACTTTTTTCAGTTTTAACATCATAGGGTCTATAAGTAACAAACTCAATAAGCAGGGCATTATTAGGAATAGCTTGTTGGACAGTTTCTAGATTGATAGGAACATTCGAAATCTTAAACTCACTACTACGAGCAGATATTTTATTCTCTAATTCTTCTACTTGGTTTTCTAATAACTTACGTTTTTCTTTATACTTTTCAACACCTATTTTGTTAACACCTGCTAATAAAGTTGAAGACAAAGATGATTTAGCTGTAGCAAGTTCATCTAGTAACTGTAAATCTTCTTTGCTAGCCCTGAGGCGTAAATTGGCAATAGCATTAGTCATTGCATCCAATGCTCTTCCTTTACGTTGTAGAATAACTGTTATTGCCGACTCTGCCGCTTGTTTGTTTTTTGGCGCTGTTTTTAGACTTAGCGAGATGGCCATATCTTGTTCAGAAGCAGTTTTGTTTATATAGAGAAGTTTCTGTTTTTCTGAACCAGTATTAAGATTATGTAAAAATTCTTTTTCCCGGCTTTCATTCCCTTTTTTATTATAAATTATAGCTTGGTTTATATCCCCTTTAAGCTGATAGAAGTTACTTAAGTTATAATAATTCCTAGCAACAATAGGACGATCTGAGCCAAAAGCTTTTTCAAAAGCATCCAGAGCACGTTTAAACAAAGGCTCTGCCTTTTCATACTCTCCTTTTAGTCTGTATAAATCACCTAAGTTATAATAAGAAACACTAACAGAAGGATGACTTGGACTTAAAAATTTTTCTTTTATCTCTAAAGCGCGTTTAAGCAAAGGCTCCGCTTTTTCATACTCTCCTTTTAGACTATATAGATCACCTAAATTATTACAGCAAACACCAACAAAAGGATGGTCTAACCCAAAAGCTTTCTCTCTAATTTCTAGAGCACGTTTAAGCAAAGGCTCTGCCTTTTCAAACTCTCTTTTTTGCTTAAACATATCACCTAGGTTATTACAAGAAGTGCCAACAGAAGGATGATTTGGGCCTAAAGTTCTTTCTCTTATCTCTAATGTCCGTCTAAATAAAGATTCTGCTTTTTCATACTCTCCTTTAGCACTATAAAAAATACCTAAATTATTATAAGAAATAGCAAGATCAGGGTGGTCTGCACTTAAAAATTTCTCAGAAATGGCTAAATCTCTTTGAAGTAAAGGCTCTGCCTTTTCATATTCTCCTATTTCTCTATAGAAATTCCCTAGATTACTATAACAAGTACCAACATCAGGATGATTTGGGCCTAAAGCATTTTCAGAAATTACTAATCCTTTTTTAAGTAAAAACTCTGCCTTTTCATATTCTCCTATTTCTCTATAGAAATTCCCTAAAGTATTATAAGAAGCACCAACAGAAGCATTATTTGGGCCTAATACTTTTTCAAAATCCTCTACAGCCCTTTTAAGCAATAGCTCAGCTTTCTCATATTCCCCTTTTTCTCTATATAAAATTCCTAGTTGATAACAAGAGGTAGTAATAAGAGTATGGGTTGGCTCTAAAAATTTCTCTCTTATTTCTAAAGCTTGTTTAGCAGAAATCACCGCTTCATCAAAAAGACCTTTTTTACGTAGCTCTACACTTTTATTATATAGTTCGTTAGCTTTTTCTAAAGCTTCTTGCTTAGTATTATCATCTTGTTGAGTATTATTACCTTGAGTGTTAAAAGAAAAAGCATATGTTTTCTTTTGACTAGTAGAAAACTCTCCCATTACCACTATTAGAATTACTAGAAATAAAGCTATTTTTCGTAGAATATGTAATCGTTTCATGTCCTACCTATTTCTTTCTATTTCTTTCTATTTCTTACAAAATATTTATTACTCTATCTACAAAGCGAATTATTTTTAATTTTCCCCAATAAATTTTTCTAATTTATAAGATTTATAAAACAAAGAATTTAATATTATTAATGTCTAGCGGTGTTCTAATTCAAACAACACAGCCATAGTATTTTCATTTGTTAAAGCTTCCATTTTTTTAGTTGTTTTATTTTCCTCAAGTTTGCTAATACGATACTTAGTAAGTAAGTGTTTAATAGCTTTTGCTTGTTCAGGATTTTCTACTGCCCCTAAAACTTTTTTATTAGGCAGTGGCTTAACTGCTTCTAATTCAGCTAATTGCTTCTCTGACCAAATTATCCAAACTTGCTCTGTTCCTGTTGAACCTGTAAACTCTAGCCCAATATCTTGCTTTTTAGGCACTGTAATTTCTTGATTTCCAGTAAAATAATTACTCTCTTTTTCAGTTGGAAATAAAATAAAATACTTAGGCGATCCATCAGCTAATGTTTTAGGTGATTGAGCTATTACATAGATATAACCTGGCTTTTGTCCCAAGATATTAAATCTCATTCGGTCTTTATCATGAAAAATTATCTTTTCTCCTGCTATTGTAATTGGTGTTTGGTGTTTTCCCTCCCTAAACTCTTCTAACTCTAAGTTAAAACTAAGCTTATTGCTTACCAATGGGGTTTTTATTACTGTATTATTTGGAGTTGGTATAGTCGTAGTAGTTAATTTTGAATTATTAATGACTTTAGCCATTATTCCTGAAATAGCTATTATCACAACTAAAGCTATAGCCATTAAGTATGTTTGACTATTATTTGATTTAGTAGGTTCTTTAATAAAAGTAGTTTTATTGTAGTTATTTACTTGTGTTGTAGATTCAGGCATTTTTAATGTTTGGACTTGGGAAACTTCATCAAGTAAAGCCTTATCCAAAAGCTTACCAAACTCTTGTGCAGTAGCAAAACGGTCTTGTGCCTTAAATGAAAGAGCTTGAACAATTAACCGATCAGCTTCATTTGATAAATCAGGGCGAAGTTGTTTTGGTCTAACTAATTCTCCAGATTGTTGCATCTCACGAAGTTTTATAGGTGCAATTACTGCTGGAAACCCAGAAATATTAAAAGGAATACGTCCTGTAACCATTTCATAAGCAATAACACCCATTGCATAAATATCTGACTTGTCTATAGGTTTACCCATAAGCTGTTCTGGTGCCATATAAACAGGCGTTCCAGCCATCACTGTAGATTTAGTTTTTTCATCAGGGGATTCTTTTACCGTAGCAATACCAAAATCTATTACTTTAATTTTCTCCTCACCATCCTTCATCGTTAGCATTATATTATCCGGCTTAAGATCTCTATGATAAATTCCAGCATTATGAATTTTAGTAAGTGTTTCTCCTAGCTGTCTTAAAATATTTGCACTACGCTCTAAATCTATTCCTGTAGTGCTCTTTTTAACTAATCCTCTAAGATCTTTACCTTCAATATATTCCATTACTAAATAAGCAGTACCACTAGGCAAAATACCTTCTTCTATACCTTTAACAACACCTTCAACATTTTTAAGTTTTTCTACAATGGCCTTAGCTTCTTTTGTAAACTTACCTACAATCCACTGATCATCACCTAGAAATTCATGCAATACTTTTATTACAACATATTCATTTGTTTGAGTATCTTTAGCTTTGAAAATAACACCAATTCCACCTCTACC
>Ga0075163_10001627_pt1 | contig 30412 bp, 20 predicted proteins | sample JI1023141ADNA_FD_71478 | JGI IMG/M metagenome (GOLD analysis project Ga0075163, IMG submission 71478) | Wastewater effluent complex algal communities from Wisconsin, to seasonally profile nutrient transformation and Carbon sequestration -... | ecosystem: Engineered > WWTP > Effluent > Algae...
GGTGATGCGGCCGGCCGGCTTGCAGATCTCGAGCAGGTCCTCGAGGTACTCGTTCCAGTACAGCGCCAGGCTGCGGTTCTCGGGGCGGCGCAGGAACTTGATGCGCTCGATCGAAAAGTCCGCCTTCACCGGCGCGCGGAACCGCGGCTGGATCGCGTGCAGGTCGTAGAGCACCGGCGGCTTCTCGCGATCGAAGTCGACGTCGTCGTAGTGCCAGCGCGCGCGGAGCTGGGCCCAGGTGTGGATCGTCAAGACCGGGTCCTGCTCGGAGTCGATCACCAGGAAGCGGTTGCCTTCCACGCCGACCACCGTGATCCAGTGGGTCCACTCGTCCACGCACAGGAGCACCGGCACCTGGTCATCGCGCAAGAGCTTGATGAGCCGCTTGCGCGCCTCTTCGGCGTGGCGCGACCGCTCGAGCACGAGATCGCAATCGAACGAACGCGCGGCGCGGGCGAGGCGGATCTCGTTGGTCCCGCTCCACCAGTGGGTGCGCGCGGTCTGCGCGATCTCGCTCGCGTGGACCGTGCGACCGAGCGCGACCAGCGCGTGCTTGAGCGCGAACGGCCCGCACGTCCACTCGTTGGGTTGAGGGTAGAAACCGGGGCGATGAGCGAGGGTCTGCGTGGCCATCGGAGCTTCCAGAAGGGTATCGCCCCCACGTGCCGGCGCCAGTCTTTCGATTGCCTATTACATGAGCAATATCATGATGTTAAACAGGAAGAGATCCCTGAAATACCGCGCCGAAACCGCGGCCGCGGGCCGTTTTTTGGCTCACGGACACGGCCCGGCGGCCGCCACCAAGGGTTCGCTCGCAAATGATTCTGGACAGTTGCGCGGCTGAGACGGCCTGACACGGGATGTCGCCGAGACAATACACATTGATTGCAGGCACTTATGAAGCGCGCGCGGCCCGCGAAATCGCTGTCACGGCGGCCAGATTTCGCCCGGGACGACCGCCTCAGGCCCCAGGCCCTGGCCCATCAGCCGGTCGATCATGACCGCGCACGCGGGGCACGGATCGACCGCCGCGCCGGCCGCGAAGAACGGATCGTCACCGCTCGCCTCGCAGCGGATCGCGCCGGGCCCGAGCGCGGCGAGCGCGGCGCGCAGCTGCGCGGCGGTGAGCGCGCCGGGCGCCACCTGCGCGCGGCGCTCGCAGCTCGCGAGGTAGTGCGAGAGCGCGCGCGGCAGCGGACACGCGCCGGGTCGCGCCGCGCCGGGCAACAGCTGATCGTGGGTCACCGCGCGCACCCACGCGACGTAGTACGCGCCGAAGTCGCGCGCGACCGGGGTCAGCGCGCCGCCCGCGCCGCGCGCGTCGATCCACACCTCGCCCGCGTGCGCGCCGCGCACGATCAGCATCGCGATCTGCCCGCAGCCGACGTGCCCGAGCCCGATCACGCCGCGGTACGCCGCGCGCCCGACCGCGGCGGGCGTGAACTCGCCGACGGCCAGCGCCTGCTGCAGCGGATGCGCGAGCGGCCACAGCCCGTAGTACGGGCCGGCGCCACCATCGCCCAGCGTGGCGACGAAGCCGCGGTACGCGGCGGGCAGCGGCGCGGCGATCGCGGCCTCGAACGCGTCGAGCGCCGCCGGCGCGAGCGCGGCGCGCGGCTGGTAGCGATGGCGCGCGGCGCCAAAGCGACGCAAGCGCGGATCGGCGCGCGCGGTCGCGCTCAGCCAGGCCGCCAGCGTCGGGGCCAGCGCGTCGAGCGCGTCGTCCTGGTCCATGACCTCTGGTCGCAGGTCGCCCGCGGTGTGTCAAGCCGGCGCACCCACGGGGCCGGCCGGCGCAGGAACTTCAACCGGCTCGCGGTTCTGGGCTATCGTGCCGCGGCGCATGCGGTACGTCGACGAGCTCACCGATGCGGTGCGGTCGCAGCTCGCGCTGGCCTACGGCATCAAGGATCAGCTCGGCAGCGCCTTGCGCGCGCGGCTGCGCGAGGGCTACGGCCTCGCCGACCTGCGCGCCGACGCCCGCGCCGGGCTCGCGGTGGCGCTGCTCGCGCTGCCGTTGTCGATGGCGCTGGCCCGCACCACCGGGGTGGCGCCGCAGCACGGGCTCTACACCGCGATCATCGCCGGCATCGTCGTGTCGCTGCTCGGCGGCAGCCGCATGCAGGTCACCGGACCGACCGCCGCCTTCGTGGTGATCCTCGAGCCGATCGTCGCGCGCCACGGCCTCGGCGGGCTGCTGGTCGCCGGGGTGATGGCCGGCTGCATCCTGGTGCTGATGGGGGTGGCGCGCCTCGGCAAGCTGATGCAGTTCATCCCCCACCCGGTGACGACCGGCTTCACCACCGGCATCGCGGTGGTGCTGGTAGTGCTGGCGTCGCGCGACGCGCTCGGCCTCGAGCTGGCCGGTCGCCCGAGCGGGACGATCGAGTTCATCGGCGCGGTGTGGGACGCGCGCGCCGGGGCCCGCGCCGGCGACGCGCTCGTGTTCGCGGCGACGCTGGCGTTGCTGGTGGGGCTGCCCCGGCTGCACCGCCGGATCCCGGCGCCGCTGGTCGCGCTGGCCGCGGTCGCGGCGATCGGCGTCGTCGCCGGCCACCTGGTCGACGGCTTCGCGCCGCGGACGATCGGCTCGACGTTCGCGACCGTGATCGACGGCGAGCACGTCCGCGGCGTGCCGCCGCTGCCGCCGCTGCCGGTGTGGCCGTGGCGGCTGGGCGACGCGACCGGCTCGGCGTTCCCGATCGACTACGCGCTGGTGCGCGAGCTGTTGCCGGCGGCGTTCGCGATCGCGATGCTGGGCGCGATCGAGGCGCTGATGTCGGCGGTGATCGCCGACGGCATGGCCGGCACCAAGCACGATCCCAACGCCGAGCTGATCGCGCTGGGCATCGGCAACATCGTGTGCCCGTTCTTCGGCGGCATCGCCTGCACCGGCGCGCTGGCCCGCACCGGCACCAACGTCCGCGCCGGCGCGCGCTCGCCGCTGGCCGCGGTGTTCCAGGCGCTGGTGGTGCTGGCCGCGACGATCGCGCTGGCGCCGCTGATGGCCTACCTGCCGCTGGCCGCGCTGGCCGCGCTGGTGCTGGTGTTCGCCGGCAACATGGGCGAGCTGCGCCACTTCGGGCGGCTGATGCGCATCGCCCCGCGCAGCGACGTGCTGGTGCTGGTCACCTGCTTCGCGTTGACCGTGCTGGTCGACATGGCGGTCGCGGTGTCGGTCGGCGTCATGCTGGCGGCGCTGTTGTTCATGCGGCGGATGGCGGCGCTGACCAAGATCACGCTCGACACCAGCGTCGCCGAGCGGCTGGCGATGCCGCCGGGGATCCGGCTCTACGAGATCGCCGGGCCGATGTTCTTCGGCGCCGCCAACCGCGCGATGGAGACGCTCGACGCGGTCGGCACCGACGCCAAGGTGGTGATCCTGTCGATGAAGGGCGTCGACGTGATGGACGCGACCGGCCTGATCGCGCTGGAGTCGACGCTCGATCGCCTCGGCCGCGGCGGCCGGATGGTGATCTTGACCGGCCTGGCGCCCGAGCCGGCGGCGCTGCTCGAGCGCGCCGGCATCAAGCGGGTCCCCGACCGCCTCGCGGTGGCGCCCGATCTCGACACCGCGGTCAGCATGGCGATCGTCCACACCGCGCGCGCCACGTAGCGCCGCGCGCGCCAGGTAGCGCCGCGGTCAGCGCGGCGGCGGCGCGGCCTCGACCACCGCGGCGCCGGCCTGGTCGTCGACCACCAGCAGCGCGAACCGCTCGACCCGATCGAGGTCGTCGGTCGACAGCGTCGCGTAGTCGAAGCGGCCGCACACGTCGGTGTAGCCGTCCTTGTAGAACTGCACGCCACCGCCGCGGCTGCGCGCGTAGCACTTCACGTAGGCCGCGACCCGTGGCGCGCCGGTCCCGGCGTGGCGGACCTGCACGCGCCCGTACGGCGCGGTCACGGCGATCGCCAGCTGGTGCGCGAAGTGGGTCGCGCTGGCGCGGGCGCCATCACCGACGACCTCGACGACCAGGCTGTGGCGACGCAGCTCGTCGGGCAGCGGCCACCGGGTCGGCCCGGTCGCCGGCAGCGGCAGCGCCTCGACCCGGCCGGCCTCGATGAACCCGAACCGGCTCGAGTCGGCGCCGAAGAACGGCTGGCGCGAGAACAACAGCTCGAGATCGACGCGGTACAGGCGGACCTCGGCGCGCGCGACCCCGGCGTGGTCGATCACGACCTGCTCGCCGTCGACCCGCACCGCCAGGCTCGGCGTGGCGCGCGCCGCCGCGGCGATCACCTGCTCGCGGCTGTCGGCGTCGAGCGCGGCGGTCGGCGCCGCGCCGCCCTCGGCCTCGGCCACCAGCTCGGCCAGCGCGGCGAAGCGGGTGCGCCAGCGATCGACAGGGTGGTCGCGGTGCGGCGCGAGGTAGCCGCGGGCGCGGGCCAGCTCGCCGCCGACCACCGCCGCGTACGCCTGCAGGTAGTCGCGCTGCAGGGCCGCGCCCGGCGCGGCGGCGTCGACACGGGCCAGCCACCCGATCGCCTCGTCGGGCCGGTCCATCGCGAACAGGTAGTGCGCGGCGGCCAGGTAATCCTCGGCGCGCGGCCGCGGCCGGTGGGCGAGCTGGTCGATGAACGCCTGCCACTGCGCGGCCAGGCCGTCGTTCAAGATCGTGCGGCGGTCGCCGAGGCGGTGGGCGCGCGCGTTGATCAGCGGCGCGTACTCGAGGTGCTGGTAGGTGCCGCGCTCGACCGGCTCCCAGCTGAAGAGCGGGCTGGTGAACGCCGGGCCGAGGTCGCCGAGCTCGGCGCCCCGGGCCGCCAGCCACTCGGCCGTGCGCGCACGATCGCGGTGGTGCAGCGCGTAAGACCACAGCGTGTCGTCGTAGGCGCGCCGCTCCGCCAGGGTGTCGACGATGCGCACGAACGCGGCGCGATCGCGGCAGCGCCAGGCGATCGCGGCGAGCTCGACCCGCCCGAGGTTCTGACCCGCCAGGAACGCGCACACCGCGTCGAGGTCGCCGTGCTGCGCCAGGTGCGGCCACGAGGTCGAATCGACCGTGGTCGGCACCGCGACGACGTCGAGCGCCCGCGGCGGGACCGCGGCCAGGAGCAGCGCCGCGCTGTCGGCGGCGCGGGTCACCTGCGCGCCGTAGTGATCGAACCGCCCGGGGCTCGGGAAGTAGAAGCGGTACTCGATCGTCGTCGACTCGTACGGGTCGAGGCGGCAGCGCGCGGTCGCGGTGGCGATCGCGCCGCCGACCGCGATGGCGCCGGCCGGGATCTGGTGCAGCACCGCCAGCGCCTGGCTGCGGCTGGTCGGGTTGGTGACGACGATCTGGCAGGCGTAGACCACGCCGGCGACCAGCTCGCCGGTGACGTACTTCTCGACCTGCTCGGCGCCGTCCCAGGTGTAGCGATCGTCGGCGCGGAAGTAGCTCTGGCCGATCAGCACCTGCTGGTTGGGCGGCCCGGCGACGGTCGCCACCTCGACCACCGCGGCGATGGCGTGGCTGCCGGCGGTGATCGTCGCGCCGGCGCCGCGGGTCGCGACCGCGTGCGGCTGGGCGGCGAACGGCAGGTCGAGGAACGCCAGCGCGGCCATCGCCGCCGGCAGGCTGGTGGCGGCGTCGACGACGTGGGGCGACAGGAACGGGCCGTCGCGGTGCGCGGCGAGGTCGCGCCACAGCCGCGCCGCGGCGATCAGCTCGGGGCCGACCGCCTCGACGCGCCGCTGCCACCAGTTGTGCTCGGCCCACTCCTGCGTGCGATCGGCGGCGCGGTACATCGGCGCCTGCTCCCCGCGCAGCATCAGGTCGGCCTTCAGGTCGTCGGCCTCGTCGGCCACCTCGGCGCTGCGGCGGCGCGACGCGGCCTTCTTGGCCTTGGGCGCCGCGCGCTCCTTCGCCTCGGGCCCGCCCACGGCGAACGCCTGCATCGCCGGCTCGGGCGCCGGCTCGTCGGCCGCCATCGCCAGCGCCTCGCCGAAGCTGTCGCCGCCGAGCGCGCCGCCCGCGACGATCGTGTCGACCAGGCGATCGTCGGCGCCCGGGTCGGGCGCGATCAGCTCGACAGCGTCGGCCAGGCGGCGGTGCAGCACCGGGCCGACCTCGGGGTGGCGCCTGGCCAGCAGCGCGAGCTCCAGCGCGTTGAGCCGGGCCAGCCGGTACGGCGCCAGGTACGGCGTCAGGTCGGCGTCGGTCAGCCAGTGATCGATCAACGTCGGGTGGAGCTTCGCCACCAGGTACGGCTTGAGCGCGCGATCGAACCAGGCGCGGTCCTTGCCGTGGATGAACAGCGCCAGCTCGTGGCACGCGTGGCGCGAGTACAGCGCGCGCTTCTCGGCCTCGGGCAGCGACGCCCAGCGCGGCAAGAAGTCCCAGCTCGCCAGCGTCGCGTCGCCCGACAGGGCGCACAGCGCGCGGTACAGCTTGTCGACCGTGTCGACCAGCTCGACCCGCGACGTCGCGCGGTCGAGCACCGCGATCGCGGTCGCGGCCGGCACCGCGGCCAGCCGCCGATCCTCGCGGACGTGACGATCGAGCGGCAGCGGCGCGGCCAGGCGCTGATCGCGCACCGCCAGCGGGGGCGCCGCGCGCACCAGCCGATGCGCGGTGGTCGCGGTCGGATCGACGATCACGACGTGGAGCTGCGCCGCGTCGCCCAGGGTCGCGGCGTCGACGCGGACCACGCCGGTGGCGTCGGGAGCGAGGTTGGCCAGCACCCGCGCCGGGGCCGCGAGGAAGTCGTGGCTGGCGAACGCCGGGTCGTCGCTGGCGCCGCCGCCCCCGCCGCCGCGCTCGCGGGCCAGCTCGCTGCGGTAGCCGGCGCTCGCCATCGCCGGCGCCGGCGCCGGCGGGGGGAACGGCGCGCCGGCCCGCGCCTGCTGGGTCGCGGTCGACGTCGTGCGCAGCGCCCACGGGTTGAGCAAGAGCGATGGCTTGTCGAGCAACACGCCGGGCCGCCGCGCCGCGCGCTGGCGATCCAGCACGTAGCGATACTCGTCGCCGATGTCGCGCCCCGAGACGTAGCTGGCGCGCCCGAGCCGGCCGCGCTGGGCGCGGGGCTCGCGCACCGCCGCCGCCAGCCGCGGATCTTCGACCGGCGACGGCGCCAGCGGCGACGCGACGACGTGGACCCGGGTCGCCGCCGAGCCGTCGCGCACCCGGACCTGCAGGCCGCCGTCGGCGGCGATCGCCACCTGCGCGGTCGTCGGTGGCCGCGCGGTCAGCTCGACCACCCCGTCGGGCAGCGCCGCCCAGCCGCGCACCGCCGGCGCCGCGCGCGGCACGACCACCAGCTGATAGTCGAGGCCGCCGACCTGCGCGAGGTAGCGGCCCGCGCGCAGGCTCGCCAGGTCGAGCGCGCCCGGCGTCGCGGTCGCGTCGCGGGTCACGTCGGCGTGCGGCGCGCCGCCGCGCAGCTCGACCACCTGCCAGGTCCGCGGGCGCGGCGCCGCGCCGGTGCGATCGGTCGGCGCCGGCAACACGACCGGGTCGCCCTCGCGCACCACCTGCTCGCGCGGCGCGATCGGCACCAGCTCGTCGAACGCGAAGCGCTGCGTCAGGTCGCCGGCGGTCGCGACCAGCGCGGTCACGCCCGGCAACGCGCCGAGCGCCAGCTCGCCGCGCGCGTCGGTCGCCAGCGTCACCTCGATCGGCCAGGTCACCGCGCGCGCCGTCAGCGCCAGCGCCACCGCGCGCCCCGCCCGCGGCTCGCCCGACTTGCCGTACAGCCCCAGGTACAGGCCCTCGGGGCCGGGGCGGAGGTACATCGCCGCGGTCGCGTCGGCGTCGTGCATCGTCGCGATCGCGAACGTGCGATCGACGCGGAGGTCTTGCGTGCGCTGCTCCGACACCACCCGCACGCGGCCGCCGATCGCCAGCGCCACGCTGCGCGCGTCGACCGGCACCGCGAACGACACCTCGGCGTCGGCGTCGTCGGCGAGCGGCAGCGGCTGGCGGTGGGTCGCGGTGACCGCCTTGCGATCGACCGTGGTGATCTCGAGGAAGGCCTGCTCGAGCAGCGCCCGCGACACCGGCGCGCCGCCGAGCGTGAGCGTCACCCGCGCCACCGCGGTCGCGGCCTCGCCGGCCACCAGGCTCTGCCGCTCGAGCAACCACGCGACCGCGAGCCCGTAGCTCTCGCCGCGCAGCTCGAGCGTCGCGACCGCCGCGACGTCGCCGTCGACCAGCAGCACCGGCGTCGGCCCGGGCCGCGTCGAGAACGGCACCGGGATCGCGCCGTCAGCGCCGGCGCGGAGCTCGCGGCCGCCGAGCCACAGGCTCGCGCCGGGGCAGGCCTGGCCGCGCTCGTCGAGCACGTCGACCGCGAGGCCGGCGGCGGTGGGGCGGCTGGCCAGGCGCAGCTCGCCCTTCTTGATCAGCGCGCGGCTGGCGCGGCCGCCGCCGATCAGCTCGATCACGTAGGTGCCGGGGCGCGCGCAGGCCGGCAGCGCCAGCCGCACCACCTGGCGCACCATCGGCGGCGCCGCCAGCTCGCGCACCTCCTCCCAGCCCGCGGTCATGCCGTCGAGATCGATCGCCAGATCGACGTCGCCGCCGCGGGCCGCGAACCACGCGGCGGTGTTGATGCGGAACACCCGCACCCGCAGCGTCGGCACGTGCTTGACCGCGACCGTGAGCGTCACCTCGGCGTCGCGGTCCCAGCGCGTCGGGTTGTCGGGCAAGAGCTCCAGCTCGACGCGCTCGCGCAGCGTCGCCACCGCGTCGGCGCCCAGCTGCCCGGCCCAGCGCGGATCGTCGGCGCCGGCCAAGAGCCGCACCTCGGCGCGCACCCGGGTGAGCCACGCGGCGTCGAGCACCTCGGCGAGATCGGCGCCGTCGTCCTCGGCCAGCACCGCCTCGACGTAGCGCCGCACCAGGTCGGAGTCGTCGCCGATCGGCGGCAGCGCGACCGCGGCCGCGAGCCCCTGCTCGACCGCGATCACGCCGTCCTTCTCGTAGCGGGCGTTGACCGCGCGGCTGGCCCCGGCGCCAGCGCGCGGCAGCTCGAGGTACGCGCGCAGCCGCCGGCGATCGCAGCGCCCGAGCCGCAGATCGCAGCCGAGGCGGTGATACGCGATCAGCGCCTTCAGCGGCGCGAAGGCCCGCGGCAAGCCGGCGACCTGCGCGGCCAGCTCGTCGAGGTACGCGACGCGCGCGGCGAGGTCGTCGCTCCAGTCGACGTGCTCGGGCGGCTGGCGGCGGGTCAGCGTGGCCGCGACGAACGCCGGGTCGACGGCCAGCTTGGGTTGCAGGTGCTCGAGCTGCGCCAGCTCGGCGGCGGTGAGCAGGCGGTGGACCGCCAGCGAGCCGAAGCCGCGCGACGACGTCTCCCCGAGGTCCTTGGCGATCGCGTCGACCAGCCCGGGCGCGCCGAGGCGATCGACGCGCTCGAGGTACTGCCGCCGCCGCGCCGGATCGAGGCCCTCGGGCGCGAGCGCGCGCACGCCCTCGAGGGTCAGCTCGGCCAGGCCGCGGCCGCGCTCGAGCGCGCGCCGGAGCAGCGCCGCCTCGTCGAGCACCGCCGGATCGAGCGCGCTCGGGTAGCGCGTCGCCGCCAGCGCCGCGTCGGGCTGGTGGTGGAACGTCACGCCGAGCTCGTCGGCCAGCGCCGCGCCGTGGGTCGCGAGGTCCGCGCCCGCCTGCAGCAACCGCTGCCGTAGCACCAAGCGCTGGCGGCGCGCGGTGTCGCCGTGGCGGTTGGTCCAGGTCGCGAGCAGCGCGTCGACGTCGGCCAGCGCGCCGCGGTGCTGGAGCTCGACGGCGCGCCAGTAGTCGTGGTCCTCGCTGCCGGGCACCAGCCGGGCCAGCGCCGCGGCGCGATCATCGGAGAGGGCCAGGGCTTCGAGCTGCTCGATGTCCATCGCCGCCATCGTATCGCCGCGGATCCGGATGGTCGGGCCGGGCGGGCGGCAAGATCGTCGCGCCGGCGTTTTCGCGCGCGCCGGCGGCGGCGCGTAGTACCGTCGCGCCGTGCCTCGCTCGCTCGCCGTGCTCGCGGCCGTCGTCGCGCTGACCGTCGCCGCCGGCGAGGCCGACGCGCGCAAGCGCCGCGCGACGCCGCACGCCAAGAAGCACAAGGCGACGCGGCACCGCCGCCCCAACATGCCCGACGGCTGGGCCTGGCCACCGACCCGCGAGATGCGCGCCGCGGGCAAGGCCTGCACCGACGAGCTCGACCGCCGCCACGTGGCGTGGAAGCCGGCCAAGGCCGAGCGCAAGATCACGACCCCGATCACCGTGCCGGCGATGGAGTTCGGCGGCGTCAAGCTGGTGCCGACGTTCCGCAAGCCGCCGTTCGTGATGGACTGCCAGCTGGCGCGCGCGCTGGTGATCCACGGCGAGGCGCTGTACGCGCGCGGCGTCCGCGAGCTGCACTTCTCGCGCATCTACGGCTACACGCAGGTGCGGACGCGCGGTCGCACGCTCAGCGCGCTGTCGCGCCACGCGCTCGGCCTCGCGGTCGACATCCGCGCGGTGGTCGACGACGCCGGCCACAAGGGCGTGGTGCTCGACGACTACCTGGCCGGCGATCCGTTGCTCGCGGCGGTCGAGACCTACCTCAACGACTCGGGCGGCTTCCGCATGGTGCTGACGCCGCGCAACGATCCCAAGAGCCACTACGATCACTTCCACGTCGAGGCCCGCGCCGACTATCGGGTGTCGCCGCCGTCGGGCAAGCCGCGGTCGTGAGGGCGCTGCTCGCGCTGGCGCTGGCGCCGACGCTGGCCGCCTGCGCCGACGACGCGCTCCGCGACCCGCCCGACGCCGGTGGCGACGCCGCCGCCGGCTGCCGCGCGCCGACCGCCGCGCCGCCGTGGCTCGACGACTACCTGGCCACGGTGATCGCCCGGCTCAGCGGCGCCGCCGACGTCGCGCCCGGCGTGCGCCTGGCCGATCGCGCGACGAGCGCGCGCCGCGCCGCCGCGCGCACCTTCCTCCGCGACGAGCTCGCCGCCGCCGGCCTGGCGGCGACCTTCGACGACTACGGCACCGGCGCCAACGTCACCGCCGAGCTGCCGGCGACCACCGGCGGCGCGGCGCCGCTGGTGCTGGTGGGCGCGCACCTCGACAGCGTCGCCGGCAGCCCCGGCGCCGACGACAACGCCAGCGGCGCCGCCGCCGTGCTGGCGATCGCGCGGATGCTCGCCGCGGTGCCGTGCCGCGATCGCCCGGTGCGGTTCGTGCTGTTCGATCAGGAGGAGGTCGGGCTGGTCGGCTCGACGTACCTGGCCGGCGCGCTGCGCCAGGCCGGCACCGCCGTCGCCGCGGTCCACACCCTCGACCAGATCGGCTGGGACGCCGACGGCGATCGCCGCTTCGAGATCGAGCAGCCGACCGCCGCGCGCCTGGCCGAGTACCAGGCCGCGGCCGCCGCGCTCGGCGCCGCGGTCACCGCCACCGACTCCGGCAACACCGACCACCAGGCGTTCCGCGACGCCGGCTTCGACGCGGTCGGCGTCAGCGAGGAGTTCGTCGGCGGCGACACCACCCCGCACTACCACGCCGCCACCGACACCGCGGCCACGCTGACGATGCCGCTGGTCGCGCTCGGCGCGCGGCTGGTCGCGCTGGTGATCGCGCGCGAGGCCGGCGCGCCGTAGCGGCTACCCGTCGATGCCGTCGCCGGCGAGCTCGGCGGCGCTGGCCGCGCGCGGCACGGTGCCCTCGGGGTGCGCGTACCAGCCGGGGTCGGCCGCGCCGGTGTGCCCGTCGCGCACCTTCACCATCGTGAACATGCCGCCCATGTCGATCGCGCCGAACGGGCCCTTGCCGCCGCGCATCGAGATCGCGTTGTCGGGCAGGTCCATCTGCATCATGTCGGCCATGCCGGTGGTGCCCATCGTCATGTAGCCGGGCGCGAGCTTGCGGATCCGCGCGTCGACGCCACCGACGTCGGCGCCGATCCAGTTGGGCACGTCGTGGCCCATCTGGTTCATCACGTGGTGGGTCATGTGGCAGTGCAGCGGCCAGTCGCCGGGTTGATCGGCGACGAACTCGATCACCCGCACCGCGCCGACCGGCACCCACACCGTGGTCTCCGGCCAGCGCGCGCTCGGCGGCACCGGCCCACCGTCGGTCTCGACCACCGCGAAGCGATGGCCGTGCAGGTGGATCGGGTGGCCGTCCATCGGGCCGAGGTTGCCGATGCGGATCCGCACCAGGTCGCCGGTCGCGACCGCGAGCGGCGACGTCGCGGGGTAGGCCTTGCCGTTCCACGCGAGCTGGTTGAAGTCGCTCATCGCCAGCGGATCCGGGCGACGCGCGCCCGGCACGATCTTCCACTCGTGCGCCATCAGCACGAAGTCGCGCACCGGCCGCGCGGCCGGCGGCCGGCGCTTCGGGTGCACGACGATCATGCCGACCATGCCCAGCGCGATCTGGGTCATCTCGTCGACGTGCGGGTGGTACATGAACGTGCCGGCGTGCGGCAGCGTGAACTCGTAGCGCCAGGTCGCGCCGGGCGGGATGCTCGGCTGGGTCAGGCCGGCGACGCCGTCCATGCCGTTGGGCACGACCACGCCGTGCCAGTGCACCGTCGTCGGCTCGGGCAGCTTGTTGGTGACGTAGATGCGGACGCGCTCGCCCTCGGTGGCCTCGATCACCGGGCCCGGCGTGCCGCCGTTGTAGCCCCAGGTGTCGATCACCAGGCCGGGCGCGATCTCGTGCCGGATCGGCTCGGCGATCAGGTGGAACACGCGCGCGCCGCCGACCTTGCGCCCGGTGAGCACGCGACCGTCCGGCACGATCAGCGCGCTCGGCGCGGCGAGCGGCGGCGCGGCGGACGGCGGCGCGACCGGCGCGGGCGGCAGGCTCGGCGGCGCGGCCGGGGCCGGCTGCGCGCCGGCGCGGCGGGCGATCGCGGTGGCGACACCGGCCGCGAGAGACGTGGAGAGCAGATCTCGACGACGCATGGGGGGCTCCGTCAGTGCGCGGTGGAGGGGTCGGTGGACGTGGCGGGCGCGCCCGGCGCCGACGGCGGCGCGGCCGGCGCCAGGGTGACGCCGTGGCGCAGCGCCGCGACCACGACCTCGGCGCGGGCCAGGCGCAGGCGCGCCGCGAGCGCCGCCTGCTCGGCGAGCGCCTGATCGCGGCGCGCCGCCAGCAGCTCGAACGGGCTGGCGTTCATCGCGTTGTAGTGGCGGACCAGCTCGGCGACGACGTGGCGGGTCAGCGGCACGACCTCGTCGACGAGCTGCCGCGCCTCCTGGTACGCGGCCAGCGCCTCGACCCGCGCCGCGCGCGCCGCCGCCCGCAGCTCGACCTCGACGGCGGCCGCGTGGGCCCGCGCGACCGCGGTGCGCGCGCGCGCCGCCGCGGCGGCGCCGGCGTCGCCCGACCACAGCGGGACGCCGATCCGCAGCGCCGGCCCGACGCGCCAGCCGTCGCCGTCGCGCTCGCCGACCGCGCCGATCGCCAGGCCCGGGAGCCACGCGGCGATCGCGGCGGCGCGCGCGTCGCCAGCGGCGGCGCGACGCTCGGCGCCGGCGGCCACCACGGCCAGGCTGTGCGCGACCGCGTCGGCCTCGAGATCGTCGAGCGCGGGCGGCGCGGTCGGCAGCGCCGGCAGCCCGTCGCCCAGCTCCCAGCCGGTCGCGTCGCCGTTGATGCCGAGCGCGTCGTCGAGCGCGATCCGCGCCTGCGCCACCGCGGCCTCGGCGCGCCCGACCTCGGCCCGCGCCAGCGCGCGCGCGCTGGCCGCGCGGGCCCGGGCCAGTTCGGTGGTGCCACCCGACGCGGCGATGCGCTCGGTCAGCTCGGCCGCCGCCGCCAGCGTGTCGAACGCGTCTTGCGCCAGCGCGCGCTGCGCGACCGCGGCCGCGGCGTCGAGCCACGCCAGCTCGGCGCGCGCGGCCAGCATCAGCAGCTCGCTGGCCGCCCGCGCCTGGGCCGCCGCCACCTGGGCCTCGCCGGCCGCGCGCCGCGGCGCCGCGGTGATCAGCTCGACCACGTCGTGGACCACCGCGACGTCGAGCGCCGGCGCGTCGCCGGTGAGGCGAGCCTCGAGCTCGAGCTCGGTGTGGCCGAGACCGCGGCGGCGGCCGAGCTCCCCCGCGGCGATGCCCAGCGCCGCGCGCGCCGCGGCGGCCCGCGGGTGGTGCGCGACCGCGATGACGACCGCGTCGGCGCGGGTGATCGGCCGGGCCAACCGGATCGCCGAGTCGTCGCCGACGCCGACGCCGATGCGGTCGTAGATCAGGCGGTCGACCGGGGCCTGGACCGCGCCGACGCTGGGCGCGCAGGCGGCCAGCGCCAGCGCGAGGAGAGACAGACGAGACATGACGGCTCCGCGAGTGAGGCGCGGGGCGCGCGCCGCGCCGCGCGACGATGCGGCATGCGCCGGTGGCCGTCAACTCGGGCGCCGACCGCGTGATGCGGAGGCGCCACGCCGCCGATGCATCCCCATCACCCGGTCGGAGCACGAGCCGGCGGCGGTGCTACCATCGCTGGCGGTGCGCGCCGCTGCTCTCTGCCTGCCAGCGCTCGTCGCGTGCAACCAGCTGCTCGGGCTCGAGCCGCCGCAGCTGGCCGACGCCAGCGACGCGATCGACGCCCGGCCGGTGTGCGTCGATCCCGGCGGCGCGCCCGACGAAGACGGCGACGGCGTCCGCGACGAGTGCGACAACTGCCCCCACGTCGCGCAGGCCGACGACAGCGAGTTCAAGGACGACGACGGCGATCGCATCGGGGTCGCCTGCGACCCGCACAAGAGCAGCCCGGATCGCGTCGTCGCGTTCTACACGTTCACCGAACCGTCCGCGCCGACCGACATCGTCGCCGTGACCGACGCCGGTGGCGGCAACTGGAAGTTCAGCGACGGCGACCTGCTCGCCGACAGCACCACCGCGCGCACCGACATGCTGGCCCGGCTCGACGTCGGGCTGGCCGGCGTGACGATCGACGTCGACCTGTCGCTGTCGGCGTCGCCGCCGGTGCTCCCGATCGGTGGCAGCCAGAGCGTCGGCGTGTGGGCCGAGATCGCGCCACCCGGCGGCGCGCCGTACGACCCGACGTTCCCGCCCGGCGCCGTGCTCGAGCTGTTCGAGGTGTCGCCCGGCACCGGCGCCGAGCAGCGGGCCCACCTCACCGACACCAGCGTCAGCGGCGCCAACGACACCACCGGCGTCCAGCCCGAGCTGTTCATCCCCGGCGCGCGCTACCGGCTGGTGCTCACCTGCGAGGCCGACGGGAGCTGCGTCGGCGAGGTGCTGCGCGCCGGCGCGTCGCTGACCACGCTCGCGCTGACGGTCGCCACCCGCCCCGGCGCGGTCGGCCTGCGCAGCTACGGCGTCGACGTGGCCTTCCACCACCTCATGGTCTACGCGCCGATGTGACGCCGGCCGTCGCGCGGCACGCGGCGCGCGATCGTCGACAGCAGCCACCACAGCGACGCCAGGCCCGGCGACAGCGCCGGCTTGCCGGTGGTCATCAGCGCCGCCGCCAGGTCGCGCTCGGGGTCGGCCCACACGAACACGTTGGTGAACCCGAGGTGACCGAACGCCTTGGGCGTGCCCAGCCCGAACGGGCTGGTGACGTGGGAGCCGAGCAAGAAGCCGGCGCCGTAGCGGATCGGCGCGCCGAGCGTGAGGTCGAGCTCGAGGTAGCTCTGCTCGGCGATCGCCCGTCCGATCGTCCGCGGCTCGAACACCCGGACGCCGTCGAGCGTGCCGCCATCGAGCAGGAGCTGCATGAAGCGGGCGGCGTCGCTGGCGCTGGTGCAGATATTCCCCGCCGGGATCACCGCGTGCAGGAACCGCGGGTCGTTGGAGATCCGCACCGCGTCGCTGAAGCCCACCGACAGCGCGCGCTTGATGAAGCCCGACAGCGGCGGCACCACCGGTGGCCCGGTGAACGCGTTCTCGGCCACGTCGCGCAGCCGGTTCGGCGCGACCCCGAACTGGAAGTGCGCGAGGCCCAACGGCGCGCTGATCTCGTCGTGCAAGAACGTCTGCACGTCCTTGCCGGTGACGCGCTCGATCACCGCGCCGAGCACGTAGCCGCCGGTGAGCGCGTGGTAGCCGAGCCGCCGCCCCGGACGCCACACCGGCGCCTGCTCGCACAACAGCCCGAGGATCTCCGACGGCCGCCCCAGCAGGTTGGGGTCGGCGAACTCGGCCGGGATGCGCGGGATGCCGGCGCGGTGGGTCAGCACGTGGCGCAGCGTGATGCGGTGCTTGCCCTTCTTGCCGAACTCCGGCACGTAGTGCGCCACCGGATCGTCGAGGTGGACCTGGTGGCGCTCGTCGAGCAGGTGCACCAGCATCGCGGTGACCATCTTCGACGCCGAGAACATGCAGTACAGGCCGTCGTGGCGCGCGCGCACCTTGCGCACGTCGGCGGCGTCGCCCGGGCCGTTGCCGCGCGCGTGGCCGATCGCGCGATCGAGGATCACCTTGCCGCGGCGGCGCAGGCACAGCGCCAGCGCCGGGTACAGGCCGCTGTCGTAGGCCGCGACCGCGGCGCCCCAGATCGCGTCGACGTCGGCCTTGCCGATGGCGGCCGCGGCCGGATCGACCTCGGGCCCGATCGACGTGACCTCGAGCGCGGGGTACGGGCGGATCAGCGTCTCGAGTCCACGGCGCAACAGAGCCGGCATCGTGGAAGCATCGGCGCCTGCCGGCGGCGACGCAAGTTCCCCGTCACCGCACGCCGCGGGCGCGACGCCCCGCCGCGGAGGCCCCCAGCCCGAGCGCCGCCGCGGCTGCGAGGATCACGCACGCCAGCCACGGCCCGCGCGGGCCGGCCACCGCCACCGCCGCCTGTCCGGTCGACGGCGCCCCCATCGCCGCCATGCCGAACGCCACGCTGAACACGCCCTGGTAGCGGCCGCGCGCGGTCGGCGGCGCCAGCGTCGACACCACCGTCCCGTAGAACGGCGACTGCAAGATCTCACCGAGCGTCCACACCACCACCGCGGCGACGTGCAGCGGCACCGCCGCGCCCAGCCCGTGCATCCCGAAGCCGACGCCGCACAACAGCGCCGCGGCCACCAGCACGCGGGTGCTGTCGTGGCGGGTCGCCCACGCCGCCAGCCACGGCTGCACCGCGATGATCAGCACGCCGTTGACCGCGACGATCGCGCCGTAGGTCGACGCCGCGTAGCCCTGGTGCGCGAGGTGCACCGACAAGGTCAGCGTCGACTGGTGGAACACCAGCGCCGTGGCCAGCGTCAACCCGACGAACACCATGAACACCCGATCGCGCAGCACGGTCGCCAGCGACACCGCGGGCGGATCGGCCGCGGTCACCACCGGCCGGGCCTCGGGCAACCGCGCCAGCACGATCAGGCCGTAGATCGCCATCGTCGCGGCGTCGCCGATGAACAGCGCGCGGTACGACCAGCCCGCCAGCGCGCCGGCGGCCAGCGGCGCGACCGTGAAGCCCAGGTTGATCGCCCAGTACAGCGCGCCGAAGGCCCGCGGCCGATCGGCGGCGGGCACGACATCCGCGACGAACGCCATCACCGCCGGTCGATACAGCTCGCCGACCAACCCCAGCGCGGCGGCCGCGGCGCCGATCGTCGTCGGCGTGCGCGCCTCGGCCAGCGCCAGCATCGTCGCCGCGCCGCCGAGCAACGACAGCGCCATCGTGCGCCGCCGCCCGAGCCTATCGGCCAGCACGCCGCCGGCGATGCCCGCGACCATCGCGCCGGCGCCGTAGCAGGTCCCGATCGCCACCGCCGCGCCGCGCGACAGCCCGCGCTCCTCGGTCAGGTAGTAGCCGAGCATCGGCAGCACGAAGCCGCCGGCGCGGTTGACCAGGGTACCCAGCCACACCAGCCAGAACGCCGGCGGCAGGCCGCGGCGCAGCTCGACGAGACGCGCGAACACGAGGACGAACGGCGAGCCTGACGGGATTCGCGCCCGGCCGCAACCCGCGCGCGCGCGCCGGATCCGCTATCCTGCCGCCGGGGGCGGCCACCTCGGCCGACACGTGACCATGTCCAGCACCGACAACGCCCGCGCGCGCGCCCAGGCAGCCATGCGCTCGCTCGGCGGCAACCCATCCCGGCTGTGGCTCGTCGCCGCGGCGATCGTGCTGGTGATCATCGGCGCGCGCTCGTGCGTGACCGTCGAGCCCGGCCACGTCGCGGTCCGGGTCAACAACCTGACCGGCGCCGTCGAGACCATCACCCAGCCCGGGCTGATCGTGCGCCTGCCGTTCGGCATCCACACCGTCTACACCATCGAGGCCGCGCCCCAGACCTTCCACATGCGCGGCGACAAGAACGTCGACGCGCTCAACGTCAACGAGCTGACCGTCCGCGCCTCGGACGGCTCGAACTTCGTGTTCAACGACACGACGATCCTGTTCCGGGTCATCCCGGCCCAGGGCGCCCGGGTCATCGCCGACGCCGGCGAGGGCCACAGCTACCGGATGTGGATGCTGCCGTACGCGCGCTCGATCCTGCGCGACGAGTTCGGCAAGGAGTCGACGATCAGCGTGTCGAACCCGACCACCTTCGGCCAGGCTACCGAGCGCGCCCGCACCCGCATCAACGAGCTCTTGACCAAGCACGGCCTCGAGGTCACCAGCATCGTCACGCCGCGGCCGCGGTTCTCGAACGAGTACGAGGAGCTGATCGAGTCGCGCAACCAGACCGAGAACGAGCTGTCGGTGATCGACTCCAACCTGCAGCGCGCCGAGACCGAGCGCAGCCGCCGCCTGGCCGAGGTCGATCGCGATCAGAACAAGATCATGCAGGAGAAGCGGGCCGAGCTCGAGGCGGCGCTGGCCACCGCGGTCGCGGCCCAGACCGAGACCCACCGCGCCGTCGACACCACCAAGATCGAGAAGGTCGCCGGCGGCGAGGCGGCGCTGTCGGCGGCGCGCATGCGCGCGGTCGAGCTCAAGGGCCAGCTGCAGGCGCAGTACGAGGCCAAGAAGGCCGAGATCGACGCGTTCCGGGTGCAGCCGCTCGAGCGCGTGATGGAGCGCCTGGGCGAACGTCTCGAGGGCGTCACGATCGACATCCAGCCGTGGGCCAACGACTCGGTGCCGTCGCGGCTCCAGGTCGAGAAGGTCGGAGGTGCCGAATGAAGGGCCTGCAGACCGTCGCCAAGATCGTCGTGCTCGGCGCGATCGCGCTGTGGATCGTGCCGTGGATCTTCTTCACCAAGGTCGAGCCCGGGCAGATCGGCGTGCGCCGCAGCGCCACCGGCGGCGTCGAGGCCGGCGACCTGGGCCCGGGCTGGCGGCTGCGCTTCCCCGGCCTGCACAAGCTGACCTACCTGCCGTCGACCTACTTCTTCCTCGACTACACCGACGACGACAGCCGCCCGCAGGAGGCGCTGCAGATCCGCACCAAGGACAACAACAACGTCACGCTCGACGTCTCGGTGCCGGTGCGGATCAAGCCCGGCCGCGGCTTCGCGATCGTCAAGGACGGCAACCACCAGCAGGAGGCCGACGGCCGCTTCCGCTACATGCGGCTGGCCGAGCAGACCGCGGTCAGCGTGCTGCGCGAGGAGCTGGCCAACCTCGACTCGGTCGGCTTCTACTCGACCGACCGCCGCGTCGAGATCAGCGGCAAGGCGCTGACCATGCTCAACGACGCGCTGACCCCGCTCAACCTCGAGGCCCAGGCGGTGCTGATCCGCGCGGTGCGGTTCCGCCCCGAGTACGAACAGCAGCTGCAGCAGATCCAGCTCAACGAGCAGAACAAGCTGCTCGACCGCGCGCGGTCCAAGCTCGCCGCCGAGCAGCAGAAGCTCGACAACTACAACCAGGGCACCGCGGCGCTGGGCAGCGCCCGCGAGCAGGACTGGAAGAAGCGCCAGGCCGAGCTCGAGCGCGCGTACCAGATCGGCGGCCTCGACATCGCCGATCCGGTGCCGGGCAAGGCCCGCGCCGCGCTGGCGGCGCTGACCCCCGAGCAGGTCACCGCGGCCAAACAGCAGGTCGCGACCGCGCTCGGCCTGGGCGATCCCAGCGCGGTGTCCGACGCGTACCTGATCGGCACCAAGAACCTGCAGGCCGAGACGCTCGAGTACAAGAACCGCGTCACCGCCGAGGGCGAGGCGGTGTCGGCGCGCCTCGAGGCCGAGGGCGAGGCGCTGCTGGCCAAGGTGCAGGGCGAGTACGAGACCAAGCTGAACGCGCTGTTCGGCTCGCCGGCCGGCCGCGCCTACGTGGCGTGGAAGGCCGCCGGCAAGGTGACGTTCGCCAAGGAGCTGACGTTCAGCTCGCAGGACGGCGTGCCGTCGATCCTGCGGCTGCGGCGGTTCGCCGAGCAGTTCATGGGCCAGTAGCCGTCACGCCGCGTCGGGTCACGCCGCGTCGTGATCGTGGTCGTGGCCGTGCCCGTGGCCGTGATCATGCGCGGGCCCGTGAGCGTGGCCGTGATCGTGGTCGTGGCGGGTGCCGAGCCAGGTCAGGAGTCCATCCCTGGCGATCTCGACGAGCGTCAGCGCCGCCAGCGCGATCGCCGCGCCGATCGCCACCGGGCGCGGCACCACCGTCGCGGCGCCGGCCACCGCCTGGCCGATCGAGTGCACGCCGTCGACGTCGGTCAACGCCGTCGCGGCGTAGGCCACGACGACCAGCCCCAGCGCGGTGGCCGGGCCGGTGACGATCCGCAGCACCGCCAGCGGCGACCGCCGCCGGGCGGGGGCGGTGAGCACCGCCAGCGCGCCGCCGGCGAGGATCCACGGCGCGGCGGCGATGACGATCGCGATCAGATCGTCGCGCAGCGCGTGGGTCAGGCCGCTGTGCTCGTGCCCGCCGGTTACGAACGGCAGCGCCGCGCCGATCGCGACGCCGATGGCCTCGAGCGGCCGGGTCGCGGCCGGCACCTCGCGGTCGCCCGCGTCGTGCACCAGCACGTGCAGAAGCAGCCCGCTGACCGCGGCGTTGAGCCACGGCTCGGCCGACGGCAGCAGCGTGTCGTCGGCGCGGGTCAGGACGATCCCGACGATCGTGGCGGCGAGCATGCCGAGCGCGCGCACCACCGCCGCGCGCCGCCCGCCGAGCTCGGCGAAGGTCAGCGTCAACATCGCGATCAGCGGCACGGTGTGCGCGCCGACGCCGATCAGCAGGTCCCAGTGGCGCACCTCGTCGGTGGCGGCGCCGAGCGCCAGGCCATCGGACAGCTGATGGAACAGCACGGCGACGTAGCCGAGCTCCGCCGCGATCCGCCGGTGGCGCGCGCCGAGCTTCGCGGTCGCGCGGCTGAACACCATCGGCGCGATCAAGCCGGTCGCCGCGACCACCAGCACCGGCCAGCCGCCGCCGTCGATCGCCTCGGGCAGGATGTGGACCGCGATCGCCATCGCCACCGCCACCACCGCGAACGCGCGCACCGGCGCCAGCACCCACAGCCGCGCGTCGGCGACCACCGCGGCGAGCACGCCGGCAGCGACCGACGCGACCGCGATGACGAGCGCCAGATCCATGGGGCGCGGCACGCTACCACGAACCCGCGGTAGCATCCCGCCATGCGCCGCTGGCCTGCCGCTCTCGCCGTGCTGATCGCGTGTGGAGGCGACGACGCGCCGGCGCCGCCGCTGCCGGAGGTCACCGATCCGTTGCCGCTGGTCGACCCGACGATCGGCACCGGCGGCCTGGGCTTCGGCTACGGGTCGAGCTTCGTCGGCGCCGCGGTGCCGCACGGCCTGGTCAAGCTCGGCCCCGACACCAGCGGCGCGTTCGGCACCGTCGCGTTCCAGCACTTCTCGGGCTACTTCTTCGACGACGACACCATCGAGCAGTTCAGCCACCTGCACCTGCACGGCGCCGGCGCGTCGGACTTCGGCGTGCTCGCGGTGATGCCGACCGCGGCGTTCGATCCCAGCAAGCGCCGCGCGTCCAACTACCGCGCGAAGTTCGCCAAGGCCGATGAGCGCGCCGCCGCCGGGCGCTACGCGGTCACGCTCGCCAGCGGCATCGCCGCGACGCTCACCGCGACCGCGCGCGGCGCCCACCACGTCTACACCTTCCCCGGCGGCGGCGGCGCGCTGGTGCTCGACCTGGCGGCCGCGCTCGACGACGGCGACGTCACCGACGCGGCGATCCACCTCGACGCCGCGACCCAGACCGTGCGCGGCCGGTTCCACGCCGCCGGCGGCATGTCGGGGCGCTACGGCGGCTACGATCTGTACTTCACCGCGCGCGCCCGCGCGCCGTGGACCGCCGCGCAGGTGTGGTCCGACGCGCAGCCGCCGGCGATCGGCGTCGACGCGGCCGGCACCGGCGTCGGCGCGGCGCTGACGTTCGCCGGCGGTCCGGTCGAGCTGCAGGTCGCGGTGTCGCTGGTCGACGCGGCGGGCGCCGACGCCAACCTCGCCACCGAGCTGCCGGGCTGGGACGCCGAGGCGACCTACGCCGCGGCCCAGGCGGCGTGGCGCGCGCGGCTGGGCGCCGTCGCGATCACCGGCGGCACACCCGCCGAGCGCCGCACCTTCTACACCAGCCTCTACCACGCGTTCTTGATGCCGACGGTGATCGGCGACGCCGACGGCCGCTACCGGCTGCACGGCATGGCCGCGCCGGCGACCGCGGTCGGCTTCACGCCGATGTCCGACTTCTCGCTGTGGGACACCTACCGCACGCTCCACCCGCTCTACGCGTGGCTGGCGCCGGGCAGCGCCCGCGACTCGACCGGCTCGCTGGCGGCGTTCGCGGCGATCGGCGGCTGCCCGCGCTGGCCGATCGCGATCGGCGAGAGCGGCACGATGCTCGGCGCGAGCTGCGACGTCGTCATCGCCGACGCGGCGGCCCGCGGCGTGGTCGATCACGCCGCGACCGCGTGGCCGCTCCTGCGCGCGGCGGCGCTCGATCCGACCGCCCCGCCGACCGGCCGCGGTGGTCGCGACCGGGTCGAGCCGTACATGCAATACGGCTACGTGCCGGCGACGATCGGCAGCTCGGTCAGCCACACCACCGAGTACGCGCACGACGACTTCGCGCTGGCCAACCTGGCCGAGCTCGAGGGCGACACCGCCGCCGCCGCGACGCTGCGCGCCCGCAGCCACGGCTGGCGGATGCTGTTCGATCCGGCGGTCGGCTTCCTGCGCGCGCGCAACGCCGACGGCAGCTTCCCCGCCGGCTCGTTCGATCCGCTGGCGATGACCGAGGACTACGTCGAGGCCAACGCGTGGCACTCGCTGTGGATGGCCGGCATCCACGATCCCGACGGGATGGCGGGCCTGTTCGGCGGGCCGGCCGGCGCGGTGGCCAAGCTCGAGACCTTCTTCACCGAGGCCAAGCGCGACTGGGACGAGGCCGATCCGTCGGCGGCCAACTTCCCGCGCCCGTACTACTGGCACGGCAACGAGCCCGATCTGAACGCGGCGTTCCTGTTCGCGCAGCTCGGCCGCCCCGACCTCACCCACACGTGGGCGCGGTGGATCATCGACACCCACTACGCCGACACGCCGGCCGGGGTCGCCGGCAACGACGACGGCGGCGCGCTGGGGTCGTGGTACGTGTTCGCCGCGCTGGGCCTGTACCCGATCGCCGGCAGCGCCGACTACGTCGTCAGCACGCCGATCTTCGAGCGGGCGCGGATCGTCGTCGACGGCCACGAGCTGATCATCGACGCGCCGGGCGCGTCGAGCGCGCGCCGCTACGTCGCCGGGGTGACGATCGACGGCGCCCCGCTGTCGGTGCCGCGCCTGACCCAGGCCGACCTGCGCACCGCCCACGCGATCGCGTTCACGATGGCAGACGCACCGACCACCTGGGGTCGGTGATCCCGACCGCGATTTCGCGGTTGACGATCACGGCGGCGGCGGCGAGCATCGGAGCATGGGATCTCGCGCGCTCGGCGCGTCGCTCGTGTCGTGCCTGCTCGCCGCGGGGCCGGCGCACGCCGAGCGACCGGTCCCGCCGGCCGCCGCGATGACCTCGGCGCAACCGTCGAGCGTCGGCGACGACCTCGCCGCGCGGCTGGCCCGGCTGGGCGAGGCCATCGACGCCGAGCTGGGCGCGCTCAGCCTCGACGCGGTGCAGTTCCGGATCGACGGCCGGGCCCGGCGCGCCTACCTCGGCGTGCACCGCGACGGTGCGCGCGGCGGCTTTCGCCTCGAGACCTCGATCGGCGTCCGCCGCGACGCCGCGGCGATCGACACCCGCCTCGAGGTCGCGATCGGCGGCCGCCGCCTCGCGCTGGTGGTCCCGATCGAGCTGGCCCCGCGCAGCTACCTCGGCGAGCGCTACCTCGAGGTGCGCGTGCCGATCATCCGCCAGCCTTTCTGAATTCCAGGGGGCTCGTCGCCGAGCCCCCCCTCGATCCCGGCAATGCCGGGATCGAGCCTCCCCCCGCGACGGCTGTCCGCGGAGCCTCCCGGGAGACGCGCGGCGGTCGAGCGGGTTGCGCGACATGAACCGGAGCGCGGAGGGCGAGACTCGGCCGGTCAGAAGCGGACCGAGGTGCCGACAGTGGCGCCGCCGGGCGCGGGGTTGACCTCGACGGCGCCGCGCGGCTCGAGCGCCAACGTGAGCACCGCGGCCACCGCGGCGGCGCCGGCGACGCCGAAGCCGATGTTGGCGAACAGCGCCTGCCGCTGCCCGCGATCGCGCAGCGCCAGCGCGTCGTCGAAGCTGTGCTGATCGCTGGCGGCGTTGAGCACGGCGAGCTCGTCCTCGGTCTGGCCCATCTGCCAGGCGAAGTAGCCGCCGACGCCGGCGGCGACCAGCGACACGCCGGCCCAGGTCGGCCAGCGCACCAGCGTCGGCCAGCGGCGCGACCCGGCGCGCGCGGGCGCCGCGACCGGCGCGCGCGGCGGTGCGTCCAGCGTCGGCGCTGCATCGGGCGCGGCGCCGACGAACTCGCGGCGCACCAGCTCGTCGCCCGCGCGATCGACCAGCGCCACCATCACCGTCGCGTCCGCCGTCGCCGGCAGCACCGCGCGGCGCTCGGTCACCGAGACCTCGGTCGCGTCGCCGACCTTCACCCGCAGCCCGGCCACCATCGCGAGCGGATCGGCGCCGGTCACCTCCACGGTGATCCGGTCCGCCGCCCGGCTGAGCGTCGCGTCGGCGGTGAATCTGCCGAGCTGGGTCGCGGCCGCCTGCGCGCGCGCGAACGGGCCGGTGAGCTTCGGCGACGCGCCCGGCGCCAGCGCCGCGTCGGGGCGCAGCACCAGCCAGCGGGTGAAGTGCTCGCGCGCCGCGGTCGCGTCGCCCAGCGCCGCCGCGCTCTCGCCGAGCAGGCGGTACGCGCGCTCGAGGTCGGCGCGGCCGAGCGCGCCCTCGGCCAGCGCCTTGGTCGCCAGCGTGCGCGCGGTCGCGTAGTCGATGTCGTCGATCGCCTGCTGCGCCTGGTCGAGCAGCACCGCGTCGGCGCGCGCCGGCGCCGCGGCGGCCAGCGCCACCGCGACCAGCGCCCCGGCCAGGCGCCTCACCACGTCACCTTCTTGCGGACCTCGCCGCCCGCGGGCACCTCGATGCGGAGGCTCTGGGTCCGGCCATCTTCGGTCACCGCCTTGATCACGTGGCCTCCTGCGGGCAGCGCGTGGCCGACGATCGGCGTGACGCCGAGCTTGCGACCATCGACGTAGATCGTCGCCCACGGGCGGGCGTCGATGAACAGCTTGCCCAGCCGGGCAGCCGGGGGGCGCGGCGGCCGCCGCGGCTCGATCACCGCCGGACCGACCGCAACCACCGGCGGCGGCGCGGTCGCGGCGTCGAGCGGCGACACGCCCGCGTCGATGACGACCGCAGGCGGCGCGGCGGCGGGCGGCGCGGTGGCAGGCGGCGCGGTGGCGGGCGGCGCAGCGACCGGCGGCGACGACGCGGCGGGCGCGGCGCCACCGCCGGCGTCGTGCAGCGCCACCGCGGCGGGCGCGACCGGCGGCGGCGGCGTTCGTCGCGCGCGCCACGGGGCCAGCCACGCCACCACCGCGACCGCGACGATCACCACGGCGACCGCGACGATCCACGGCGCCCGCGCGCGCGGCACCGCGAACTCGCGCGCCTCCGCCGGCGCCACGGCGACCGGCGCGGCCACCGGCACCACCTCGATCTCCGGCGCGGTGTCGGGGCTGTGGGTCACCGGCTCGGCGGCGCGCGAGATCGACGGCTCGGTCTCCTCGGCGCGCAGCGGCAGCCGCTCGACCACCGCGTCGTCGGCCGGACCGCCGTCGTCGTCGAACCGGCGATCGTTGACCCGCACCTCGGCTCCGCACCGCTCCCACGCCAGCTGCATCAGCTCGTCGGTCCCGGCCGCCGCGGTCGGCGCCAGCGCCTCGAGGATCGCCCGCCGCAGCTCGGCCGCGGTGGCGAAGCGCTGCACCCGATCGACCCGCAGCGCGCCCGCGATCGCCTCGTCGAGCCGCGCGTAGATCGGCCCGCGCTCGCCCAGCCGCGGCACCCGGCCGTTGCGGATCCCGTCGACGGTGTCGGCCGGCCCGCCGCCGCCGAACAGCCGGTTGCCGGTCAACAGCTCCCACAGCACGACGCCCAGCGCCCAGACGTCGGTGCGGCGATCGAGCGACTCGGCGGCGAGCTGCTCGGGCGACATGTACGTGAGCTTGCCCTTGACCTTGCCCTCCTCGGTGCGCTCGCTGATCCCGTCGTCGACCTTGGCGATGCCGAAGTCGAGCACCTTGACCACGCCGTCGACGGTGAGGAACAGGTTGTGCGGGGACACGTCGCGGTGGATCAGCCCCAGCAGGTTGCCCTGGTTGTCGCGCTGCTCGTGCGCGTAGTGCAGCCCGTCGCAGGCCTGCGCCACCATCGCCGCCGCGACCGCCGGCGGCACCGCGCCACCGTCGCGCAGCACGTGCGACAGCGGCGCGCCGCGCAGGTACTCCATCGCGATGAAGTACTCGCCGGTCACCTCGCCGAGCTCGAACACGCTGCACACGTTGGCGTGCGACAGCCGCGCCGCGACCCGCGCCTCGGTCATCAGCATGCGCAAGAACGTCGGGTTCTCGGCGAGCTCGGGCAGCACGCGCTTGATCACCATCGGCTTGACGAAGCCGCCAGGCGCCAGGAGCTGCGCCGCCCACACCTCGGCCATGCCGCCCGCGGCCAACCGCCCGCACAGGCGATAGCGACCGAACATCACCGGCTGGGGGCGGGTGCGTTGAGGGACCTGGCTCATGACGACGGCGCGCGCGGCGCGCAGGAAATTGTAACAGCGACGGCCGCGCCCCGATCACCCGCCGGGTGTGCGTGCCGTGGATACACGCGGCCCCTCGCGCGCCAGGGCGGGCGCGATCTACACTCACGGGGTGGTGCCGCGGACTGCGTTGCTCGGGCTCGTCGCGTGCGCCGCGGCGTGCAGCTTCGACCAGGGCTTCGACGGCACGCGCTACCGCTGCGGCGACGGCGAGCGCTGCCCCGACGGCCAGAGCTGCGTCGGCGGCGTGTGTCTGCCCGCCGCCGTCGACGCCGCCGTCGACGCCACGACCGACGGCCCCGACGGCGCGATGCCGCCCGCGAGCTGCGGCGGGATCGCGCTGTTGCGCGACAGCTTCGACGGCAACGGCGTCGGCCCGTACTGGCTGGACTTCGCGGACCCCGGCGCGACCGTGACCGAGGCCGGCGGCCACCTGGTCGTGAACCTGCCGGCGTCGTCGACGGCCTACGCCGGCTACCGCGGGCGCTTCTACTACGATCTGCGCGGCAGCGCGATCACCGCCCGCGTCGCCCAGGTCGGTGGCGCCAACAACATCCTCGAGGTGCGCAACCAGTTCGGCAACGCCGCGCAGCTGGTCTACGACGGCGCCGACATCTACGCCGGGATCTTCAACGCGCCCGGCGCCGGCACGTTGGCGCAGCGCCCGTGGAACCCGGCCGAGACTTTCTGGCGGATCCGCGAGGACGCCGGGATGATCGTCTGGGAGCTGTCGACCGACGGCCAGTCCTGGAGCGAGCTGCACCGGCGCGCCGCGCCGTTCGCGATCGAGCACGTCCAGGGCGTGCTCGCCGCCGGCGACAGCGGCCCCGCGCCGTCGGTGACGCGCTTCGACGACGTCAACGCCAGCGCGCCGGCCGCGCTGTACTGCCCGGTCGATCAGCTCCACGACGACTTCGCGGTGGCGCCGCTGCAGCCGCAGTGGGAGCCGTACTGGGACACCGGCTGCTCGATCGACGAGGTCGGCGGCGCGCTGACCGCGACGTACACGCTCGGCAGCGGCAACGTGTTCTGCGGCGTCACGTCGCTGCACCTGTGGGACCTGGGGCGCGGCGACGGCATCACCGTCGATGGTGCGGCGTTCCCGTCGCGGCAGAACTTCGTCGGCTACGTCACCGCGGGGGCGCCCGGCGGCAGCGACCGGCTCGAGATGACCCTCGACGGCACCGGCTTCGAGTTCCGGGTCTACGTCGGCGGCACCACCTTCGCGACGCACCCGCTGACGATCGATCGCGCCCAGCACCGCTACTGGCGGATGCGCGGCGCCGGCGCCACCGCGATCTTCGAGACCTCGCCCGACCGCAGCGCGTGGACCGAGCGCTGGCGCGTCGACGTGCCGTTCGCGCTCGGCGGCCTCGAGCTCAACATCGGCTTCGGCCACTACGGCGTCAGCCCGGGCACGCCGTTCACCGTCGCGCTGCCGGGCGTCAACGCCGACTGATCGTCACGGCGTCGGCGGGCGCCGCGCCGCGACCAGCGCGTACAGCTCGTCGAGCCCGCGCAGCACGCCGCCGAGGCGCAGCTGCTCGCCGTGCGCGCCGCGCAGCTCGATCGCGACGATCGCGTCGTCGACCGTCACCGCCGTCCACGCCGCGAGCTGATCGTAGGGCAGCTCCAGCACGCCGTTCTTGCTGCGCACCCGCAGGCCGCGCTCGCACACCTCGACCGTCTCGCTGCGGGGCGCGCGCAGCCACGACAGCGAGCTCGAGCCGGCGCGCGGCAGGTTCATCGCGCTGAGCCCGAGGTAGCCGCCGCGCGGCCCGCCGCCCGCGCCCAGGTAGCGCGGCCGCCGCGGCACCGCGAAGGTCCGCACCACGTCGCCGAGGCGATCGAGCCCCGGGCTGCGGTACGGATCGTCAGTCACGGCTGGTCGGTGGTGAGCTGCGGCAGCTCGGACAGGTTCGGCACCAGGATGATCTCGATGCGGCGGTTGAGCTCGCGGTTGGCGTCGCTGTCGTTGGGCGCGACCGGATCCTCGGCGCCGTAGCCCGCGGCCGCGACCGACGCCGGCGCCATGCCGTGGCCGGTCATGAACTCGAGCACCGCGACCGCGCGCGCCGTCGACAGCACCCAGTTGTTGCGGAACGTCCGGGTCTTGATCGGCACGTTGTCGGTGTGCCCGGCGATCAAGAAGCGCCGATCCTTGAACTCGACCAGGATCGCGCTCACGTCGGCCAGCGCCGCCTCGCCCGCCGGCGACAGCTTGTCCGACCCGCTCGGGAACAAGATCGACGACGGCAGCTTCACCACCATCTGGCCGTTGCGGAACCCGATCTCGAGCTTCCCCGAGTCGACCAGCGCGCGAAACTTCTGCTGCAGCTCCCGGTACGCCGCCAGCCGCTGCTCCTGCGCGTCGCGCTGCCGCCGCAGCTCCTCCAGCTCCGCCACCGTCGCCTCCTTCTCCCCGCGCACCCGCGCCAGCTCCGCCTCGCCTGACCGCGCCGCCGCCTCCCGCTCGCCCCGCTCCTTCTCCATCGCCGCATTCAGATCGCGGATCCGCTCCTCATCCGCCGCCTGCGCCCGCTTCTTCGCCTCCACCTCCGCCTCCAGCTCCTTGATATGCGCCAGCGCCTTGTCATGCGTCGACTGCCGCACCACGCACCCCGCCAGCATCACAGCCACGATCGCCAACTTCTTCATGGGGACAGGATCTACCCCCTCAACCTCTCGGAATCAATCCGGCTTTCAGCCCGACCGCGTCGCAAAAAGGGACACTTTCCCATCGTTCAAGCCCACGTTATTACTTGTTTTTCGGGCGCACCGAGGAATCCGTCCACGCCCGTCGATCCAGAATAGAGCTTCAGTTTCGGCTACTTGCACATGCGGAAAGTGTCCCTTCTTGCGACACAACGCGGTCGATTTGTTCAATTATTATAGAGTGATGCGCCCCAGGATCCTGTCCCCGCCACGGTCGTCAAGTGTCACTTGACACTGGCATGTGCGGGGCGGCATGCTGCGGACCATGCTCGAGCAGCTGCGGCGCGACGTGACGATGCTGATGCGGGGGCTGGCGGGCCGGACGCCGCCGCCGCTGGTGAAGCGGATGGAGCGGCGGGCGGTGGCGGGGCGCGGGGTGGCGGGGCGGATGGTGGTGGTGGAGACGGTGGCGCGCGAGACGGCGGAGGCGGTGTCGCTGACGCTGCGCGATCCGAGCGGGGCGGAGCTGGCGTTCACGCCCGGGCAGTTCTTCACGCTCGAGGCGACGATCGATGGCGAGCGGGTGCGCCGCGCGTACTCGGCGTCCGGTGACGCGCGCGATCGCAGCCGCGCGACGATCACCGTGAAGCGCGTCGCGGGCGGGCGGATGTCGACGTTCCTGTGCGAGCGCGCCGCCGCCGGCATGACGCTGGGCGTGCTCGGCCCGTCGGGCGACTTCGCG
>Ga0075163_10001629_pt1 | contig 30371 bp, 17 predicted proteins | sample JI1023141ADNA_FD_71478 | JGI IMG/M metagenome (GOLD analysis project Ga0075163, IMG submission 71478) | Wastewater effluent complex algal communities from Wisconsin, to seasonally profile nutrient transformation and Carbon sequestration -... | ecosystem: Engineered > WWTP > Effluent > Algae...
TTTGACCAACGTATTATTGATTGGCTTATTGATGAATTTAGAAGTGACTCAGGACTAGATTTAAGACAAGATCGCCTAGCTTTACAAAGACTTAAAGAAGCTGCTGAACGCGCTAAATGTGATCTTTCTTTTACTTCTGAAACCTCTATTAATTTACCTTTTATTTCAGCAGACGCTTCTGGGCCAAAACACCTAGCCAAAACCCTTAGTCGGGATCAATTTGAGCTACTAGTTATGGATCTAGTAGAAAGAACTGTAGACCCTTGTCAAAAAGCACTTTGGGATGCACGCCTAAAATCAAATGATATTGATAAAGTTTTATTAGTTGGTGGTCAAACCCGTTCTCCTATTGTACAAAAACGAGTAGAGCAAATCTTTAATCGTAGACCTTCTAGTGAAATTAACCCTGATGAAGTAGTAGCAATGGGCGCATCTATTCAAGGTGGAGTATTACTAGGCGAAGTTAAAGACCTAGTTTTATTAGATGTTATTCCTTTGTCTTTAGGGGTAGAAACACATGGAGGCAAATTTACTAAACTAATAGATCGTAACTCTACTATCCCAATTAAAAAGAGCTTAGTCTTTACTACATTAGTAGATAATCAATCAACAGTGGAAATTCACGTTTTACAAGGTGATAGTGAAAGAGCCGCAGAAAACCGTTCATTAGGGCGCTTTGACTTAGTTGGTATTCCTGCTGCTCCTAGAGGTTTACCACAGATAGAAGTAGCTTTTGAGCTTAATGCTGATGGAATTGTGCAGGTTTCTGCTAAAGATTGTTTAACTGGTAGAGAACAAAAAATTACAGTCAGCCCTAGCGGTGGACTTTCTCCAAGCGAGTTAGCTGATTTAATGGCAGAGGCTCGTAGCTATTAGCTAGGTTTAAGCCCTCCTTCAAAATAAGGGTATTATTTTTCTATTTAATGAATATTGGCGCTGGTACTTTCATTGGACATTATGAACTAGTAAAAATGCTTGGTACAGGTAGTGCTGGCGAAGTCTACCGCGCTCAAGATAAAAGCCTAGGTCGCACTGTAGCAATTAAATTATTAACAGAACAAACTGCTGCATTAGATACAGAACTACGCCGGCGTTTTGTCCAAGAAGCAAAAGCCGCATCTGCACTTAATCATCCTAATATTCTTACTGTATTTGAAGCTGGACAATATCAAGGTCTAGATTATATGGTAATGGAATATGTCGAAGGTCAAACCTTAAGAGATTATCTAAAAGCTGGCAAAATTCCTCTCTCTACTTTACTTAATATTGCTGTTCAAATGTGTGTTGCTTTGGAATCTGCTCATGCTGCTAATATTATTCATCGTGATATCAAACCAGATAATATAATGATTCGTAAAGATGGACTGGTAAAGCTACTAGACTTTGGACTAGCTAAAATCAAAGATAAACAAAATCAAGCACTTACTAGCACCAAACCAGGGACTTTATTAGGCACAGTAGGTTATATGTCTCCAGAACAAGCTCAATGTGAGCCTAATACTGATGCAAGAGCAGATATATTTTCTCTTGGTGCAGTTTTTTATGAAATGGCAACAACTGTACCACCATTTTACAAAGAAAATCACATTGATACTCTTTATGCTATCTTAAAATCTGATCCTCAACCTTTTGCTGAAGAACAAAATGTGCCAACAGATTTACAGGAAATTATTCTAAAAGCACTAGCCAAAGATCCCAATGATCGCTATCAATCAGCTAAAGAAATGTTAATGGAATTGCGTAATTTAAGTAAAGCAGCAGAATTTCAACGGGTTTTACAACATGTAGAAGAACATAGTGCTAGCCCAGAAGCAAAAAAACTTAATTTGTCAGATAGTCAATCGCTTTTTAGCTCTCAAGTCTATAATGTTGATATATTTAATCAAACAAATAAACAAGAAGACAAAAAAAATAACTATTTACCTTGGGCACTAGTTGCGATTCTTAGCCTAATAGTAGTAATTGAAACACTCATTATTTTATTTAGGTAAAGGTAAACAATAATAAATAGGACAAATGCTTTAGTCTGCTTTTACTGTTTGGGTAGGAAATGCCACAAAATCTTGAGTTTTTCCTTATAGCTACCTATACTTTGTGTTTAATCAGTTTAATTGGTTTAATTTATGCTAGAAAAAATTACAGAAATAGTTCATCAAAGTTTAGATATTAAATGTCGTTTTTTTGCTGATCATACCGCAGATGTTGCCCGTGCTGCTCGTGTTTTAGTAGAATCTATTAAGGTAGGAGGAAAGATCTTCCTCTTTGGTAATGGTGGTAGTGCTTCAGATGCTCAACATATTGCGGCTGAATTTGTTAATCGCTATGTCTCTGATCGTCCTGCTATTGCTGCTATTGCCTTAAATACAGATAGTTCAATCATCACATCTATTAGCAATGATTCATCTTTTATTCATATCTTTAGCCGTCAAATAGCCGCTTTAGGTAAACGCGGGGATGTTGCCGTTTGTATTAGTACTAGCGGAAACTCTCCAAATATTATTGAAGGTGTTAAACAAGCTAAGCAATTAGGTATGACTACAGTTGGGTTATTAGGTAAAGATGGTGGAAAACTACTTAAGATGGTAGATAACCCTTTGATTGTTCCTAGTACCTCTACTCCACGTATTCAAGAAGTTCATATTATGATTGGACATATTCTTTGTGAACTTGTGGAAGAGGAACTTTATGGGATCAGACAATGAGCCGCTACAGGCTTTCCCCAATAGATTTAAGTAAAACCCATAGTTACTCACTTTATGAGCGCCCTAGTAAAGTTACTGTCAATGACTTTGCTAGTCCTCACAAATCTAAATCCTCTTTTAATAGCTGGTTAGAGTCTTTACCAAATATTTTAGCTGCAAAAGACTTAAAAAACATTGCTCAAGCTATAGTTACTGCTCAAGAAAAAAATCGAGCGGTAATCATTGGTCTTGGGGGACATGTTATTAAATGTGGTCTGGCACCTGTGTTAATTGATTTAATGAAGCGTGGTTTTATCACTGGCATAGCTATGAATGGATCAGCAGCAATCCATGATTTTGAAATTGCTTTAGTAGGTTTTACCTCAGAAGATGTTGATTCTAGCCTAGGCAAAGGTGATTTTGGTATGGCAGAGGAAACAGGCCAAGTTATTAATCAAGCCGCATCTTTAGCTGTATCAGAAAATCTTGGTTTTGGTGAAGCCTTAGGAAAAACACTTCTTGAACTAAACCCAGCTAATGCTAGTAATTCTTTGCTTTGTGCTGCTTATCAGGAAAAAATTCCTTTAACCATCCATTTAGCTATTGGAACTGACATTGTACATATGCATAAAACTGCTGATGGTGCAAAACTAGGCGCTGCTACTCATCATGACTTTCGTTTGTTTTGTTCTTTAGTTACAGAACTTTCTGGCGGGGGAATTTATCTTAACCTTGGGTCCGCTGTACTAATGCCAGAGGTCTTTCTAAAGGCTGTTACTGTAATTCGTAATCTAGGACTGCCCCTAGAAGATTTTACTACTGCTAATCTAGATTTTATCCAACATTATCGACCATTAACTAATGTCGTCAAACGCCCTGTAGCAGGTGTAGGAAAAGGTTATGCCTTAACAGGCCATCATGAAATCTTAATTCCACTACTTGCCGCAGCAGTTATTGAAATGTCAAATTAACTTAAAATTACCAAATAAATATTCTTAAGGAGAAAAGAAATGTCTATAAAAGTACTTTATACAGCACATGCAACTTCTACAGGGGGAAGAAATGGTCATGTTGAATCTGCTGATGGAGTTGTAAAAGTAGATTTATCAGTGCCTAAAACTATGGGTGGATTAGGTAAAGAAGGCACAACCACACCAGAAGATCTTTTTGCAGCAGGCTACTCAGCATGTTTTGGTAGTGCATGTGAATTTATGGCTAGACAATCAAAATTACATCTTACTTCCATAGAAGTAAAAGCCGCTGTTGGTATTGGTCAAACAGAATCAGGTGGTTTTGGTTTAACTGTAGACCTAGATGTTAAAACAGGCGGACTTTCCCAAGAAGAAGCAGAAAAACTTGTTGCAGCAGGACATTCTATTTGTCCTTATTCCCTTGCTGTTAAAGGCAATGTAGACGTCAATATCAAAGTTACCGCAGGTTAAGTAGGGGTGAACTGTTCGCCCTTCTTCCTTCTTCCTGATATAAAAGATAGAGAGGGCGAATGGTTTGCCTTCTTCGTAAGACAAAAGATAAAGAGGGCGAACACATAGGTCACTGGTGTCAATTTAAGTAAACAATTGAAAATAGTGGAGCTACTTCTTAAGCCCTGGAAGGGCGTAATATCTGTAGCGTAGGACGTAAGTCCTATGTTTAGTATAAGATAGAAGCAAAGCCGCGTAGCGGCGAAAGATCAAATCAATAAAACAAACATTTTATATTTTAATCTTTCGTCGCTCCGCGACTCTTTTACAATATAATACGTAACCCCAGCGCTTACGCACTGGGCTACAGTTATTTCGCCCCTATCGGGGCTTAAGATTTAAGATTATTTTTATCAAGAGGTTACTGTTACGTTGACACCAGTGACACATAGGTTCGCCCCTACGTTAAAATTTTCCCCTAGAATTTTTTCATTTTGGAAACTTTTTTTCTCTTCAGCAGTCTATAGCCTCAAAAAACTATCCCTAAATCAATCCCAAAAAGTGAGGAAAATTTATGAAAGCTCCTATCCTACACTCTCTATTAGGGTTATTGCTTTTACTAACCTCTATAAGTTTTATCCAAGCACAACCCCAAATTGGCCGTGAACAAAATCGCCCTATTGATAATCTTAAAGTAGATCCTGATAAGCCTGGTGAAGGTGTGATGATACCTAGAGGTGTACGTAATCCTGCCCCTATTCCACTAAAACAAACAGATGTAAAAATGTCTATTTTTGGTTTTGTTGCTTCAGTTGATGTAGAACAAACCTTTGTAAACTCATTATCAGAAAAAATAGAAGCTGTTTATATTTTTCCACTTCCTACAAATGCCGCAGTGGATGATATGGAAATAACCATTGGTAAACGTAAAATTCGCGGAGAAATTAAAACTCGTGAAGAAGCCCGCCGTGAATATGAACAAGCTAGAGATACTGGTAATCGTGCTGCTCTACTAGAACAAGAGCGTCCCAATACTTTTATAACTGCTGTAGCCAATATAGATCCAGGTAGTCAAATAGTAGTAAAAATTCATTATACCGAACGAATTGCTTATGATGATGGTGGTTTTCGCTTTGCATTTCCTATGGTGGTTGCTCCTCGCTATATCCCTACAGATATGCAAGTAAAAGATGGAAAACTCAGAAGATTACCTAATCCTGTTCCAGCTAATCCTGTAACTGATGCTGATAAAATCGTTCCTCCTAATCTAGCTGTTGGAACACGCCCTGGTAATATTACTCTTACCTTAGACCTAGAAGCAGGCTTTCCAATTAAAAAAATAAATTCTATTACTCATCAGATTAAGTCTGATAAAGTAACAGCTTCTCATTATCGTATTCAATTAGCAAGACTTGATGAAATTCCTAACCGTGATTTTGTTTTGGAATATAAGATTGCTGGTGAACAACCTGAAGCGGTGGTAATGCAATCATCTGATCAACAAGGTGATGGTTATTTCTTAATGATGGCAGCACCTCCTTCAGACTTTAAGATTAAAGATATTGTTGCTAGAGAGATGATTTTTATTGTTGATACTTCTGGTTCAATGAATGGTCTAAAGATGGAGCAAGCTAAAAATGCAATGCGTGCTTGTCTACGAGGACTAAACCCACAAGATGATTTTAATATCATTAGGTTTTCTAGTGATTTCCAACCAATGTGGCCAAAAGCACAGTCTGTTAATCAAGTTAATATTAATACTGCTGATCAATTTGTTAATAATTTACGTGCTGTAGGTGGAACAGAGATTTATGCACCACTAATGCATGTACTACAAACAAACAAGGCAATGCCTGGTCAACCAGTTAAGCCTCGTACAATAGTATTTATTACTGATGGGCAAGTAGGCAATGAAGCACAGATTTTAGAAGCTGTTAAGCAAAACTTAGGACAAACTAAAATCTTTACTTTTGGTATAGATAGCGCAGTAAATGAGTATTTTTTAAGAAAGCTAGCAGAAATTGGTCAAGGAACAGCAGAGTTTATTTTACCTACTCAGCAAGATTTTGAAGTTGTAATAAATCGTTTTCAATCACGTATTTCTGCCCCAATGCTTACAAATCTTGCCATTGATTGGGGCCAAATGCAGGTAAGCGATTTTTATCCAAATCCAGTCCCAGATCTTTATGTTAATCAACCAATCTTTATTACTGGTAAATTTAAGGCTGCTGGAACACGTGAGCAGGTATTTATTAAAGCACTAAGTGCAGTTGGGCTAAGTTCTTTACCTGTATTAATTGATACAGGAGCTAATAATATTAGATTTCGAGCAGTTTCTTCACTTTGGGCTAGGGCTAAAGTAGAACAGCTTTCTAACAGATTAATTGAAACTCCAAATAATCCAGCACTTAAACAAGAAATTACAGACCTAGGATTAAAACATAAACTGTTAACTCAATTTACTTCTTTTGTTGCTTTAGAAGAAAAAACCATTGTTCCTAAAGATGGTGGTAAGCCCCAAACTATTAAGGTTCCTGTTCCACTACCTGATAGTTGGAATGGTAATGTTGATGATGGAAACCTTAAGCAATTAGATGAAGAACAAGAAGTGCGTAGAGATTTTAGACAAAGATCCTTACCAGTAGATAAAAATGCTAATACTCAAGCTATTTCCGCTGCTCCAGTAGCCAGAGCAGAAAAGAAAGTTTCTGCTGCTAAACCTATGGAAGAAAGAGCTAAAAGAGAGGCTTCTTCTATTTCTAGACCAGGATTAGCAGGAGCAAGTAGCGGTAGTATGGCAGGAGCGCCACTAGCGACAAGTAGACCTGGAGCACCAGCACCATCTACACCAGAGCCATTAGCATCACCTAACCAACTTGGTAAAGCGGGTAATATGTCTAGTGCTGATGCAAAAGCTCCAATGGTTTTAAATAATGCACCTAGAGCAGATGCTCCAGCTAATATAAAAGCCAAGGAAAAAGATGTAGCTGCAAGTAATGAAAGCAAATCACTTAAAGAAGCTAACAAATTAGACTCAAGTGCAAGCACAGTTGATAGTAGAGGTTTAGATGAAGCTGAACGCTACTTAGGGCGCAATCAAGCTATTGATGGTGCTTGGGCAGATTCTCAACAAAATACTATCCGTACTACTGCTATGGCTACACTTGCTTTTGTATTAAATGGTAATACTGCTCGTAAAGGTAACTATCAACCTCAACTACGTCGCGCTATTGAGTTAATTAATAATAGTGTTGATGGTAATGGAGTTTTACAAGATAAAGGCGCTAGTGTAAGTACAGACACTTTAGCTATTACACTTTGGGCAATGTCAGAGGTGGTAGCTGATTCTCCTAACTCTACAAATAAACAAACAGCAGAAAAATTATTAGCAAGCCTCTTAAAGCGACGTGCTAGTAATGGTTTATGGCTTGTTCAAGAAGGTGGTAGTGAAAGTGTTAGTGCTACTAGTTGGGCGATAATTGCTTTAGAAAGTGCTAAGAAAGCAGGGTTAACTGTTGATCAAGCTATTATAGATTCAACAAATGTAGCTTTTACCAAGACTGGAAAAGATAAGTTAAACATATCTATGTTATTGAAAGAGCTTAATTTATCTTCATCACAGCCTATTGCAAATGCTGCTGCACGTTACTTACAGCTTTCCCAAGCAAGTAATTAGAAATAAGAAAAGATTTAAAAGAGCAGACACCTTGGTTTGCCCAAAATAAATCGCCCAGAGGTTAAATTCTGGGCGATTTACTTTTGTGGGTTATTTTATTTATACCTAAACTACTAAACAAATAGGTTTGCTACTAATTAATCATAGAGTTCAACTGAAGAAAGAATCTTTTGAAAAGCACGTTGATAACTACTAGCATCAGTTTGTGGTGTAACAGCAATAAAATAAAACATATCGCCATTATTTAACCTAGCAGTATAAACTGTTACGATTTCTGTTCGCCCTGTAACATCAGAAACATTGCTAAAAGAAGCAGCAAAAGCTTTGCGGTCAGATAAAGTAGTTTTTTGGTACTGGCCTTGTTGACGTAGGCTAGGATTACCTTCTTGAAGGGATCTAATAAACTCTTCTGTAGATTGACGAAGATTATAGTCAGGGTTAATTCTAGCTACACCTGCTAAAATACCATGAGTAAAGACAAAACGTTCTGCAACTTCACCATAAGCACCTTCTGGAGCAAAGGTAACGCTATTTTGCCCTTTTAATTCTCTCCAATTTTCAGGAATCTGTAATTGAAAAGAATTGTTGTTATAAGTTGTATAGCGAAGAGATGGAAGGGCTACTCGACCACCTGGAGCACGGCCTGTACTAGGGTTTTTGCCAGTGTTTGTAGGGCGATTTCCTGTGCCAGTATTACCATTATTGTTAGCATTTTCGTTTCTTGGAGCGTTATTTACTGGTAATCCTCGTAAGCGGGCTTGTACTCGGCCAAAATCCCTATCATCATTGTTTGAACTACGAATCTTTAATAATGCAGCTTCGCGGTTAATTGCTTCATATCGGTTGGCAGGGTTAGGATGGCTACTTAAAAATTCTGGGCTACCTTTGCCACCTGATTCTTTTTCTATGGTCTTAAACATATTGCCTAAGTCTCTAGGGTCATAACCAGCTTGAGCCATTATTTGTGCACCAAGTAAATCAGCTTGGGTTTCATATTCACGGCTAAAGCGTAAGAAATAAGCTCCTATTCCTAATTGAGTACCACCAGCAATAACATTACCTAGCCCACCACCTATAATAGCTCCTAATATTTGCCCTGCTGTAGCACCAACAGCATATTTTTGTGCTTTTGCTGCTTGTGCTGTACCGTGACGTAAGGCTACATGGCTGATTTCATGTGCCATTACTCCAGCTAGCTCTCCTTCGGTTTTTGCTACTTCAATTAATCCTCGATTAACATAAGTAAATCCACCAGGTAGAGCAAAAGCATTAATATCTTTAGCATCAACTAGTTTAAAGGAATAACGAAATTCACTATGTTGATATTCTGGGGGGATAGCATCAACTAAACGTTCTCCAACACGTACTAAATAATCACCTAATTGTCTGTCTTTAATTAAAGGTAATTTACGCTCAGCTTCATTTGAGGCTTCTTGGCCTAACTTTAGGTCATCAGTGATTTTATATGGATTTTTTGGGGGGACAATCCTAGTTTGGGCTAAGATAGACGAAGAAACTAAAAGCGTGACTAATAAAATTGCTGAAAAAGTCCTTTTTATTTTTGTCACAAACTACCTCCTAGATTTTTAATAAAAAAGTATGTTAATACTATGTTGCAAAAAGTTTTTTTTCGTTGCTTTTGCTTAGTATAACCTTAACAGATTAGTTTTAACTTTTTGCTAATTATGGAAAATTTTTTCCATTTCTCCTAATAAATTATCTAACTTTTCCTGCTGTTTATTTGTTAGGGTTAAGTAATTTTTCTTAAGCTGGGAAAATAGGTTATTAGCACGTGTTTTGATTTGGTTAATATTGTTTTGTTCATTATTTTGAGAATTTATTAAAGATTGAACAATGGTTTTTATTTCTCGAATAGAAAGATTTTCTTGTTTTACTCTATTTAATAAATCCATTCTGCTTTGATAAGCTAAATTAGCATCACCTAACTTTTTATCTGTTAGACGAGAAACTTCTATTGCTTTGGTATAGTCTAGCCAACCTTCTTCTAAAGCATTTTGTATTTCACTTGGTAGTTTACGTAGAGAAAGTCTATGAGCAACAAAAGATTGCCAAGAGGTTGAACCAATTGAAGAAAATAGCTCTACTACAGTATTAACTAGAGTTTGGTTAACTTCAACCCGACGACCATTTTCAGCATTACGCATAGCAAAAAGCAATTTTATGATACTTGCTTGAATGTTATTTCCAGCACAAAAATCCTTAAACTCAGCCAAAGGGGTTAAGTTATGTTCTAAAAGAGTTAGGTAGCCGGATAATTCTTCAAATGGATTTAGATCACGTCTAAGTAGATTTTCTATTAAAGGTACTTGTGCGGCAATTTCTGGAGCTAGGTCTAGTTGGTAAATAGGAACGGTTTTTAATCCTGCTAATTTTGCTGCTCTATAGCGCCGCTCCCCAGCTAAAATTGTACGGTTGCCATTTATTTCAGCCGTAACTAATATAGGCTCAAGTACTCCACAATGCTTAATAGATTCTGCTAGTTGAGTAATTTCATTATTACTAAAATATTTTCGAGGCTGCATTAAACTAGGGTTTAATTGTTCGATTGGATATTGTGTTGCTATGGCTGTTTGGAGAGAATTTTCAGGAGTACTAAAAAATGCACTTACTTTAGCTAAAGAAGGGATTTCAGTTTTTTCATGTTTTTTAGCCATTAGATAATTGCCTCTACAATTCTTTTAATATCATTAACCACTTCTGCTTTAGGATCATATAGTTGAATTGGTAACGCGCTAGCACTAGCATCAGCACAAGCGATTGTACGCCTAATAGGAGGAAAGACTTGAGTAACTTGGCCTAGTTGGGTGCGAATTTGATCTGCAATTTTGTTATGTAATGAAGTACGAGAGTCTAGCATTGTTGGGATTACACCTAAAATCTTTAAGCGTTTATTTGCTTGTTTAGTTACTTTACTAATGGTATCAAATAGTCCATCAGTCCCCATCCAACTTTTAAACTCACATTGAATAGGGATTAATACTTCATCAGCAGCACATAAGGCATTAATTACAATTAACCCTAACGATGGTGGACAATCAATTAATATAAAATCATATTGATCTGCTAAAGGGTTTAATATTTCTCTTAATCGAAATTCCCTAAGTAATGTAGTAGCTAGCTCCATTTCTATTTCTGCTAGTTTTAAGTTTGCTGGCACTAATTTTAAGTTAAATACGTCTACAGTTGGCAGTAAAATAGTTTCATCTTTAAGAGAGTGATAAACAGTTTTTTGTTGTTGCCAAGGATCTAGCCCTAAGAAAATAGTTAAAGATGCTTGTGGGTCAAGATCAATTAATAAGACTCTTTTGTCCCTAGACGCTAGTTCATAGCCTATGTCTCGCACTAAAGTGGTTTTACCTACACCACCTGCTTGGTTAGTAATAGCGATAGTTCTTGCCATAAAATTATGCCTTAAGTTAATTAAATCAAGTTTTAGCTCAGTTTTTTGATATTTGAGCTTAGTGGGAGCATATAGTATCAAGCAATTAGTAAGAGGAAAAGAGGCAATAGCTAGAAGGTTTTACTGGTGATTATTTGGTAACTTAGGGTAATATATAGGGAATATATATCAGAAAAATTTATTTTATTGATTTTAATAGGAGCGCTGGGTTATGGGGCAACCAGCTCAAAAAGAGTATTTTGATTCTTTATTAGGACAAGTTATTAATAACCGTTATAGATTAGATGCAAAAATAGGTGCTGGTGCTATGGGGGCTGTTTTCCAAGCATTAAATGTAGAAAGTAATAGACCTGTAGCTATTAAAGTTATTTCCCCTGATTTAGTTACTGATGATAAGTTTATAAAACGTTTTGAACGGGAAGCAGATCTAGGTAAATTACTTAAGCATACTAATATTGTTGGAGTAGAAGAATTTGGTCAAACTGACAGTAGGCTTTTTTTTATTGCTATGGAGTTTGTTGCTGGTGAAACACTAAAAGCTTATTTAGCTAAAAGTGGGGTGCTTACTCCTACTCGTTGTTTAGAACTATTAGCACCGCTTTGTAATGCACTTGATTTTGCTCATAAACATAATGTTTTACATCGTGACTTAAAACCAGAAAATATTTTAGTAGCAAAGACTGATAATGGAAAAGAAGTCTTAAAACTAGCAGATTTTGGTATTGCAAAGCGCACTGATTTAAGTAAAACAAAAGACCAAATGCTTACCATAGAAGGAGAGATTTTTGGTACTCCTCATTATATGTCTCCAGAACAAGTTTTAGCACAAAAGCTAAAACCTACTACAGATGTTTATAGTGTTGGTGTAATGCTATACCAAATGCTTAGTGGCAAACTACCTTTAGAACACCCTAGAGCACAGCAACTTTTAGTGCTTAAGGTGAGTCAAGATATAGCTCCTATTTCTAAAACACATCCTTTTGTTTCTCCTCTTTTTGATCCAGTTTTGCAAAAAGCTTTAACTCGTTCACCTTCAGAGCGTTACCAATCAGCAGGAGAACTCTTAAGCGATTTAGAGGATGTAGTAACAGAACTCGTCCCAACCCTTAAAACCCAAGGGTCAAAAAACAATCTAGCTACACAAGTAAATATTGGTCAAAAACCTAACAGTATAGTAAGCCCAAAAACTCTAGAGAAACAAACCTCCCAAAAAATTAATAATGCTAGTTTACAAACAAATGCTTCTAATAACTCTATACCTATAAAACCACCTATAAAACAGGTTGATAAACCAACAAATAATCAAAGCTGGTTAATGGGAGCTATGCTAGGGATAATACTAGCTGCTTTATTAGTTATAGGATTTTTATTTTTTAGATAAGGAAAAATTCTTAAAACAAAATGTTTAATAAAATGTTAATTTTATCAGCGTCGGCTGGGGCTGGTCATATACGTGCAGCCCAAGCTATTGAGCAAGCTGCTTTAGAGCTAAATGCTGCTAAAGAAGTTATCCATGTTGATACTTTAGAATACACTAATAAAGTATTTCGTACCCTCTATTCCAAAACCTATATAGAAATGGTAAATAGTGCTCCAGAAGTCTTAGGTTGGATTTATGATCATTTAGATACCCCTTGGAAACGTGAGCGTCGTCGCTTAGCCCTAGACAAACTTAATACAAGACCTTTTGTTAAATTTGTTAAAAAATATCAACCAGATGTAATTATTTGTACTCATTTTTTACCAGCAGAAATTGTTTCTTGGATGAAAGCTAAAGAAAAACTAGAATGTCCCCAAGGTATAGTAATCACGGACTTTGATGTTCATGCCCTTTGGCTATGTCATCATTATGAACAGTATTTTGTTGCTATTGAAGAAGCAGGTGTTCACTTAAATAAATTAGGTATTTGGCCAGATAAGATTTCTGTTACAGGTATTCCTATAGACCCTATTTTTTCTCAAAATAAAGATAAACAGCAAATGAGGGTTAAGTATGGATTACATCCAGATAAACCAACAATATTAATTTCTGCTGGTGGTTTTGGAGTTGGCCCTATTGAGCTAATTATGAGAGCTTTACTTCAATCACGTCATCCTTTACAAATAATTGCTATTTGCGGGAAAAGTAAAGAGCTAAAACAACAAATAGATTCTTTTGCTGCTCGCTTACCTCAAAACTCTTCTATAAATATAAAACCTGTTGGTTATACTAAAGATATGGATGAATATATGTCAGCTTCAGATATTTTGCTTGGTAAGCCAGGCGGATTAACTACATCAGAAGCATTAACCAAAGGGTTAGTCTTTGTAATTTTTAACCCAATTCCTGGACAAGAAGAAAGAAACTCTGATCATTTACTAGAAGATGGTGTAGCAATTCGTTGTAATAACCTTCCTACCTTAGCCTATAAATTAGATCGTTTACTAGATGATAAAGTGCGTTTTAGTACTATGCAAAATAATGCTAAAAAACTTGCTTGCCCTAATGCTGCTTATGAAATAGTTAAAAAAATGCTTTCTTTACCAAAATAGTTATTTCTCAAAGAATTGTTAGGGTATAAGAAATTTTATACACTTATACCTTGTGATTTAAGAAATTTAGTGAGTTTTATCTCATTATAGTTCTAAGAAATAAACGGCTTATAGCCATTTTACTTAAAGGTAAAATTATTGACAAAAATAGGTTAAATTAAGTTGTAACAAAGTAAGGATTTTAGGTAAAATGGCAGAGAAAGTGTCATTCCTTTTTAGGGCTTTAAGTTTTAAGTTTTAATTGTAGTTAAATTTCTTCTTATAAATAATTTTAGCTACTCAAAGACAAAAGCTCGCAAAAGCTTACAGAAGACAATTTATAAGTAACATAAGTAATAATTGAGCTGGGTCAGTAAATTTAATAACTAAGTATTAAAAATTTACTTAGCTATTAATATACTGTAAGTATTGGGTTTATCTTTAATGAGTAAGAGCAAAGTATCTAACTTTTCTTAAATAGCTACTTACAATAAAGATAACAAACTAATTTGTTTCATATTTTTTTCTTAAATCATTCTGCGTAAATTCCTCTAAACTCTATGTATAAATAAGTTAAAGGTATTTTGCGTATTGTCGTCAAACTTAATTTTTATGAGGAGGCTTTTTCTAATGAAGAACCCCAGGCAATCTTGGATCTACAGAGCCACATCTATCTGTGCGATCCTAAGTCTAATAATGGCAATATTTAATGTTGCTCCTATTTCTACCCAAGCCAAAATTACTAAAGGCAGTAATAATGTTCCAAAAGCAGTTACTCGTGCTGGTAGTGAAATGATGTTTGCTCTTACTACTACTAATAATTTAGTAACTTTTAATAGCGATAATCCAAGTGCAATACTAAGAAATATTAGTATTACTGGTATAGGCAGTGAAACTCTTTTAGGCATTGATTTTCGTCCTGCTACAGGACAACTCTTTTCTTTAAGCAATGCTAATAGAGTTTATACAATTAATACTACTACTGGTGTAGCAAGTCTAATTGGTGGTGGTGGTTTTACACTAAATGGTACAGATTTTGGTGTAGACTTTAACCCAGTTCCAGACCGTATTCGTGTAGTTTCTAACACTACTCAAAGTATTCGTCTAAATCCAATCAATGGAGCTTTAGCTGGAACAGATACTAACGTTGCTTATGTAGACGCAACACCTAACCCACCACAAATTGTTGGTTGTGCTTACTCAAACAACTTTGCAGGCACTACAAGAACCACACTCTATGATATCGACTTTAATGCAGATATTTTAGCTAGACAAGGTGGTCTTAATTTTGCTGCTGGTGATGCTGCTGTTCCTCCCCAAACTGATGGTAATCCTAATACAGGTCAACTTGTTTCTGTAGGGCCTTTAGGCGTTAACACCACTAACAATGTTGGTTGGGATATTTCTGATTTTACAGGTACTGCTTATGCAGCACTTAACCCAGTTGGAACTGCTAGCTCCAATTTATACACTGTTAATCTTAATACTGGTGCTGCTAGCTTAATCGGCCCAATTGGTAGTGGTTTACTAGTTCGTGGTTTAACCACTGCATTTAATGGTGAAACCATCCTTGCTTTAACAGCAACCAATAAACTTCTTTATATTAACAGCGGTGCTCCTGGTACTGTTACTCGTACAGTACAAGTTACTGGACTACTAGGTGGCGAAAACTTAGTTGGTATTGATTTTCGTCCTCTTAATGGTGCCCTATTTGGTGTAGGTAGCACTAGCCGAGTCTATAACATCAATCAATTTACTGGTGTTGCTACTGTAGTAGGTGCTGGATTTACTCCTGCATTAAACGGTGTAGATTTTGGTGTAGACTTTAACCCAGTCCCAGATGCTATTCGTATTGTAAGCGATACAACACAAAACCTACGTGTAAGCCCTAATACAGGTGCTGTACTTGGTGTTGATGGAAATGCTGCTTATGCTGCTACTGATGTAAACGTAGGCCAAACCCCATTTATTGTCGGTTCTGCTTATGATCGTAATCTTAGTGGTGCAGGTGCTCCAACTCAATTAACTACTCTTTATGAGATTGATTCTCGTAATGCTGCTGGTCCTGCTAGATTAGTCACCCAAGGAAGTATTGATAGTACTCCTGTCTCTCCTAATACTGGTATGCTCTTTACAGTAGGTGCAGGTAGCTTAGGTGTTACTACTACAGATAATGTAGGTTTTGATATTTCTGCTCAAACCAACGTTGCATTTGCTAGTATGACCCCAACCGCTACTCCTACAGTATCAAGTCTTTACACTATTAACCTAGGTGCTGGTACTGCTACTTTAGTAGGTACTATAGGTGGTGGTGAAGTTATTCGTGATATAACTGTAGCTAATAATGTTGAAATCGTTTTAGGTCTTGTAAATGGTACTAATTCATTAGTTACCTTTGCTAGCACCGCTCCTAATAGAATTCTTAGCGGCCCAATTGCTGTAAGTGGTCTAACAGCTGGTGACACAATTCAAGGTATTGATATGCGTCCAGCTACTGGTCAAATTTATGCTTTAGGTACTCAAGGAACTACTGCTCGTACTTATGTACTTAGCCTAACTGGTAATGCACAAACTGGTCAAATTACAGCTGCTGCTGCTACTTTGGTTGGTGCTGCACTTACTTTCCCTGCTCAAGGTGTTGCTCAAGGAACAGACTTTGGTTATGACTTTAACCCAGTCCCAGATCGTATTCGTGTAGTTTCTAACACTAGACAAGATCTACGCCTTAATCCTAATAATGGCGCTCTTGCTGCTACTGATGGTCTTTTGACTTACAATATTGGTGATGTTAATCAAGCTCTTACTCCATCAGTTGTATCTGCTGCTTATGATCGTAACTTTGCTGGTGCAGGTGCTCCAACTCAATTAACTACACTTTTTGTTATTGACTCTCGTGCAAGTGCTGGTGGCGCAATTTTAGCAACACAAGGTTCAGTAAATAGCACTCCTGTTTCACCTAATAGTGGTACATTATTAACAGTCGCTCCTCTAACAGTAATGGCTGCTCCTTTAACCATTACCAATGTTGCTGGTTTTGATATTTCTGGTATTACTGGAACTGCATTAGCAGCATTACAACCAATGGGTAGCGCTTCTTCTAACCTCTATACTATTAACTTAACCACAGGTGCTGCTACTCAAGTAACAGCTTTACCAGTTGGTGGTGCTGCTCCTTTATTAATTCGTGACATTACTTTTGGCTTGTCTCTAGCTGCTTTAGCTGGTCTTGGTCAAGAAAATGCTACAATATTTGCTGCTGATACACTTAATAACCGTATTCAACGCTCTGTTGATGATGGTCTAACTTGGACAGTAATCAGTCTTGGCGCTGGTGTTGCTCCTGGTCAATTTAATCAACCTCGCGCTGTAGCTGCTGATGTTACAGGCCAAATTATATTTGCAGCAGATACTGCTAATAATCGTGTTCAACGCTCTACAAATGGTGGTGTATCTTGGACAGTAATTGCTAGTGCTGGTGTTGCTCCTAACCAAGTAAACCAACCTCAAGGCGTTGCTTATGATAGACTTGGCGATATTCTTTATGTTGCAGATACAAACAACAACCGTATCTTAAGTTTTACTGGTGCTAGTACTGCTACCCCACTTGGTGCAGTTTATGCTGGTGCTACTGCTGGTGTTGTTGTAGGTAAATTCAATCAACCAACAGGTCTTGCTGTTGACGCTCTAGGCCGTTTATATGTTTGCGATACCCTTAATAATCGCTTACAAGTAAATACTAATAATACTGCTACTGGTTGGACAATATTTGCTGGTGCTACTGCTGGTGTTGCTCCTGGTTTTGTAAATGCACCTCGTGGCATTTTTGTTGACTCTACTGGTAGAGTGTTTGTTGCTGATACAGGTAACAATCGTATTATGGTAAACGTTGGTGGTATCGGTGGTTGGAGTGTAATTCTTTTCCCTGGTACCATTGTAGGTTCAGTAAATGCACCTCGTGGCGTTACTTTAAGTTCAACAGGTAGTCTCTTAATTGGTGATACAGGTAACAACCGTATTCAACGTAGAGCACCTGATGGTACTGCTCTTCTACGTGGTCCTGCTGGACTTGCAATAGGTCAATTTAATCAACCTAGTGGCTTAAACTAAATTAGTTTAGCTATTAACGGTTTAAGAAAAAAAGACAGGGCAAAAACCCTGTCTTTTTTCTTTTTAAAGATAAAATTTTAGTATTAAAAATTTTTTAAAGTTAATCTAGCCAATAGGTTATTTTCAGGATAAAATTCTTTTTCATTCCATCAACTTCTTCCAAAAAAATCAAGGAGCAAATTATGAAGCGGGCAGTTTTTTTGTTTGTCGCAATGACAGGTGTGTTTATTGGCCAAAGTTATGCACAACAACAAGTTGTAGCTGAACAAATTACTAAAGACAATGCAGCCAAAAGATTATTCTCTGGTTCTGATGCTGTTGGAGGTATAGGAGATTGGTATCTTTCTAATGGTATAGTTGAAGCTATTATTGATAATGCTGCACTAGGTACAGATGTTAGAGTGCCGATTCAAAACGGCATTGCACCTACAGGAGGCACATTAATTGATTTTGCCTTAGTAGGAAAAAATAATGATCAGTTTAATCAAATGTTTCAAATTGCTAATCTTAGTCCTACTAATTCTTTTTTTTATACTAGTGTAAAAGGTACAGCAACTACAGATAATGCAAATGTTACTGCTCAAGGTTTTGTCTTATTAGGCAATATTTCTACTATTTCAAACCCAACATTAGCTGCTAATACTACTTACAATCTTGCTCCAGGTAATAGGTTTATTACTGTTACTAGTACTATAGTTAATAATGCAAAAATGGATGTGTCATTATTTAACATTACAGATGCAATAATTTGGACAATTCATGGTCTTTCACCTTTTGCTCCTGCTCCAGGAAGAGGTTTTAATCACCCTCGTCTTTCACTAAGCCCTACAGGTATTGCTGATGCTTTAGGAGTCTTTCCCTTTGTTGTAGCTCCAGGAAATCTTAGCCCTGCTAATGGGATGATGGACACATTAACAGGTGGTGTTTGTGGAGAAGTTTCTTATGGGTTTACTCCACTAAGTATTGCAATTGATCCTGATGGCCCAGCAGGGTCAATGAGTGCACAAGTTACCCCCTTACCAGCTTTTTTAGGTATAAACAGCGCACTAGTAACAGGCATAGGAAACGCTTTTGATCCTAATAAACCCATAGTACTACCTCAAGGTGCCTCACTTACTTATACTAGACGAGTTTTTATTGCTGAACGTAATGATGTTTCAGCAATTACTAACACTCTTTATACAAATATGTTTTCTGAAAAAAATATAGGTACCTTAACAGGTGATATTGATGGTGACGACACCAAAGATCTAACGGCTAGTGTACAGGTTTTTGGTAAATTACCAGCATTTTTTGGTGATCAAGTTATACCAATAACCCAAATAAATACAGATAGTAAAGGAAAATTTTCAGCACTACTACCAGCAGGAGACTACAGTTTAAGCATTATTTCACCAGAAAGAAAAGACTTACAAGATGTTAAAGTCTCTATTACAGCAGGGCAAGAAGCCACTGCTATAATTCCGCCTTTAAGCGCTGTTGGGCAAGTAAATATCAATGTGTTGGAAAAAGGTAGTCCACTACCAGCAAAAATAACTTTTGTTGGTATAGATAACACACCAAATCCAAACTTTTCTCGTTTCTTTGAAGCCTTAGACCTTGATCCAAAAACAGGAACTAGAGTTGGTAATAATCGACCAGAAGTTTCTATAGGTTCACCAGCAGCAAACTATGTTTTTACTAGTACAGGTAATGCAAAACAAATTATTAAACCTGGAAAGTATCGTGTATTTGTTTCACGAGGCTTTGAATACACTATTGCAATTAAAGATATAGTTATTGAAGCTGGTAAAGAAACAAAAATGGATTTTTCCCTAGAACGAGTAATTGACACTAAAGGTTATATTTCAGCAGACTTTCATGTTCATTCTGCTAGAAGTAATGATACCTCTATACCACTAGAAGATCGTGTTGGTAGTTATATTGCTGAAGGGGTGGAAGTTATTGTTTCTACAGACCATAACTATATTACAGATTTTGCTCCAGTTTTAAGAAAAATGGCAGTAGAAAAATTTGCTAAATCAATTATTGGTGAGGAAATAACCACAAACTTACCTAATCCAGCTTTTCCTGATGGCTTTGGACATCATAATGTTTTTCCCTTGCCAGTAGTTGCTTTTGAACCACGTCGAGGTGCAGTAAATTCTGAGTTTATTCCTGCTGCAACATTTTATGATAGAGCAAATAAACTTAGTCCTAATCAAAAGGTGTTTCAACTTAATCATGCTAGAGCAGGCATTAGCGGCACAGGTGGACTTGTAACAGGAGGTGTATTTACTACAATAAAATATAACCCTACAAAACCAATTTCATCTCCTGGAAATAGCAATTTACTATTAGGTAGTCAGTTAGGCACAACTACTCGTAATATTGATTTTAATGCTATAGAGCTTTATAACGGAGATAGCATAGGACTTTATCAAGTACTACGTAATGATTGGTTTAGTTTGATTAATCAAGGGTTTTTCCGTACTGCTACGGCTGTTTCTGATTCACATCGTTTAGTTATAGATGCACCAGGATTTCCACGTAGCTACGTTGGAGTGCCAGTAGATGACCCAAGTAAAATTACAGATGAAATGATTACAAGTTCAGTAATTAAAGGCAATGTAATAGGTAGTTCTGGCCCCTATATTCAATTTAATATTGATGGACAGCCAGTAGGTTCTTTAGTAGCTAAGAAAAGTGGTAAAGTTACTCTAAATGTTGTAGTTACTGCTCCTGCTTGGGTTCCTGTAGAAGAAGTGCGTATTTTACAAAATGGTGTACAAATTATGAAGTTTGATGCTACTACTGCTATTGCTGTAGCACCTGCACCATCAGATCCAACGGCAAATACAGGGCAAGAACGGTTTAAGGCTGCAATAAAAATAAAACCTAAAAAAGATGCTTATTACACTGTAGAGGCAGGGACAAAATTACCTGCAATTGCTGATACTAATGGAGATGGTGTAGTTGATCGTGGTGATACTAATGGAGATGGAAAAATAGATAGTAATGATAAAGATTTTGTCCAACCACCAGTGCCACCAATTTACGCAATAATTGCTCCAGATTTTGTCCCACTAGCTTTTACCAATCCAATTTTTATTGATCGTAATAGTAATGGTAAGTTTGATCCTCCAGGGCTTCCCACTGCTAATACAACTACAACTGATCTTAATACTGAACTTACACAAGAAGTAGATATTGATGAGCAATCAGGTTTTTATAACAATCTAAAAATAGATTTAGACCAAGTACAAAAATTCTTAGACACTTTACCAGAACCTACTAGAAAACTGGCTGAACCACCTAAATCTTTAGACCTAAACTCTAAAGATAAAAGTAAGCAACAAGCATCTGATAACTTAAACAATTGGGTTTCTCGTTTATTTGGTTGGTTATTAGAATAAGATTGGTTATTCAGTATTAAAAAAACAGGATGATGAGGGCAAACTGACACTAGTGCAGTGACGGTTTGCCCTTACAGTAAAACTTTATATTATATTTTTTTGCAAGGAAACATTTGATTTAGCCTAGCAAAATTGTCTAAACACTCTTCAGCCGCATTATGCTCACATTCATAAACAATTGCTCGTAGATTAGTAGCACGAGCAATAACATGCTCTAAAATTTCCCAGGTTGCTTTAATAGGTTCAGGAGAATGATCATCGTCTATATAGGGATAACCATTAGTTTCTGTTAATGTACCACCTGCAACATGTAGTTCAATCACACGCTCAAAAGGGTAATTATCAAATCCTGTTAAATAGTTAAGCCCTCGACTATGCTGGAATATAGCTAGATGGGCACAATCTAGTAGCAAGCCACAATCAGCACGTTCAGCAATTTCAGCAAAATATTCTAAAATATGCATTTCACCTAAGTAAACAACCGCAGGAGGGTTTTCTGGTAAACAACAAAATCCAGATTCTTCTTGAATTTGTTGGATGTTGTCTACTGATTCTAGAACTGAATCCATACATAAAATAGGAGGCATTAACATTTGATGACCACGTTCACGCTTACCAAAATGCCAGCGTCCTGCATCACCACAAAGCCAAGCAGCATTTATTTGTTTCGCCATCTCTACTGTGTTAGCTATCCAATCTTTGGTTAAGTCAATTCGTTCTTCAATATTTACATCTAAGAAATGATATGTAGTAGGTAATGTAGTTGTTGCCCAACGACGGACATGTTCATCAAGACCTCGGTCTAGATCTCCGCCATATTCAAAAAAATGCACTAAATCAGGGTAGTTTTCTTGTAACAAACAAGCGTCTATTCCTTTAGAGGCAGAACCAAATTCTCCAGAAATACCAACGCCTAAGCGGGGAATTTTTGTGAGCCTATCAAAAAATTTAGTAATCATAGTTTCCAGAATTTTCCTAATAAGATAAATGATTGTTGGTAATAGTCTAGTTACTATTAAATTTTTCCAAGAACTTCTAATTTTTATGAAAAAAATAAACAAACTGCGCTTTTTAAAATATAAGTAGCACTTTATAAATAAAAAAGCTACGTTCTTAAATATAACTAGTAGTAATTTTTAGTCTTACTCATAATATTACCTATTAGTATTAAATACAGGTATTTTTCTTATGAATGCAACTCAATTGATAAGAAATATGTTTCTCACTAATCGAATTATTAATCGTAGTAGTAATTATTGGAATCATCGCAGTACCAAGGAATATTTAAGTATTTGCCCATTAAACTCAATAGATGTTTATTAAAGTTAGTAAATGTTAATTGATGTCGGTAAGTTAGTTTAACTTACTGGCTTTTTGTTTTTAACCTTAGGCTTTTGCAAAAATCTTTACCTTAAAATCTCCAAACAAAACATAAATATTTAATATTTGTGACTTTCCTTAAGCTTTTAGTCTATTCTTTCACCATGCTAAAATAATCCATCAGCATTTTACAAAAATCACAAAAAAATTATAAAACGTCAGTTAAGGTAAATTAGGAGCAATATTAGTGAGCCAAGATATTACAGAATTACTCTTAAATTGGAATAATGGAGATAAAGAGGCTCTAGACCAATTAATACCGCTTGTCTATAAAGAACTTCATGAAATGGCAAGTAAACGTTTGTCTCAAGAGCGATGTGATCATACATTGCAGCCTACTGCTTTAGTTCATGAAGCTTATTTGCGTTTGATTAAATGGGAGTCAGTTAACTGGCAAGATCGTGTACATTTTTTGGCTGTTGCTGCTCAAGTAATGAGACATATTTTGGTTGATTATGCTCGTAAGCAAATGGCTGGTAAACGAGTTAATCAAAAAAATAAAATCGCTTTAGAAGACTTATATGATCGGATTGATACTAAAGATTGGGATCTGGTTGCTTTAGATGATGCACTTAAAGATTTTGCTAATATTGATCCGCAACAGAGCCAAATTATTGAGCTACGTTTTTTTGGAGGGCTTACTATAGAAGAAACTGCTGAGGCAATGAGACTTTCACCAAAAATTGTTCGTCGGGAATGGGATACTGCTAAACTTTGGCTATTACGTGAATTAAATAGAAAGAGCTAGAAATGAATGCAGAACGCTGGCAGCAAATCAAGACAATACTTGAAACGGCTTTAGGAAAAGATCCTGGTTCACTAGAACAGTATCTTGATAAAGCTTGTGCTGATGATAGTGAATTACGCTCTGAAATAAATTCGCTTATTGCAATGCAAGAACAGGCAAAAAATGTTTCAGAAATTAAAGCAGTAAACATTATTGGCAAGTCTTTTGTAAAAGGTATAACAGAAACTAATCTCACTAATAATGATGAAAATAGTGAAGATATTCTTGATAGTGAGATAAAGATAGTAGATATACATAAAAGTATAATAGGGAGAGCATTAGGGGATTTTTTAGTAAAAGAAAAATTAGGAGAAGGTGGTTTTGGAGTAGTATATAAAGCAACTCAACTAACTTTGGAACGAGAAGTAGTAATAAAAGTCCTTCATACACGTCATAGCAAAAATCGAAATATAATAGAACGCTTTAAGCGGGAAGCCCTTTTAGCATCGAGATTTGAACACCCCTACTGTGCACATATTTACTCATTTGGAGCAGAGACAGATGGACTACTTTGGATTGCTATGGAATTTGTCCAAGGTACTCCTCTAAATGAATTACTTAAAGCTAAAGGAAAGCTCTCTTTAGAGAAGTTTGTGCTATTACTAAATAAAATTTGTGAAGTTGTTCACACCGCTCATGAGGCAGGAATTATTCACCGTGATTTAAAACCTGCTAATGTTATGGTTATCTCTAGGGCTGGAAGGCTTTTTCCTAAATTACTAGACTTTGGTATTGCTAAAGGTCTTAACCAAAACATCAATTTAATTGATAAATCTTTATCTAATTTTTCTGTTACAGAAAATAATAATAATTTTATAGAAGATAATAGCAATTTGACGTCTGATAAGCTTCAAGTTGTTACTGATAATTTGAATTATTTGAAGAGTAATTTTATAGAGCAAGAGAAAGAAACAGATGCTAATAAACCAGAGGCTACTAATCCTAAAGCTATTTTAAGTAATACAAAAGCAGAATGGTTTCAAACACAAGGGTTTATAGGATCACCTCCTTATATGTCACCTGAACAATGGGAGAATGGAGCAAATGTTGATGCTCGTAGTGATATTTATTCTTTAGGTGTTTTAGCCTATCAAGTGATTGTAGGGGATTTGCCTTTTAATGAAAAAGGATATCAACTTTACAAAGCACATGCGTCTAAACCTGTGCCATTACTTAAAGAAGGTTTCCCTATAAGACTTAATGAAGTTTTGAAAAAAGCATTAGCTAAAAAGCCAGAGGATCGTTATCAAACAGCTTTAGAATTTGCTAAAGAATTTCGTGACGCCGCAGACTTTAACGAACAGACAGTAAATCTACCTCAATTAGATGAAATATTAAAAGAAGACTTGTTAGCTAATGCTCCTAAACCTTTAGCTGATACTATTGCAAGCTTACTTGCTTCTCATAATGCTTATCAATTTAGAGATAGGGTTTTACTAGCATTTTCTGTGCTAATACGGTATATAGGAGTATTAACACTAGCAAGTTATACTAGTATTGCTAATAGAGTACAAGATAATGAGCTAGTAAATAAATCTATAACAACATTATGTCACAAAGGGTTAAGCGAATCTGAGTGGATAGAGTTAGCTAGAGAATTATGCCGTCCTTTTGCTAAAAAGCGTGATGCATTTGCTATTGCTGAGCTTGTTTCGCTCTTTTTTACTGATAACAGTGAACTTCTTAGCCCTGTAAATGAAACCTTTAATAATTTATTACAACTAAGAGAGAAAATACTTTTTACTATGTCAGTAACAGAAGAAAATCTACTAGATTTTCTTGCTGAGTTTGTTCTTAAACTGACTGTATTACTAAAAGCCACTTGTTGGTTAAGTGATTATTATTTAGTTTTACCTAAAGGCAAGCAAGCTACTAAATGGATGGGCAGAACAGGTATAGCAAAAGATCTTGGCGTAATATCTATAAAAGCTAGTATTTTAGCTAATGATAAAGCTACATTAGTAGATGCAAAGGGGCATTTTGTATTATCACTTTGGCCTTTAATAGAAATAGTTGAACCAACATTAGGTGCATCACAGGAAGTGTTTTTACTAGAAGGCAAAGGTTATAATGGCACAAAATTAGTTTCTTTCCCTTATGGGTTTGAAATAGAAACAGAAGGTTCTTTAGAGTGGCTAAAAGAGCATTTCTTTACTGATGAAGAAAAATCACACTCAGAGCTATTATTAGAGACATCTCCTTATCTAGGGCTAGCTACATTTTCTCCAGAAGATTCAGTTTTGTTTTTTGGAAGAGAAAAAGAAACAGAACGTTTCCTAAATCGCTTACGTCTACAACCTTTGTTAGTAGTAGTAGGGCCATCAGGAGCAGGAAAAAGTTCATTTATCCAAGCAGGAGTTATTGCTAGGCTAATTAAAAATTGGAAAATATTAACACTTCGCCCTGGTTTATCTCCATTAGCTACACTTTCTACAAAGCTTTCAACATTAGGGTTTGAAATAACTGACTTAAAAGCAAGTTTACAAAAAGATATAAGTTTTTTAGCTAAAACCTTACGTCGGTTTGCTATCAATAACAATAATATAATCTTATTAGTAGTAGACCAATTTGAATAAATATTTACGCTTTGTTTAGATAAAGAAGAACAAAAGCTTTATGTAGATGCAATAGTATCTTTAGTTTGTTTAGAAGAAGATTCTATCAAAGTAATATTAACAATTAGAGATGATTTTTTAGTTCGAGCTAAAGAATTAGATGGTCTAAGAGATAAGCTTAATCAAAACCTAGAAATTCTTACTACTCCAGATTCAACACAGCTACTTAGGATCCTTGTCTTACCTGCAAGGCGAATAGGCTATGAATTTGAAGACAACCAACTTGCTATAGAGATAGTAAATTCACTAGCAGGGCAAACTAGTGCACTACCTTTACTTGCATTTACTGCTGCAAAGCTTTGGGAGCAAAGAGATCATCAGTTTAAGCAACTAAGGCGTAAAAGCTATGAAATAATGGGGGGTGTTGGAGGTGCTTTAGCTAAACATGCTGAAGAGGCATTGATGCAAATGACTCAAGCTGAACAACATCTTGTTAGAGAAGCTTTTCGTCATTTAGTTACAAGCCAAGGTACTCGTGCTATTTTAACTCGTTTGGAACTGTTACAACTGCTAGGAAAAATTAGTGATGGAGAAAGAGTAATAGAGAAACTTATATTAGCTAGGCTTTTAGTAGCTACTGAAGGAGAAAAGGGCTTAGACCGTATAGAAATAGTCCATGAAGCACTCTTAAATACTTGGCCAAGACTTGTTAAATGGCAACAAGAAGATATAGAAGGGGCAAGGCTTCGTGATCAACTTCGTGAAGCGGCTCGTCAATGGCAAGATAGAGGACAGCCTAAAGGTTTACTTTGGCGTGATGAAATATTGGCAGAGTTACAGTTATGGCGCTCACGTTATATTGGAAAATTGACAGAAATAGAAATTGCTTTTAGCAATGCAAGTTTTGCTGAAGCAGCACAAAGCCAACAAAGAAAAAGATTACTTTATAGCTCTATCTTTATAGTTTTACTTGTTGCTTTAGTAACTGCATTTTGGATTAACTATCAAATTAATAATCAGCTTGTTAAATCTTATTTGGAGCAAGGTAGAAATGAGCTATTTAACAGTAGACCAATGCAGGCTGCTGTTTATTTTAATGAAGTATATAAAGAAAATAGAGATAATATTCCACTTAAAATGCTACTTGGGCAAGCAATGAAATCAGTTGATGCTACACAAATAGCATCATTTGAGATTCCTGGAGGTGTTATTAGCTCTAGTTTTAGTCCTGATGATAAACGAGTTCTTATTGCTGGCGGGACTACGGTTAAGGTTTTAGATATAGCTAGTGGCAAACAGTTGCTTTTAATTGATAAAGACTTAAGTGTTAATCATGCTGACTTTAGCCATGACGGTAAACTTATTGCTACAGCAGACTATAACCAAAACAATATAAAAATTTGGGATTCTTTTACTGGTAATCTACTACGCACTATAGATTCTACTGGGAAATTTACGTTTAGTTATGATGATAAACGCATAGCTTGTGCTAATGGTAAAATGGCTCAAATATTTGATGTAGAAAGCGGTAAATTACTTCTCAGCCTCTCACATCCTATTAATTTTACATCTATAGTCTTTAGTCCTGATGGTAGCCGTGTTGTTACTAGTAATAATAAAACAGCAAAAGTATGGGATTTGGTAAATGGTGAACTTTTACTTTCAATTGAAGGACATACAAGCTTTATCTATTTTTCAACTTTTAGCCCAGATGGAACAAAAATAGTAACAGCAAGTACTGATAAAACAGCCAAAATTTGGGATGCTACTAGTGGTAAATTGTTAGCATCTCTTGAGGGTCATAAAAGTGATGTAACGGGAATAGATTTTAGTAAAGATGGTAAACTAATTGCCACTTCAAGCATTGATAAAACTGTAAAAATCTGGGATGCAACTAATAATAGAATGCTAGCCTCTTTAGCCTTACATATTGGCTATATTTGGTCAGTTAACTTTAATAAAGATGCAACTCAAGTAGTTACTGCTAGTTATGATGGTACAGCAAAAATTTTAGATGTTAGTAAATTAAGGGTAACAGATTCTGAAATAATACGTTATAGCAGTAGAGCTACTGTAGCTGAATATAGTAAGGATGGTAGATATATCCTAACAAGTGGTGATGAAATAAATTTATTTGATGCTACAAGTAAAAAACTACTTAGAACTATTAAACTATCAAACAAAAATGTAGGTGATTTAACTGTTGCTAGATTTAGTCCTGATAGCAAACATATTGTTACTGCTAGTTTTAATGAGTCTCCTATAAACACATCAAGTAACTTAGATAATAATGCAAAAGTATGGGAAGTGGAAACAGGTAAGTTAATGCTCACTTTATCAGGACATAAATCTAATATAAAGAGTGTGGCATTTAGCAAAGACGGGAAGCGGATTGTAACAGCCGGTGATGATAAAACAGCAAAAGTATGGAATGCTTTAACGGGTGCTTTAGAGCTAACTTTGATTGGTCATAATGGGATTATTCGTTCAGCCGAATTTAGTCCTAATGGTAGAGAAATTGTTACTGCTGGCGAAGGTAATAGCGCAAAGGTTTGGGATGCTACAAATGGTAAATTATTACGTTTATTAACAGGGCATTCTATGGAATTAATTTATGCTATTTTTAGTCCTGATGGAAAACGTATAATTACTACTAGTATAGACGCTACTGCTAAAATTATGGATGCAATTACTGGGCAAGTACTTTTTTCAATTGATGGGCATTCAGGGGATGTTAGATATTGTTGTTTTAGTCCAGATGGTAGCTTTATTGCTACTGGCTCAGGAGATGGTACTGCAAAGATTTGGGATGCTACAAATGGTAAATTACTCTTGTCTCTAGAAGGTCATGGTACTTGGGTAAATATGGTAGATTTTAGTTTAGACCAACGTTATTTAATCACTGCTAGTAGTGATACTACAGTTAAGATTTGGGGGTTACCACAAGAAACTAGAACATCTAGAGAGATTGCAAAGGTAATTGAGCAACGTGTACCTTTTCGATTTGATCGCGGCCAATTAATCCCTATCACAAATAAACCTATATCAAAATAAATTTCTAATATAACTAGTGTTACTAGCAAGTAGGCATTTGCTAGTGGGATTTTTTTCTGTTATAAAGCAACTCTATCTGCAAAATATATTAAAAGGAAAATTATTGGCCAAATGCGACGCTTAATACTCTTTTTGCCAATTATGATATTTGCGCTGATGCTAAATACTAGTAATTTTAGTTGCTCACCAAATAGCAGTAACGCTACTCAACATATGAATGAACCTGGAATTATTGATGCACATGCTCATATTGGAGAGTTTAGAGGATTTGACTTAAGCTTAAAAAGCCTACTTGCTACAATGACTGAAAGTAAAATTGAGTATGCTTTTATTTCAAACATTGATGGAGCAGCGCTTTCAGGTGTGACCGCTGATGGGGATGAAGTTAGCGTTAATGAAACAACTGCAAAAGTAGCTAGTGAAAACCCTAAGCTTAAGCCTTTATTTTGGGCAAAACCTGGGGCAAAAGGAGCAAGTGCAGAGACAGCAGAAAAATTCTTAAGAGATAAAAATTTCTATGGAATCAAATTTCACCCAGATTTTAATAATTTTGTAGCTAGTTCTGATGTAGTTACTCCTTATTTAGCTTTATGTGAAAAATATAAAGTACCTGCACTGTTTCATTGTGGTGGAAGTAGTCGTTCTAATGCTGAAGTGATTTATCAAGCAGCAAAAAAATTCCCTAATGTTGCTTTTGTCCTTTACCATATGGGGTTTAACACTAGACATGATGCAGCTATAAATGTGGCTACAGAAGCAAAAACAAAAAAAGATGCATTAATTTATCTAGAAGTTTCTCATGTAGAGGCTTCAGACATAATTAAAGCTATAAAAGCAGTTGGTGCAGATAGAGTAATTTTTGGCACAGATGCTACTTATTATGGTAGAAACCATTATGATGCTTATATAGATACCTTAAATGCTGTAAAAAAAGCTATTACAGCAACAGAGTTTCAACAATTTATTCATAATAATGCCGTAGAAATTTTTCATCTCACTAACTCTACAACTAATCAACCTACAGGAAACCAACCAAAAAATGAGTCAGGAAAAACAGAAGATAAAGCCAAAAAAAATTGAGACAATAAGGCTTAGTACAAAGCTCACAGTTCCAATTATTTATGAAGACCGTCATTTACTAGCAATTACTAAACCCGCAGGGTATTTAGTTGCTCCTATTCAATGGGAAAATACTAGTCGTAATTTAATGCTAATGCTTAGAGAAGGAATGGACATGGGTGCACCTTGGGCACGTCGTCGAGTGTTAAAATTTATTACTAATGTTCATAGGCTAGATGCTGATACAAGTGGAGTATTACTACTAGCTAAAAACCGTACTGCTTTAAGCCAAATGACAGACTGTTTTGAAAGACGACAAGTAGA
>Ga0075163_10001630_pt1 | contig 30363 bp, 25 predicted proteins | sample JI1023141ADNA_FD_71478 | JGI IMG/M metagenome (GOLD analysis project Ga0075163, IMG submission 71478) | Wastewater effluent complex algal communities from Wisconsin, to seasonally profile nutrient transformation and Carbon sequestration -... | ecosystem: Engineered > WWTP > Effluent > Algae...
AGCTCGGCAACCCGACCAACAACGGCAACGACAACCCCCATCCGCGGCCATTGGCGCTGCGCAGTGGTCAATCGCTGGCCTTCAATCCGCCTGCGCCGACCGTGCCCCTGACGACGATTGCGCTGGGCGGCATGCTGTCCCTCGCCGCGCAGGCAAGCGCTGGCGGCAGCGCGCCAATCGTCTTTGATGTGTGGACCCCCGATACCTGCACCGTCAGCGGCACCACGCTGGCCGCCACTGGGGCCGTCGGCGCGCTGTGCGGCGTGCGCGCCTCGCGCGCGGGCGGCGGCGATGGCGACGGTGGCACCACCGCCGCCGCGCCGCAGCAGTTGCGCCTGCTCGAAATCACGGGGCTGACGCAAACCATCACCTTCACCTCGACCGCACCCGGCAATGCCACGGTAGGCGGCGCGACCTACACCGTAGCCGCCACCGGCGGTGGCTCGGGCAACGAGGTGACGTTCACCCTTGACGCCGCCTCCACCGCAGGCGCGTGCACGATTGCAAGTGGGGTGGTGTCGTTCACTGGCGTAGGCAACTGCATCGTCAATGCGAATCAGGCCGGTAATGCAAACTACAGCGCTGCGCCGCAGGTGCAGCAGACGATCAATGTGGGCAAAGCCAGTCAGCTCATCACCTTCGACCCCCTGCCCACCGTGCTGTACGGCGGTACCGGCACGGTGACGGCCTCGACCACGGCAACACCAGGCACAAGTTATCCGATCACGTTCTCCACAACATCGACCGATTGCTCGGTGAGCAGCGCAGGCGTGGTGACGGGCATCAACGCGGGCACGGCCAATTGCCAGATCACCGCCACGCAAGCGGGCGACGCCAGCTACGAGGTCGCCACAGAGACGCAAACCCTGAGCATCGGCAAAGCCAGCCAGGCCGCCCTGACCGCCACCGCCAGCCCGGCTGGCGTCACCCTCGGTGGCATCAGCACGCTGGGCACCACGGGCGGCTCGGGCACGGGCGCGGTGAGCTATGCGGTGACTGCGGGCAATGCGTTTTGCACGGTGAACGGCAGCACGCTGACCGGCACCGCCGTGGGCACCTGCACCGTCACCGCCACCAGGGCAGCCGATGCGAACCACGAGCAGGCCACGGCCACCGTGGACGTGGCCGTGCGGGCACTGGTGCCGGTGCCCACGCTGTCGGCGTGGCTGCTCGGGTTGTTGGGGACGATGCTGGCAGCCATCGGGCTGGCTCGCTCGCGGCACGCGCGTGGGTGAGCGTTCTAAGGGTGGCAGCTCGTAGCTCGTAGGATGGGTAGAGCGAAGCGAAACCCATCTCCACTCGGCATGCAAACAACAATGGGTGTGTGTTGTGTGTTTGGTGGGTTTCGCTTCGCTCTACCCACCCTACGTGTCTACTCAGGCCAGCGGGCTACAGCACCACCAGATGCGCCGCCCGCGCCTGCGGCACCGCGCTGAGGGCAATGCGCTGGTCAAACGTCACCAGCCGCCCGCCGTGGCGCACGGCCAGCGCCAGCAGGTACAGGTCGGTCAACTGGCGCGGGCTGTGGATGTGGGCGTGGTGGAAATGCCCGGCGTCCAGCACGCTGAGGTCATCGGGCCAGAACGCATGAAAGCGCGCGGCGGTCGATTGGCCCAGCATGGCCGCCAGCACGGCCAGCGGCTGCGGCTGGCCGTAGCCGGGCTGGGCCATGATGCGCAAGCAGCCGTTTTGCGTCAGCGGGCAACTGGCCCAGCCCTGGGCAATGTGCGCTTGCAGCCAGCGCGAGGCGGTGTGGTGGTGCACGTGGTCGCTGTCGTGCAGCGCGATCAGTACGTTCACGTCAAGCAGGGCGCGCACGTCAAACGCCTTCTTCGTCGCGCAGGCGGTCGATCAATTCATTGCTGATGACGGCGCCGCGCGGCGGCAGCGGGTGGATGCCATAGGCGGCGAGTGGTTCGGCCACATGCGCGGCGGCGGCAGGTGCCGCAAGTGCGGTGGGCTGGGCAAAGGCTTGGCGGGCCAGTTCGCTGATGATCTGGCCCAGCGGCTTTTTTTCGCGGCGTGCGAGTTCCTTGGCGGCGAAAAGCACGTCGTCCGCAATGTCGAGCGTGGTGCGCATGGCAGGCTCCTGAAAAAAACGGGATGTTTGATGCTAACGCATCACGCATCTTTGATGGCTTGTCGGGACTGACGCACGCCGATGACTTGCAGGAACGGCTTTGGCCGCGAACCGCAAGGAAACGCGGGCATTCGCGGCTGAAGCCGCTCCTGCAGGGACTGGGGCGTGGCTGTGGGGGCGTTCGCGGCGAAAGCCGATGCGCCACGGGCGTGGGCTCACCACGTAAGATCAGCCTCATGGAACGAAACACACCCGATGCGCCCGAGCCGCATGCGCGTCGAGGGCTGGCCAAGGGCATTTACGTGCTGCCCAACCTGTTCACGCTGGCGGCGCTGTTCGCGGCGTTCTACGGCATCGTCATGGCGATCAACAACCGCTTTGACCTGGCCACCGCGGCCATCTTTGCCTCCATGGTGCTGGACAGCCTGGACGGCCGCGTGGCGCGCATGACGCACACGCAAAGCGCGTTTGGCGAGCAGATGGATTCGCTGGCCGACATGGTGTCCTTTGGCGTGGCGCCCGCGCTGATCGCCTATCTGTGGGCGCTGGAAACCCTGGGCCGCTGGGGCTGGATTGCCGCGTTCATCTACTGCGCCTGCGCGGCGCTGCGGCTGGCGCGCTTCAACGTCAACACCAGCGTGGTGGACAAGCGCTACTTCCAGGGCCTGCCGTCGCCGGCGGCGGCGGCGCTGGTGGCGGGCTTTATCTGGCTCACCAGCGCCATGCTGGTCGCGCACCGCGAGGTGCCGCTGTTCCGCGCGCTGATCTCGGTCGGCGGTGGCGGCGTGCCGATCGGGCGGGGCGATCTGTCGTGGATCATGTTCGCAGTCACGCTGTTCGCCGGCCTGACGATGGTGACCAACATCCCCTACTACAGCTTCAAGGACTTCGGCGGCCGGCGCAGCGTGCCTTTCGCGGTGCTGGTGCTGGTGGCGCTGGTGTTCGCCATCATCAGCATCGAGCCGGCCACCATGCTGTTCGTGCTGTTCGTGGGCTACGCGCTGTCGGGCTACGTCATCTACGCCTGGCGGCGCGCCAAGGGCGAGCCGGTCAGCATCGTCAGCACTTCCACCGACGAGCCGGACGAACGCGGCCTGCACGACTGAGTTTGTGATAGAGTAATCGGCTTATGAAATTCGCCCGCGCCGCTGCCGTCCAAGCCGATGCATCGGCTTGCGCCGCGCGTGCGCTACTGGCTCTACTGCTACCACAGGCGGGCTAGACGCGTTCATTTCTTCATCGAACACCTCGACGGCCCGTATGCACCAGCAGCGGGCCGTTTGCATTCGTGTTGCTGGTGGCGAACCCCTCCCACAAGGATGACCCCATGCTCCAGCAACCCAGCACCAAGTACCGCGCTTTTCCGCCCATCGGCCTGAAGGACCGCACCTGGCCCGACGCCGTCCTGTCCCGCGCGCCGACGTGGCTGTCCACCGACCTGCGCGACGGCAACCAGGCGCTGGTGGAACCCATGGACGCCGCGCGCAAGCTGCGCATGTTCGAGCTGCTGGTGAAGACCGGCTTCAAGGAGATCGAGGTCGGCTTTCCCGCCTCGTCGCAGATCGAGTTCGACTTCGTGCGCAAGCTGATCGACGAGGGGCGCGTTCCGCCCGACGTGACCATTCAGGTCATGACGCCCGCGCGCGACGAGTTGATCGAGCGCACCATCGAGTCGCTGCGCGGCGCGCGGCGCGCCATCGTGCACGTCTACAACGCCGTCGCCCCGGTGTGGCGCGAGGTGGTGTTCGGCATGAGCGTGCCGCAGGTGATGGAACTCGTGGACGCGCGCGTGCGGCAGGTGCGGCAGCTCACCGACGCGCAGCCGGGCGCCGAATGGGTGCTGCAGTATTCGCCCGAGACCTTCAGCCTGGCCGAGCTTGACGTGTCGCTGCAGGCCTGCGAGACCGCCATCGCCGCCTGGGGGCCGGGACGCCCCATCATCCTGAACCTGCCGACCACGGTGGAATGCGCCACGCCCAACGTGTTCGCCGACCAGATCGAGTGGATGGCGCGCCGCTTCGCTGGCCGGCCCGAGGTGGTGATCTCGGTGCACCCGCACAACGACCGCGGCACCGGCACCGCCAGCGCCGAGCTGGCGCTCATGGCCGGCGCGCACCGGGTCGAGGGCTGCCTGTTCGGCAACGGCGAGCGCACGGGCAACCTGGACGTGGTCAACGTGGCGCTCAACCTCTACACCCAGGGCGTGGCGCCGGGGCTGGATTTTTCCGACATCGACGCCGTGCGGGCCGAGGTCGAGCACTGTAACCAGTTGCCCGTGCACCCGCGCCACCCCTACGCGGGCGATCTGGTCTACACCTCGTTTTCCGGCTCGCACCAGGACGCGATCAAGAAGGCCTTCGCCGCCCGGCGGGAGGGCGACGTGTGGCAGATGCCCTACCTGCCGATCGACCCGAAGGACCTGGGCCGCAGCTACGAGGCCATCATCCGTGTCAACAGCCAGTCGGGCAAGGGCGGCATGGCGTACCTGCTCGAAAGCGAATACGGCCTGGCGTTGCCGCGCCGCCTGCAGATCGAGTTCAGCCAGGTGGTGCAGCGCGTGATGGACACCGAGGGCAAGGAGTTGACCGCCGCCGACCTGTGGCGCATCTTCCAGCGCGAATACCGCATGGAGACGGGCCATGGCCTGCGCCGCCACGTGGTGCAGGCGCATGACGGGGGCATCGTCTCGCTGCGCGGCGACCTTTCCTGGAACGGCCAGGTGCATGCCATCGAAGGTCGCGGCAACGGGCCGATCGACGCCTTCAGCCGCGCGTTGGGGCAGGCCGCCGGCCATGCCATCCGCGTCGTCGACTACCAGCAGCACGCCATCGGCAGCGGCGCGGATGCGCGCGCGGTCGCCTACGTCGAGCTGCGCGTGGACGGCTCGCAGGCGCTGTTCGGCGTCGGCATCGATGCCGACACCACGGCGGCTTCCTTCAGGGCCATCGCCTCCGGGGTGCACCGGGCCGAGGCGTTGGGGTGGGCCGCTCCTGGGGGCACGGCACAATCGCGGTCCGTGACCGACGCCGTGGCCGCCTGAGCCCCGCGCGATTCGACGAACAGACCAGGAGAAAACACGATGACCGACAAGCTGATCATTTTCGACACCACCTTGCGCGATGGCGAGCAATCGCCCGGCGCCAGCATGACGCGCGACGAGAAGCTGCGCATCGCCCGCCAGCTCGAACGCCTGAAGGTGGACGTGATCGAGGCCGGCTTCGCCGCCAGCAGCAACGGCGACTTCGAGTGCGTGCAGGCCATTGCCAACGTGATCAAGGACTCCACCATTTGCTCGCTGTCGCGCGCCAACGACCGCGACATCGCGCGCGCCGCCGAGGCGCTGAAGGGCGCCGCCAGCGGGCGCATCCACACCTTCATCGCCACCAGCCCGCTGCACATGGAGAAGAAGCTGCGCATGACGCCCGACGAGGTGTTCGAGCAGGCGCGGCTGGCGGTGCGCTTCGCACGCAACCAAATGGGCAACGTGGAATTCAGCGCCGAGGACGGCTACCGCAGCGAAATCGACTTTCTGGCGCGCGTATGCGAGGCCGTCATCAACGAAGGCGCCACCACCATCAACATCCCCGACACGGTGGGCTACGCCATTCCCGAGCTGTACGGCCAGTTCCTCAAGACGCTGCGCGAGAAGGTGCCCAACAGCGACAAGGCCGTCTGGTCCGTGCACTGCCACAACGACCTGGGCATGGCCGTGGCCAACAGCCTGGCGGGCGTGAAGATCGGCGGCGCGCGGCAGATCGAGTGCACCATCAACGGCCTGGGCGAGCGCGCGGGCAACTGCTCGCTCGAAGAGATCGTGATGGCCGTGAAGACGCGGCGGGACTACTTTGGCCTCGACGTCGGCATCGACACCTCGCAGATCGTGCCGGCCAGCCGCATGGTCAGCCAGACCACCGGCTTCGTGGTGCAGCCCAACAAGGCGGTGGTGGGCGCCAACGCCTTCGCGCACGCTTCGGGCATCCACCAGGACGGCGTGCTGAAGGCGCGCGACACCTACGAGATCATGCGTGCCGAGGACGTGGGCTGGAGCGCCAACAAGATCGTGCTGGGCAAGCTCAGCGGCCGCAATGCGTTCAAGCAGCGCCTGCAGGAGCTGGGCGTGATGCTGGAGTCCGAGGGCGAGATCATGGCGGCGTTCGCCAAGTTCAAGGAACTGGCTGACCGCAAGAGCGAGATCTTCGACGAGGACATCCTGGCCCTGGTCAGCGACGAGAGCGTGACGGCCGAAAAGGAGCAATACGGCTTTGTCTCCCTGTCGCAGCACAGCGAGACGGGCGAGATGCCCCATGCCCAGATCGTGTTCACCGTCGATGGCAGGGAGGTGCGCGGCGAATCCGACGGCAACGGGCCGGTGGACGCGTCGCTCAAGGCGATCGAATCGCACGTCAAGAGCGGCGCCGAGATGGTGCTGTACTCGGTCAACGCCATCAGCGGATCGACCGAGAGCCAGGGCGAGGTCACCGTGCGGCTGCAGAACAGCGGCCGAGTGGTCAACGGCGTGGGCGCCGACCCCGACATCGTGGTCGCCTCGGCCAAGGCTTATCTGAGTGCACTCAACAAATTACACAGCAAAGCTGACCGGGTTGCGGCGCAAGGATAGGGTTAACCCTTTTTTCGAGCCGATGCATGAAGAAAGAGGCGCAAGTCGCTGATATTGCGCCTCTTTTTGAGTTTCAGTACACTCCGTTCCCATTCGTGGTCTGGTTTGGGGAACAGTGATGCGCACGGCTGCACTCAGGAAGTTTTTGACGGCGTGGGCATGTGGCCTGGGTCTGGCCTCGGCGAGCTTGGTGCTCACGCTGGCGCCCCTCAGCCCGGCCCTTGCCGCGCCGGCCAAGAAGTCCGCCAAGGCGGCCTCGGCCAAGACCAAGACCACGTCCTCCAAGGCCTCTGGCGGAAAGGCCAGGGCCGCTGAATCCACGACGCCGGCGAGCGGCAAGAGCGGTCGGCGCATGTCGGCCAAGCGCGCCTTCGCGGCCGACGACGGCGCGGCCCGCCGCGGCGAGCGCGTAGGCCGCACCCTGGTGGCCGGCCAGCGCAAGGACAAGGTCGGTTCGCGCGCGTCGCGCGTGGCGTCGCAGCAGACCCGCCTGTCGCTGCGCACGGTCGCGCACGTGCCGAGGGAGGCGCCGGCGCCGCGTCTGTCGTTCGGGCAGATGGCGGGGCTGCACGCCGTCAGCGACCCGCTCGACCTGGAGTCCAGCGTGGCGCTGGTGCTGGACCAGGACACGCACGAGGTGCTGCTGAGCAAGAACGACCACGCGGTGCTGCCCATCGCGTCGCTGACCAAGCTGATGACCGGGCTGGTCGTCTCCGACGCGCGCCTGCCGCTGGACGAGGTGATCACGATCACCGAGGAGGACGTGGACACCGAGAAGGGCAGCCGCTCGCGCCTGGCCGTCGGTACGCAGCTCACGCGCGGCGAGCTGATGCACCTGGCCCTGATGTCGAGCGAGAACCGCGCCGCGCACGCGCTGGGCCGGACTTACCCCGGCGGCATGGGCCGCTTCGTGGCGCTGATGAACGCGCGCGCCCTCATGCTGGGCATGAAGGACACGCGCTACATCGAGCCCACAGGCCTGTTCAGCGCCAACCGCTCCAGCGCGCAGGACCTGGCGGTGTTGGTGGCCGCCGCCCACCGGGACGCGCTGCTGCGCCAGTTGACCACGTCGCCGAGCTACGAGGTCGCCGTCGGCAGCCGCGTGCTGCAGTACAACAACACCAACGGCCTGGTGCGCAGCCCGGACTGGGACATCGGCCTGCAGAAGACAGGCTACATCTCGGAAGCGGGCCGCTGCCTGGTGATGCAGGCCCGAGTGGCAGGCCGCAAGCTGATCATGGTGTTCCTCGATTCCACCGGCAAATACAGCCGCCTGGGCGACGCCGAGCGCGTGCGCCGCTGGGTCGAGCTGCAGCACCACGCCAACACGGCCGTGGGCAGCGCCTTGGCCGGCTGAGCGTCAGCTTGCTATCTTATCGATAGCTTTTGGCGAAATATGCATGCGGGCTAGAGGCCGAAAGCACTGAAAATCGTCTTGAGGATGGCACTTGGGCGCCGGATCAATGCGGCGGCGCCACGTGTCCCAGCGCCGCCGAGATCTGCTGCGCGGTCTGCTGTAGCTTGGGCAGCCAGCCGTCGTCCAGCCGGTCGGCCGGTGCGGAGATCGACAGGCCCGCGACCAGCCGGCCCTGATCGTCGTAGATGCCGGCGGCCATGCAGCGCACGCCCATCTCCAGCTCCTCGTTGTCGTGCGCCACGCCGGATTGGCGCGCCCGGGCCAGCTCGCGCTCCAGCGCCGGCAGCTGCGTGATGCTGTTGCGCGTGTGGCCGGCCAGGCCGGTGCGCGTGGCGTAGGCGCGCACGCGCTGGAGCTCGTCCGCGGCCAGGAACAGCTTGCCGGTCGAGGTCAGGTGCAGCGGCGCCCGCCCGCCGATGGCGCGCACCACCTGCATGCCCGAGCGTTCGCTGTAGGCACGCTCGATGTACACGATCTCGTCGCCCTGGCGCATGCTCAGGTTGACGGGCTGCTGCGTCAGCCGGTGCAGCTCGCGCATGGGCGTCAGCGCCGCGTCGCGCACCGACAGGCGCGCCTTGACCAGGTTGCCCAGCTCCAGCAGGCGCATGCCCAGCCGGTAAGTGCCGGCCTCGGGGCGGTCCACGAAGCGGCCCGAGGCGAGGTCGTTCAGGATGCGGTGCGTGGTGGAGGGGTGCAGGCCCGACTGCGCGCTGATGTCCTTGAGCGACATGGCCTCTTCGCGCGAGGCCAGTACGTCGATCAGCGTGAACATGCGCTCGATCACCTGGATCGTCGGCGTCAGGTGGGCGTCGGGGTTGGGTCTGCGCATGAGAGGGTGTTCTTGCGGCGGTTCAACCGCCGTGGGCGGCCTGGGCCGGGGCCCGGCCGTGTGGCAGCCATTGCCCGTCCGTCAAGCGATCGAGGGGGCGAAAGCGGGCCTTGTATGCCATCTTGGCGCTGCCCTCGATCCAGTAGCCCAGGTACACGTAGGGCAGGCCCAGGGCCGCGGCCTGCGCGATCTGCCACAGCACGCCGTAGGTGCCGTAGCTGGCGCGCCGGTCGGGCTCGTAGAAGGTGTAGACGGCCGACAGTCCGTCGCCCAGGATATCCACGATGGAGACCATGCGCAGCGGCCCGGCGCCGTCGCCCTGGCCGGGCTCGCGGAACTCGACCAGGCGCGAATTGACGTTGCTCTGCAGCAGGAACTGCGTGTACTGGTCCACGCTGTCGTGGTCCATGCCGCCGCCGGTGTGGCGCCCGGTCTGGTAGCGCAGGTAGAGCTGGTAGTGCTCGGGGATGTAGCACAGCTTGAGCGCCCGCGCCTGCAGCTGATGGTGGCGGGCGTGGGCGCGGCGCTGGCTGCGGTCGGGCTGGAACTCGCGCACCCGCACGCGCACCGGCAGGCAGGCACTGCAGCCGTCGCAATAGGGGCGGTAGGTGAACATGCCGCTGCGGCGAAAGCCCTTGCGCACCAGTCCCGAGTAGGCGTCGCTGTGGATCAGATGGCTTGGCGTGGCCACTTGCGAACGCGCCTGGCGGTTCGGCAGGTAGCTGCACGGATAAGGCGCCGTGGCGTAGAACTGCAGCGCCTGCAGCGGAAGATCCTTGAGGTGCGTCACCGCTTAAGCTGAACTGGGGGAAAGCAAGTCGGTCCAGTATACGGGCTCGAATCGCCAGGGCGCGGGCGGCTGCGCGGCCAGCGCCCGCACCTGGCGCGCGAAGTCGGCACGCGGCATTTCCGCCGCGCCCAGCGAGGCCAGGTGGTGCGTGTTCTGCTGGCAGTCGATCAGCGGCACGCCGTGCCGGCGGCACCAGGCGACGAGCGCGCCCAGGGCGATCTTGGAGCCGTCGGTGACTTCGGTGAACATGGATTCGCCAAATACCGCGTGTCCGACCGCCACGCAGTACAGGCCCGCCACCAGATGGCCGTCGATCCAGGTTTCCACGCTGTGGGCGTGGCCGGCCTGGTGCAGGGCTTGGTAGGCGGCGCGCATCTCGGGGCCGATCCAGGTGCCCGACTGGCCGGGGCGCGGCGCGCGCGCGCATGCCGCCATCACCTCGCCGAAGGCGGTGTCGATGCGGATCTCGCCGCGCGGGGTGGCGGCAAAGCGCTGGATCGCGCGGCGCAGCGAGCGGTGCTGCCGAAAGCGCGCCACCTGCAGCACCATGCGCGGGTCGGGGCTCCACCACAGGATCGGCTCGCCCGCGCTGAACCAGGGAAAGATGGTGGCCGAATACGCCGCCCGCAGCGTCGGCACGTCCAGCGCGCCGCCAGCGGCCAATAGGCCGGGCGCAGGCGAGTCGGCCGGCCAGGCATGCGCCAGGGGCGGAAACGGCTCGCCGGGACGCAGGACCGCCAGCGCCGGCTGGGGTTTCATTTCCTGGCGGGCCAGTGGATGTTGGATTCGTGCATCCCGTACTGGCCGCGCCGGCGGTCGGCGAAGAAATGCTCCAGAGTCTCGCGCACGGTCAGGAAAGCGATCTCGTCCCAGGGGATATCGGCCTCGTCGAAGAGTCGTGCCTCCAGCGTTTCGGATCCGGGTTGGAAGCGGTCGTCCAGCAGCCGCGCCAGGTAGAAGAAATGCACCTGCCCCACGCGCGGGATGCTGATGGCGCTGAAGAAGGCGCCCATCTCGATCCGCGCGCCGGCTTCCTCGTCCGTTTCGCGCGCCGCGCCCTCGGCCATGGTCTCGCCCAGCTCCATGAAGCCGGCCGGCAGCGTCCACTTGCCCAGGCGCGGCTCGATCGCGCGCTTGCACAGCAGCACGCGCTCGCCCAGGTGGGGCACCGTGCCGACCACGATGAGCGGGTTGACGTAGTGGATGGTGTCGCAGGCCGGGCACACCGCGCGCTCGCGCGTGTCGCCGTCATCGGGCACGCGGTACACCACGGCGGCGCCGCATTCGCGGCAGTGCTTGATCGTTCGGGGCTGCATGGGCTTGGCAGTGTAGCGGCCCGCTGGCGTGAGCCATCGCGGCTGGCGGCATGCGAAAAACGACAATTGAAGGGAGTCCGTGCCAACTTCGTCACAATCCGCCTCGGAATGGGCGGCCTGACGAGGCCACGGGCTGGCGTCCTACAGGTCGTGGCGGGAGGGGCTTGTCAAATCAGGAACTGCTGCGGGGCTCATCGTCCCGCGCGCTGATCCCGAACACTTTTCCTCGCGGAGAAAGGATGCACAACATGACGAACCCATTGATTTCCACAAGCCGGAGCCTGGTTCTCTCGGCAACCGCTGCCGCCGTGCTGATGGCTGGCTGCGCCAACATGTCCGAAACTCAGCGCAACACCGCCATCGGCGCGGGCGTGGGTGCCGCCGCTGGCGGGCTGATCGGCGACGGCAAGGGTGCCGCCATCGGTGCCGGCGTGGGCGCTCTGGGTGGCTACGTGTGGTCCCGCTACATGGAGAACAAGCGTACCCAGATGCAGCAGGCCACAGCCGGCACGGGCGTCCAGGTGACACAGACGGCGGACAACCAACTCAAGCTGAACATTCCCAGCGACATTTCCTTCGACACGGGCCGCGCCGACATCAAGTCAAATATGCGGCCCATCCTCGATCAGTTCGCGCAGGGCCTGGGCCAGGAGCCCAACACCGAGGTGTTCATCGTCGGCCACACGGACTCGACGGGCACCGACGCCATCAACAACCCGCTGTCGGTGGCGCGCGCCAACAGCGTGCGCGACTACCTGGCGACGCGCGGCGTCGATACGCGCCGCGTGCGCACTGAAGGTCGAGGGTCGCGCGAGCCCGTCGCCAGCAACCAGTCCGATGCTGGCCGCGCGCACAACCGCCGCGTGGAGATCTTCCTGGCCGAGCGCGCGGCCGTCGCGGGCCGTTGAGAGCCCCTACCCGGTTGAGGGGTGAGCGGTAAGATCGGTCATCGGCCCTTCCGAGGGCGGTGAGCGACGCCGGCCTCGTTCGTGCGAAGGATGGCGATCCGCAGCAGCCTTGCTACGCTGTCATCCGACGGGTTGCGACGCGCGGCGATGCAACCGCGCCGCTACAGGGGAAGAACATGCGGGCCCTATGGATCGAGGATCACCAGCTCATCGGCGATTCCCTGGAAATGCTGCTCCAGGTGCTGATGCCCGATGTATCACTGGACAAGGCACGCGATCTCGACTTCGCGACGGGCTTGGTCAAGTCGATTGCCTACGAGGTGGTTCTGCTGGACTGGTGGCTAGGCCAGTCCGACGGAGCCACGGCCATCAAGGCACTGCGCGAAGCGGGCTGCGAGGCGCCGATCCTGGTCGTGTCGGGCGACGAGCGCGAGCTTGTAATGCGCGAGGCCCTGGCTGCCGGTGCCATCGGCTACGTCACCAAGTCGGCCGAGCCTGAGCAGCTTGTCAAGGCTGTTCGTGATGCGCTGCAAGGGGTCGTCCACCGGCTGCCACGTCGACTGCCGGGCGAGTCCGAAGCCCATGCGCCACTTCCCGCGCTCGACGTTCGGCAAGTCTTTCCCGACCTTACATCGCGCCAGAGCGAGGTGTTCCGTCTGCTCATGCGTGGTGAACCGGACAAGCGCATCGCCCGCGACTTGGGCCTGTCGGACACCACGGTAAAGTCCCACGTACGGGCCATCCTCCAGATCGTCGGCGCGCGGTCGCGCGGCGAGGCCGCTTATGCCGCCCGAAGCCGTGGGGCCGGTGAAGCCTGAGGCCGGCGCCGCCCGTCTGCGGCCGCTGATCGAGGCCGAACAGGTTCGGCTGGCGGTCGAGCAGGTGCGGCGCCTGCCGTTGCCGCACCTGCTGCTGGATGTCTGCCTTACCTGGAGCGCCGCGCGGGCCGGCTTGGGCCCGCTGGCCTGGATCTGGCTCGCACTGATGACGGCGGCCCAGGTCGGCCGCACGGCCTATGTACTCCGGCTGCACCGGTCGGGGCGCATGACCGCCCACGCGATGCTTGCACGCATGGGGCATTTGATGGCTGGTCTCGGGGCCGTGCATGCCCTGTTGATCGTCTGTGTGTTCATGCAGCCCTCGCAGTCGGCCGAATACGTGATGACCATGATCCTGGTGGGCAACGCGGCGGGCGCGGTGTCGCCGTCGGCCGGCTATCTGCGGGGTTATCTCGAGTGGGCCGCGGTCTACGGCGGAACCCTGGTGGCGGTCTGGCTGCTCAAGGGGACGATCGAGGGCGCCGCGATCGGCTTGCTGGTGGTGTTCCTGTTCACCGTGCTGTCGCTGTATGTGCGCGACCAGGGGCGCACGATTGGCGACCTGGTCGGCCTGTCGGAGTCTCTGCGGGTTGAACGCGATCGTGCCGAGAGGGCGAGCGAAGCGCGGACGCGTTTCTTTGCCGCCGCCAGTCACGACCTGCGGCAGCCGCTCACCGCGCTGTCGTACAACGCGGCGACCGTGCAGGCGCTGGCGCAGAGCAGCGGGGACGCCACCCTGCAGAAGGTCAGCGCGGCGATCCGGCGTGCCCTCGGTGAGAGCCGCAACCTGCTCGACAGCCTGCTGGAGATGTCCGAGCTCGACGCAGGCGTGGTCAAGTCCCAGCCCCGGCGCATCGACGTGGCGCGCCTACTCGATGATCTGGGGGAGGCCTTCATCCGCGCCGCTGACGACAAGGGCCTGAGCTTCGTGGTGTCGACGCGCTCCGATCGCGCCTACCCGGCCGACCCGGTGCCGCTCCAGGCCCATGTGGATGGCGGCCTGCTGCGGCGCATCCTGCAGAACCTGATCGGCAACGCGATCAAGTTCACCAGCGAAGGCGGCGTGACTCTCGGGGCCGTGGCGTCGGCCGATGGCCGGCACGTGATCTTCCAGGTCAGCGATACCGGCCCGGGCATCGCGCCCGAGGTCCGCGAGCAGGTGTTCGAGGAATTCTTCCAGACAGGAAACCCGGAGCGCAACCGCAGTCGCGGCCTGGGCCTGGGTCTGGCTATCGTGCGCCGGTTGGCGCGCCTGATCGAGGCCGAGATCCGCCTCCAGAGCGAACTCGGGCGTGGCAGCACCTTCGAGGTGGTGGTGCCGCGCGTCGATGTGCCCGACATCTCGCGCATGGGCGCGGAAGGTCGCGCGTCGAGGCCAGCTCCTCTGGCCCTCGGCGCGACGCGGCGGGTGCTCGTCGTGGACGACGAATCCGAGGTGGCCGAGGGGCTGGCTACCTTCCTTGTTGCCCTGGGCTGGGAGGCGCGCGCCGTGCCCGGCCAGGAGGGCGCGGTCGCCGCCTGGTCCCAGGGATTCGCGCCGCACGCGATCATCGTGGACTTCCGGCTGACCGGCGGGCGCACCGGCCTCGAAGTGCTGGCGGCGCTGCGCCACCTGGGTTGCCATGCGCCGGCTTGGCTGGTCACCGGCGAGACCGAGCCCTCGCGCATCCTGGCCGCGCGCGAATCGGGGATTCCGATCCTCTACAAGCCGGTGGACGGGCTGAAGCTCGCGGAGATGCTCGACGCGGTCCTCACACGCTCCGAGCCGCCCCGGGATTGAAGCTGGGGGCCGTCGCGTCCGGTTCTGCAGGCGCAGCCGCCGTGTCCAGCCAAACCCGATGGTCACGGGATCCGGTGGAGGCGCCATTGGCAACGCGATCGAAATTCACATCGATCCGCCATCCTTCCTTGGTCTCTACCGGGCGGATCAGGGCATGGCCGTCTCCGGGTATCCAGTCGAGCACCTCGACCGTGCAGGCGAGGGTCCGAGCGCCGCCTGCGCCGGGGACCTCGAACTCGAACCTATCGGAGCTGGCGAAATCCTGGGGCTGGCTGTTGGCGAACGGGAAGGGGGCGTAGAGGGCCGAACTGTGGATCGAATACACGGTCAGGGGTAAGCGCCCTGGCTCGCCGTCGTGCAGCGTGATGCGCGCGAGCGAGGACAGGTGCTCATCGCCCGAGAGGAAGACGATGTTGCCCGCGCGCCGGTCATGAATCCAGGCCAGCAGCTCGTGCAGAGAGGCTGGATAGCCGCACCAGGCATCGGCCTGGAGGGCCAGCGCGGCCGCGCCGTCGCGCAGGCGGATCGGGCGCGGCAGCAGCATGGAAGAGGTGACCACGAAGGCCGGCCGGCCGGTGCGCGACTGAGCCGCGATCCACTGCCGCAACCCGGCGGATTGAGCGGGCGAGTAAATCCGTGCGTCCCGCCAGTTGGCGAGCGTGCGGGCCTCGCGTTCGGACCGCGTGTCGGCCAGAAAGCAGGGGTGGCCGGCCACTTGCCGGGTGGTCCACAGTGGGGCACCAGGAGAGTGGACCGGGGGTGGCCACATCGCCCGTTGCGAGTTCAGGTAACGGCGCCGCGCGGCGTCGAGCTCGCCCGGCTCGCCGCCATAGTTGTCCCGGATCTCGTGGTCGTCCATCAGGGTGAAGACCGACACGCCCAGGCGCTTGATCCGGTCGAGGGCGCGGTTGTCACGCAGCCGCCCATAGGCGAAGTCGAGCGCGTCGAGCTGGGATTTCGGGTCGAACAACCCCGCCGTGGCGTCCACGTACACCAGATCGCCAGCCAGGACCACGGCGTCGATCGAGTGGTCGGCCTCGCAGCGCGCGGCCAGGCGCCACAGCGAGCTGTCTGCCGGACCGATGTCCGCCTCGCTCCTGACCGCATGGCGCAGGTTCACACTGCCGTCGATGAGGCCGGCCGGATACTGGCAACTGCCCAGGGCGAAGGCTGGTGAGCGGTCGGGAGCGAGGTGGTCCGAGGGGGCGAGTCGCACGGTTGCTTCTGGGCCGCCGTGCGCGAGCGCGGCCGGACGGCGGATCACCGCGAGGTCGAGTTCACTGGCCGGACGTTGGTCAATGCATCGGGCGATCGCGGCACGCAGGGCATCGGCGGGCTGCGGAGATCCTGGGTCGATGGGAGCGTGTGAACAGCGCTTCGAGGCGTTGGCCGTGGCACCGGCCATCCGCGCGAGTCCGAACTCCGGGTCGCCGATGCCTTCGATCTGGGCATGCAGCAACAGGAGGAGCGCCTCGGCCACCGGGCCGGACGGCCAGGGGACCTCGATCGGCACCGTGTCGGCGCGCACATGGCCGATCCGCCCCAGGGCCGGCTGGATGTCATTGGCACACGGCCGGGGCTCGGCCTGGCCATCCGGCCCCTGCAGCAGCCAGCGGTCCGCAGGGCGCACGACCGGCACGAGCACAACGCCCAGGGGCCTGCCATTGGTCGACTCGAACCGGACCGTACCGCACAGGCGGTTTTCGCGCAGCCGCAGGGTGTCCACGAAGCCGCTGACTGCACGGGCCTTGCGGATCTCAGACGCCGGCGTGCTCATGGCTGGACTCGGTTGGGGGGTGCGGTGCGGCCGGGTTGTCGGCCGGGGTTTCCAGGAACTCGGCGATTTCCGCGAAGACCCGCGCCGCGTCGCGGCCGATCAGGCTGTCCTGGTGCCCGCCCGGCAGGCTCACGGCGCGGACGGCCGCGCCGGCTTGCCTCAGCAGCTCGGTCAGGGTGCGCTGCGTGTCGGGATCGACGAGGCCGTTGCGCTCGGCGTGCAGGCTCAGCACGGGCCGGTGCCTCAGGGCGGACATCCTGTCGGGCGTCATGAACGCTCCCCGGCCTTGCATGTCGGTGATGAGCCGGGAACGCGCGAACCAGATGACCTGGGCGGTGGTGGCCATGTGCGAGGGGCCGAAGAACTCGTCGATGCGTTCGAGAACCTGGTCACTCATGCCCTGAACTTCGAAGGTGATGCCGTAGAGGGCGTCCATCCGGTGGCGCTGGGCCACCCACGGCGTGCGCTTCCAGGGGGGCCAGAGCGGGTTCTCGCGGAAGAAGTCCGAGCGCGGATAAGGCACCGCGCAGAGCAGCCGGTCGAGCATGTCCTCCGCCGTGCCAGGCACCGCGCTCGGGCGGAAGCTGATCGCGCCGAAGCCGGGGTAGTTCTTGAGCCACTGGAACACATAGGCGCGCGCCAGGTTGGCCGGCGACATGGTCACCGCCGGCCCGACCTGGGAGAGCACGAGGCGGCCCATGCGCTCCGGCATCGCGCGGCAGGCCGCGGCGTGGGGCGTGAAGGCCGGGTCGCCGGGCCAGCGCCGGAACAGGCCCAGGGACAGCATCGCCGCGCCCATGCAGTGGGCGACCACGTGCACCTGGCCCGAGTGCTGCCCATGCACGTAGGCGACCGCCATCGGAATGTCCTGGCAGCCGATCATCTCGAAGGTCCAGGGCTCCCGGCTTGATTCGAGGCCCGCACTGCTGCGCAAGTCCGCCACCCAGACGTGGTGGCCTCGCCGGCACAGCGCGCCGGCGAGGCCGCCCTCGGGAAGGGCTTCGTGGGCGAAGGTCGTTCCGCTGGCGCTGTAGCCATGCAGGGCCAGCACCGGATCGGGGCGTGCCATGACGCCGGCCGGCGGCGCGTAGTGCGTGAGCCGCACGGGCCGGCCATCGCTCATCGGCAGCCACACGATGCGCGGCGGCGGCAGTCCCGGCAGGCGCCGCGGCAGGCGTGGGTCCTTGGGCAGCGGCAGGCGCGGCCGGTCGGGCAGGCGGAACGACCAAGCGTGCAGCGGCACGATGGTGCGGCCGAAGTACGCCAGCAGGCTCGCCATATCGACCAGCCCGCGCACGTGATCGTGCTGCTCGACGATGCGCAGAAGGGGCACGGCGACTTGGCCAAAGTAGGGCAGATCGACCCTGAACGGCCCGCGCACGCGCAGCGCGCGGGATCGCGGGAACGCGTCGATCCGGGCTTCGAGCAGTTGGCCGGCCGGGTTGCAGGCCACGGCGTAGGTGAGGGTCTTGGTCGCGCGGATGCGCCGTCCGGTCCAGGCGGCAGGATCATCCAGCAGCAGGCCACTGGCGGGCGCGCCGATCTCCAGTTCGTAGCGCAGCAGGCGCCGGTCCCCCGCGCGCGAAGCGAGGTTGAGCGTTTGCGGAATCCAGTCGCGCAGCTCCCCCGACACCAGCGAGCGCAGCGAGTCGCCGGTGAAGAGGTCGCGCACCGCGCGGTTGCGCAGCCAGGCGAGAGAGGCCCGCAGCGTGCGGCGCCAGCGCCCCGATGCCTCATGGGCGAAGAGCTGCATCGAGCCGCTCAGCGGAGCCTCCAGCAGCAGTTTGCCGGACGCGGAGGCGTCCGGCTCGCTTGCGTCGGCCCAGGTCACGACCCGCAGTCGGCTGCGCGCCGGATCGACCTCCAGCCGGCGTTCGGCGGCGCGCCCGGCCACGTCGGCCAGGGTGAAGGGCCGGAACCAGAGCTCGACCGTGACCAGGGCTTCCGTTCGTCGCCCGGCGTGCGCGATCCTGGCCCGCGCCTGCATTCTCTCCGTGATCTCGAAGCGGGTCGGGTTGATCGCCTGCGCGTCCGGCATGGGCCGGAAAACCGGGCGGGGCGGCCAGGTGGCATCAACGGCCGGTGCCGGGCCGGCGACGGCCGGCTGGAAGCGCCAATGGTGATCGCGCAGGCGCCGGATGGCGCGGCGCGCCAGGGTGGCGATGGTCAGGGCCGGGTTGATGCCCAGGCACACGGGGATGATCGAGCCGTCCAGCACCACCAGCCCCGCGAAGGTGTCCGTCTGGTCGCCGCGGAACACCCGGCCCAGGTGATCGACAACGCCGTGGTGCACCGTGTCTCCCATCCGGCAGCCGCCCAGGGGGTGGACCGAGACGAGGGGGCCGCGCGCCGCGCCCAGCATGTTCTCGACCGGCCCCGGCAACGGCCGCCACAGCGGATTCGCGTGCAGGACGGGGGTCGGCCGATCCGGCGCCGCGGCGCCGGCGCCGGCCAGGCGGGCGACCCGTTCGAGCAGGGCGTCGATGCCCGGATCGGTCCCCGCGCCGGGCCAGCGCACGGTGAGGGTGCCGACCTCGGCGTCCGCCCCGTCGCTCGGCAGATCGAGGCGGCCGGCCGAATCGTCGCGGCCGATCACCGCCAGGACCAGGGCGTGGTCGACGGCCGAAGGGCAGCGCCCATTGGGATCAGGCGGGTTCTCGTTTGGCCCGTAGGTCTGCCGATCGACGCGCATGAGCCGATCCATCATCCCCGTGTACGCGGCCACTTCCTCGAACAGCCGCCGCAGGGGGCCGGGGATCGCGAGATCCTGGATCACGCAGGCCTGCTCCGGGTCGCGCCTCAGGTCGAGGCTCCGCGTGATCGTCGGCCCGACGGCGCGGGCACCGAAGGCCTGTTCCTCGTCCGCCACGGCCCGCACGGGCTGCGGCGTGCCATCGAGCAGCACGAGGTGGTCCCCGTTGCCCGAGAAGCCGGTCCCCAACGTCGGCGACAAGCCCTCGAGGCCGTCGGCCCGCGCGCGCAGCAGCAGCTCGGTGCTGCCGAAGGTGCCCGCGCAGACGATCAGCAGCCGCGTCGAGATGTCGCAGCGGACCTGGGCGCGGTCGCGCAGGCTGGGGTCGGTGTGCTCGACCTGCAGGCGCCAGCCCTCGCCCGACGGCCGGAAGCTGCGCGCGGTGGCGCCGGTGATCACCCGCAGCCGGCGGGCGTCGTGGCGGCGGCGGGCGTTGGCGATCGGGCCCACGTCGATCGAGCGCTTGGCGCCGAAGTTGCACCCCGTCGCGCAGTCCCCGCACTGGTTGCAGGCGCGCAGGTCGCCGGCATCCGACAGGGCCACCGTGATCGGCGCCGCGGCCGACGGCGCCAACCCGTCGAGCGCCGCCAGGCGGCCGCCGAGCACCGGCGCCGCCTGCGCGCCCAGGTGGGACTGCATGGCCCCGAGCGCGGCGCCCAGTCCCGGGTCGGCCCGCAGGGCGGCGGGCCAGCGCGGGTCCTCGAAGACCTCGGGCAGCGGCGCCGCCATGACGCCAGCGTTGATCAGCGACCCGCCACCCAGGCCGTTGGCGAGCACGACGCCCATGTCGGGCCCCAGGCGCAGGTCGAACAGGCCGGTCGCGCGGCCGCCGACCGCGGGCGAGTCCGGGCTGCTGTAGCGCAGGTGGCCGGGCAGATCGGCTAGGCGCGAGGGGAAGGCGCCTGGCAGGTACTCGTTGCCGCGCTCGAGCAGGGCGATGCGCAGGGGCGCGCCGTGCGGTGCGCCGGGCCGCGCGTAGCCGGCCAGTTCCTCCAGGACGATGCCGCCGCCATAGCCGCTGCCGACGATCACGACGTCGAAGTGATGGCCCTCGTCGTCGAGCGCGGCCGGTCCCGCGCGCAGCACCTCATCGATCCACTCGACGAGATCGCTGGCGAGCCAGGAGGCTGCCCGCGCGGGAGGATCGGTCACGGCCATGGGTGTGGAAGGGATGATGTGCGGCAGTGGTTCGGACCGGGCATTCCAGCACGACAACGCTGCGTTGTCGTCGTTCATGCGAAGGAGTGCGCGCCCGCATGAACGGGCATGGCTGTGTATTCTGTCGTCCATGAAACTCTACAGCTACTTCCGCTCCTCCGCGTCGTTCCGCGTGCGCATCGCGCTGCGGCTGAAGGGCCTGGCCCACGACTACGTGCCCGTGCACCTGCCCCGGGGCGAGCACCAGCAGCCTGGCTTCGCTTCGTTGACGGCCGAGCAACTGGTGCCGGTGCTGGAGCTGGCGGGCGGCCAGCGCCTGACGCAGTCCATGGCCATCATCGAATACCTGGACGAAGTCCACCCCCAGCCGCCGGCGCTGCTGCCCGCCGACCCCCTGGGGCGGGCGCGGGTGCGGGCGCTGACGCAGATCGTCGCCTGCGAGATCCATCCGCTCAACAACCTGCGCGTGCTCAAGTACCTGGTGCGCGATCTGCAGGCGAGCGACGAGGCCAAGAACGACTGGTACCGGCACTGGGTGTGCCTGGGCCTGGCGTCGTACGAGGCGCACCTGGCCGAGCGGCCCGGCACCTTCAGCCACGGCGACACGCCCACCTTGGCCGACTGCTGCCTGGTGCCGCAGATCTTCAACGCCCAGCGTTTCGACTGCGACCTGTCCGGCCTGCCGCTCACCCTGGGCGTGTTCGACGCCTGCATGAGGCTGGATGCCTTCCAGCAGGCCCAGCCCTCGGCCTGCCCGGACGCCGAGTAGTGCCCCCCGGCTGGCTCGTTCCCGATTGGCCCGCGCCGGGCGGCGTGCGGGCGGTCTTCACCACGCGCGGCGAGGGTCCGGGCGAGGGTGCGTCGGTCGCGCCCTGGGACTTCCTCAACCTGGGCGACCACGTCGGCGACGCGCCCGCCGCCGTCAGCGCCAACCGCGCGCGGCTGCGGCGCGAACTGGGCGCCCGCCCGGTGTTCCTGCGGCAGGTGCACGGTGTCGCCGTGGCCGAGCTGGAAGAGAGCACGCCAGACGGCGCCACCGCCGACGCCGCCATGACCGTGCGGCGCGGCGTGGCCTGCACCATCCTGGTGGCCGACTGCCTGCCGGTGCTGCTGACCGACGCGCGGGGCCGCGCCGTGGCCGCCGCGCACGCGGGCTGGCGCGGACTGGCGGGCGGGGTGCTGGAGCAAACTCTGAAGCGTTTTCTGGCTTTAGCCGGTGTGGATATTGCGCCATCAGCTATCAATAACGAAGCAAACGAGATCATCGCCTGGCTCGGCCCCTGCATCGGTCCGCATGCCTTCGAAGTCGGCGCCGAGGTGCGCGCGGCCTTCGTGGCGGCCGATGCTGGCGCTGGCGCGTGCTTTCAGCCGCTGGGCGGCGGCAAGTACCTGGCCGACCTGGCCGCGCTGGCGCGTCGGCGCCTGGCCGCGCAGGGCGTCGTGCGGGTGCACGGCAACGACGGCAGCGCGCCCTGGTGCACCGTGACGCAGCGCCAGCGCTGGTTCTCGCACCGGCGCGACCAGGCCGTGCTGGGCGGCAGCGGACGCATGGCGGCCTGCATCTGGCGCGCATGAGCGGGCCGACGGCCCCGAACCCAGCGTATATTGGCGGCGTGTCAGTCCCGCGTCGGGCAGGTCGGCGATACTGTCGGCGATGGGCCCTGACTCGCCGGGCGCGTCGCTGCCCATAGAACAATCGGATCGCAAGGAGACAACGCATGACCCCGAACCAGCCTGCCGCGCTGTGGCAGCAGATGACCGCCGCGCTACCCCCGGCCTTGTCGCAATCGCTTGAACTCGGCTTGGGCGACGGCTGGGCCAAGGCCCTCCAGCAATTGCGCAACCTTGACCTCGGCGGCATGGGCCTGATGCCCCAGGGCGGCGACCCACCGCAAGTGGGCTTCGCGCCCGGCAAGCTGCTGCAGATCCAGCAGGACTACGTGCGCGAGGCCTCCGAGCTCTGGAACCAGACCCTGCAGGCCAACTTCTCGCTGAAGGACAAGCGCTTCAAGGGCGACGCCTGGGCACGCAACCCGCTGGCCTCGTTTTCCGCTGCGGTGTACCTGCTCAACGCCCGCACGCTGATGGCGCTGGCCGAGGCGGCCGAGGGCGACGCCAAGACCAAGGCCCGCCTGCGCTTCGCCGTCGAGCAGTGGATGGCCGCCGCCGCGCCCAGCAACTTCCTGGCGTTCAACCCCGAGGCCCAGCGCAAGGCGATCGAGACCAAGGGCGAGAGCCTGGCCAAGGGCGTGCAGAACATGCTGCACGACATGCGCCAGGGCCATGTCTCGATGACCGACGAGAGCCTGTTCGAGGTCGGCCGCAACGTCGCCACCACCGAAGGCGCCGTGGTGTACGAGAACGAGTTGTTCCAGCTCATCGAATACAAGCCGCTCACCGCCAAGGTGCACGAGCGGCCGTTCTTGATGGTGCCGCCGTGCATCAACAAGTTCTACATTCTCGACCTGCAGCCCGAGAACTCGATGATCCGCTACGCCGTCAGCCAGGGCATGCGCACCTTCGTCGTCAGCTGGCGCAACCCCGACGAGAGCCTGGCCGCCAAGACCTGGGACAACTACATCGAGGACGGCGCCATCCAGGCCATCCGCACCGTGAAGGACGTCACCGGCGCCGAGCAGATCAACGCGCTGGGCTTCTGCGTGGGCGGCACCATCCTGACCACCGCGCTGGCGGTGCTGGCCGCGCGCGGCGAAAAACCGGTGGCCAGCGCCACGCTGCTGACCACGCTGCTGGACTTCACCGATACCGGCATCCTGGACGTGTTCATCGACGAAGCCTTCGTGCGTTTCCGCGAGATGCAGATGGGGCAGCGCGGCCTGATGGCGGGCAAGGACATGGCCTCCACCTTCAGCTTTCTGCGGCCCAACGACCTGGTGTGGAACTACGTGGTGGGCAACTACCTCAAGGGCGAGACGCCGCCGCCGTTCGACCTGCTGTACTGGAACAGCGACGCCACCAACCTGCCCGGCCCCTTCTACGCCTGGTATCTGCGCCACACCTACCTGCAGAACGACCTCATCAAGCCCGGCGCGGCCACCGTGTGCGGCGAGAAGATCAACCTCGACCTGGTTGATCTGCCGGTCTACCTCTACGGCTCGCGCGAGGACCACATCGTGCCCATCGGCGGCGCCTACGCCAGCACGCAGGTGCTGCCGGGCAAGAAGCGCTTCATGATGGGTTCGTCGGGCCACATCGCGGGCGTCATCAACCCGCCCGCGGCCAAGAAGCGCAGCCACTGGGTGCGCGACGACGGCAAGTTCCCGCGCAAGGTAGCCGACTGGATCGACGGCGCCACCGAAACCCCCGGCAGTTGGTGGACCGACTGGTCGGATTGGCTCAAGAGCCATGCCGGCAAGCAGGTCGCCGCGCCCAAGGCCTACGGCCACGCGCCGCGCTACAAGGCGCTTGAGCCGGCGCCCGGGCGCTACGTCAAGGCCAAGGCGTGATTTTTGATCATAACCCCCATATGTCGGCGTGGATATTACGCTGACAGCTATTAAAAGGAGAGCGTAACCGTGGAAGACATCGTCATCGTTTCAGCCGCCCGCACCGCCGTCGGCAAGTTTGGCGGCTCGCTGGCCAAAGTGTCGGCGACCGAGCTGGGCAGCATCGCCATCAGGGCCGCGCTGGAGCGCGCCAAGCTCACCGGCGAGCAGCTGGCCGAGGCCGGCCAGGTCATCATGGGCCAGGTGCTGGCCGCCGGCGCGGGGCAGAACCCGGCGCGCCAGGCGTTGCTCAAGGCCGGCCTGCCCAAGGCGGTGCCGGGCATGACCATCAACGTCGTCTGCGGCTCGGGCCTGAAGGCGGTGATGCTGGCGCAACAGGCCATCGCCGCCGGCGACAGCGAGATCGTGGTGGCCGGCGGCCAGGAGAACATGAGCGCCAGCCCGCACGTGCTGCTGAACAGCCGCGACGGCCAGCGCATGGGCGACTGGAAGATGATCGACTCGATGATCGTCGACGGCCTGTGGGACGTGTACAACCAGTACCACATGGGCATCACGGCCGAGAACGTGGCCAAGCAGGAGAAGATCACCCGCGAGCAGCAGGACGCGCTGGCCCTGGGCAGCCAGCAGAAGGCCGCCGCCGCGCAGGCCGCCGGCAAGTTCAAGGACGAGATCACGCCGGTCAGCATCCCGCAGCGCAAGGGCGATCCCGTCGTCTTCGACAGCGACGAGTTCATCAACAAGAAGTCCACCGCCGAAGGCCTGGCCGGCCTGAAGCCGGCGTTCGACAAGGCCGGCAGCGTGACCGCCGGCAACGCCAGCGGCATCAACGACGGCGCCGCCGCGGTGGTGGTGATGACGGCCAAGAAGGCCGCCGCGCTGGGCCTCACGCCGCTGGCGCGCATCGTCAGCTACGCCACCGTCGGGCTCGACCCGGCGATCATGGGCCTGGGCCCGGTGGGCGCCACGCAATTGGCGCTCAAGCGCGCCGGCTGGGGCGTGGGCGACGTCGATCTGTTCGAGCTGAACGAAGCCTTCGCCGCGCAGGCCTGCGCCGTCAACCTGCAATTGGGGGTCGATCCGGCCAAGGTCAACGTCAATGGCGGCGCCATCGCCATCGGCCACCCCATCGGCGCCTCGGGCTGCCGCATCCTGGTGACCTTGCTGCACGAGATGCAGCGCAGCGGCGCCAAGAAGGGCCTGGCCGGGCTGTGCATCGGCGGCGGCATGGGCGTGGCGCTGGCGGTCGAGCGCGCCTGACCACCCGTCCCACGCTGCACGAAATTTGATCGAATCGCCCCGCTGTCCGCGCCGGTTCTGCGCGGACAGCTCTTATTTTGATAGTCAACACACGAGGAGATAGCACATGAGCAAGAGAGTCGCATACGTCACCGGCGGCATGGGTGGCATCGGCACCGCCATCTGCCAGCGCCTGCACAAGGAGGGCATGACGGTGATCGCCGGCTGTGGCCCCACGCGCGATTTCCAGAAATGGCTGGATGAGCAGAAGGCCCTGGGCTACACCTTCCACGCCAGCGTCGGCAACGTCGGCGACTGGCAGTCCACCGCCGACGCCTTCGCCAAGGCCAAGGCCGAGCACGGCCCCATCGACGTGCTGGTCAACAACGCCGGCATCACGCGCGACCGCATGTTCCTGAAGATGACGCGCGACGACTGGGACGCGGTGATCGACACCAACCTCAACAGCATGTTCAACGTCACCAAGCAGGTCATTCCCGACATGGTGGAACGCGGCTGGGGCCGCGTGGTGCAGATCAGCTCGGTCAACGGCGAGAAGGGCCAGGCCGGCCAGACCAACTATTCCGCCGCCAAGGCCGGCATGCACGGCTTCACCATGGCGCTGGCGCAGGAGCTGGCGGGCAAGGGCGTCACCGTCAACACCGTCAGCCCCGGCTACATCGGCACCGACATGGTCAAGGCCATCCGCCCCGACGTGCTGGAGAAGATCGTCGCCACCATCCCGGTCAAGCGCCTGGGCGCGCCCGAGGAGATCGGCTCTATCGTGGCCTGGCTGTCGGGCGAGGATTCGGGCTTCACCACCGGCGCCGACTTCTCCTGCAACGGCGGCCTGCACATGGGCTGACCGGCGCTTCGCGCGCACGATGGCACAACCCCGCTTCGGCGGGGTTTTTGCTGGGCGCAAGGCCTGGGGCGCCCGGCCGCCGCGGGGATAATCGACTCATGTCCGTTGCCGCATCGCCCTGGCGCTTGTCCATTGCCCCCATGCTCGACTGGACGGAATCTTAAAAAATCATCGAAAAATCAACGTGTTGCACGTGGATTTATGGCGGCGTTGCATTTTGGTTGCACTGAAAGTGCAGAAAGGCGCTTGAGATCGGGGCCGAGTTGCACTTTCCAGAACGTCGTCAGCGCCTGAAGCGTCGGCGGGGATGCCAGTCCAGCATGCCCGCGGATGACTTGACTGTACGGCTGATATCCGTATGATATGAGGCCTGTACTAGGAGAACCGACATGGGCGCGCTCGCACTCAAAGATGCTCGCATGGAGCTCAAGACCACCAAGGAAGCCAAGGAGCTGCTGAGCAAGGCTGCCGTCCTGGGCGGCATGGACCTGTCGTCCTTCATGCTGTCGACCGCCATGGAAAAGGCGCGTGCGATTCTGCTCGACCACACCTCCATCCAGCTCTCGATGCAGGGGCAGGCGCAGTTGGCCACCGTGCTGCAGAAGCCGGTTGCTCCGACCGAGGCCATGAAGGAGCTGCGCCGCACGCCCCGCTTGAAAGTGCGTGAATGAGTTTTTTCATCACTCGCTTCGATCCGGGGGCGAAGTATGGGGGCTACAACCAGTTCGATTGCCAGCACGCCGTCATCAACAAGTTCGTCAAGGACTCACTCAAGAAGCAGGTCAAACAGGGCTTGAGCGTGGCCTACGCGCTGCTGGAAGAGGATGGGGCCACGCAGCGATTCGCCGGCTTCTTCACGATCGCCAGCCACACCATTGCGCTGTCGGCGCTGGGTGCTCTGCAGCGTGGCGGGCTCCCCAAAACCATTCCCTGTGTGCGCTTGATCATGCTCGGGGTTCACCATGCCGATGCAGGCCAGGGTCTTGGCTTGCAGCTCATGAACCATGCGCTGGACATCGTGAAGGTGGGGGCGCAGAGCATCGGAAGTTACGGCCTGTACCTGGATGCTGACGCGGGAGCGTTCGGTTTCTATCAGAAGCTGGGCTTTGTGCCGTTGGAGGGTGAAAAGAGCCCCGCACCTTCGCCCATGTTCTTGCCCATGTCGGCGATTCCCTGAGTCAGGCCGGCTACGGAGCATCGTTCTTTTGATTGCCAGTCGCCAGCTTGGACATTCGTCGGGTCAAGCCGAGGCCACTCAACCAAGACGACAGGTGCATGGGTTCCACGATGAAGCTCGCTGACCGCCTGCGCCAGTCGATTCGACGTCGATCTGGCCATGTCGTGCTGCGCGCCGAGCTCGCGCCCCTGGGCAGCGCATCGCAGGTTTCGCAAGCGCTGAAGGCGCTTCAGCGCGATGGAGAGTTGCTTCGCCTTGGCGCAGGCGTCTATGCCATGGCCCGCCGGGACGAATCCACGCACGAGGTAACGCCGGTGGGTGGATGCCGAGACACTGGGGCGCGAGGTGGCGCACAAGCTCAAGGCAAAGGTGATCGACGGCGGGGATGGCACGCTGGTGCTGGATACGGGCGACCGTCGTGTTTCGCGCAAGCTGGCTCTGGACCATGGCGCCGTGCATTACGTCAATGATCGCAATCGCAGGGCCTTCACGGCAACCAGAAAGAAGCCGAGTGGCACGACCCCTTTCCCGACCACCGATGTGGGCAGCTATGTGCGCGGGCTTGCGGCCTTTCACGGGGTCCGGTATGAGCCGACGGCCGCCGATCAATGGGCCGAGACGGTGACCCGCCTGGCCGGAGACGACGTGCGTTCCGGCCCGGTGCAGGATCTGCTGGTCGCCCTCAAGCGTGCAGGCAAGCTGACCAAGGATGACATGGCGACGTTGCTCGTGAACTACCTGCGGGAGCGCAAGCAGGGTGTTTGATCCGTTCAAGGGTTTCGAGATGTCCGGCTACGGTCCGTGTCGCACAGAGCATCCGCTTGGATCTGCAACCATCGACCATTGATCGCGAGTGTCTTCTGCGCCCGATGTTTTGGGAAACTGAGCAGCAGCGCCTCGACGTCCTGCGGCCCTGGATTGCTATTCAATCAATAGCATATGATGCAATAGCGGCGCTGGCTTAAGCCCCGAAAGGCTTGAAAACACGCCCCCGCGCGCCATTCAGTCCGCCAGCGCCGGCGCGTCCGCGCGCAAGCACGCCCGCGCCTGCGCCGCCACCTCGGCGGCGGGCAGCGGCTTGCGCTTGTGGTCGCTCCACACCTGGCGCCACAGGCGCGCGCCGCGCTCGCCGTGGCGCAGGCCGAGGATGTGGCGGGCGATGGCCGGCCACGGCGTGCCGTCCTCGACCGCCTCGCGCTGCATGTAGGCGACCATCGCGTCCTCCACCGCGTCGCGCGTGGCCTCGCAAGCCGCGCCGCCCAGGAAGCGCGCGTCCCAGGCGGTCATCATCCAGGGATGGTGGTAGGCCTCGCGGCCCAGCATCACGCCATCGACGTGCGGCAGGTGGGCGGCGATCTGCTCGTCGCTGGTGATACCGCCGTTGAGCACGATGGTGAGGCCTGGAAAGTCGCGCTTGAGCTGGTGCACCAGCTCGTGGCGCAGCGGCGGGATCTCGCGGTTTTCCTTGGGCGACAGACCCTGCAGCCAGGCGTTGCGCGCGTGCACGATGAACACGTGGCAGCCGGCCTGGGCGACGGTGCCGACGAAGTCGCGCACGAAGCCGTAGCTCTCCTCGCGGTCGATGCCGACGCGGTGCTTGACGGTGACCGGCACGCTCACCGCGTCCACCATGGCCTTGACGCCGTCGGCCACCAACCGCGGCTCGGCCATCAGGCAGGCGCCGAACGCACCGCGCCGCACGCGCTCGCTCGGGCAGCCGCAGTTGAGGTTGATCTCGTCGTAGCTCCAGCGCTCGCCGATGCGGGCGCAGCGCGCCAGGTCGGCCGGCTCGCTGCCGCCCAGCTGCAGCGCGACGGGATGCTCGCTTTCGTCCAGGCGCAGGTGGCGCCGCTCGCCGCCGAACAGCAGGCCGCCGGTGGTCACCATCTCGGTGTACAGGCGCGTCTTCTTCGTCAGCAGGCGGTGGAAATAGCGGCAGTGCTTGTCCGTCCAATCGAGCATCGGAGCCACACTTAACCGCCAGGGCGATAATTTTTCTGTAGGTTGTTGATTTTGTTCTAAATTCATTCTTTAATTTCTGAGTGTCGCCGGCGTTTTGCCGGACATTTAACGGGATAAAACCGCCCCAAGTGCAACGACTCGGTGCAACTTTCAGCTACAGTTGCACCACATCATAAAAGCAAGTTGCACCGGAGATCACACCATGGCGTCAGTCACACCACGCGGCGACAAATTCCTCGCCCAGGTTCGCATCAAACAGGGCGGCGCCCTGATTTTCTCAGAGTCGAAGGTCTTCGACACCAAGGCCCAGGCAGTGTCCTGGGGCGATCGCCTGGAGACCAAGGTCAAGGCTGAGGGGCCGGCCAGACACGCCTCCGGCAAGATGACCGTAGGCGACCTCGTCCGCATGCACCTCGCTGCGCAGCTAGCGGTGCGCCCTCTTCTGGGCCGCTCGACGATCCATAACCACAACAAGATCGCGGACGAGTTCGACACGATCCTGGTGCGCGAGCTCAAGCCCAAGCACCTGATTGACTACGCCACTCGACGGAAAACCGAGGACGGCGTTGTACCCGCCACCATCAAGTCCGACCTCTCCCCCTTGTCGGCAGCGTTTGGCATCGCCCGCATCGCCTACCACGTGGACGCCGATCCAACGGTCATTCAAGAGGCCATGTTCCACCTTGACAAGCAGGGCCTGGTCGGCAAATCGCGCGAGGTCATCCGCTGGGTGGAGGGGGATGAAGAAGAAGCGCTGCTGACCGAGTTTGCACGGCGCAACGCGCACCATCAGACGACGATCGACATGGCGCAGCTCTACAAGTTCGCGCTGGCCTTCCCGCGGCGGCTGAGCGAGCTGGGGCGCCTGGAATGGAAGGACATCGACACCAAGCGCCGGACGATCATCCTGCGCCAGGTGAAGCATCCCAACAAGAAGGAATACAACGACCAGGTAGTGCCCCTGCTCACGCCGGCCTGGACCCTGCTGGACGAAATGCCGAAGCTCGACGCCCGCATCTTTCCGTACAACATGGAATCCGCATCGTCCGCGTTCGAGCGCGCGCGCGATCGCATCGCGGAAACCGGCCTGCCAAAAATCAAGGACCTGCGATTCCACGACCTGCGCCACACCGGGATCTCGATGCTGTTTTGGTACGGCTTCAAGATCGAGGAAGTCGCGCTGGTGTCGGGACACAAGAACTGGAACACGCTGCGCCGGTACACGCACATCCGGCCGGAAGATCTGCATCGGCGGTTTGAGGCGCTGAAGCCGGTGCGGTAAGGGACGTGGAGAGCCTGTCCTGAATTTTGTGTTCGAGGCATAGCATGACGACCAGGAACATGTATGCCGACGAGCAAGACGAAGATGAAGAACGCGGCGATCGCCGCCAAGATGGCGGCGCTGCCGTC
>Ga0075163_10001631_pt1 | contig 30344 bp, 28 predicted proteins | sample JI1023141ADNA_FD_71478 | JGI IMG/M metagenome (GOLD analysis project Ga0075163, IMG submission 71478) | Wastewater effluent complex algal communities from Wisconsin, to seasonally profile nutrient transformation and Carbon sequestration -... | ecosystem: Engineered > WWTP > Effluent > Algae...
TTGAGGCGCAGCGCCGCATATTCGCCCAGCGTCGCCGCAGAGCCGGCAGCCGACCCGGCGGTCGGATGTTCTCGCTTCTCAGTCGGCTCTGGAGGGCGGGCAGCCACGAAGTGGCGCATCTTAGCGGGTGTCCGCGGCCAAGAAAATGGAGTAACTTTCCTACATGGATCATTCGCCCCGGTTTCTGAAGCTGAGCGAGGAGGCTCGCCGCCACGTGACCGAGATCACCGCCGACGAGCTCCTGAAGAGGCAGTCGCGCGGTCAGACCGAGCTCCTGCACCTGCTCGACGTGCGCGAAGATCATGAGTGGCAGGCCGGCCACATCCCGGGCGCCCGCCACCTCGGTCGCGGCGTCCTGGAGCGCGACATCGAGGTCGCGATTCCGGATGTGGACGCCACCATTGTCCTCTACTGCGGCGGCGGCTACCGCTCGGCACTGGCTGCCGAGTCGCTTCAGCGCATGGGTTACCGTCGAGTCTATTCCCTGGCTGGGGGCTTTCGGGGCTGGCACGATGCCGGCCGCCCCATTGCACCGACCGAACCGAGCCTGGAGCGGCCCGCCCACTAGCCCCTGGAGCCAAGCACATGAAGATCAAGCACATCGTCGTCGCGACCGACCTGACCGAGTGGAGCCTGCCGGCGCTGCAAGCGGGCCTCGACCTAGCCGAGCTGAGCGCCGGGCGCGTCACGCTGGTGCACACGCTGGAGCCGCCCCCGACGCCGCCCGGGCTCGAAGCGTTCGCGCTGGAGGGCATGCCCATGGACTGGGTGAACCGCGTAAACGATGCCCGCGAGCAGCTCGTCGAGCGCCAGCTGGCCGAGATCGCCTCTGCCAACCGCCGCGCTCCGGCCGTGATCGAGACGCAGCTGCTCCAGGGCCTGATGCCCGAGACGCTGGTCGAGTTCCTGAACAAGTCGGGCGCCGACCTGCTTATCGTGGGCTCGCACGGACGCCGCGGCGTCGCCCATCTCTTCCTGGGCTCGGTCGCCGAGCAGCTGATGCGCACGGCGCCGTGTCCGGTGCTCGTGGTCAAGCCCAACACGCCGGCCTGACCGGCCCATGTGCTGTCCATGAGCCGCCCCGCCGCTTTTTTCGATCTGGACCACACCCTCATCCGCTGTAGCAGCGGCACGCGCTGGATCGCTTTTTTGCGCCAGCGCGGCGAAGTGGGCGTCGGAATGCTGCTCAAGTCGGCGTTCTGGTCGCTCCAGTACAAGCTGTCGGTGCTCGACTTCGACTCGGTCAGCCAGCGCCTGGTGGCCGAGCTCAGCGGCGACTCCGAGGCCGACATGCTGGACAAGGCAAACCTGTTTTTGGAGCAGGAGCTGCGCCATCAGGTCTCGCCGCAGGGGCGCGAGGCGCTGGCCTGGCACATCGAGCGGGAGCACGCTCTGGTCATGCTGACGAGCAGCACCCAGTACGTCGCTGAGCCCATCGCGCAGGATCTGGGTATCGAGCACGTGTTGTGCACGCGGCTGCTGGTCGAAAACGGCCAGTTTGTCGGCGCCTGCGCCCGCCCCATCTGCTACGGCCCCGGCAAGGTCCACTACGCCGAGCGCTTCGCCGAGCAGCACGACATCGACCTGGCAAACAGCTACTTTTACACCGACAGCTACAGCGATCTGCCGATGCTTCAGCGCGTCGGTCAGCCGCGCATCGTCAACCCGGATCGCCGCCTGGCTTTTCACGCGCGCCGCCAGGGCTGGCCGATCGCGCAATGGTAAGGAATCAAAACGATATGACAAACCTGCGCAGTGAGCTTGCGCCGCCGCCGCTGCCGCCGGCCGTGTGGCGACTCATCGATATGGCCCTCGACGAGGACCTGGGCCGCGGCGACGTCACCAGTGAGTCGATCTTCGGCGAGACCGAGACCTCGCGGGCCGTCATCCTGGCCAAGACTCGGCTGGTGCTGTCGGGGCTGGATCTGGCTCAGGCCGTCTTCGAGCGCGTCGATGCGCGCTGCCACTGCCAGCCGCTGTATCGCGACGGCTCGCTGCTACAGCCCGGAACCGCGGTCATGTCGATCGAGGGGCCGGTACGCGCGCTGCTGGCCGCGGAGCGCACGGCGCTGAACTTCGTGCAGCGGATGTCGGGAATCGCCAGCCTGGCCCGTCGCTATGTCGATACGGTTGCCGGCACCGGAGCGCGCATTGTGGACACCCGCAAGACCGTTCCCGGATTTCGCTTTCTCGACAAGCGCGCGGTGCGGCACGGCGGCGCGCACAACCACCGCTCGGATCTGGCCTCCGGGGTGCTCATCAAGGACAACCACGTCGCTGCGGCCGGTGGGGTGGGCGCTGCCATCGGACGGGCGCGCGAGGCCGCGCCGCACACCGTGCGCATCGAGTGCGAGGTGACGGAGCTCGCGCAGATCGATGAAGCGCTGGCGGCCGGCGTGGACCTGCTGCTGCTCGACAACATGCGTCCAGAGCAGGTGCGCGAAGCGCTCGCCCGGCTGCCGGCGCGCGGCACGCCCGGACGGCCGCTGATCGAGGTCTCGGGCGGCATCAACCTGAACACGGTGCGCGCCTATGCCGAGGCCGGCGTGGACCTTATCAGCGTCGGGGCGCTGACCCACTCGGTGGGCGCTGCGGACCTCTCGATGGAGATGAGCGCGAGTGCCTAGCAGCCGCGAGTGGCACCACTTGCAGAGCTGCGGCTCCACCAACGACGAGGCAGCGCGGCTGGGACGGGCAGGGGCCGCCGAAGGCACGGTGGTCACAGCTTCCGAGCAGACGCGGGGCCGCGGCCGGCAGGGGCGTCGCTGGCACTCGCCGCCCGACGAGAACCTGTACCTTTCGGTGCTGCTGCGGCCGCCGCTGCCGCCGCAGCGCGCCCCGCTGCTCTGCCTGTGCGCCGGGCTGGCGCTGCATGAAGCGGCAGCGGCGAGCCTGGCGGAGCTGAGTTCCCGGAGCCCCGGCGCCGCCGCAGCGCGACTGCTGCTGAAGTGGCCAAATGATCTGCTCGGCATGGCTCCCGGTGCCGGCCGGTGGAGCAAGCTCGGCGGCGTGCTCACCGAGCTTGTGTGCGCGGGCAGCGCCATCGATTTCGTCGTGGTCGGCATCGGCTGCAACGTGAACAGCAGCGGCTTTCCGCCCGAGCTCGTCGCCACCAGCCTGCGCAACCTGGCTCCGGAGGGCGCTCCGCCATTCGAGCTGCGGCGGCTCGCAGAGCGCCTCCTGGACGCGCTTGAGCACTGGTCAGGCCGCTACGTGCAAGAGGGCGCGGGGCCGATCATCGAGGCCTTCGCGGCTGCGGCCGGGCTTGGTCCCGGCCATCGGCCGATTGCGGTCGCGACCCTGGACAGGACGATCACGGGCGTGCCGGTGGGGCTCGGTCTCGACGGTGAGCTGCTGCTGCACACCGCCACCGGGGTCGAGCGCGTGCTCACCGGAGAGGTGGCGCTGAGCAGTCTGGTTCCGGACGCAGCGTGAACAGCGCCGCCACCGCCGCGATCCAGTAATAGTGCGAGTGGATCATCGGATTGAAGACGAAAAACAGGACCATCGCCGCGGTGACAAAGTGCGGCAGCTCCTGCCGCGGGGCTCGCCGCCACAGATAGAGCCCAAGCAGCGCAGCGACGAGCACGGCCTGCACGATCTTGAGCGCGCCGAGCTGCCCGAGCTTCCAGAACAGCACCACGAACCCGATCTCGGGATGCACATGTTCGAGCTTCACGAGCTCATAGATGTGCCGATGCGAGTCGTTGTGCCAGCGCAGCACGCCGAAGAGAAACCCCTGCGGATCCCACAGCCAGAACGGCAGCATCAGCGCCGCTCCCACCAGCCCCGCCGCGCCGATCACCAGCCCCGCGGGCACCAGCGCCCGACTGCGCAGCCAGTGCGCAAATACGAAGGCCGCCACAATGACGCCGAGCGGCGACGCGGCCAGGCTCAGGCCCACAAAGGCCACGGTCCAGCCGAGCCGCTGTGCGCGCAGGCATGCCAAAAGCCCCGCCAGCACCGCCCAGAACACCGGATGCGTGTTGTGCAGCGACCACATGAGCATCCAGGGGCTGAGAAAACAGACGCTCCACAAGAGCGCCCCGAGCTCGCCGCCCCGCGACTGGTCCCACGCCCCTTTTCGCCCGTCGCTGCGCGGTGACCAGCACAGCGCCGCCCCGACCAGCAGCTCCAGAACCAGGTTCGTGAGCCGGATGTCGAGATGCAAAAGATACGTCGGCAGATAGACGTGCCAGCTGACCGGCAGGTAGACGAGCGGCAGCGGCCACGGAAAGTAAAAGAGCGCATAGGGCGAGCGGCCCGCGAGCAGGTTCTCGATGGCGCGCAGCACCAGCGGCAGCTGATCGCCGTCGCGCGGATCGATCCTCAGCGCCGGCATCGTCGTGATCCGCAGCAGGCTGCCCGCAATCACCGCGATCAGCACCAGGGTGCGCACAGGCGGCGGCCGCACCACCGCAGCCGCCAGCACGAGCCCGCCCGCCACCAGCACCGCGAACTGGGCGATCGGAATCCTGTCCACCATCCGCGTGCAGGGAATGATGCAGGCCAGGTGGAGGCCGAGTAGCAGCAGCGCCCACAGCCGCCGCCACTGCCGCGGCTCGTCCGGCTCCTGTGGGGGCGTGTGCGGCCCGTGGCTCCGGTGCAGAAACAGGGCGGCCATCGGCAGGGCGGCCATCGCCAGAAAGACGCCCATTCCCCAGCTTGAGCCGTTGGCGATGGCTGAGCCGAGCTCAATCCAGAGAGCCAGCAGCGCAAAGCGCCAACCAGAAGCAGAAATGGACCGCATAGATACACCCCCCATAACACGGAGGCGCTGCGGGGCGGGCGGCCGTTTTCAGATGAAAATCAGCGGCTTGGGTCGCCGGTCGGGGCTCGCCTTGCAAGCGGCGGACGGGCGCTGGGGGCTGCGGGCGCAGTCTGACCAATATAAGTGGCTGCAATCTAAGCCACGACTTTTGTTATACTCTGTGACAATGACATCATCCCTGCTCCCAGAGCAGATCGCACCGTATGAAGTCTTTGCTGATTGTCCGCTCATTAGCGGCACTCCGCTGGTGGCGCATCTGTTCGGGCGCCGCTTCGATCAGCGTCTGAATGAGCGCAGCGACCAGCCATTCGACGACGACTTCCAGAAGGCCCTGCTCAAGACGCTGGCACACCTGTGCGCGGTGCTCGGCTGTAGCTTTGGATATGCGGATCGGACGGATCTTCTGCTCTATGCCGTCTCGCAGGGCAGCGACGCGCGCCGGCTGCTGAGCCGGCTGGCCGGCGAGTCGTCGGCCAAGCTGTCGCTGCTCATCGGCGATGTCTATACGTTCGATGTTCGACTGTTTGAGATTCCGTCGGTGGATCTGGCGCGCAACTACTTCTTCTGGCGGCGTCAGAAGGCCGAGGCGGCGGCGATTGAGCGCTACACGACGCACAAGCTGGTGGAGCTTGGCAACAACCCGAAGACCATCCCGGGGATGCTGGCCAGCCTCGACAACGAGCAGCGCGTGACGCTGCTCCAGCAAAACGGCATCGACTTTTCCAGCTTGCCGGCGTGGCAGCGCTTCGGCTCGGCGGTCTACACGATCTACGACGACGCGAGCAATGCTCGCCTGCGGATCGACCTGCGCCTGCCCGAGAGCGAGCACTTTCCCGACTACCTGGCCCGACACCTCGTCTAGGCGACGAGGCCAGCCGGTTCAGTCGCTGGGCTGGCTGCTCGAAGCGGGCTCGCGGTCGTCGAGGATGAGCGCCACCGCGGCATCGCACTCCTCGGTGCTCTCGCCGTCTTCGCTGTCGCGGCCGATGACGGTGCGATAGTAGGTGCTGTCGGCGAAGCGTCCGAGCGCCCGCTGCCGGCGACCGACCTCGCGACTGTCGCCGCCGCCGCTGGCGGTCTTGGCCAGGCCCGACAGGGACACGTCGAGATCGCGGGCGCACAGGAGCCCGGCGCGATCGGCGGTGACATCGGCCCGCCGGCTCCAGGCCTGGAGCGTCAGCGTCGCTGGCCGCACGGCCCAGCGCACCAGCGTGTTCTTGGCGTGCTGCAGGTAATAAAGGGCGGTGTAAAACGGCACGTGCCCGTTCTGGATGCGCCCGCACTCGCGGCCCACCACGTCCAGGAGCTCGTCTTCGCTGAGGCTGTCGAGCAGCCCCTGCGCCAGGACGATGTAGGCCTCTTCGTCGGTGCCCAGCGTCAGCACGCCGGTGGGCTGCGGGGCGATGTACAGCGTCGGCGTGCCGATGTGGAGGATCTCGGCGCAGCGGCGCGCAGCGTGGAGCACAGGGGCGAAGCGCTCGACCGACACCCGCACCGCCGGCCCCAGGAGCTCGGCGCGCGCCAGGTGGCGCCACAGCCGCCCCGCCTCGTCGAGCGCCAGCTGCACCGGCCGCAGCTTGTCGAGGGTGCGCAGCACCCGCACGTCGCCGGGATAGGCATAGGCTGCGCCCTCGCGAACCTGCGCCGCGCGCACACCCTTGCGGCGTGCGACATAGCGCTGAAAGTCAAAATCAACGGCAGGCATAACCCAGACGATACAAGAGATGCCCGCTCGTGGCCAGCGCTGCGCCATCTGCGCCTGCCGCGCCCCCCCACAGAGCCCGCAACTGCAGCAAGCCACTGGAATAGAAAGTGATAAAGTGGCGGCCAAGAAGGAGCAAATGATGCATAGCTTCTCAAAAGTTGGTGCCGGCGCAGCTCGTCTGCTGGTCGGTGTTGTGGCGCTGAGCGCGGCGCTTCTTGGCGGTGGCTGCGGTGCGACGGATGGTCTGCCGACGGCCTCGCTACAGCAGGGACTCTGCACGGCCGGCGATGGCGGCGGCGATCTGGGCTGCGGCTGCACGCTCAACTCGCAGTGCAACAGCTTCGACAACGACACCCGGCTCATCGTCTGCGACGTGCCCACCGGCGGCACGGTCGGCGTCTGCCTGGACTGCACGGCCAAGGGCGCGGGAATGCGGCCGGTGGGCTGCGCCTGCTCCGCGGACGGCGACTGCTCGACGGGCCTCAAGTGCAACGGCCGCACCTGCCAGCCCCTGCGCCAGCGCGGCGAGTACTGCATCCGCGACACCGACTGTGGCAGCGACATGCTGGGCAGCATGACCTGCCTGCCGACCAAGTCGTGGTGCGGGCCGCTGGAGGGGGGCCGCTACTGCGACTTCAACACCGACTGCATCAGCGGCCACTGCACCCTCGGCTACTGCACGCCGGGCGGCGGCGGCGCTTTCTGCGCAACCGACGCCGACTGCGCCTCGCCGCGCGTGTGCAGCTCGATCACGGGGCTCTGCATCGACAAGCAGGCCGACGGCGCCCGCTGCTCGCGCACCGTCGAGTGCGTAAACCAGTGCAACAGCTTCAGCGGCATCTGCCTGCTGGGCGGCAACGGCGTCATCTGCACCCTCAGCAACCCGGATGGCGTCGACGCCGACTGCACCACGGGTTACAAGTGCACCGACTGCGGCGGCTCGTACACGTGCCGCGTTCCCGGCGGCCCCTGCGGCTGACAGGGGCACTGGGCCAGGATGGCCGCTGCGAAATTGGGCTATCATCCCGGGCATGTCGGAACTCTACTCACTAGAACGGCACGGCACCACGGCTCTGCTGACGCTGAACCGTCCGCCGGCCAATGCCATGAACCATGCGCTGATGGCGCAGCTCGCGACCGTCCTCACGCAGCTCGCTGAGGTGCGGGCGCTGGTCATCACGGGGCACGGCCGCTTCTTCTCGGCGGGCCTCGACCTGAACGAGGTCTTCGGCTATCCGGAAGAGCAGGGCGAGGTCTTCGCCAGCGTCTTCGATGACGTCATGACCGGCGTATTCGCCCTGGAGATCCCGGTGGTTGCCGCCATCAACGGCCACGCCATCGCCGGCGGTGCGGTGCTGGCCGCGGCGGCCGATTTTCGCATCATCAGCGAAGGCGAGGCCAAGGTCGGGCTGACCGAGATCCAGGTTGGCGTGCCGTTTCCGACCTCGGCCTTTGAGATCGTTCGCACGACGTGGGCGGGGCCGCACCTGCCCGAGCTGCTCTATCGCGGCCAGAATCACTCGGTCGCCGCGTCGCTGGCCCGCCACATGGTCGACGAAGTGGTGGCGCCGGCCGACCTGCTGCCGCGCTCGCTGGCGCTGGCCGCCGAGCTCGGGGGGCGGCCGCGGATCGCCTATGCCAGCACCAAGCGCGCCCTGCGCAGGGACGCGCTCGACCGCATGGCGGCGGCGCGGCGAGCGCGTGGCGTCGATCCGCGGTGGCGGCAGTGGCGGACGCCCGAGGTGCTGGAGGCGATGATGGCCTACCGGGCGTCGCTCGCGAGCCAGCGGCCCGCTCGCAAGGAATGAGACGCGGGCAGCCTGTCGCCGCGCTGGGCCTGCTGCTGGCCTCTGCGACCGCGGCCTGGGCAGCTGGCGGTCCGTCGCTGGCGCCGGGAAAAATCACCGACAGGGTCGCCTGCGCGAAGAGTCCCGACCAGACCTACGCGCTGTACCTGCCCAGCACCTACACGCCCGAGCGCAAGTGGCCGGTGCTCTACGTGCTCGATCCGCGCTCGCGCGGGGCTCTGGGTGCCGAGCGCTTCCGGGCGGGCGCCGAGCGCTTTGGCTATGTCGTCGTCAGCTCGAACAACTCGCTCAGCGATGGTCCGGACAGTCCGAACATCAAGGCGTTTCAGGCGCTGTGGCCCGACTCCCACGAGCGGCTCCAGCTCGACGACCAGCGCGTGTACGGCGCCGGCTTTTCGGGCACCGTGCGCTCGCTCTGTTTTCTGGCGCGCGCGGTGCCGGGGCTGTTTGCCGGCATCGTGGGCGCTGGCGCCGGCTTTCCGTTTGGGGCGCCGCCGGTCAAGAGCGACCGCTTCGCCTTCTTTGGCGCCGTCGGCAATCGCGACTTCAACTACTACGAAATGCTCGAGCTGGAGGGGCAGCTGCGCGCAGCCGCACTGGCTGCCAGCATCGAGATTTTCGACGGTGGACACGCCTGGCCGCCCGAGGCTGTGACGGCTCGCGCCCTGGCCTGGTTCGAGCTTCAGGCGATGCGCAGCGGCACGCTGCCCCGGGATCCCGCAGAGGTCGCCACGCTCTTTTCCGAGCAGGTCGCCCGCGCCGCCGCCGCCGAGGCTGCGGCCCGGTCGCCCTACGATCGCGTGCTGGCGCAGCGGCTGTGGTCGGCGGCGGTCAGCGACTTTGTCGGCCTGCGCGACGTCGGTGAGGCGCTGCGGCGCCGGATTGCGCTCGACACGGATCCAGCGGTTCAGCGCGAGCTCAAGGAGCAGGCCGCCCGCCGCGAGCGCGATGCGGCCTTCATCGAGCCGGCGCCGCTCATCCTGGCCGGTCAGCGCCCCGGCTCCGGCCCCAATCCGCCCCCGGCCGGCGCGCGTCTGACCGTCGAGCAGGCGCTGGAGCTCTTGCGGGTCGGCGAGCTTCAGAAGCAGGCCGCAGAGTCGCCCAGTCAGGACGAGCGGCTGTCGGCGCAGCGCATCCTGAACAGCCTGCGCGTCTTTGCGGGCGGCTACATGCCGCAGCAGTTTTTCGAGCGCAAACAGGATGCGCAGGCGCTGTTTGTGCTGCGCATCGCCAGCGTGCTCGACCCGCAGGATGCCGGGGTGGCCTACAACCGCGGCGTCGCCCACGCGCGGCTGGGTGACCCGAAAAATGCAATCGCCGAGCTCCGGCGCAGCGTCGCGCTCGGCTGGAAGGATGGCGCAGCCATGAGCCGCGATCCCGACCTTGCCAGCCTGCGCCGCGAGCCCGATTTTCAGGCGCTCGTGCGCTCACTATCGGCGCCCAGGTGACGCGGACTGTTTGACCTGAGCGGCGTCACTGGCTATGGTGCGGCCATGTCCGCTCCGTCGCGTTTCTATCTGACCACCCCCATCTACTACGCCTCCGATGTGCCGCACATCGGCCATGCCTACACCACCATCGTCGGCGACGCCATCGCCCGCTACGAGCGCCTGCGCCGCGGCCGCGAGAACGTCTTTTATCTGACTGGCACCGACGAGCATGGCGAAAAAATTGAGCGCGCCGCCGCCGCCGCCAGCATGTCGCCGCAGGCCTTCCTGGACAAGGTCGTCGGCGATTACCGCACCGCCTGGCAGGCCCTGGGCATCCAATACGACGACTTCATCCGCACCACCGAGCCGCGCCACGAGACGGTCGTGCAGGACATCTGGCGCACGCTGCGCGAGCGCGACGACATCTACCTGGGCCACTACGAGGGCCTGTACTGCGTCGCCTGCGAGGCGTTCTACCTCGAAAAAGATCTGCTCCCCGGCAAGCTCTGCCCCGACCACAAGCGCCCCGTCGAGCCAGTGCGCGAAGAGGGCTACTTCTTCCGCCTGTCCAAGTACCAGCAGCCGCTGCTCGACCTGTACACCCGGCAGCCCGACTTCATCGAGCCCAAGCGGCGCCTGAATGAGGTGCGCACGTTCGTGGAGGGCGGGCTCAAGGACCTGTCGGTCTCGCGCAGCTCGTTCAAGTGGGGCGTGCCGGTGCCCGAGACCCCGGGCCACGTGATCTATGTGTGGATCGATGCGCTGACCAACTATTTTTCCGCCCTGCAACAGCCGCCCGAGCGGCGCGCCTTCTGGGGCACGGTCGAAAATCCGCTGGCGATCCATCTGGTGGGCAAGGAGATCGTGCGCTTTCACGCCGTGTACTGGCCGGCGATGCTGATGGCCGCCGGGCTGCCGCTGCCGCGCAAGATCGTCGCGCACGGCTGGTGGACGGTCGACGGCGAAAAGATGAGCAAGACGCTGGGCAATGTCGTGGATCCGGTGCGGCTGGCCGCGGATCTGGGCGCCGATGCCGTGCGCTACTTCCTGCTGCGCGAGATTCCGCTGGGCGAGGACGGCGACTTTTCCTACGACGCGCTGCTCACCCGCTACAACAGCGAGCTGGCCAACGACCTGGGCAACCTGCTCAACCGCACCGTGGCCATGGTCGAGAAGTTTTCCGGCGGACTGGCCCGCCGGCCGCAGAGCCCGCCCGCGGCCCTGGCCACACGGGCGGCGACGCTGCGCGATGAGGCCGCGCAGGCGATGGCCGAGCTTCAGCCGCAAAAGGCGCTGGAGGCGCTGTTCGCGCTGGTCCGCGAAGGCAACACCTACCTGGAGCGCGAGGCGCCGTTTACCCGCGTCAAGACCGACCCCGAGGGCGCGGCGCACACGCTCTACAACGTGCTGGAGCTCCTGCGCTGGCTGGGCCTCATGCTGGAGCCGTTCATGCCCGAGCGCGCCGTGGAGCTGCGCCGGCAGCTGGGCCTGCCGGATCCCGAGCAGGGCGGCTGGCCGCAGAGCTGGGGCGAGCTGGCCGATGGCACCGCGGTCAAGAAAGCGGCGACCCTGTTCCCGCGGCTGGATCCGGATCGGCAAAAAGAGCTGCTCGACAAGTGGCGGGCCGCCCGGCGCGCTGCAACCCCCGTGGCCGCACCGCCCGCTGCCGCGCCCGCTGCACCGGCCGCCGGGGCGGCTCAGCCCGCTGCTGCCTCCGCCGCTGCGGCAGAGCTGACGATCGACGAGTTCAAGCGGCTGGATCTGCGGGTGGCCAAGGTGCTCTCCTGCGAGCGGGTGCCCAAAAAAGACCGGCTGCTCAAGGTCGAGCTGGATCTGGGACCGCTGGGCCGGCGGCAGGTCGTCGCGGGGCTGGCCGAGCTGTGCACTCCCGAAGAGATGGTGGGGCGCACCGTGGCCTTTCTGGCCAACCTCAAGCCGGCCAAGATCGGCGGCATCGTCTCGTCGGGCATGATCCTCGCGGTGGGCGACGAAAAGATCCTCGGGCTGCTGACCGGCGATCGCGAGCTGCCTCCCGGCACTCCCATCCGGTAGCAAGCCAGAGAATCTGCGATGTTACCGATTGGTAATAGGGGGGCGCCCGTAGTGCCTGCGACTTACATATCGGGGTTCGCGGCGTTCTCCGCTGCTGCGCACAGCTGAAGGGAGGGGGCGCGGCCCCTAGGTAGTGACACGTATCGAAGGGCTGCACAGGGCCTGGCAGGCTTGAGTATATCGGCCGGGTGGATCGGGCCAACTCCATGGTGCACTACGAAGAGTATCGTCGCGCGGCTCAGTTTCTGGAGGTTCTCCAGACCCTGAGTGTGTTCCGCCGCTCCGAGTCCGTGGTCTTTCGCGATCAGAACAGCGAGATCGTGGGCCGCCTGTCGATGGCTGCGGGCCGCGTCTGCTTCGGCGTGGAGCTCGACCGCAAGGTCTACGTGGATCAGATCTTTCGCGAGGAGGCGCCGCAGTACGCCCAGGCGCTGGAGGCCTGGCTGGCCGGCGAGGAGTGTACCGAGACGCAGGCGGAGCTGCTCCAGCGGCCAAGTCTGGGCGACCACGTGGCGCTGTGTGCCCTGACCGGGCGGGCGATCCGCTGTCTGGCGGCGCGCTGCTTTCCCGACGCGCTGACCATCCTGCCGCCGCAGTCGAGCAGCCTGCTGACGGTGCCGTCGTTTGCTCCGAGCGAGCTCCTGCTGGCCGCCGGTCGCCAGGGCGAGCTGGCCTTGGACGACCTGGCCGTGCGCATGTATGGAACGCCGCCGGCGCTGGTCCAGGAGCGCTGGCTGTTTGAGATGCAGCCGGCAGCCGAGAGCCACCTGCTGTCCTGGCCCTGGCCGGTCATGACCACGCGCATCGCCGCGCGGCGCATCGAGGACATCGCGCTCTTTGGCGTGCTGGCGCAGCAGCTGATTCCCCGGGAGCAGGAGCGCCGCTCGGCCATCACAGTGCCGTCGGTGCAAGCGCGGGTCTTGCGGCTGGATCGGCGCCTGCTTTTTCAGATCTGCACCGCGGACTACGTGGCGATCCTGATCTACGACATCGCGCAGCTGGAGGTCGTCTTGCAGGCGCTCGATGAGCTGGTCAAGAGCGGTCCCCAGGGTCTGGACAGGCGCCTGGTCGCCGAAGCGACGCGCATGCTGGAGCTGCCCGAGCTGGAGCCGGATGCCGCTCCGGAGCCGAGGCTGAGTGCAGCGCCTCACGCTGACTGCATGTCGCAGACGGTGAGCATCGTGGACGCCGAGATTCCGCTGGCGCCGCCGATGGGGCCGCTGACCGGCAAGCGCATCAGCGACACCAAACTCGCGGGGATGGGCCCAAGAGAGCCTGTGTCAGACCCGGCTGTGGCCCAGCACGCGCTTGATGGCGGCGTTCGCACGCGCGCGCTGAGCTATGCTGAGCCGCGGCGATCCTTCATGAGCCGCCCCACAGATGCGGCAAGGAATACAGCCGATGTCCGCCGGTGAGCGGGCGTCTGTCGGGAGTCTTTCATGGTGAGCCGACGTAAAAAGAGTCGCGGTCCAAGCCATCTGCGAGTGGTCACGGATGCCGATGTGGCTGACGCCAGCGAGCGACCAGCCGACCTGGGCGAGGCGAGTGCCGTGGCGGGTCACGATGTGCATATCCTGGCCCTGTGGTCCGAGCCCGGGCCCTGGGCCGGCGAGGAGAGCGAGATGCGCAGCGAGTCGGATCTGGACCCGGTGGCGCGCCAGTTCTTCGAGGCCACGCGCGAAAAGGATCGCTGAGCCGCGGGGCACTTTTCTCCGGCCGGGCGCGAGGTTTCGGGTAGCTTCGGCTGATGCGCTCCGCTCTGCTCGACCGAGCTTTTCTGGTTGCGGACTCGGCAGAAAATCTGGCCCTGCTTCGGATCGCGACCGGACTCGCGCTGCTGGGTAGCGGAGATCTCTATGCCGCGCGACATGTGGTCGCGCTGCCGCCGCTCTTGCGCACCGCGCCCGCCGCGCTGAGCCCGCTCCTCGGTCTGCTGCCGATCTCGGCCGCGTGGGTGGATGCAGCGGTTCTGGTGTGCGCGGCGGCGGCGATTCTGGGGACGCTCGGACTGTGGGCGCGCCCGGCGTTTGCAGTGGCTGCCATCGCGGGATTTTACGCGCTGGGCGTGGGCCAGCTGGGCGGGGCGGTCTGGCACTGCCATCACCTGATCTGGTTTGCGCTGCTGCTCTCGTGCAGTCCTGCAAGCGATGCACTATCGGTGTCGGCGCTGCTGCGCAAGCGGCGGGACGGCGGCGGCAGCCTGGCGCCTTCAATCTGCTACGGACTGCCGCTGCGCATCGGGTGGGCGCTGCTCGCAGCCATCTTCTTTTTTCCCGGGCTGTGGAAGCTGCGCGAGTCGGGGCTGGCGTGGATCTTCAGCGACAACCTGCGCAATCAGATGCACTGGAAGTGGCTCCAGATGGGCGGCTATCTGCCGCCGCTGCGCATCGATCGCTTTCCGATCTTGTGTCAGCTCATGGCAGGGGCGGTGGTGCTCTTTGAACTGCTGTTTCCGCTGCTGATCTTTGTTCGGCGCACCCGTCCATTCGCGGTGCTGGCAGCGCTGCTCTTTCACGCTGCGACGTGGCTGTACATGGGCATCGACTTTTCCTGCCTGTGGCCGTTTTACATCGCGCTGATCGATGGCTCGCGCGTGCTGAAGCGGCTGAAAAAATCGGACGGGAAAGAGCGCCTGCGCACTCCGGCGCACCGGCTGTGGCCGTCGGCGCTCATGGGTGTGCTGCTGCTCTTGGGCAGCGTGCGGGCCGGCTGGCGAGGACAGCTGTCGAGCTGGCCGTTTGCCTGCTACCCGACGTTTCAGTGGCGCGCAGGCGCAGCGATGCCGGTGCTGCTGACCGTGCTCGTGCAGCCGGACGGAAGGCAGCTTGAGCTGCCGCGCCCCTGGCAGCTGGGCAGGCTCGCGGGCCCCCGCCTGGTTGCGCTCTCGTGGAGCCTGATCGGCGTCGGCCTCGATCGGGGCGGTGTGGACCCGCAGCGGCTGCGCCTGTACTGGCAGCAGCTGGCGGCAGAGCCGCAGGTGAGGGCGCTGCTGGCCGCGCCGCAAGCTCGGTACAAAGCGGTGCGATTTTATCGCGCAACGCTGGAGGTGGATCCAGCTCGCTGGTCGCAGCCGCCCGCCGCGCAGACGCAGCTTGCCGAGCTGCCGATCGACTGAGTTAAATCAAATCGGAAGTCCGGCGCGCTTGGCCAGCTCGGTGTCGAGCAGCTCTTGCAGCGCGCCTTTGACCAGATAGCGGGCGTTCTGCAGCACCTGCGGATCTTCGGCCTGCTCCGGAGCTCCGGCCAGCTTCAGGGGCTCGCCAAACACCATGCGAAAGCGGACCAGATGCGGGATCGGCAGGATGCGCTGCGGCAGCGGAATCGGCAGGTTCCGGCGCCCGAACCAGCGACGGCCGCGCTCGTAGGGATTGCCCACGAAGTCAAACAGCTCATCGCCGCCCATCAGCGCCACGGGAACCACCGGCGCAGAGTTGCGCAGCGCCGCTTTGATGAATCCGTAGCGGTGGCCCCACAGCAGTCGATAGCGCAGCGCCGCGGGCTTGACCGCCTCGCGCAGACCGCCGGGCAGCACCAGCACCAGCTGCTCTGTGCTGAGCAGCCGATCCACATTTTCCGGAGTTCCGTCCACGGTTCCCACCGCTGCTGCCAGGCAGCGCACGAACGGGACCTCCCACCACAGGTGCTCGCCCAGCGTCCACAGGGTTCGCCCGGTGGAGTTGAACACGGTGCCCATCGGGAAGATGGCCTCCCAACCAAAGCCGTGGTTGGCGACCAGCAGCGCGCGCTTTTTCGGCAGGTTTTCGAGCCCTTCCACTTCGACCTTCAGCGCCGAGGCGATGTGCTTTACGCAGCCGTAGAAGCGACTGGCCCACTTGGGCGAAAATCCCTCGAATGCCTGCTTTTCCTCCGGCGAAAAACCATCGATAGACATCGCTGGGCCTCCAGCCTGGCATGGCGGACTCCGACACGCGCGAGCTCGCACACCAAAATCTAATCTACGATGCCGCCAGCCCCGGACAAGCTAGGGATACTTAGGGAATGCAGCGGCAGGCGCGAGGCTAAAGCTGGATGCCGCGCGCGGCGAAAGGGGCCAGCACGCGGGTCTGCATGGAGCGGCTCGCCAGCTCCAGATACTCTCCGGTCTCCATCCAGCCGAGCGCCTGACCGTAGTTGGCGGGAACGCGCGGGCGCGCTCGCAGATCGTCCCAGAGGCGATGGATCTCGGCGATGGCCACGGTCGCGGCCCGCGTCACCAGCTCCTGGCCGCCTTCGGGCAGCAGCGGCAGCGCCCAGTCGAGAAACGTCCAGCCGAACACGCCGTGCGCGGCCTCGTCCCGCACGATTCGCCCCAGCACCGCCCGCGGCAGCGGCTGCGTGGTGCGCAGCCAGGTGCCGTGCAGCATTGGAATGCTCAGCGCCTCGCCCACACAGAAGTTGCGCGCGACCAGCTCCGCGGCCTGGAGCAGCGGCGGCAGAGCCGGGTCCGGATCCGCGCACAGCGCCGACGGCTCGTGCCAGAGCTCGGTGCCGCCGCCCAGCTCCATGGCCATGCGCGCGCACAGCTCCACATGCACGATCTCATCCAGCGGAAAGCGGGCAAACCCCGCGATCAGATCCAGCGGCGCCCGCGCCTCGATGAGCGCCCGCAGCGTCGCGCTACAGGCGGCGGCAGTGCGATGCTCCTGAAACGCGGCGCTGGTCCACGAGCGCCGCGCGGCCACGATCGCCGACTCGGGAAAGCCGCGCAGATCCAGCGTGCCCCACGGCATCGCCTCGACCTCGGGGCGCGCCTTGCGGTAGCGCCGCTCCATGCCATCGCCCAGGAGCTCAAGCTCGAAAAGCTCGCCCTGCATTGGGAACCTCGCGCCTTGCGCCTTCGACTCGGGCCTTCAGCCCTTGCTGCCGCCGTCGGGTGGGGTCGCCATGTCGCCGCTACAGTCGTAGTGGCCCGCGTCGTCGCAGGGCGGCGGCGCAATCAGGTTGCCGCTGGTCACGCCGTGGCAGCCGGTCAGGTTTAGCGCTCCGACTCCGATGGCAGCGACGAGCAGCTTCTTTTTCCCGGTGAGCGGACGTCTGGGCTGGTTCATGTGCGGCCTCGCGAACTTGGGCTCCCAATGTCCGCCGAAGCGGGGGCGAAGTCAACGAGCCGTAGGGTCCGTAGCCCTGGCAGCGAGGTCGCTAGCGATCCAGCGTGACCAGGCCGCGCTGAAGCGCGTAGCGCACCACCGCCGTCTGCGAGGCCAGCCCCAGCTTGCGCATCACGTTGGCGCGATGGATCTCGGCGGTGCGGTGGCTGATTCCCAGGTGGTGACCGATCTGGATGTTGCCGTAGCCCTCGGCCATGAGCCGCAGCACCTCGCGCTCGCGGTTGGTCAGCTGCTCGAATGGATCGGCGCGCTCCGCGGGCTCCTCTTCGACCTTCTGGCTGTAGGAATCGATCGCCCGATCGGCCAGCGGCGCGCTCAGGTAGCGATGGCCTTCAGCGACGGTGCGAATCGCGCGCTGGAGCTCCTCCAGATCCGCTGACTTGAGCGCATAACCCGCTGCACCGCTGCGCAGCGCCTTGAGCACATAGGACTCTTCCGCGTGCATCGACAGCATCAGCACCCGGCAGCGCGACTTGCGATCCGACAGCTGCGCAACGATCTCGAGCCCGCTCTGCCCCGGCAGCATGATGTCGAGCAGCAGCACATCGGGGTCGAGCTGCGCGACCAGATCCATGACCTCGGTGCCATCCCCGGTCTCGCCCACCACGCGCAAGAGCGGCGAGGTGCTCAGCAGCGCCCGCAGCCCCTGACGAACGATGGGATGATCCTCAGCCAGCAGGATTTGAATCGGCTCGCGCATCGGTTTGTCAATGGTGCGGCAATCCAGAGTCGCGGCCAAGCTCCGGCCAGGTTCGACCGATGGGGCCAGCAACACATTGGGTTGAACTTCCTAGTTATTATACAAGAGCGGCGACGAAGGCCCCTATTAAAACCCCCACGGGTCGACCGACCTTGCCTGATGTCGCCTGATGTCGCCTGTGTCCCCTGTTGATTGTCGGGCCTCGGGGAATCAGCTCTGCCGCCAGGGCGCCAGGGTCCACTCCAGCCGGGAGCGCAGCGCCGGCTCGCCCTGGACCCTGGGCAGCGTGGGCAGCAGCGCCTCCAGCGCCGCCTTTTCTTCGGGGGCCGGCGCGACGTAGTTCGGCGCCGCCAGCCACAGCCTGGTCAGGCGCAGCGCCTCGTCCGCAGCCCCGGGCTCCGGGTCGCCGCAGGCCGCGAGCAGGTAGCGGATGCCCACCCACCTGGGCAGCTGGCCCAGGGCTTTCACCAGGTAGAAGCGGCAGCGGCCGCTCGGCTGCTCGCTGTAGGCCCGCCACAGCGCCTCCGCGCCCACCAGCGGCAGGTGCGGACCCAGCGCCGCCAGCGCCGCCCGACACACGCTCGCGTAGGGCGAGCCCAGCGCCGCCGCCAGCGTCGGCCGGCTGCGCTCGCCGGCCAGCCGCCCCAGCGCGGTCAGGGCCGCCTGCTGCACGCGCGGCCGGTCATCGATCGTAAAGAGCTCGACCCGATCCGCATCCTCTTCGCCGCCGCTCTCGCCCAGTCCGGCCAGCGCCGTGATGAGCTGCGTGGTGGCCCGGGGCGCGGCCGGCTGCTCCTCGGCGTCTTTGAGCCGCTCCAGCTCCTGGCGGTAGATCGCGGCGAAGTCGAGGTTCGCCTTTTTGCGCAGGTAGTAGCGGACCATCTCGCGCAGGCTCGCGCACGGGTCGAGCAGGCTGCGGCGAAGCTCGGGAAACTCTTCGACAAAGCCGAGCAGCGCCTCGCGCCGCACCGGCACGCTGCGATCGCCGCGCGCCTGCCCCAGCGTCTCGCGCAGGGCCGGACCGTAGAGCCGCGTGCGCGCGGTGCGTGTGGCCCAGATACGCACCCACAGATCGCCACTGCCCAGCGCCCGCAAGAGCAGCTCGCGCAGCGCGGCATCATCTGTGGACGGCGACTCTGCCGACAGCAGGAACGCGGCGCGGCGCACATGGCGATCGGGGGAGCCCTCCGCCTGGAGGCGGGCAGGGGCCGCGGCCGGGCTGCGCAGCAGCGCCTGGATCTTTTCATGGAGCGGCCCCAGGGCGTTGCGGCGCTGCTCGGCCAGCCGCTGGCAGAGCGCGATGCTGGTCAGAAAGTGCTGGGCATAATCGGGCTCCAGTCGTCGCTCGATGGCGCCGCGGGCCGCGTGGTGGATGACCGGCACCCAGTCGTTCAGCCGCAGCAGCAGATAGGGCAGCTCGTCGCCGCTCTGGTCCGCGTCCATGGCGTAGATCGCCGCCTCGCGCACAAAGCCGCTGTCGTGAAACGAGGCGACCTGCAAGAGCGCCGCGCCGCCCGGCTCGCGGGCATGGCGCTTGAGGGCCGCCGCCGTGAGCCCGCGCCACTCGGACGCTGCGCCGGCTGGCGGCTGGCGGTAGTAGTAGGCATCGCGGCGGCTGCGCGAGCGGATCTCCTGCTCCAGCCAGCCGAGCTCCGCCTGCGGCGTGGTCGCGAGCAGCGCCCCGGCTGCCTGCCGGGCCGCCAGCGCTGTGCTGGGCGGCGAGGCCAGGAGGTAGGGCAGCAGCACGGCCAGCGCGGCCGGCTCGCCCGAGGCGCCGAGCGCGGCGAGCAGGGGCGGCAAGGCGTCAAAGTGCTGCTGGGCGGCGTGCTCTTCGAGCTCGGTGGCCAGGGCCAGCGTTGCCTTGGACAGCTTGCGCATCACGACATGTTAAGTCGTGACCGGCTGAAAAGCACCTCTCCGCAGGCGGGGGGCGCCGCAGATCGGTGCGCGAGAGCTGCAAGCGGAGGCCGTACGCGCATCTTGCGCAGCGCAAGAGCCGCAAGCGGGAGCCGTACGCGCATCTTGCGCAGCGCAAGATGCCCAAGCGGGGGCCGTACGCGCATCTTGCGCAGCGCAAGAAGCCCAAGCGGGAGCCGTACGCGCATCTTGCGCAGCGCAAGAGCCCCTTGAGGCGGCCTTGCGTGTTTCCTGCGATGGCCGGACCTTGACAGCTGTTTACGGACAGCTATCTTCCCGCCTCCCCAAGCCCTTTATGGCAATGGAAGAAGGAGATCAGGATGGCGATCCGCAGTATTCAACATTCAGAGTCCATGGAAACCGTATGGGATGAGCTGGTCTACACCGAGGCGCGGCTGCTCATCAGCGGCTCGGCCCGCGAGCAGGCGCCGCCCTTCAAGGAGCTGCTTGCCCGCTGGGAAAAGGTGAGCCTGGGCCAGCGTCAGGTCTGGCGGGCCGAGATTGCTGCGCAGGCCGCGGTCGATGCCGAGGACGAGGCGCTGGATGCCCTGGTCGACGAGATCGAGGGCAGCCTGTATGTCACCGTCAACCGCGACCGCACGGACCCGCGCTATCGGCGCTATTTCAAGCGTCCGCGCAACGAGGTCCTGCGGCAGGCGCTGGAGAGCGAGCTTGAGACCGTGCGCGACTGGCCCAAGTCGCTCAAGAGCGAGCCGGAGGCGGAGCTGCAAGCGCTGGGCAAGCAGCTGGAGCGGCGCATCGCCAGCGGCGACGCCACAGTGGCCGAGCGCCGCACCGCTGCCGCCACCCGCGCCGACCATCGGGTGCGCGACATCCTCCCCTTTATCGAGGCGGTAAACGGCGCGCGCCAGGCGCTCTACGGCGCCCTGGTGACGCGCGGGCAGAAAGAGGGGCTGCACAAGAGCTGGGCCGAGGGCTTCTTCCGCAAGCGACCGGTCAAGCGCACCCCCGAAGCCACCCCCGACGCGCCCGCCGCCGCTCCCCCCACCGCCTGAGGTCAGGCCAGCTGCTCAGGTGGTGGGCGGGTCGGACGGCGGGGTGCTGGGCGGCGGGGTTGGGGCAGGGGGCTGGCCGAGGCGGGCGGGGTCGAGGCCGAAGCTCTTGGCGACGGCCAGGACCTGGGCCATGCCGCTGCCGATCATGGCCAGCGGGCCGCCGCCTTCGCCCGAGCCGAGCTGGGTATAGTTCACGGTGCCGAAGTTCTGCTTGAAGGCACTGGCAATCTGCGGCAGCCCCTGGGTGACCAGATCGCGCAGGGCGCGGCCGTGGTTCAGGAGCAGCTCGACCTCGGCGAGCGCCCGCTGGCGGGCGGCCTCGTTTTCGGCCTCCAGGCGCTGGAGCTCCAGCGCCTGCCGCTGGCCGTCGCGCTGGACCTCGGCCTTGCGCGCCTCCAGCCCGAGCTCGCCCTGCTGCAACAGCGCCTTGCGCGCCAGCTCCTGCTCGACGCGGCGGACCTCGGCGCGGTGCGACTGCTCGGCCCAGTCGGCCTCGCTCGACAGCACGGCGAGCTCGGTGTTGGCGGCGGCGATGCGGCGCTGCTCGGCGCCTTTGAGCGTGGTGAGCTCCAGCTCCTGCTTGAGCTCGAAGCGGCGGCGCTCCAGGGCGGCGTTCGATTCGGTCTGGCGCAGGGCGATGCCCTCTTCGACGCTGGCGCGCTTGCGGGCAATGGCCTCGCGGCGCTCCAGCTCGTCGGCCTGGGCGCGCGTCTTGGCCTGCTCGGCGCGCAGCGCTTCGTTGGCTTCGTTTTCGGCGGCGGTGGACTCGCTCTTGGCGCGCAGGATGCGCGTCTCGCGCTGGGCGATGATGGCGGCCTCGGAGCTCTGCTTTTCCGTGGCTGCGCGCCGCTCTGCGACCGAGCGCTGGCGCTCCAGCTCGGCCATCTCGGCCTGCATGGCGATCTGGGCGCGATACGGGGCCTGGAGGTGCTCAAAGACCTGCTTGCTCTGGATCTTTACGTCCTGGATCTCGATGGTGTCGATGACCACGCCCCAGCCCTGGTCGGTGGTGTCGTCGGGGCGGCCGCTGCCCGAGACCACCGGCGCGATCTCCTGCATGAGGAACGACGCGATGGCCTCCTTGCGGTTGGTCAGGCACTGATCCAGGCCCAGGTTGGCGATGAGCCTGCGGGCGGCGCCGATGAACATCTCGCGCAGGGTCGCGGCGAGCTTCTCCTTGGCGCTCTCGCCGTAGGTGAAGTTGAGCACGCGGTAGGCGATCTCGGGCTGGGCGATGCGGTAGACGGCGACGCCGCTGACGCTGACGCCGACGCGCTCGCGGGTGATCTGGTCGGCGCAAAACTCGATCTGCTGGAGCGAGGTCGGGACGATGGCGACGGCGTTCCATGGCCACTTCCAGACCCGCATGCCCTGGCCGGAGCGGCGCATGTCGATGCGGCCGCTCTTGACCACGACCAGGTACTCGCTGGGCTTGGCGGTGACGAAGCCCCAGGCCTTGAGCTTGTCGGGATCCTCGATGGGCTTGCCGGTGCGCCAGCCCTCCTGGTAGCGGATGAGCGAGCTCCCCGACGAACCGCCGGCTGCAACACCGGGACTGGTCTGAATCAACTCTTGGGGGACGTTCGGCTTTGCCATGGTTTTGCTCCGCAGAGGTGGTTTCGCAGAGGGGCAAAAGCATGGGGCGTACCAAGGGTACGCAGCGACGGAATAGGGCAGGGGAGCGGGGGGCGAGGTGTATCAGAACGGAGCAGCTGCGCCAGGACAGCGCAGCGGGGGGCTGGCTGATCCAAAAAGGAGCAGCGCGCTGCTAGGCGGTCTGCTTGCGGCGGAAGCGGCGGAACAGGCGGTAGCTGCCCAGGAGCACCAGCGCGAGGATGCCGACGTCGGCAGCGAGCAGGCCGGGGGACTTTTCGGGACCGGTGGCAAGCTGCACGGGGTGCTTGAGGTAGTCGGCGAGCCGCGCATCCTGGGCATCGAGCATCTTGAGCTGCCGGGCGGCCAGACGCTCGACGATGGTGTTGCGCAGGGCGGCGCGCTCGTCGGCGTTGGTGATGGAGATGGCCTTCTGCTGGAGCGCGACCCAGCGGCGCAGGGCGGTGCCGACGCGGCGGAAGGCGCGCTCCTGAAGCGAGAAGAAGTCGCGGTAGCTGGACTCGTTGGCGGCGCTGCGCGGGATGAGCGCGCCCTCGGGATCGTCGCGGTTCTCGTCGTAGACGTAGTGGCGGGTGCGCAGGCGGGGGTCGGCGATGGCGCGGGTGGCGCGGTAGACGGCGTCGCCTTCGTGGGACGAGACGTCGATCAGGGTGCGGGTGATGGCCTGCGCGAACTCGCCCTTTTCCGGCGCCGAGCCCAGGGCGGCGAGCGCCGAGTCGAGCTGGGCCGAGAAGGCGGGATCCTCGATGGTGATGGCCTGCATGAGGCGCACGCCGTCGGGATCGGTGTCGCCGGCAACCGCGGCCAGCAGGCGCTTGCGCGAGAGGTGCTCGGACAGCACGTGGTGGCTGGACAGGATCTCGATGCCAATCGAGGCCAGGCTGCGCATGGGCGTGACGTAGCCGCCGCCGCTGAGCAGGCCCATCTTGAGGCGCTCGAAAAAGGCATCCTGGAAGAAGTCGTACAGGCCCACCTGGACCGTGTGGATCTGGTTGCCGACGTCTTCCAGATAGTGGAAGCCGCAGCCGGCGTAGAGCCAGGACATCTCGCGGGCGCTGGGGGCATCGGTGAGCGCGGCGAGCAGCGCGATGTCGAGGTGCTCCTGGGACATCTCGGCGGCGAGGGTCAGGATCGGGGCGCGCTCGTAGCCGGGCTTGCGGGCAAAGCGGCGCGGGTCGCTCTTGAGCACCTCGGAGTCGCCGGAAAACTCGACCTGGGCGAGACCGTAGTGGGCGTGCGCCTGGCTGGATAGCGAGCCGAGCTTGCCCATGTTGAGCAGCGCGGGGTCGGCGGGCACCGGAGCACCGGCGCTGTCCTTGAGCGGCTGGCGCTGGGGGGTGTAGGCGACGCGCTCGCGGTTGCGCCAGTCCTCGTCGGGGGCGCGGGTGCCGAGCGCGACCAGGTCGTAGAGCTTGGAGGTGGCGGTGATGCGGTCGTCCAGGCGATCGATGCCCACGACCTTGGAGCTCGGTTCGAGCAGCAGGAAGTACTTGAAGGCCCAGTCGTCGAAGTCGGCGGGGCTGGGGTAGCGCTTGATCCAGGCGTCGCGCAGGGTCGGGCTGCGGCGGGCGTGGCTGTCGATGGCCTCGCGCACGGCGGCGGCCGCGATCAGGTTGACCGGCGCGGCGACATCGGACAGGCCGCTGTTCTGAAGTCCGCGCAGCGCCAGCTGATAGTGCACATCCTCGGCATAGGCGCTGGCCCGGGAGGGGCACAGCAGCCCGGCCACCAGCCCGGCCACACCCAGGCCGGCCGCGGCCAGCTTCAGCGCCCGACTCTTGGCGGCCTGGGACGGGCGCGGCGAGCCCGGGGCTTGAGCACCGGGCTGCCCTGGAATCGGGAGATGCGAGGGATGCGCAGAATCAGCAGAAGGGGGGGGACGGTTGGGGACCATGCGGCGCGACCTCTCAGTCAAGAGATCCGCACTATACGCCCATTGAGGACCCCCGGCATCCTTCGCGATGATTCTCGGGAACCCCCGCACAGCGAGCAGGTTCGTACGGTGGTCAGCGGGGGACCCCCGGCATCCTTCGCGATGATTCTCGGGACCCCCCGCACAGCGAGCAGGTTCGTACGGTGGTCAGCGGGGGACGGGCCGGTTAGCGACACCTCACAGCTTGGCGAGGTAGTCGAGTAACCCAGGCGTAACGCGCGCGCGCAGCTCCTCGCCCTGATCCATGCGTTCGAGGGCGCGCGACAGCGCCCGCTCGGCGCCCAGCGGGGGATTGCGCTCGAAAAAGCGCACCACATCGTCGCGGTGCTTGGCCGGCAGGCGCCCCACCGCCTCCACGGCGCGCGACAGGCCCAGGTCGCCGACGCGGTCGCGCAGCGACGACCAGCGCTCCTGGAAGAAGCTCCACGCCGCCTCTTGCGCGTGGCGGGCGGCCAGCAGCTGGCCGAGGACCGGCGACAGCGCCTCCTGGGGAATCGTGCCCTCGTCCATCAGGCGCAGCGTGCGCTCGGCGAGACCGGGCACGCGGAAGGAGGACAGGGTGTGCAGGTAGCGGGCGACCTCCTGGGGCGTGCGGCCGGCGCTCTTGCGCTCCAGGAACGTGCGAATCCACGAGTCGTAGCGCACGGCGTCGCCGAACTTGGCGGCCAGCGCTACGAAGATGCCGGCCAGGTTGGGATCCACGGCGTGCGGATCCTGCTGCTCGATGCTTGCGTAGCGCTCGGCCGAGGAGATGACATCCGGCACGCGGGCGATGCTGCCCAGGGCGGCGACCAGCAGCGCCCGGCGCTGGGTGTCGTTCTGCTCCTCGCCGGGCTTGGGCTCAAAGCCCAGCTCGTCGAGCTGCGACTGAAGCATGCTGGCGACCAGCGCCCGCAGCTTGAGCCGCGCCTCGCGGTGGCCCGAGTCCTTGACGATGAGGTCGATGGCGTCGAGCCGGTCGAGCACGGCGCGCAGCACGTTGTGCTCGCGGCCCACTGCAACGGCGCGCAGCACATCGATAAACTGGCCGATCTCGAGCTGGCCGCTGCGCACCAGCGCCCACTGATCTTCGAGCACGCCCACCTGCTCGCTGGCGCTCAGCTTGGCCAGCCCGACGCTGAGCAGGCTGGTCAGGGTATGGCCGGCGAGGCGGACGCGGTAAAAGCCGATGTCGTCGGCGTTGGGGTGGCACCAGCGGATGGGGCCCTGGCTCGGCAGCTTCTCGACGTGGCTGGCCTCGTGCATGATGAAGCGGTGGGTGCGCACGCCGCTGTCGTCCTCGTAGCGGACCACCAGCGGCACCGACCACCGCTGGTTGGATGCTGTGGCGCGCGGATCGGAATAGAAGCGCCGCTGCTTGAGCTCCAGGCGCGAGCCATTGGCATCGGTCACAAGGTCGAAGTCGATCAGCGGGAAGCCGGGCTGCTCGACCCAGCTCTTCATCAGCTGGCCGACGGGCTGGCCCGACGCTTCGGCGAGCATGGCCCACAGATCGGCGCCGGCGGCGTTGGCGTACTGATACTTCTTCATGTACGCGCGCAGGCCGCTGCGGAAGGGCTCTTCGCCGAGGAAGTTTTCGAGCATGCGCATGACGGCGCAGCCCTTCTGGTAGGTGATGCTGTCGAACATCTCCAGCGCCTCTTCGGGCGTGGCGACGGGGGCGTAGATCGAGTGGGTGCTGCCGAGCGCGTCGTCGAACAGGGCGCGACCTTTGTCCTCGGCGAAGTCGTCCCAGATCTTGTAGCTCGGCTGCACGGCGTGGCACGCCTTGTGGGCCATCCACTCGGCGAAGGCCTCGTTCAGCCACAGGTCATCCCACCAGTGCATGGTGACGACGTTGCCGAACCACATGTGCGCCATCTCGTGCGCAACCACGCGGGCGATGGTCTTTTCCTGCCGCCACGACGCGCTCTTGGGATCCATGAGCAGGAGGTTCTGGCGGAACAGCACGAGGCCGATGTTCTCCATGGCGCCAGCGTCGAATCCGGGCACCGCCACCTGGTCGTATTTCACGAACGGGTAGGGGAGGTCGAAGTAGTTCTCGTACCAGGGAAGCAGGCGGCCGGTCAGCTCCTGGGCAAACGCGGTCTGGCTGCCCTTGCCGCGAGGAGCGTAGACGCGCAGCGGGATGCCGTTGGCGGTGGTCTCGGGGCCGCACTCCAGATCGCCGATGGCCAGGGCCGCCAGGTAGCTCGACACCGGCTTGGTGGCGGCAAAGTGGAAGACGCGCGGGCCGCCGGCCGTGGGCTCCTCGCGGCTCTCCTCGGGACCGTTGGCCAGCGCCAGCAGATCGGGGCTGGTGCGGATGGTCCACTTGAGCTGCGCCTTGAACTCCGGCTCGTCGAAGCAGGGGAAGATCGCGCGGGCGTCCGTGGCCTCGCACTGCGTGCAGACGGCGCGGTGGACGCCATCGGTGGCCAGGTAGATGCCGTGCATGCTGGCGGCGAGCTTGCCGGCAAAGCCGATCGTGACCTCGACCGGGCCAGCCGGCAGCCTGTCCGCGGTGGTCAGCGTGACGGTCTGCTGCTCGGGCTGGTAGGCGATGGCGGCCGGCTGCACGGCCGACTGCGTGGCCTGGCCGACCGTTACCGTTGCGTCGCGCAGGGCGAGCTCGCGCGAGTGAAGGATGATGGTCTGGGTGGCCTCCCGCAGCTCCAGCTGCATCCGAACCTGACCGACGAAGTCGGTGCGTGAAGGATCGGTCTGGATGTCGATGTCATAGAGGCGGGGGCGAACGTGAGAGGGGAGTCGGAAGGCGCGATGGCTCATGGGCGTGATAGGGTAACGTAGAGGCCGCTACGTGCGGAAGAAATTTACTTATCTCATCTGTCCGGGGTACGAAACTCAGCGACGTTTTGGCCAGCTTGGAGCGGTTCGGGCAGTTTTCTCGGCCGCCTAACGACTAGCAGAGGGCTCTGACAAAGCTATGGAAATCCTCAGCGATGGCAATGGTGGAGCGCAGGTCGCCGCGCTCAGGCAGCGTCGGCAAAAACTAATTGCAGCTCTGGCCGGAGCGCCGGCCTTGATCCAGGCCGGAGTCGCGCCGCCGCGCAACTACCCTGCCAATCAGTACGACTTCCGCGCCTCCAGCCACTTTTTGTACCTGGTCGGGCTGCCGCTCGCGGGGGCGGCGCTGCTGCTCGAAGCGTGTCAGGGCCAGGGCCAGGGGCAGGGCCAGGGCCGCTCGCATCTGTTCGTGCCGCCGCCGGCCGACGACGACGCGCTGTGGCACGGCGAGCTGCCGAGCATGGCGGCGCTCCAGGCGGCCACCGGGGTCGATGCGGTGCATCCGCTGCCCGAGCTGGCTGGCTGGCTGGCCCGGGTCGGTCAGCCGGGTCGATTGCCGGCCGTCGCTGAAGGGGAGCGCACCGCGGCAGATGCGAGACTTATTGAAACAATTATTGATCTGCGCCTCTGCCACGATGCCGCGGCGGTGCACGAGCTGCGTCGCGCCGTCGAGGTCACGGTGCGCGCGCATGCGGCGGGGCGGCGGGCGACGCGGCCGGGCGTGCGCATAAGCGCGGTGCGCGCGGCCATGGAAGCGGAGATGCTGGCCGCCGACTTCACGCCGGCCTACCCGAGCATCGTGACGACCCGCGGCGAGGTGCTGCACAGCCACGACCGCAGCGGCGTCTGCGAGGCGGGCGAGCTGCTGCTGGCCGACGTCGGCGCCGAGTCGGATACCGGCTGGGCCAGCGATGTCACGCGCACCTGGCCGGTCTCGGGTCGCTTCAGCGCCAGCCAGCGCGTCATGTATGAGCTGGTGCTCCAGGCGCAGCTTGCGGCCATCGCGGCGGTCAAGCCGGGCGCGAGCTATCGTCGGGTCCACCTGACGGCCGCGCGCGTGCTGTGCGCCGGGCTGCGCGACGAGGGCATCCTGGTCGGCGAGGTCGACGGGCTGCTGGATCGCGGCGCCCACGGCCTGTTTTTCCCGCACGGGGTCGGCCACCTCATCGGGCTCGATGTCCACGACATGGAAGATCTGGGCGATCGGGCGGGCTATGCGCCGGGACGGCAGCGCTCGCAGCAGTTTGGGCTGTGCTACCTGCGGCTCGATCGCGACCTCCAGCCGGGCATGTGCGTGACCATTGAGCCGGGTCTGTATCTGGTGCCCGCGATCCTGCGCAACGAGGCGCTCACCGGCCCGCTGCGCGATGCCCTGCGGCTGGACAAGCTCGACCGCTTTGCCGACGTGCGCGGCATCCGGATCGAAGACGATGTGCTTGTGACCGAGACCGGCTGCGAGGTGCTCACCGCCGCCATTCCCAAAGCGACCAGTGAGATCGAGCAGCCCGCTTAGGAATCAGGAAATCAAGATGCCGTTTCGCAGCGACTACTTTCGCATTCGCATGGAGCGCGAGGGGCGCGTGATCGTACTGGTGCGCACCGAGGTGCCGTTTCCATCGCTCCTTGAGGTTCGCCCGGCGTTTGAAGCCATGTTCGCGGAGCTCGACCGCCTGGGCCGCACTGGCCGCGGACTGCTGTGCGACCTGCGCGCCGCGCCCGGCCGCAACGATGCAGAGTTCGAGAAGCTCATGGACGATCTGCGCCCGAGCTGGCTGCGCAGCTTCAAAAAGGTGGGGGTGCTGGTCAAGAGCACGGTCGGCGCGCTACAGATCCGCCGCTACGCCCGCACCGACGGCATCGAGCGCCTAATCAGCAGCGACGAGTCGGTCCTGTACGACCACCTGCTGTCCTGACTGCGCGCCGCGGGCCCTTACCCAAGCTCAAGGGCTGCGCTATGGTACCCGCTTCGGGGCCGTGCCCGGACCCGGATCCAAGCGCCACGCAAGATGAAAGCCTCCCCCCATACGTCCGCTCCCTTCCTGAAGCGCCCGTCGCTGGCAGCGCTGGTTTTTGGCCTGGGGATCCTTGCGGGGGCGGGCATCCCGGCTGCCGCGGCTTCAGAGTCGGCAAAGAGTGAGCCGGTGCTGGTGCTGGATCTTTCGGGCGAGGCCGACACGCCGGCCGGCGATGCGATGGCGGCCTGGCTGCGCAAGCAGACCGGTCGCTGGGAGGTCAAGTTCGGCTGGCCCGCCTATTTCTACATCCAGGGCGGCAACCTGCACCTGGTGTCGCGTCCGGGGCCGTCGTCGTCGTCGGTGCTGCCCTGGCGGCTGCTCAAGCGCGAGGACAAGGTGCTGCTGCGGGTGACGCCCGACGGATTCCGCGTGAGTCCGCAGGCGCTCGGCCACATCGAGATCACCATGGCGCCGCTGAAGCTGCCGGGCAAGGGCGCCGATGTCACGGATCCGGACCGCAACGACTCGTGCTTCTACCTGCTGCTGTCCTTTGATGGACCGCGCCACTTCTACCACGGCGCGCGCGTCGCCGACACCGTGGCCTACGTCTGGGCGGATGGCAGCTGGAAGAGCGGCAGCGAGGTGGGGCGCGAGCGCAAATATGGAGCGTTCATGCGCTATTTTGCGCTGGGACGCGGCTCCGAGCAGCCGGGGCAGCTGCGCACGCTGGTGCGCGACGTGGGCGCCGACTTCCGCCTCGCCTATCCCGAGCGCGCTGCGGCGCCGCTGCCAGATGTTGTCGAGCTGGGTCTCATGGTCGACAGCAACACGGTGGGTGGCGAGGCCGAGTCGCTGCTGCGCAGCGTGCGATTCCGTCCCTGAGCGCCGGGCGCTCGCCAGAGGGAGCTGGGCCGCGATGCTGTAGCGGCTGGTGTTTTGTGCACCGCGTGCGCGCGCTTCGCAAGCGCTGGTGAACGGGACGCTTTTTGAAAAATGAAAAAAAGAATCGAGCGCAGGTGTAAGGGGCGGCGCCCGCGTTCGTTGTTGCCGCATGATGCCAATGAGTCTTGCGATTCCTTTTTTGGTTGCGCCGATTCTGATTGCGCAGCGCCCCGCCGCCGCGAGCAAGCCGGGCGCCTATCTGGACATCCTGAGCGCAGAGGCTTCGGGAGAGCTGCGCTCGCAGACCTACGACCTGTATCGCGGCGCAGATAAGAGCCAGTTTCTCGGCAACACCGAGGTCCGGGGCGGAGCGCTGATCAGCGGCGGCATCGGGCTGCGGATGGTCTATGTGCTCAAGCACGGCGTGCGGCTCTCGGGCGAGGGCTCGTTTGCGGGCGGCCGGCTGCTCGACGGCGAGCTGCCGTGGGGCGCGACCTCGACGGTGCGTCGCGGCGAGCTGTTAAGCGCAATGCCGATCACTTAAGCCCGTTTCCCGTCGGAGATGCGTTCCTTCTGGATCGATGAGGCTGCTTGAAAAGTTCTTTCGCTGCGGCAGCTTGTGCGGATCGACATAGGAGTCCGCCATGGCCCCACGTACCAGCCTCA
>Ga0075163_10001634_pt1 | contig 30329 bp, 26 predicted proteins | sample JI1023141ADNA_FD_71478 | JGI IMG/M metagenome (GOLD analysis project Ga0075163, IMG submission 71478) | Wastewater effluent complex algal communities from Wisconsin, to seasonally profile nutrient transformation and Carbon sequestration -... | ecosystem: Engineered > WWTP > Effluent > Algae...
CCAGGTTGTAGCAACAAAGGCCCGCGTAGAAGAGCGCGTTCACATCATCCGGGTACTGGGCTAGTAGGAAGCGTAGTTCCTCGAGACAGCCTTTGTGGTCGTTCTGCACGAACTTCTCCAATGCCGCATCCATGAAAGGGGTGTAGCGCATACGACGTTCGTCCTTGGTGCTCGCGGCTTTCTGGCTACCGTCCGCGTAGCTGGCCGGGACGTGGTCCGGTTCGGTGATGAACAATGGTGCAGTGGCGTAGAGTTCCTTGGGGTCCACGAGCTTCAGGTCATGGAGGAACATCAACTGGATGGAGTGATGAGAGGCCGGTAGTGGTTTCTCGGTCGCTGCCGGTTGCCCGTTGGCGATGGTCGTGTTGTGCGGCACCACGCGGTCCACTAGAGTACGTTCCACGACAGGTGTTTCGGCGACAGCGCGTGTATGACGGTCGGTCGGTGCATGGCCGATGAGCAACGTTTCGGGGATCTCCACCGCGGCTTCGATCTCCACTTGCGCAAGTGGTGCTGCGGCCTCGGGTTCGGCAGTGGTTGTTGACGGAACGTCGTATGTGGGTGGTGCGGCTCCAGTGATCCGTTGGATACGATCGGCATCGTGCCACCAAACCGTTATACCCATCACACCGACTATGACAAGCCCGCCTATCAGCCAAGCACCGATGGCGGATCCACCGTCGCCGGGTCGCTGTTGTGCAAGGTTGTCCAGTCCGACCAGTGCACCGGATCGTTGTAATCCTTCTGCAGCATCGCGGAGCAAGGGGTCCGCCTCCAGGTGCATTTCCACATCATGCGATGCAGCAGCATCCAAGCGTCCTTCGGCATAGGCCTTCAGCTTCTCCGCCGACAACGTGCCACGCGGTGAAAAGCGGTCATGTAGTTCAGCGGCCATGGTGTTTGGTGCGTTGGAGGATGAGACGAAGGTTACGGCGCCCGTTCTGCAAGTTGCTCCTGACCTGTTCCATGGGAATGCCCGTTCGTTCGGTCACTTGTTGATAGCTCATGCGTTCCAGGTGGAATAGCCGCACGCAGCGTTGTTGGTCGTTGTTCAATTGGCCGATCGCTTGTTCCAATTCCTGTAGTGTGGCTTCGTGCAACACGGCATCGTCCTGCTCCTGGGGATCGACCGTGTGAAGCAGTTCTTCCGGAAGTGGAGCGGTGGGTTTTGCATTGCGCAATACCTGCAGGCAGCGGTTGCGCATCACGGTCTGTATCCAAGGACGAAAGCTCTTCACGTCGTGTTTCTTCAACAGGTCCTTCATGCTTGCGAAGAGCTCGACCACTTCGTCCTTGCTGCGGTCGGTGTCCTTCAGGTACTTCATGCCCACGCCATAGAGCAGGTGTGCGTAGCGGTCCCACAGGTCGCCCAACGCGGCCTGGTGCCCCTCCCGCAGGAGACGCACCAGTTCCTCGTCGTTCACATGTGCTGTGGCCCTACCGCGCAGGAACATCACTTACTCTGGATCGGTGGGTTCTTCTCGTTCGAATTTCGCCTGCCGTGCGTTGGCCGCTTGGTACATCTCGGCGTAGGTCTTGGTCTCCATCACCACCACACCACCGGTTACATCACCATACTTCGCGGGCAAACCGCCGGTGTACACGGATACGTTGCTGATGGCGGAGGGTGGCACATGCGGCACCGCGCCGCTCACCTTGATCCCATCGATGAAGCTGACCATGTTCTCCGACCGCGATCCACGGAAGTAGAGTCCATCGCCATTTGGTGCGGCGGTGACCCCTGCGAAGTTCTTGCTGAGGAATTGGATCGGGTCCCGGCGTGTGGGGTCGTGCTCGAATTCCTCGGCCAGTAGGCTCATCCGGTTCGGGTCGTCGATGGTGATCAACTTTCGACGGTACTCGATCTTCTCGTATTCACCGAGCTCTTTGCCCTTCATGCGCTGATCCTTCACGTATGTGGCGCGGTCCGGTGTCACTTCCACCCCGGCCATTTCAAGAGTGGCATATCCCGAAAAGGAATAGTGGATGCTGTAAAGGCCGGTCGGCAAGGGTTTCAAGATGAAACGCCCGTCCATGTCCGTCTCACAACCGACCAACGCGCCGGACACCGTGGTGTAAACGTTCGCGAAGGGTTGGGGATCCCCGTTGGGGTCCAATACCCGGCCCCGTATCTCGCCCGAGGTCTGGGCGGTAAGCACCGCGCCGTTCAAAAGAAGTGCGGTTATCAAGATCGTCCTGTGTCGCATCGTCGTGTGTTTCCAATACGATGCATCGAAGCCGTAGATCGCACAACCGTCCTCAATGTCATGGGCAAATGGCCTCATGAGCAATGGAGCACATGGCGTTACAACTCTTCCGCCACTACTTCGCGCACGCCCGGTACTTCGTGTTTCAGCAGGTTCTCGATCCCTTGTTTCAATGTGACCAAGCTGCTCGGGCACCCGCTGCATGATCCGCGCAGCGAGACCGTGACCAGGCCATCCTCGAAACTCTTGAACGCGATGTGCCCGCCATCACCCTCTACCGCTGGCCGGATATATTCCTCCAACACGCGGATGATCTTCTCGTCCTCGGGGCTTTTGGCATCGGCGTGGGTGCTGGCGCGCTCGTTGGCATCGGCCAGTGCTTGGGCCGGTGCATCCTCGTACACCACGCGACCGTCGCTGTTCAAATAGTCCTGGATGTACTCCCGCAACTCCAGTTGCACCAGGTCCCACGTCACCACATTGTTCTTCGTAATAGTGATGAAGTTGCTGGAAAGGAATACTCCGGTCACGAAGGGTAGGTTGAAGACCTTCTCCGCCAACGGCGAAACCCCGACCGGCTCCTCCGGCGACCGGAACTCCAGTAAACGACCATCCTGCACCAGCATGCGGCTGCTCACGAACCGCATGGTGGACGGGTTCGGCGTGGATTCGGCGTAGACGGAAACGGGAGGGCGTTTGACGGGATCGGACATGCGACAAAGGTACGGCCACAGCTTCCCAAGGTTGCTGAGAAGGGGATGTGGCGTAGGCCCTACCACGAAGGCTGGTCACTTACTTTTGTACCGCCCCGCCGAGGGGTCGAAATTCATGCGACGCTTTTTGCAACGGAACAAATGGGCCACTAACCTGGTTGCGGCCTTGTTCTTGCTCGCCACGAGCGGCATGTCCGTGAGCCGCATGACCTGCTTGCACAGCGGTCATTCGGTGCTCAGTATCGGGGCGGTGGCCGATTGCTGCCCTGATCGTGACATGGGCGACCAAGCGACGGTGAGTGCTACCTGCTGCGCATTCTCGATCGCAAAGAGCGATGTGCAGGATTATCTGCCGAACACACTCTCCATTGCACTGGCGGTACCGGTGCTTCCGGAGCACTCGTGGCTGATCGCACCAGTGGCGTTGGCCGTAGCCCCAACTGCGTGGCTTTCGTCACGACCACCACCCCTTTCCGGCCAGGACCGCCTGCTGGAGAACGGCGTGCGACGCGTCTAGTTCCTTCCTGTTCTCCGCCCACCGGGCGAAGGGATCGCGGCTGCGGTCCAGTGTCTTTCACACAACTTGAGATCGAACAGGATGTATCTCTATCAACGGACCCTTCTCCTTGCGCTAGGGGCATCGGCCTGGCTCACGTCCAGTGCACAGGACATCCGCGGCCGTGTGACCGAGGCCGCACAGAACAGTGGGCTTCCTGGCGCCAACGTCTTCTGGCTCGGCACCGCCACGGGCACGGCCACTGACGCTGACGGCCGTTTCACCCTTGCAAAGCCTGCCGAATGGCCTGCTTCGCTGGTCGTCTCCTTCGTCGGCTATAGGACCGATACCTTACGGTTGAGCGCTGCACCGAACGCCGAGATCACGTTCAAGCTGAGCGCCGCGATCGAACTGGGCCAGTTCGAGGTGGTGGACCGGGTGAGCGGCACACGTCTCGATTCGCGCAGCACCATTTCAACGGAGATCATCGGCCAGAAGGAGTTGAAACGCGCGGCCTGCTGCGACCTCAGCGAGAGCTTCGAGACCAACGCCACGGTGGATGTGAACTACAGCGATGCGATCTCCGGCACCAAGACGATCCGGATGTTGGGGCTGGACGGGAAGTACGCGCAGATCAGTTTGGAGAACCTGCCGTTCATACGAGGGCTCTCCACATCGTACGGCCTCACGTTGCTTCCCGGCACATGGATCAAGGACATCAACTTGAGCAAGGGTATCGGTACGGCGGTAAATGGACCCAACGCGATGACGGGCCAGATCGACCTGTGCCTGCTCGATCCGCTCAGCGAGCCACCGCTCTTCGTGAACCTCTATGGCAACTCACAGGGCCGCACGGAAGCCAACGTCCACTTAGCACAGAAGACTGGCGCGAACAGCGGCAACCTCTTGTTGTTGCATGGCAATCTGTTCCAACAGGATATGGACCAGAACAACGATGGGTTCATGGATTCACCGCGTTCCCGCCGTTTCAACGTGATGGACCGCTGGATGCGGCGCACCGATCGCGGCATGACGCAATTCGGAGTGCGTTACGTGACCGATGAACGCAAGGGTGGCCAGACGGCGTTGAGCATGAGCGAACCCGAACACCTTGCCCATGCTGGTGAACCCTATGTGGTTGACATCCGCAACGAGTTGGTCGACGTGTTCGGGAAGCAGGGCATCATCTTCAAGAACGATCCTTCGAAGAGCATCGGTATCATGTTCGCAGCACGTCGCCACGATGCCAACTCCCGCTTCGGGCGCCGTAGCTATACCGGGTTACAGGAAAGCCTATACAGCAGCGCAGTTTACCAGATGCTGGTGGGGAAGGGCAGCGATCAGTTGAAAGCGGGCGTGAGCTTCCAGTTAGATGATTACAAGGAAGCGTTCCGCGACAGCAGCTTCGCGCGGGTGGAACGTATGCCCGGTGTTTTCGCAGAGTATACCATACAACGTAAGGATCTTACCATCGTGGGCGGCGTGCGCGCTGATGCCAACTCCTACTACGGCAATACGGTGAGCCCACGCATCCATGTAAAGTATGATGTGGGGCCTCTCACGAACGTTCGCCTTTCCGTCGGCCATGGTTTCCGCAGCGCCAACCCATTGGTGGAGAATGGCAGTGTGCTGGCCAGTTCCCGCCGGGTGGTGGTTGAAGGACCGTTGGGTATGGAGCGCTCGTGGAACTTCGGTGCTTCGTTCCTTCACAAGTTCAAGTGGCTGGAACGCAAATGGGCCTTCGGCATGGACCTGTACCGCACGGAATTCCTGGCGCAGGTCATCGCGGATCTCGATCGCCATCCGCGCACCGTGGCCTTCTACATGCTGGATGGGCGGTCCTACGCCAACAGCGTGCTCACCGATGTACAGGTGGAACTCACACGCGACATGGACCTCAAGTTCTCCCATCGTTGGTACGATGTGCGCACTACGTACGACGGCCGTTTGCTGGAGCGTCCTTTCACTCCGCAACATCGCGGCATGGTCTCCGTGGCGTTCACTGACCCCAAGGAACACTGGCGCTTCGACATCACCGCGAACCTGTTCGGTGTGGGCCGGATCCCTAGCACCACGGCCAACCCGGAGGGATATCGCATGAGCGACCGGTCACCGGCGTACACCACGCTCACCGCCCAATTGACGCGCGTGATGGGCGCGTGGGAAGTGTATGTGGGCGGGGAGAACCTGACCAGCACGCTGCAACGCCAGCAGATCATTTCGCCGGAGGATCCCTTCGGCCCGTATTTTGACGCATCCCTGATCTGGGGGCCGACCAATAGGGCCATGTTCTATGGTGGCCTGCGTTTTGCCTTGAACAAGAAACAAGTCCAAGAAACCCCGAAACCATGAAGAAGTTCCTTGCCATCGCCTTGCTGCTTGCAAGCACCTGTTCCTTCGCACAAGAGCCTGCGGCCCACGCAAAGGACAAGAAGACCACCACGATGACCATCCGCACCAGCACGATCTGCGACATGTGCGAGAAGACCATCGAGGAGAACATGATCTATGAGAAAGGCGTGAAAAGTGTGAACGTGGACCTTGCAGCGAGCACCATCTTGGTGGAATACGATGACAAGAAGAACACCCCGGATGGCTTGCGCACTGCGGTGACCAAACTAGGTTACTCCGCGGACGATATGCCCGGTGATGAGGCTGCGTTCAAGAAGCTGCCGCTGTGTTGCCAGAAGGAAGGGTGCGGAAAGCCTGCGGAGAAGAAGTAGTGGTTCGTATGGTCGGCGGTGCCTTCGTTGATGCGTTGCTGGCTAATTGCTTCTGGCCCTTGGCTGCTCCTGTTGTAACGAGGATCACGTCATGGATCATTCTACATTTTACATTCATCATTCTACATTTTTCGTTCCGCCATGGCGTTGATCAGATCGGTCCGCGGCTTCACCCCGCAATTCGGTGATGGTGTTTTCCTCGCCGAGACCGCCGTGGTCATCGGTGATGTGATCGCTGGTACGCAATGCAGTGTGTGGTACAATACCGTGGTGCGTGGTGATGTCAACGCTATCCGCATCGGTCACCGCGTGAACATCCAGGACGGCGCCGTGCTGCACAGCACCTACCAGAAGTGCGGCCTCACCATCGGCAATGATGTGAGCATCGGGCACAACGCCATCGTACACGGCTGTATCATTCATGACAAGGTGCTCATCGGCATGGGGGCCATCGTGATGGACCAAGCCGTGATCGGCGAAGGCAGCGTGATCGCGGCAGGGGCTGTGGTCACCCAGAACACCGTGGTGGAGCCCGGCAGCCTCATGGCCGGTGTGCCTGCCAAACGCATCGGTACGGTGGGCAAGGAGTTGAGCGAGGGCGAGATCGAACGTATCGCGCGGAACTACATTCTGTATGCGGGGTGGTTCAAGGAGGGGTGAGGGTATTGAGCATGCAACGTGAAAAGCCCCGGCACAGAGGCCGGGGCTTTTCACATTTCGTGCAGCTCGCTCGTAGCTGCTCGCGGTGTGCTTATGCAGCGCGACCCATCACGATGTCGCTTGGCAGACCCTCGTGGGTGATGCCGACAGCGATCACTCTGAAGTAGTACGCCTTGAACGGCTCCATGCCGGTGAGCACCGCACGCTGGCGACCGGTGGTGGCGACCGTTGTCCAGCTAACATCGCCCACGGCTGGATCGCCGCTGGCCTGTTCCAGCTTGAACAGGCGACCACCCTCGGCCTTGCCCCAGCGCACCAGGATATTGCCCGAAGCGTCCGTGGCCTCGGCCTTCACGTTCTGGGGTATGCCCACCACGTTGATCGGCTCCGGCATCTTGCTGAGCGCGAAGCCCGAGAGGGCCAGCAGGGCAGCATCGCCATTGCACACACTACGTACATAGTCCGCCTGGATGCGCAAGGTGCTACGGACCTCCAGCACCAACTTATCCCGCTCCTTGCGGGCTGCCACACCACCCTCGGTGGCTGCGTTTATCGCCTTGGTGAACTTCTCACTCAAGGTATTCATGGCCGCTAATGTGATCGGGAGTGCGGTGAAGACTCCGGCGTTGGCCGTGAGTTTCTCGATCACATTGTTCAACAGTGCCAGCAACTGAAGTACTGCTAGCTTGTACAACGAAAGTTTGATATTCTGCCTCATGGCTGGTCGTTCAGGCCCTTGCGTGTCTCCCTGGAACCATCGGGGGATTGTTAGTGACACGGGACCTTTTACCGCAGTGGTTCCACCCGCGTTACCACCGGTCCTGCCAAATGGTGCTGATCCAGCACATGTGGTGCTGAAATAGCACCAACTGTGCTGAAATAGCACCGCTTTCGTGCTGAAAAAGTCAATTGTTCGCTTGTACTTGCCCAGACATTCGCTTGTACTTGCCCAGACGTTCGCTTGTACTTGTGCAGACGTTCGCTTGTACTTGCCCAGACGTTCGCTTGTACTTGTGGAGACGTTCGCTTGTACTTGCCCACACGTTCGCTTGTACTTGCCCACACGTTCGCTTGTACTTGCCCAGACGTTCGCTTGTACTTGTGGAGACGTTCGCTTGTACTTGCCCACACGTTCGCTTGTACTTGTCCTCACCTCCGCATGTACTTGCCCACACGTTCGCTTGTACTTGTCCTCACCTCCGCATGTACTTGCCCAGACGTTCGCCTGTACTTGTCCTCACCTCCGCATGTACTTGCCCACACGTTCGCTTGTACTTGTCCTCACCTCCGCATGTACTTGCCCAGACCTTCGCTTGTACTTGCCCTCAAGTACACACGCACTTTCCACGCTTATACCATATATATAGGGAGGCCACCGACACCTAGTTCTCTTCTTCCGCATCGTTCTCCGGCGGTGTGTAGGGCAGCAGGCAGGCCATCATGTTCCACTCACCATTGGCTTCGGTACGGCCAAAGGCGTTCAGGCAGAAGCACAGGATACCAGCATAGGCTAGGGCCTCATGGTACGCAAGTTCACGTTCGCCGCTCTCGGTGCGGCCCACCACCTCCTTGCACCCATAGCCGGCTAGCTTGGCCAATTTCAATTGGGATAGGTCACGGTAGATGCGCACTAGCCGCAACCGGTTGCCGATCACTTCCCGGGACAAGGCACCCGCCGTGGTGGGGTGGCATTCCTCAACCTTTGTCTCCGGTACGCGCTCTCCTTTCTTGGAACCCATGGTGGTGGCGTTAGGGCCGCACACCTGGAGCAAAGCGCGCGGTGGTTTTGGTGGGAACGAGGTACCTACCGGGCTAGTACGCGTCGGCCCTTCCGGGTTTTCAACCGGGGGCGGTGCACTGTCCCTTCAAGAGTGTTCCGTTCTCTCAACGCCCACCCACGGCACTCTTCACCACACGCACTGGCGCACTGCGTCCGGCGCTTCCCACACAGTGTACCGTATAGATCCCATTGTCCAAGCCCCCCAAAGACAATGTGGTCCGTGTACCGGTGGCTGGGGTACGATGCACTACTTGGCCCATGGTGTTGTACACGATAAGTTCGGCTTTGCTGCCCGGCACATTGGTCATGCTCACCTCCACAGTACCCGTCGTGGGATTCGGCCATACGTTCAGGAAAGGACCGTTCGCCCCGATCAATCGTATGCCCGAGATGGGGTCGCTGCGCCAGAAGCCGATGCCCCCCCGGTAGTTGCCCATGATCAGGTCCAGTTCACCGTCCCCCGTTAGGTCGTGTAGCGCCACGCTCGCGCGATTGCCTTCGTCCAGGTCCAGATAGCTTTCGGTGGTCAGTGTCCAATCGCCCGTGAGGTTCCCTTCCAGGCCGGTGTAGTGCCACAAGGTGCCTTCGCCGGTGCCGACCAGCAACTCCCGTTCGCCCAAGGCATTCCGGTAGATCACCGGTACGGAGAAGCCAGCGTTGTCGGCCGTGTTGGTGCGCACCCCACCCAGCGAGTCGGTGACCAAGGTCCAAGCCGGTGCAGCGCTCGTTCCGCTGTTGCGCACATAATTGAGGTTCCCGTTCTCTTCGCCCACAACGAGGTCCATCAACCCATCCTCGTCCAAGTCCACGAAGTGTGGTGTAACACTGCGGCCCAGATCGATCACCTCACCGTTGGCATAAGTGATGTTCGGCTGTAATAGTTCAAAGACAGGTGCGGTGATGGTACCGGTGTTCCGGTACTGGTGCAGCCCGCCAAGCAGATCGCCGATGAGCAGGTCCGGGTCCCCGTCGCCATCCAGATCGGCGAAGGCCGGGTACATACCACTGCCGATGCCGCTGGTGGAAAGGCCCATGTAATCCTCGGTCTCCAGATCGAAGGCGGGGTCCGTGGCAGACCCGACATTGAGGAACAGGGCGAGCTTTCCGGTGTAATCCAAACTAGGGTCGTAATAACCATCGTTGGCCAGAACGATGTCCTGCAGACCATCCCCGTTGTGATCGAAGAAGATCGGATACGCCCCGCTGCCCACATCCACCATCCGGCCCTGGAAAAGATCCTGCTGTTGGAACTCGAAGACCGGGAGCGCATCGGTCCCATTGTTCTTATAGAACCAGACACCGGCATAATTCTGGGCCAGCGAGCGTGAAGAGGGGCACACGAGAAGGTCCAGCACCTCATCGCCATCCACGTCCAATTGGAAAGGTGCCGGGAAGATGGGGAGTACCACTGGCACATCGTAGCTGGGGAAGGCATCATCCACGGCCACCATGTTGGAACTGTTCAGCGTGCCGCCATTGGTCAGCGCTACGAGGTTGGGGTAGGAGATGTCGCCCAACAATACGTCCATCACCCCATCGCCGTTCAGGTGGATGGGCGTTACGGTGCTTCCGGCATGCAGCACCTCTCGATCACCGTTACCGGACATGCTGTCGCGGTTACCTGCTGTGCCCAGTTCCGGGTCCGGCACTTGGAATTGGCAGTCCACGTTCAGGGTAACATCGTTGGTGGACACGTTCTCTGCAAAGCGGCCCCAGCAGAGATTGCTCAGTACGAACTTCAGGCTGTCGCACCCGAACCCGCTCTCCAAGGACTCGTTCTTGTAATAGCTCACGTAGGTGCCCAGCTGGCTAAAGACAAGTATGTCCAAGTCACCGTCGCTGTCCACGTCCGCAATGCCGGGTAGGTCGTCCGGCGAGGTGTACAGATTGGTGATCAATGAGGTGCCGTCGGTGAACACGTATTCGCAATCAGCGCGTGTGGTCACCAGTTCAAAGGCAAGGCCTGCGCTGGTGGAGGTGTTGCGGTAAACAGCGAACCCGGCGGAGGTATAAGAGAAGATATCCTCCTTGCCATCGCAGTTGTAATCCCGCAAGAGCACCCAATCGTGCAATTCTGGAAAGGGCCAGACCCCATCGTACTCCCGCGTATGCACGTAGCGGCCCGTGCCACTGCCACCCGTATTGCGCAAGGCGCGCAGTGTGTTGCCCACGCGATCGAAATACACCAGGTCTTTCAAGCCGTCCTGGTCCAGGTCCACTTGGCTGAACTGCGCATAGTCGATACCACCTGACCAGGCCAGGTACAAGCCGTTGCCTTGGTGGGTAACGGGGACCGTGCCATCGAATTGGAGGTCGCCTTGGGCGAACGTGGGGCTTACGAGGCCAAAAGCGAACAGGGAAAGCATCCTGTACAGCATGCGCAGCGCGGTCATGGCGCAAAGATGAGAGATGCTGGGCACGCGGCGCATGCACAACAATGGCTGCCATCATTCAACTCCTTTCCACGCTACCGTTCACCTTCAGCTTCACCACCTCTATGCCTTCCAGCCCTGCAGCGTCCACGGCCATGACGGCAATGGTGTGCAGGCCGGGCTTGAAGTGCTTCTGCTGTGTGCCGATGCGGTCCAGCAACACTTCGGGCTTGAAGCCTTGGGCAGCATCATAGTCCCAATCCCAACTGAAGAACTCGATGCCCGCTTCGCTCGTGCCCTCGGCGGTCAGCTTCAGCTCGCGCACGCCTTTTTTATCGCGGGCCAGTTCGCTGATGGTCATCTTCACTGTGGGCTTCTTGGCAATGGGCACGATATCCTCTACAGCCACCAATTTGATGATGCACCCTTCCTTGCTCTTGAGCCTGGCCACCTCTTCCACGGCACCTTTGTTGAAGCTGAAAGCGATGAGGTAGGCCGCAGGCGCACCCGACGCCTTCTTCTTCTCGTACAGCTTCTTGTCGAAACGCTGCAAGGCGCTGAAGAGGTTGTCGATCACATTGCGCCCTACGGCATCGCTGCGTTTCACCTGGATGGGTGCACCATCGTGGTGTTTGCCGTCCAGCCCCAGATCGCCCCCCTTCTTCGCATTGGCCGTGCCGCCGAACTGCCCAATGATCCAACTCTCGAACGCAAAAGCATCTTTGTTCCGCAAGGTATCGTAGTCGTACTTGTGCAGTTGCACGGTGAAGTCCTGGCTCATCAGGTCGCGCTGGTTGTCCAGCCGGTACTGCGTCACCTTTATCGCCTGCACGCTCTGGTCTATGCCGATCCACTTGCGTTGCAGCTTGTCCGCCACGGCAACGGTGGTGCCACCGCCCACAAAGGGATCCATCACCACATCACCTTCGTCGCTGGCCATGCGGATGATGCGGTCCATCAACGCCGCCGGCTTTTGCGTGGGGTAGCCAATGCGTTCGTCAGCTTGGGAATTGACTGGGTCGATATCCGTCCAAACATTTCCGACTATGTTTCCTTTCTGTTCGCTCAGGTACCTTTTCAACTGTGGTCGCTTTGAAAAGTCCGGCGAGCCATCCTTGTGTTTAGGATACTGTATCCGTCCATCATCATGCAATTCCTTCATACGTGTGCGATCATAGCGCCATCCGATTTCCGGTGACGGGAAGCCTTGCCACTCATACACCATACGCGGACGGGGATTTGGACTAAGCATGTTGTCCAACCGATAGAGCCCTCGACCATCTCCATCGTCGTATCTGTACTTCACTTTGAGGTATTCGTCCTCGTGCTTGACATACACCGCGTTATAGCTGCACTTATCCGTCTTGGTGTAGTACCAGATGGTGTCACTGATCACGGCAAGCTTCTTCTTCGCATCACCATGTGCTCCTGTTCGTTGCCAAATGATCTCACCACGAAAGTTGGAACTACCAAAGAGCTTATCCAAGATCTCGACGCGGATCCAAGAGTTCGCATGCCAGTCGCAATGCAGGAAGATAGAGCCGGTGGGTTTGAGGATGCGGTGCATCTCCTCCACGCGTTCCTTCAGCCAGCCGATGTAGTGGTCCATGCCGCCGCTCCAGCGGTCCTTGAAGGAGCGCACCTCACCTTCGTCACCCCAGATCACCTCGTAGTTGCGGTTGCTGAAGAAGGGCGGGTCCAGGTAGATCAGGTCAACGCTCTCGCTGTCCAGGTGCTTCAGGATCTCGAGGTTGTCGCCCAGGATGAGCTTGTTGAGGGTGGACATGGAACAAGTATAGCTGTGGTATGATATTACCACAGGAACGGAGTGCAGATCAGCACTATTCGGATCCCCCAGTGCTGTGTTGAAAAGTAGCGCACCGCAAGCGTAACGCGCGGCGCCCATATGGGGTAGAACCAGCTAAAGACAAACCCTATGAACAGTCCTCCAGAGTTACCAAACGACCTGCTCGCTTTCCTAGCCCTTCATACCAATGATCCCGAACGAATGCGAGGGTTGCTCGTGTTGGTGGGTTGCAGTTTCGTGCTGCTTGCTGGCACCTTGCTCGTTCTTGTCTGGTGCCTGGGGCACATGTCAGGGACTTTGGTGGAAGGTGCGGCGTACGGCAGTGTGCTCGGATCCCAAGGCCGATCCCTGTATCGATTGCTCGCCAAGTATGGAAAGAGGAACAATGGCGTGCCCTGAGTCGCGATGGAGTTAGTCTTAGTGACCTTCCAGGAAGAGCGCTGGAAATTGACATGGCCTTTGAGCATGCACTGCTTTTGCCTTTCAAGCCAAAGATCCTTAAGGCCCGTATCTGGATCGGCCAGTGCACGTAGAAGCGCTTACTTTCGTCACCCGATGCGCCGCGCCCTATTTCTCCTTACCCTAGCCCTCTATGGCTTCAGTGCCATGGAAATGCACGAGTGGGTGCAGGTGCCTCAGGCCGTTGCGCATCTCTTGGAGCACCATAGCGATCTAGGGCATCACGACGAGGACACCGGCGACCACCATGGACCGGATGGCCACCAGGAGCCGTTCGGTGAAGATTGCCATGGAGAATTCTGTGCATGCAGCGGCATGGTCGCCATAGCACCAGGAACCGCCGCATTACTTGTTTCCACCACGCCGCTCACCACCACGGTGCGTTCGGCCTTCCTGCCCGCGGCACCCTGTGCGTTCGCCGGCAACGTTTGGAACCCACCCAAAGCATAGCGCACCGCTGACAGCGGTGTAATCTGCCTGTTCCGCCTGAGCGGATCGGGCCTGCCTGCGTTCGGCGGGCACTTCTTTTTCGTTCCACTTCGAAGACATTCCCATGATCGACAAGGTCATCAAGTTCTCCATCCACAGCAAGGCCATCATCGGGCTCTTCACGCTCGTTCTGGTGCTGTACGGGGCGTATTCGCTTTCGCAATTGCCCATCGATGCCGTGCCGGACATCACCAACAACCAGGTGCAGGTGATCACCTCCACCCCTACGCTGGCCGCGCAGGAAGTGGAGCAGTTCGTAACAGCGCCCATCGAGCGCGCCATGGCCAGTTTGCCCGATCTGGTGGAGATCCGCTCCATCAGCCGCTTCGGCTTGAGCATCGTCACCATCGTTTTCGATGAGGACATAGACACCTATTTCGCGCGCACGTTAGTGGATCAACGCCTGGGCATTGCGGCCGATATGATCCCAGCTGGAGTAGGCGCGCCAGTGCTGGCTCCGGTAAGCACCGGGCTTGGCGAAGTTTACCAGTACGTGCTGCATGCGGATGATAGCACAACGAAGAAGTTCACCGCTTCCGAGTTGCGCGAGATCCAAGATTGGATCGTAACACGGCAATTGCTGGGCACACCTGGGGTTGCCGAGGTGAACAGCTTCGGCGGTGAGGTGAAACAGTACGAAGTGGCGGTGGACCCCAAGCGCTTGCAGAGCATGGACGTGACCATCGCCGATGTGTTCCTTGCCTTGGAAAGCAACAATGAGAATACCGGAGGCGCGTACATCGACAAGCGACCGAACTCCTACTCGATCCGCGGTGCGGGCCTGCTTACCACGTTGGACGAGATCCGCCAAGTGGTGGTGAAGACGCCGGCGAACGGTGTGCCGCTGCTGATCGGTGATGTGGCCACCGTGGGCTTCGGCAGTGCGCCGCGCTATGGCGCCATGACGCGCAACGGCGAAGGGGAAGTGGTAGGCGGTACCGTGATGATGCTGAAAGGCGGCAACAGTGCGGCCGTGGTGGAAGCCATCGAGGCACGCATCCCCACGGTGCAGAAAGCCTTGCCGGAAGGCGTGGTGATAGAGCCCTACCTCGTGCGCAGCACCTTGGTGAAGCGTGCTATCAATACGGTAAAGACCAACTTGATCGAGGGTGCCTTGATCGTGATCTTCGTGCTCGTGCTCTTTCTGGGCAACTGGCGCGCGGGCCTCATCGTGGCCAGCGTGATCCCGCTGTGCATGCTCTTCGCGATCATCCTCATGAACGCGTTCGGCGTAAGCGGCAACTTGATGTCGCTCGGTGCCATCGACTTCGGCTTGATCGTGGACGGCGCGGTGATCATCGTTGAAGCCACCTTGCACCACCTGCACTCCCGCTTCAAAGGGCGCATCCTGAGCCGCGAGGAGATGGACCGCGAGGTGTTCAACAGTGCGAGCCGCATACGGAGCAGTGCCTCGTTCGGCGAGATCATCATCCTTATCGTGTACATCCCCATCCTTACGCTGGTGGGCATAGAAGGCAAGATGTTCCGGCCCATGGCCATCACGGTGAGCTTCGCCATTTTCGGTGCGTTGCTGCTCAGCCTCACCTACGTGCCCATGATGTGCGCGCTCTTCCTGCCGCGCGATACCAGCCACACGCGCAACTTCAGCGACCGCATGATGGACCGTTTCCAGAAGTGGTACGATCCGTTCATCGGCTATGCGCTGCGCAACCGGTTCAAGACCATCGGTGTGGCCGTCGCGCTCTTCATCGGTTCCGTCTTCCTTTTCTCCCGCATGGGCGGCGAATTCATTCCAACGCTCGAAGAAGGAGACTTCGCCTTCCACAGTATCCTGCCGCAGGGTTCATCGCTCAGCCAGAGCATCGTGAACAACGCCAAGGTGGAGAAGATCCTCTTGAAGTTCCCGGAGGTGAAGGAGGTGGTAGGCCGGACCGGTAGCGCGGAGATCCCAACGGATCCCATGCCACCTGAAGCTACCGACCTTATGATCATCCTGAAGGAGAAGGATGAATGGGTGACGGCCCACGACCGCGAATCGCTACAGGACACCATGATGAAGGCGCTGCGCGAACTGCCCGGCGTGTTCTACGAAAGCACACAACCGATCCAGATGCGCTTCAACGAACTGATGACGGGCATCCGCCAGGATGTGGCCGTGAAGATCTACGGCGAGAACATGGACACGCTGGCCGCCTACGCCGAGCGTATGGGCGCCATCGTGAGCGAAGTGCAAGGCGCGGGTGAACCGCAAGTGGAGAAGGTCGCGGGCCTACCGCAGATCACCGTGGCCTACGATCGGGCGCGTGTGGCGCAATACGGGCTCAACATCCGCGACCTCAACACCACGTTGCGAACGGCCTTCGCGGGTGAAGCCACCGGTGCAATCTACGAGAATGAACGCCGGTTCGACCTGGTGGTGCGCATGGCCGAACAACAACGCCAGAGCATTGATGATGTGCGCGAACTCTTCGTGGCGCTGCCCGGCGGTGGTCAGATCCAACTGCAGCAAGTGGCCAACATCCAACTATTGAACGGCCCCGCGCAGGTGAGCCGCGAGAACGCGAAGCGCCGCATCGTGATCGGTGTGAACGTGCGTGGCCGAGACGTGCAAAGCTTCGTGGAGGACCTCGACCGCAGGATCGCCGATCAAGTGAAATTGCCCGTAGGCTACTACTACACTTTCGGAGGCACTTTTGAGAACCTGCAAGCGGCGAGCAAGCGGCTGATGGTGGCCGTTCCGGTGGCGCTTCTGCTGATCTTCATGCTGCTCTTCTTCACCTTCAACAGCGTGAAGCGCGCACTGCTGATCTACACCGCGATCCCCATGAGCGCGATCGGTGGTGTGGTGGCCTTGCTGCTGCGCGACATGCCCTTCAGCATCAGTGCAGGTGTGGGCTTCATTGCGTTGTTCGGTGTGGCGGTGCTTAACGGCATCGTACTCATCGGCACCTTCGATCAATTGGAGAAGGAAGGCATTACCGACCTGAAGGAACGCGTCTTGAAAGGCACGCGCATCCGCTTGCGGCCTGTGCTGATGACGGCTGCCGTGGCCTCGTTGGGCTTCCTGCCCATGGCCCTCAGCGGTAGTTCCGGCGCCGAAGTGCAACGTCCATTGGCCACGGTGGTGATCGGCGGCTTGATCACCGCAACGGCCCTTACCCTGCTCGTACTGCCGGTGCTCTACCTACTCTTCATGAGTTCTGGAAAGAAGCGCGATGGTGGTGATGGAGGAACGAACAAAGCTCCCATCATGGTCGCTACGGCGCTCTTGCTGTTGGTCGGTGGAAACGCCATCGGGCAGGAGCGTGTACCCATGGATACCGTGATAAGCCGCGCGGTGCGTACGCATCCGAGCATGACCGCTGCCGAACTCGGCGTGCAGGAACAGGATGCCTTGCGCAAGACCGCGTTCGGCCTCGCGCCGATCAACGCGCAGTTCATGCAAGGCCAGATCCAAGGGCCGTATCGTTCGGACATCAACCTGCAAGCGACCACGGGGATCGCATTCCCTACGACCATTGCGCGGCGGTCATCCTACTTGAAGGAGAGTCTGCGACTTGCCGAAAGCGAAAAGCTGGGCACCCAAGCCTACGTGAAGGAGAGCGCAGGCGGTGCGTATCTGCAATGGGCCATGGGGCTTGAACAGGTGCGTATGCTGCAACAACTCGACAGCGCGTATTCGTCCATGGCTGCTTTTGCGGCCAAGCGATTTGAACTGGGCGAGACGGGCAGATTGGAGAAGACCAGCGCACAGAGCCGTGCCGAGCAGGTGAAGGTGAGGCTACGTCAGGCGCAGGCCGATCTGCTGGCCTACCAAGCCGAGGTGGAGCGCTGGACCGGTACGTTGAACGGCGCGACACCGTTGACAGAGGAATTGCTGAACACCGCGCGCGCGCCCGATCCCGGCGGCGGCAACGATCCACTGCTTCTCTCCATGGAGCAACGCGCACAAGTGGCCCAGGCCGAATGGAAATTGCAGCGTAGCCAATGGGCACCGAACCTGCAAGGCGGTGGCTTCTACCAGACCTTCGATGGCAAGGCACCGTTCAGCGGTTACATGATCGGCGCCACCATTCCGCTGCCCGGCAGTGGGCAGGGCGCGCGCACTACCGCCGCCCGATTGCGCAGCGAGATCGCAGCACAAGAACTGGATGCCGCGCGTCGCCAACGCACCAGCGAACGGGCCAGCACGCAGGCCCAACTTGCGCAATTGCGCGAGAGCCTAGCGTACTACGAGAGCACTGGCGCGGCATTGGCCGAAACGTTGCGCGATGACGCCGGACGGGCCTACCGTGCAGGCGAGGCCGATTACTTCCAATTCACCCAAGGCATCGAGCAGGCCTTCCAACTCAACGCCGAGCATTTGCGTGTGCGTTACGAGCTCGCACTCACCGTCCTTCACCTCCGCGCCCTGCAAGGGCTCTAAGTCCGTATGGTCATGAACACATCGAACAACAAAAGCGCCGTCCAGCGCAACTTGTCCCGCTTTAGTGGGATCACGCACTTCTTCTTCCTCTTCCTGATCGCAGCCGTGTTTGCCGCATGTGGTGGAGCTGCCGCCACGGAAGAAGAAGGCCACGGGGGGCATGATGAACACGGCGCTGAAGGTGAAGCCAAGACCAGCGTCACCATCGCACCCGTGCAGTTCGCTTCCATCGAAGGCAAGCTCGGCACCGTTGAAATGAAGGACCTGAGCACCGGGTTGAAAGCCACCGGATTCTTGAAAGTGCCGCCGCAGAACATGGCCGACATCACCGCCAGCATGGGCGGTATCGTGCGCGAAGTGTTGGTGCAAGAAGGTGATGCTGTGCGCAAGGGACAACCCCTTGTCACGATCGCCGATGCGGCCATCATCGATCTGCAACGCGACTACATCGACGCCAAAGCACGTTTGGTTTATGCCAAGGCCGAGTTGGACCGCCAGAAGGAATTGAGCGACGCCAACGTGAGCGCCCGGAAGACCTTTCAACAGGCCACTGCCGACCATGCTTCCCTGCAAGCGACAGTCCAGGGCAACGCCCAACTGCTTCGCATGATCAACATCGACCCGGAGTCCTTGACCGGCGAAAGCGTGCGTGCAAGCGCTTCCATCGTGAGCCCGATCGATGGTGCCGTGGCGCACATCGCTGTGAACGTGGGCAGCAAAGTGACCGGTGATGCCGCACTGATGCGCGTGGTGAACAACGGCAAGTTGCACGTGGACGTGTTCCTCTACGAGCAGGACATCGCCAAGGTGAAAGTGGGCCAGAATATCGACCTCACCCTCACCAACCTGCCCGGAAAGACCTATACCGCCAAGGTGTTCGCCATCGGCAGCGCGTTCGAGAGTGAAACGAAAACCTTGCCTGTGCATGCCGAGATCACCGGTGAACGCGAAGGTCTGATCGACGGTATGGGCGTTACCGCCCGCATCGATGTGGGCCAGGCGAAAGTGGCAGCGGTGCTCACCGATGCCATTGTGAACTATGGTGGCATGGATTACGTGTTCATCCGCAGCGATGCGGAAGCGGAAGAGCACGGCCATGACCATGCTGCCGAGCCTGCGCATAAGGAAGAGGCTGAACATGCGCATGCCGCAGGCGAAGCACATGACCACGCAGTAGAGAACAAGGAAAGCCACGCCAAGGGCGAAGACCACGAGCACGACCACGGCGCGGAGAAAGCCGACGCGCATGTCGAAGGAGAGGAGGGGCACGACGATCACGCCGCCGCTCCCGGCAGCATGATCTTCAAGCGCGTGCAGGTGAAGCGCGGCACCACCGATGGGGCTTACACCGCCGTCACCTTCATGGAGCCGATCGAGGATGGCTCGGAAGTGGTGGTTGGCGGTGCCTTCTACATCATGGCCATGATGAATACCAGTAGCGGTCACCAGCATTGATCCGCTTGATCACACCGCAACTGAAACCTCAAACCCCAAGAACGAATGAAACGCATACTCGCACCTCTTGCCCTTGCAACCTTGCTATTCTCCTGCGGCCAACCCGGTACCGATGCTCTCAAACATGAGGACGGAACCACCCATACCGATGGCGATGTTGGCGCTGGCACCGAAGCCCACGATGAGAAGGACGGCCACATCCACGATGATGGACACGCGCATGACGAAGCCGCGCACGACACAACCGCCGGTCACAGCCACGACGACGGACATACGCATTGATGAACGCGCACACCGCCCGGCGGGACTTGTCCTGCTGGGCGGTAGTGCGAAACTCCCGATGAACATGCACATACATACCAAGCTCCGTATTGCTTTGGCTGGCACAGCGCTTTCATTCAGCGCTATTCTGGCGGCGCAAGATCACTTGCACAAAGCCCCGCACGGCGGCGTCGTGTCAGATGCCGGTACGCACCACATCGAGATGGTGGTGGTGTGGAAGGAGGTACACTTCTACCTGCTGGATACGCTCGGCAATACGCTCCCGGTGGATGGCCTCACCGGCACAGCCTACATCCAGTATGTCGACCGTACCACGGCCAACCATGAACTGATCCCGCACAAGAAGGGCTATCTGCGTGCAATGCTGGACAAAGAAGGCCATTTCAGCGTTGTGGCCAGCTTGGCACTACCGAGCGGTTTCGTGAGCGCGCAGTTGAACACCGCTACGCTGGATGTGCCGCAGCAGGACGAGCAGCACAATGCATCCGACGGCCACACGCACTGATGCTAGCGCAGGTGACCACCGATCGACTTTTAGCGCCGTGTGCACGAACACCACAACACCAATGAGCACTGAACACGATGACTCCAAAGAAGCGAAAGCAACCGGCAATACAGGTGCTTGGCGCGCCTATGTCCCGGCCATCGCCTCCTTCGTCCTGCTCATCGGCGGCATTGCCATCGACCAGCTCTCACCGCAATTCTTCCAACCGGAATGGATGCGGTTCGCCTGGTACCTGATGGCCTACCTGCCTGTGGGTCTTCCTGTGCTGGTAAAGGCGATCAAAGCGATCGCCAAGGGCGATGTGTTCAGCGAGTTCTTCCTGATGAGCCTTGCCACCGTAGGCGCATTCTTCATCAAAGAGTATCCCGAAGGTGTTGCCGTGATGCTGTTCTATGCAGTTGGAGAGCTCTTTCAGGACGCCGCTGTGGACCGCGCCAAGCGGAACATCCAAACGCTGCTCGACGTACGGCCCGATACCGCGAACGTGATGCGTGATGGTGTTCCGGTGGAAACGCCCGCCGCCGAGGTGAAAGTCGGTGACACCATCCGCATCCGCGTTGGCGATCGTGTGCCCTTGGACGGCAAGCTCCTCAGCGACAAAGCCTCCTTTGATACTGCGGCGCTCACGGGTGAAAGCGTGCCACGCACCATCGTGAAGGAATCACCGGTGCTCGCCGGCATGATCTCCACGGATAAGGTTGTGGACATGGAAGTGACCAAGCCCTTCGGCGAAAGCAGCCTCGCCCGCATCCTCGATCTTGTGCAGAACGCCGCGAAGAGCAAGTCGCCCACGGAGCTCTTCATTCGCCGCTTTGCGCGGATCTACACGCCCATCGTGGTGGCCTTGGCCGTGGGCATCGTGCTGGTGCCGATGCTCATCGTGGATCCGTACGTCTTCAACACCTGGCTTTACCGCGCGCTCATCTTCCTGGTGATCTCCTGCCCGTGCGCGCTGGTCATCAGCATACCGCTGGGCTACTTCGGCGGTATCGGCGCGGCAAGTCGCAAAGGCATCCTGCTGAAGGGCGGCAACTATCTCGACGTGCTCACCAAGGTGAACACCATCGTGATGGACAAGACCGGCACGCTTACCGAAGGTGTGTTCGCCGTGCAGGAGGTGAAGCCCGCTGCGGACATCGCAGAGAACCGCTTGCTTGGCGTGATCAAAGCGATGGAAGTGCACAGCACGCACCCTATCGCCCAAGCCGTGCTGAAACATCCGCAGGGCGATGCCGTGGGCGAAGCGACGAATGTGGAAGAGATCAGCGCGCACGGCATGCGCGGCACCGTGGATGGCAAGGAAGTGCTGGTGGGCAACACACGGTTGCTCCGCAAGTTCAATGTGCCCTATCCGGCTGAAGTGGATGCTATAGAAGACACCATCGTGGTGTGTGCCATTGGCGGTGCTTACGGCGGGTATCTCACTGTGGCCGACAAGATCAAGGCCGACGCGAAGGTGACCATCAGCTTGCTGAAAGCCCAAGGCATTCGCGAGATCGTGATGCTCAGCGGCGATAAGACGAGCATCACGCAACGCGTGGCCGCAGCGCTCGGTATCACCAAAGCCTTCGGCGATCTGCTGCCGCAGGACAAGGTGACCAAATTGCAGGATGCGAAGAAGGACCCCACCGCCGTGGTGGCCTTCGTGGGCGACGGCATCAACGATGCACCGGTGCTGGCCCTCAGCGATGTGGGTATCGCCATGGGTGGTCTGGGCAGCGATGTGGCCATCGAAACCGCCGATGTGGTCCTTCAGAACGACAAACCTAGCAGTATCGCTGAGGCCATCCGCATCGGCAAGGCCACCAAGCGCGTGGTCACGCAGAATATCGCACTTGCCTTCGGTGTGAAGGTGATCGTGCTCATACTCGGCGCCGGTGGCCTAGCGACATTATGGGAAGCGGTGTTCGCAGATGTGGGCGTGGCGTTGCTGGCGATCTTGAACGCGAGCCGGATGAGATGACGAACTTTGGGATGCCCCATGAAGCTGCACTGGACCATGCCCTCCAAGATCCGGCCCCACTACTTGGCCGAGCTGAACATGAGCGAGCAAGCACATGCCATCGGCGACCTGCGCCTAGAATGGCATCACTTGGAACGCGCCCACATCCTGGCCCAACGTTGGCCACGAGAGCACAACGGGGTCCATTGGCGGTTGCTGAAGTTCGGGTTGCGCATCAAGGACACCAGAGAGATCATCGGGCAAGTGCCAAGACTGGTATTCGGTGGCGTAAAGAGTTTCGTGGGTACCGTTCCGATCGGAAATACCGGTGGCTCGAATGTGCCGGCGCTGAAGTCGATGGTGGTTCCGCCGGATCTTGCTGAAGTGTTGAAGGGGTGTGCGGTCGGATAGCCTATGGAAGGCTGAGGATGCCGTCCTCCCAACGCCCTTGTTCCACCGTGATAGAGGGTATTCCCAGCCGCGCCATCATCGCCGTGAACGATCCAGGTTCCCCGCTGGTGTAGCATACCAGATCACCGACCTGATAGGCTGGGGCCTCGATCCCATCCCGATGTAGAACACGTTGCAACTGCCGCGCGATCGCCGGTGCCGGATCGATCACGCGCACGTCCGGCCCAACGATACGTTCGATCAACGGACGTACGATCGGGTAATGGGTGCAGCCGAGCACGAGTGCGTCGATGTTCTTGTCCAGCATCGGTTGCAGCCAGCCGCGCAGCATGGCTTCCGTGGCGGGTGAGTCGAACTCACCGGCCTCGATCTGTTTCACCAGGCCAGGACAGGGTTGGTGAAGCACTTCAACGCCCTGCGAGAAACGCTCGACGATGGTGGCGTACAGCTCGCTTTGGAAGGTAGCCACGGTGGCGATCACACCAACCACACCCGTGCGTGTGTGTTCTACTGCCGGTTTCACGGCGGGTTCCATGCCCACGAACGGGACATCGGGATAGTGTTCGCGCAAGGGGCGTAGTGCGGCTGCTGAGGCGGTGTTGCACGCGATCACGATCACCTTCGCACCACGTGCCAACAAGGCTTCGGTGATCGCGAAACTGAAGCCGCGTACTTCTTCCAGTGTTCGTGGTCCGTACGGAACGTGCGCGCTATCCCCGAAATAGAGCAGGCGCTCCATGGGGAGCGCCTGCATGATCGTTGCGGTGACCGTTAGCCCGCCGATGCCGGAATCGAAGATGCCGATCGGGCCTTCAGTGTTGGACACGATGGTCGGTGGCCTAAAGGATGTTGAGCTTGGTCTTCACCAATTGCATGATGTCCTCGCCCTTGTCATAGTAGAGCACAAGGCCCGTGCTCACATCGAAGATGTAGGCGAAGTTGTTCGCGGCGGCTACTTCGCTGATGGCGGCATTGGTGCGGTCCACCATCGGCTTCAGCAGCTCCTCTTCCTGTTTGGCAAGGTCCTCCTGGGCCTTTTGTTGTGCTGCCTGGATGCGTTGCTCCAACTCGCCGATCTCACGCACGGCGACCTCCTTCTCGGTCTGTGTCATGGTCTCTGCGCGGGCTTGTGCGTCGGCCACCTTGGCCTCGTATTCAGCACCCATGGCCTTCAAGCGCTCGTCCAAGGTCTTGGCGAAGGCTTGCATCTTGGTCTCGGCGTCCTTGCGCTCGGGGAGCAGGAGCATCAGCTTCTGGCGATCAATGTGGCCGAGCTTGGTAGTTTGTGCAAAGGCGCCCGTTGTTGTGGTAAGCAACAAGCCTAGGGCGAGTACGAAAGTCTTCATGTCGAGGTCTATTTGGTTTGCTTTGGGTCAACACCACCGCCATCCATGCGTTGTTGGTCTGGCGGTTGCGATCCACCGTCTTTCTTGTTCGGTGCGTCTTCAGGCGGCGGTTCGCCGAACTCCTCGTCCTGCGTATTCCCGCTGTCCTTGTCTTTGCTTGGGCGTATGCCGAGCTTTCGCAATACGCTATCACTCTTGTCGTACTTCTCGCTCGCGAAGAGCAGGTTGCTGGCCTGGCCGCCGAGGTCGAATACCGCCACATAACTGGTGCCGGCCACCTCCTTCACGGCGTTGTACACGCGGTCCTGGATGGGTTGTATCAATTCCTGGCGCTTCTTGAACAGATCTCCCTTGGGGCCGAACCGCACCTTTTGTAGATCGCGTGCTTCACGTTCGCGTCGGTCCACTTCGTCCAGGCGGGTGCGCTTCATCTCCTCGGTCAACAGGATGGCTTCTGCGTTGTAGGCATCGCGCATGCGCTTGATCTGCACGTAGCGCTCATCGATCTCGTCCTGCCATTGTTTGGAGAAACGGTCCAGCTCCTTCTGTGCCGATTCGTACTCGGGCATCTGGTCCAGGATGTACCGGGTGTTCACGAACGCTATGCGCTGTGCGTTCGCAGCTTGTCCGAGCAGGAAGGCGGTCGCCAGCGCTAGGGGCAGTAAGGTCGTGCGTTTCATGCGGAAGCCGTCGAAAGTAGGCGATCCGGCCTAGAGCTCGCCAAGATCTATGCCGATCGTGAAGTGGAACTGGCTCTTGGCCATTCGAGGAAGGCCTGGGACATCATCCAAGCGCCAACCGTAATCCAATCCCATGGGGCCGAACATCGGCAGGAAGAGGCGCAGGCCGATACCTGCCGAGCGATAGAGCTTGAACGGATCGAACTGGTCGAAATTGCTCCAGGTGTTGCCCGCTTGCGCGAACGCAAGCGTGTAAATGGTGGCGGAAGGATTCAGCGAAACAGGGAAGCGTAACTCAGCCGTGTATTTGGAGACGATGAAGTTTCCGGTGTTCGGCGCAAGCGAGAAGTCGTCGTAACCACGCAGGCCCACCACTTCGCGACCATCCAACTGGAACCCGGTAAGAGCGGCACCGCCGAGGTAGAACCGCTCGAACGGGGAGTTGCCAACGTCGTTGTTGTAGCGGCCCAGGAAGCCGAAGCCTGCACGCGTCATCAACACCAGGTTATGGCCCGATTTGCTGTTGGTGATCTTGTTGTACCACACCGTGGTGAACTTCCACTTGTGGAACTCCACCCACTTGTAACGGTCCGCCGGTTCCAGGTTCTTCCAATCACGGTCTGGCTGCATCAAGGAATAGGGCGGCGTGGCCTTCACCGAGAAGCTGACGTCCGATCCGGACCGTGCGAAGAAGGGCTGGTCCACCGAATTGCGCGAAAGCTGGAACTGGTAGGAGAGTACATTACTGGTCCCGTTCGTGTAAGAGAACACGACCGCCCCGCTGCTGTAATTGTTCAGGTCGTAGTTCTGGAAACCGATGGTCTGGCGCAGGATGAAGTAGTCATCCGGCCAGGTCAGGCGCTTGCCCAAGCCGAGCGTGGTACCGAAGATGTTCAGCGACTGTCGCAGCGGATTCTCTATCCTGCCCGTGCTGGTGTTGACGTACCGGTTTGCGCCATTGGTCTGTACGGAGTAGTACGCGGAAAAGCTGAGCGCGTTGGGCTTGCGACCGCCCAACCAAGGTTCCACGAAGGACATGCTGTAGCTCTGGAAGAAGCTGCCGTTGGTCTGTGCGCGAAGGCTCAAGGTCTGTCCATCGCCCGCAGGCAATGGTGTCCAAGCGTTCTTGTTGAAGGTGTTGCGCAACGAGAAGTTCGTGAAGGACAACCCCAATGAAAGCACGAGCCTGCCCGCGCCCCAACCACCGCTCAGTTCCAACCGGTCGCTTGGCTTTTCCTCCACGGTGTATTCGAGGTCCACGGTACCGGTGCGGGGGTCCTGGATCGGGTTCACGCCAAGTGTCTCCGGGTTGAAGTAGCCCAAGGTGCTCAACTCACGCTGTGTGCGGATCACCAGGCTGCGATCGAAGAGTTCACCGGGTTTCGTGCGGATCTCCCGGCGCACCACATGTTCGTTGGTCTTGGTGTTCCCCTTGATGATGACGTTGCGGATGCGGTACTGCTTACCCTCTCGTATTCGGATGTCCAGGTCGATGCTGTCCCCTTCCACCAACAGTTCCACCGCATCCGGCGAAAAGGACAGGTAGCCATCATCCATGTAAAGCGAACTGAGATCACGCCCGTTCGGGTTCATGTACAAACGGCTATCCAACTGCTTCTTGTTGTAGACGTCGCCTTTGGCAACGTTCAGTATACTGCGCAGCTCCTCGGTGGTATGCTTGGTGTTGCCTGCGAAGCTCACATTGCGGTAGTGGAACTTCCCGCCTTCGTCAACGGTCACCACCACGCGGACCCGATCATCGGAAACGTAGTACATGGTATCGTGTACGATAGCCGCGTTCCGGAAGCCTTGCTCGTTGTACACGCTGATCACCTTCGTCTTGTCGTCCTTGTACTCGGATGCGCTGAACTTGCTACTGCCGAAGACGTTCCACCACTTCTTGCCACGCGTCTTCTTCATGGCCCGGCGCAGGCGTTTGTCGCTCAATTCTTCATTGCCTTCGAACGCCACTTCCTTGATCTTCACCTTGGGGCCTTTGTCCACCGTTATGAGAAGCGGTACCATGCCGGATTTGTTGGCTGTATCCGGCATCTCGGTGATGGTGACCTTGGTCTTCAAGTAGCCCTTGTCCACGAAATAGCCGCGTACGGCACGCTTCGTTTCCGAGAGCACGGCATCACTTATTTGTTGACCCGTGCTCAAGGGCACGATATCCCGGAGCTTGTCGGTTTCTGAACGCGAGAGGTTCGCCCATTTCACACCACCTTGCCGTGGCTTCTCCGCCACCTGGATGTGGAGGAAGATGGTGCGTCCGCGGATCTCGGCCGCCTCGATGGAGAGGTCGCTGAAGAGCTTCTGGTCCCACAGGTTCTTCAGTGCCCGGGTGATGCGGTCGCCCGGCACGGTGATCTTGTCGCCGACGGCCAGTCCGGTGAAGAGTTTCACGGCATTGGGATCCGTGGTCTTGGTGCCACTTACCGTGATCCCACCGATCTCGTATTCCTGCGGAACGGCCGGGTCCAATGTGGGACGGTTGGTCTGTGCCCAACCGGAGCGCGCCACAAGAAGGATGAAGAACAGAAGGAAAGACCGCATATCAAGCTTGGGAAACCTGTTCACTGATCAAGCCGAAACGGCGTTCGCGGTTCTGGTAGTCCAACACGGCTTGGAAGAGATGCTCTTTACGGAAATCGGGCCACAAGACCGGCGTGAACCAGAGCTCCGCGTAAGCGATCTGCCACAGCAGGAAATTGCTGATGCGCTGTTCGCCGCTGGTGCGGATGAGCAGTTCGGGATCCGGCATGCCTGCGGTGGTCAGGTGCGCCGAAACGGTATCATCGTCGATATCCGCCGGATCCAGCATTCCATCACGTGCTTTGGTAGCCAATTCCCGGGCCGCGCGCACAAGCTCCCAGCGCGAACTGTAGCTCAGGGCCAGCGTAATGGTGATCCGGTCGTTCTTCGCGGTGGCGGCAATACCTGCTTCCAAGGTCCTGCGACAGTCCGTCGGTAGGGAGGCGATGTCGCCGATGGCGTTCAGGCGTACCCCATTCGCGTTCAGCTCCTCCAACTCACCCATCACGGTCTTCACCAACAGGTCCATCAAGGCCTCCACCTCCTGTTGTGGACGGTTCCAGTTCTCGGTACTGAAGGCGTAGAGCGTTAGGTACTTCACCCCGATCTCCGTGGCACCAGTCAGCGCTTCGCGAACCGAACGCACGCCGTTCATATGGCCTACCACGCGGTGCTCGCCTTTGCGCTCGGCCCAGCGACCATTGCCATCCATGATGATGGCGATGTGCGACGGTACGCGCGCGTCATCGATCTGCGACCGAAGTTGTTCCGTTATGTCAGGGGTGGTTCCCAAAGGGTCGCAAAGATCGCCAAAAGCCTTGGATCAGCGCCGTTTGCGCATCCAGTTGTATTGTTCGTCGCAATCGGAGAATTTGGTGATGATGTAGGTCACCGCCAATCCGGTGTATTGGTACCAATCACGGGTGTTCTGGTCCCCTCGCGCCCGAGCTTCATTGGGATACTGCTCCAATTGGGCCAATACGCTCGGATCCGCCAGTGCGGCTGCCAAAGGGCCGTTCTCGAAGGCCAATTGGTCGCGGTCCACATAGGTGGTGCTCACATCGTCGATGTAGTCCGTGTAGGTGCGGCGCAGGCCCCATTCCAACTGGAAGTCCAGCCTGCCAAGGTTCACCTTGAACCCTGCTCCGAATGGGATGCACATGTGATCTACGGCATAGGCGTCCTCATCAGGCCGGGCCGATGTACCCTGCCCTTCGGTGCCCAATGGGGCCAGATCGTACCACGTATCATCCAGCTGGGCCTGCGGATTGGCCCGGAAGTAGGCCAATCCTCCGAAGATGAACGGCGTCCATTTCTTGCTGTCCTTATCCTTTGACCGGTATTTCCTGAAGTTGACCTCGAAGAGCCCTGAGAATTCCAGGAGCCGCGCCCGGAAATGAAGATTGCGCAGCTGCTGCAGGGAGTCGCTGGAGTGGCTGTCGTAGGATTGAAGGGTGCCGTTGAGCGCTTGTAGGCGCAGCGCGTAACGGTCGGAGAAGTTGTAGCGGTACAATACGCCGTAGGCGATCTTGGTATCCTTGGGGTAATGCCGGTAGGGGTTCAGGTCCCCGATGTAGTACATGGCACCGGCCGTGACCCCGATCTCGCCGACTTGCGCCTGCATGCCCAAGGCACTCCAAAAGGCCATGAATAGAAGTACGGCGCGGAACATCGGTTGCTGAACGCGCGAATTGCGCGGTTGGTACGTATTGGTCTTCGTGGCGCGAAGGTAAAATTTCAAGCCGTGGTGGGTGGTGCGGACCGTTGGTCCAGCCCCCAGCTCAGCTTGTTGCGCAGGGTATGCAGGAAGTCCGACCCTTCCAACTGCACCATCTTCACGGTGAAGCCGGCCCGTTGTACGGTGATCTCGCTGTTGCCATCAATGGCCACGCTGCGCGAATCAAGGTTCATCAGGCAACGGTCCGATCGGGCCTCCAGCTTCAAGCGGATGGCGTAATGGTCCGGTACCACGAAGGGGCGCACGTTGAGGTTGTGTGGGCAGATCGGGTTGATCACCAAGGCATCGCTGGTGGGGTAGAGCACGGGCCCACCACAGCTCAACGAATAAGCCGTCGAACCTGTCGGCGTGGCGATGATCAGGCCATCGGCCCAATAGGTGTTCAGGTAATCGGCCCCGAGATGGACATGCACGGCGATCATGCTGGCGCTGTCGCGCTTGTGGATGCTGACCTCGTTCAACGCGAAGTTCTGCGTGCCCAACTCGGAAGCATGGTCAGTTACCTCTACAAGAGAGCGGTCCTGGAGCGAGAACCGGCGATCGCGGATCGCTGAAAGGGCCGTCTCCAAGGTGTCCAACCGCACATTGGAAAGGAAGCCCAGTCGCCCCAGATTGATGCCGAGCACGGGTATCTCCGATCGGCCCACCAGCGCAACGGTATCCAGCAAGGTGCCATCGCCGCCCAAGCTGATGCAGAGCTCCAGGTCCTGTGTCGCAAGATCACCAGTGCCCAGCACGGTGTAGGGGATGCTCTGGCCCATCTCCTTCAACCACGCGGCCAAGCTGCTGGTAACGCACGGTTCCATGCCGTGTGCCACCATCCGCTCCATGGTCCGGAGCACGAGGCTTGCATTCCTTGCCTCCATCGCACGACCGTTCACACCAATGCGCATCCGTTCAAAAGGGTTGAGTGAAATGTAGGAAGAAACCATCTTCGCCTTGGGCGTTGATCGAGTATTCGCCGCGTAGCACCTGGTCGTAGCTCGTCACAAGGTCCAGTCCGATGCCGTTGCCATTGATCCAGCGGTTGGATAGGAAGTTCGAGGCCGCATAACGCGTATCCCATACACGACCCACGTCGGTGTAGAGATTGAGGTAGACCGCGATGTACAGCGTGCGGAAAGCCTCGATCGGCATTGCTTCAACACGGTGGGTGCGCGGCTTCACCAGTTGGAAGACCACGTTGCCCTTGCCCAATGCGAAGTGCTCACCATCGATCACGTAGTACTCGTAGCCCCTCACCAAATGGCTGTATCCCAAGCCCTCCTGCACGTAGTAGGGCGGTGTGCCGAAGGTGTACTTACCGCGCAGGGAAAGTGAAAGGGTCCATTTCTCATGCGGT
>Ga0075163_10001635_pt1 | contig 30327 bp, 24 predicted proteins | sample JI1023141ADNA_FD_71478 | JGI IMG/M metagenome (GOLD analysis project Ga0075163, IMG submission 71478) | Wastewater effluent complex algal communities from Wisconsin, to seasonally profile nutrient transformation and Carbon sequestration -... | ecosystem: Engineered > WWTP > Effluent > Algae...
TGGCCCGCGGCGCGCCGCGCATGGTGGCGCCGCGGATCAGCGTCCAGTATTCGCTGTAGGCCCGCGGCTCGGTGGCGCTGCCGGCGATGCGGATGTCGTCGGCGACGCGCATGGTGTAGTCGAGCCCGGTGGCCCACACTCGCACCGTGATCGCGTCGAAGAAGCGGTCGCGCACGAGCTTGACGATCTCGCAGCGGCGGATGGTGGCGGCCTCGAGCGCGTTGCTCAGGCCCTGGCTGCGGTAGGCGTCGAGCCAGTATGAAAAGTGGTCGAACATGCCGTCGGACAGGAAGGGCCGGGCGCGGCGCATGTCGCCGGCGTTCCAGCCGGCGTTGATCTCGCGGTAGATCGCGTGCAGCCGCGGCTCGAGGCGATCGAGCGCGACGTCCGGATCCGCCGCCTCGAGGGCCGCGCGCGCCGCGGCGAGCCCGGGGTGCACGACGCTCGGGCTGTCGGTCCCGACCTCGATCGCGTGCGCGCCGAGGGTCGGCGGCCGCTGCTGGTGCTCGACGAGCTGGATCGTGCGCACGCTCCAGTCGAAGCGACCCTCGCCGCTGAGCTGCCCACAATGCCCGCAGCGGCCGTCCGCGTCGCCTTTGATGAAGGGCGCGCCGCAGCTCGGGCAGCGAAACGCGAGCGCGGCCGCGGGCGGGCGCGAGCGGACGCCCGCGGCGCGGGTGATGGACCAGCGCTCGCGCATGTAGTGGCCGCTGATGCCGTCGGGGAGCGTGGCGGTGAGGTTCGACTCGAAGCCCACGATCACGACGCTGCGCCTGTCGGGGCCCTCCGCGGCGACGTGCTCGATCGTCAGGCTGCCGACCACGACGCCGGAGATCGTCGCGCCGACGGGTTCGAGCCGACCCAGCGACTCGCGGGCCGCGGGCTCGAGGTACGGCGCGAGTCCGTCGAGCGCGGCCGCGTCGCCGCGTGCGCGGTGGACCCGGACGTACAATGCATGCAGGAAGTCTTCGAAAAGGACCTGCGAGAAGTCGGGGTCGCCGCCGCGAATGGCGGCCATGCCGTCGACGGGCGCGTCCGGCTCGACCGGCGGGCGCGGGCCCGCGCTGCTGTCCCAGGTCTCCCTGGGCTTGCCGAAGATCATCCCCACGATCGCCGAGCCCACGACCAGCGCGAACAGCCCCCCGAACAGCCACAACATCCCGCGTATCATCAGGAGCAGCAGCCAGAGGATGCCGGTCGGCCCCGGGCCGTCGTACGTGCTCGGCTCCGAGGTCCACGCCGGCGTCGATGTCCCGGCGCTCTCGACCGGCGCGGGCTCGGCAGCGGCGGGGGTCGGCTCATACGCGGGAGCGTAGGTCGGAGCGTAGGAGGGGGCCTCCGCGGGGGCGTAGGCGGGTTCGCTGGCCTGGCCGCCGCCCGCGTAGCTCTGGCCGCCGCCGGGCCTGGCGAGCGCGGCGAGGGGCGCGAGCAGCACGAGGCCGAGCACGGCCGCGACGGTGCGCCTCACGCCTCGCGGTCCACGGACGCAGCCCGACACCGGGCCAGTGTCGGCGGTCGCGGGCCGCCTGCCAAGCGCCGTCGATCACCGGTCGCAATGTCGGTATCGCGCGTCGCCCTCGCGCTATCTTCGCCTGGGCTTGAATGTGGGGTTATGCCACGCGTAGGCGGTCGGGTTGAGGTCGTGGTCGGCGGGGGTCCAGCGGTCGATCACGTCCCGACGCCAGCCGTCCGGGCGCAGCACCGCGGCCTCCGCGTCGGCCCAGGTCAGCTCGGAGGCGATGAACAGCGCGGTCCGGTGGGCGCGCGCGGAGTCGACCGCGGCGCTGGTGACGAGGACGCTGTCGGCCTCGCCGGTCGTGCCCACGACCGCGACGCGCAGCGCGCTGCGATCGCCCCGATTCGAGCACAGCAGGTCGAATGGTTCGTGGTCGTGGACGTCGGTGACCGTCGTGTAGAGCGCGGCGAAATGCTCGATCGCGCGGGCCCTGGCGAAGCGATCGATCGCCGCGCGCTGGCGGGGCGTCGGGCCCGGCCGCGGATCGTCGGCGGTGGCGAGGCCGCGCGCGGCCTCTCGCCGGCGGATCTCCCTCACGATGTCGATCATCCAGTCGGTGAGCAGCAGGCGGCCCGCGGCGTCGCTGGCGTAGCGGACCTGGCTCTGGCCCATCTCGCCGGGCCTGCCCTTCGGGACGACGAGCGTGCGCTCGTCCGGCCGCAGCAGGACGGCCCGGTCCACCGACGCCTCGAAGCAAAACGGTCGGCGCGGCGGGAACGGGCGCGTCGCGAATTCGGCGAACGCCGTCGCCCCGCGAAACCACCCGACCACGACCTGCTTGCCCTCCGGGCGGGTCGCGACCTGCACGACCGTGACGCCGCGGACCCGGGCGGCCCCCGGCTCCGCGCCGAGGCGCGTCAGGTTCAACGGCTGGTCCGCGCGCGCCCGGGTGTACACATAATAGTGGTCCTTGAACGGGCGGAAGTTGTCGCACTCCGCGCCGACCGGCGGCGCGGCGTCGCGGCGGCTGTCGTAGTGCTCGCAGTGTCCGCCGCGGATGAAGACGAGGCGCTCGTCCGGGGCGAGGAGCTCGCGCGCGCGCTGGTGGGCCGCTTCGTCGGACATCGGAGTGCCAGCATATCGCGGTCCGCCCGCGGGCGCGACGATCACCCGCGCACCGGCGTGGCGAGACGGGACGTCGCCGACACGGGCGAGCCGCGGCGGGACGGGCGAGACGCCGGCGCGCTCGCGTCCGATCGCGGTCGGTCGTCGCGCGTCCGGGGCCGGGGCAGGATGGAAACCACGATGAAGCGCGTGTACCTCCTGATCGGTCTCACCGGTGCGATGGCCTGTGTTCGAGCGCCCGGCGGGCTCGAGCTGCTCCCGGAACCCAACTTTATCGAGGTCGAGCCGGCCGCGGCGGTCGTCGATACGCCGGTCCTCGCGTACGCGCCCGACGACCCGATCCGCGACGTCGTATACACCGACCCCGGCGAGCTCCCGCGGCTCGAGGCCGCCGGGGTCGCGTTGCCGCTGCGGCGCACGGCCGTGCGCGCGCACCTGCGCGGCAGCTTCGCGGAGGTCGTCGTCACCCAGCGCTTCGTCAACGAGCAGCGCGGCGCGATCGAGGCGATCTACACCTTCCCGCTGCCGGAGAACAGCGCGGTCACGGCGATGAAGATGATCGTCGGCGCGCGCGTGATCGAGGCCGAGATCCGCGAGCGCGGCGCGGCGCGGCAGGTCTACGGCCAGGCCCGCGACGCCGGACACACCGCGGCGCTGCTCGAGCAGGAGCGGCCCGACGTGTTCACGCAGTCGCTCGCCAACATCCCGCCGGGAGAGGCGATCGACGTCGAGATCCGCTACATGCAGACGCTCTCGTACGACGCCGGCGAGTACGAGTTCGTGTTCCCGACCGTGGTCGGCCCGCGCTACCTCCCGGGCGAGGCGCGCGGTCGCAGCGGCTCCGGCACGGCGGACGACACCGACCGCGTCCCCGACGCCTCGCGCGTCTCGCCGCCGGTCCTCGGCCTCGGGCAGCGCAGCGGCCACGACCTCGAGATCGACGTCACCGCCGAGGCCGGCTCGCCGATCACCGCGTGGGCCGCCCCGGCGCACGCGGTCGAGGTCCTCGCGGTCGGCGATCGCCTGCACGTCCGCCTCGCGCGCCGCGACGCGATCGCCAACCGCGACTTCGTGCTGCGCTACCGCAGCGCGGCCGCGCAGCCGGCGGCGCGGCTGTTCCTCGGCCCGCCCGGACCGGACGGCGGCTACTTCATGCTGCTCGCCGAGCCGCCGCGCCTCGACGTCGACCGGCTCGTCGGTCGGCGTGAGCTGATCTTCGTCGCCGACGTCTCGGGCTCGATGGAGGGGGCGCCGCTCGGCCTCGTCAAGGCGACGCTGCGCGCCGCGCTGGCCAGCGCGCGCCCGGTCGACACCTTCGACGTCGTCGTGTTCGCCGGGCGCACGGCGCGGCTGTTCGGCGCCCCGCGCCCGGCCAACGCCGCCAACATCCACCGCGCGCTCGAGTTCATCGACGGCCTCGACGCCGGCGGCGGCACCGAGATGGGGGACGCCGTCCACGCCGCGCTCGTCGACCCGGTCGCCGACGGCCGCCACCGCTACGTGTTCTTCCTGACCGACGGCTACATCGGCGAGGAGGCGGCGATCGCCCGCGACGCCGCGCAATTGGTCGCGCAGCAGAAGCAGCACGGCCGCCGCGCCCGCGTGTTCGGGGTCGGCGTCGGCGAGGCGCCGAACAGCGCGCTGATCGCCGGGCTCTCGCGGGCGGGCGAGGGCGTCGCGCGCCACGTCCGCGGGCCCGACGACGTCGCGCGCGCCGTCGCGGAGTTTCGCCGCGACATCGACAGCCCGGTCCTCACCGATGTGCGCGTCGACTGGGGTCCGCTCGCCGTCACCGCCGTCGAGCCGGGGACCGTCCCCGACCTGTTCGCCAGCCAGCCGCTGGTGCTGCACGGCCGCTTCCGCGGCGCGGCGCCGACGAGCCTGCAGTTGCACGGTGTGCTCGATCGCCACGATGTCACGATCCCGATCGTGGTCACCGCGGTCGGCGAGCGCGAGGAGCTGCTCGCGGGGCTGTGGGTGCGCAGCCGCGTCGATTCGCTCGAGCTGGCGCGCACGACCACGAGCGATGTGCGGGTCGTCGAGCAGGCCGGCCAGCAGATCCTCGCGCTCGGGCTGAGCCACCACCTCGTCACCGCGTTCACCAGCCTCGTCGCGGTCGACCGCTCGCGGCGCCACGGCCCGCCGCTGGCGACCGTCGTCCAGCCGGTCGAGCTCCCGCGCGGCATGAGCACGGGCGGGACCCGCGTGATGATGGGCGAGGTCCGCAACATCCCCGTGGGCGGCACCTCGCGCGACTTCACGGCGGTCGTCGACATGGCACCGACCGCGGCCCGCGACAGCGCCGGCGTCCGTATCGCCGGGACCACCGGCGCCGAATCTCGCTACATCGTCGACGGCGCCTCCGTGTCGCGGGCCACGCGGCGGTCGTCGGAGATCCAGCGGCTCGAGCAGGCGGTCCGCGCCAGCGAGCCGCGGCGCTGGACCGGGCCTGCCGTGCAGGTGCACGCGCGCCCGCGCCTGCGCGGCGTGACGGCGCCGACGAGCATCCAGACCCGCGCGCTGCGCGAGCGCCTGCAGGCAGAGATCGACGCCCTGGCGATCTGCTTCACCGCCGCCGCGCGGTCGACCTACCGCGTGCGCCGCAGGCTGCACCTGAGCCTCCTCCTCGGCGTCGACGGCGGGATCCTCGAGCTGGTCGCGCGCGGGCGCGGGCCGCTGGACGCCGACATCGACCGCTGCCTGCGCGAGCGCCTCGCCCCGGCCCTGCGCGCGACCCTCGGCGGCGGCGGCCGCGTCGAGCTCGAGCTCGCGGTGTGGATGCAACATTGAGCGGACGCGGCGCCCGCGGCGTGTGGTATGGCCAGCGGCCCCATGCCCGACGCCGCAGCGCACCCGCGAAGCCCAGGCCCGCTCGACCACGTCGACTTCGCCGCGTTCCTTGCCGATGTCCAGCAGCTGCGGCGCGAGCTCGACGCGGAGCTCGACGGCGACGACCTCGCGCACCTGCGCAAGGTGGAGCGCTGGGGACGGGCCGCGACCGCGGTCGGCCTGCTGACCTGCTGGCTCGGGCCCAACCCGCTGAGCGCGGCGGCGCTGAGCCTGGGCCGCTCGACGCGGTGGTTGCTGATGCACCACGTCGGTCATCGCGGCTACGACCGCGTCCCCGGGGTGCCGGCGCGATATACCAGCAAGTCGTTCGCCCGCGGCCGGCGGCGCTGGCTCGACTGGCTCGACTGGATGGTCCCCGAGGCGTGGATCTACGAGCATAACGTCCTGCACCACTCGCACACCGGCGAGGACCGCGACCCCGACCTCATCGAGCGCAACACCGAGGCGCTGCGGTCCGGCGGGCTGCCGAAGGCGGCCAGGTACGCGATCGTGGCCGGTCTGGCCGCGACCTGGCGCGCGACCTACTACGCGCCGGCGACGATGCGCCAGTGGCTCGGTCGGCCAGGCGGGCCGGCCGACGCGGCCGGGGCAGGGGACGCGGCGACGCGCGAGGCGACGATCCGGCGGCGCCTGATCGCCGACAGTTATGTGCCGTACGCGCTCGCCAACTTCGTGCTGATGCCGGCGGCGTTCCTGCCGCTGGGGCCGTGGGCGGCGGCCAGCGCCCTCGTCAACTCCGTGCTCGCGGACCTGCTGACCAACCTCCACACCTTCCTGGTCGTCGGCCCGAACCACACCGGCGAGGACCTGTATCGCTTCGCCGCGCGCCCGGCCTCGCGCGGCGAGCACTACGCGCGGCAGGTGATCGGATCGACGAATTACGCGTGCGGCGGCGACCTCGTCGACTTCGCCCACCTCTGGCTCAATTATCAGATCGAGCACCACCTGTTCCCGGACATGCCGATGCGAAAATATCAGCAGATGCAGCCGCGGGTCCGGGCGCTGTGCGCCAGGCACGGCGTCGCGTACACCCAGGAGGGCGTGCTCCGGCGCTTTCGCAAGCTCGTCGCGGTGATCGTCGGCGACGCGCAAATGGGCCGCGCGTGACCGGGCGCCCGCCGCGAGCGTTGACAGCGCGGCCGCGGTTTGCTCCCATCGGCGCCATGCGTGACTTACGAATTTTTTGCCTGGTGCTGTGCGCCGCGGCGATCGCCTGCTCCGAAAAACCCCCCGAGGACACCGCGACCACCACCGCGACGACGAGCGCCTCGAGCTCGAGCTCGGGCGAGACGACGACGACCCCGACGACCGGGACGCCGACGACGACGCCGACCACCGGCGGCACCACCGGCGGCTCCGGCAGCGCGACCGGCAGCGAGAGCTCCGGGACCACCGGCCCCGTCGTCGAGACGTCGACCACCGTCGAACCATCGAGCAGCGGGAGCAGCGAGAGCGGCGAGAGCAGCAGCAGCGGCGGCGGCAGCAGCGACACCGGCGTGATGGTCGCGTGCGACAACGACGGCATGTCGAACCTCGACGGCGTGTGCATCGTGTTCCTGCCCCAGGAGACCGCGTTCACGGTCGGCGAGGCGCAGGCCGGGGTCGAGTTCAAGTACGTGGTCGTCGTCACCGGCGACGTCGCGGACGTCGTGCCGATGACCGACAACACCTGCGACAAGCCGGGGGCGAGCGGGCTGTACGTCAACGAGCGGGTCCAGGGCAACGACCAGAACTATTGCGTGTGCGACCAGGGCAAGTGCCCGCCGCCGAACGACCCGGCGATCGTGCTGAAGGCCGGCGAATATCCCGACAGCCTCGAGTGGGACGGCGTCAACTGGAACGGCCCGTCGGACTTCAACCAGCCGAAGGGCCCGCCGTTCCCGCCCGGCATGTACACGGTGAAGCTCCGGGCCGCGGGCACGCACCAGGGCCAGGCCTTCGAGGTCACCGCCGAGCTGCCGATCACGCTGACGCCATGATCCGGTCGATCGAGTCGATCACGGCCGCGCCAGCGCCCTGAAGACCGCGGCGAAGGCGACCGCGCCGGGGTCGGGCACGCCGCGCAGGGCGCTCGCGGGCACGTAGCTCGATCGGCCGGCGCGCGCGACGGGCAGCGTCGCGGTCCGGTCCGCGCCCTGGGTGGCAGCCGCGGCCGCGCCCGCGAGGCCCTCCCCGGCCTCGAGCGCGTCGACGGCCGGGAGCAGGGCGTCGAGCATCGTGCGGTCGCCCGCGCTCGCGCCACCATACTGCTGGACGCGGCGCAGGCCCTCGCGCAGCGCCGCGACCCAGCTCGAGGGGGCCGCGCCCGCGTGGCCGCCCAGCGCGGCGCCCATGGCCGCGACGCCGATCGAGAGCAGGATCCCGCTCGAGCCGCCCATCACCGTGGCCAGGCGCGCCGCGATCGCGGCGCACAGCGCGGCCGGATGATCGAGCGGCAGGGCGTCGAGCTCCGCGGCGATCGCCCGCGCCGCGGTGGCGAAGGTCGTGCCGGTGTCGCCGTCGCCGATCTTCGCGTCGAGCGCGTTGAGCTCGGCCTCGAGCGACGCGAGCGTCGCGCAGATCGCCGCGAGCGCGCGCCGTCGCCCCGCGTTCACCGAGGGCGCGTGGACGGCGGCCTGCATGCCTCCGGGCAGCGGCAGGGGGGCGACGCGGGTCACGCCGCGACCCCGCGGCCACGCCCGCGGAGCGACCTCCGAGCACAGCATCTCGCGCAGCGACAGATCGTCGCCGAGCGGCAGCGCGGAGATCGAGAGGCCCTTCATGTCGAGCGAGGTCATGAGGCGCGCTGGCCCGATCACCAGCGCGACCTCGCGGGTCATCGCGCCGAGGATGGCGCGGGTGGCCACCGCCATCTCGATCGGCGGCACGCCGCCGAGGTCGTTGATGAGGATCGCCAGCGGCGCGCGGGTGTCGGCGAGCATCCGCTCGAGCCGCGCGACCATCGTGGTCGCGAGCTCGTCGACGGGCCGATAGGCGATCTTCTCCGCGCCGGGCTCGCCGTGGATCCCGAGGCCGAGCTCGACCTCGTCGGGGCCGAGGCGAAGCTCGGTCGGCTGCCCGGGCACCGTGCCCGTCGACAGCGAGATCCCCAGCGACCGCACGCCGCGGGCGACCCGCTCCGCGCCGTCCTTGACGGCCGCGAGCGTCGCCCCGGCCCGCGCGAGGTGACCCGCGACCTTGTGTACGAGCAACGTCCCCGCGAGCCCGCGCGGGCGCGGGGCGTCGGCGATGGCGATGTCGTCGGCGACCACCACCATCTCGACGGCGAGGCCGAGGGCGCGCGCCCGCTCGGCGGCGAGGCCGAAGTTGAGGCGGTCGCCGGTGTAGTTCTTGACGATCAGCAGGCAGCCGGGCGCGCCGGTGACGGCGAGGATGCCGGCGAGCACCGCGTCGACGCTCGGCGACGCGAAGATCTCGCCGCAGACCGCGGCGGTGAGCATGCCGGCGCCGACGAAGCCCGCGTGCGCCGGCTCGTGGCCCGCGCCGCCGCCCGAGACGACCGCGACCTCGCTGCGGTCCCAGTCGGCGCGGACCACGACCTTGATCGCCGGATATCCGTCGAGCCGCGCGAGCTTCCCCTCGCCGAGCATCACTGCCGCGTCGAGGGCCTCGGTGACGATCGTGCCGCGCTCGTTGAGGAAATGCTTCATGCCCGTATCATGGCACGAAACATTGCTACGGGAGCGCCACGAAGCCGTCGAATTCGACGTGATACGCCGCCTCGTCGGCGACGTACAGCGCCCGCATGCGCGTCGGATACAGCGTCGGGGGCCCGCCGGTCGCCATCGGCGCGCTGATGGCGAGCTCGAGGTCCTCGCGCGCGAGCAGCGTGGAGCGGGCGATCATCGGCTCGATGAACACCATCTTCTGCGCGTAATAGCCGAGGATCAGCGAGGCGGTGAACACGGCGCCCGGCGCCGCGTCGGCGGTGGGCCACGCGTGATAGCCCATGCGCGACACGCAGGTGCCCGGGGTCTGGTGGTCGGCGGTCAGGATCTCCGGCGGGAACGGGCTGTCGTCCTGACAGTCGATGGCGTCGATCTCCGCGCTCGTGCCGCGATAGAAGTGGAGGTCGAAGTGCGACTCGCCGTAGGGCGCCGGGCCGTGGCCGTGCGCCAGCCAGTTGACCCGCAACTGCGACAACATCGTCCGCTCGCGCGCGAGCGCCGGCATGTCGAGGACGAGCTCGTCCTGGAACGGCCCGTCGGCGGGGGCGTCCTCGATCGCCGCGAGCGGAATGATCACACCCACGGCCGTCGGGACCCCGTCGGTCTGGCGCACGTAGCTCGACACAGGCGCGCCGAACAGCGTCTGCGGGCCGTTCGTGTCGGTGACCGACGAGCCCTCCGCGCCGGAGCCGGTGCTGCTCGCGGTGTCGGCGGAGTCGCCCCCGGACCCGGGGTTACACGCCAGGACCGCGAGCGAGAGCACGACCGGAGGGATGCGCAGCATGTCGTGACGCTACCGGGTTTCAGTCCCAGCGGTCGATGAGATATGTCGCCACCGAGCTCGCGGTCGTGACGCGCACGGGCAGGTTCCAGGGCTTCTGGTCGGTCATGCCGAGGCCGCAGGCGTCGGCCTCGTCGGCGCCGGCGATCGCCGCGGAGCCGTTGTAGGCCTCGAGCGTCGACCGCACGCTGTGGAGCTCGCTGCGCAGCGTCTCGGTGAAGAAGCCGCGCCCGAGCCCCGAGGTGGTGTCCCGGCAGCCCTTGAGCAGGAAGAAGGTGTGGCGCCCGTGCTGCAGCAGCGGGCGCTCGCCCCACATGTTCGGCGACGCGACGATGGCGGTGACCGGGACCCACGCGCCCACGGCGACGTTCCAGCGGTTGGTGCCGTGCTGCGGGGCCGCGTTGCGCGGCGGGCTGGCGAGGCGCTGGCCGGGCAGGTAGTCGAACTCGAAGATCGGGACGTCCGAGGCCGCGCCGGTCTGCTGGCGCGGGGACACCACGCCCTCGAAGTGGTAGATCTCGCCGCTGATCTCGACCTCGACCTTGAACGGCGTCGGGTGCTGGCCGGGCTCGTGGAAGCGGTAGTTCTGGACGTAGATGCGGTAGCGCCCGCGCGGCGCGGCGCCGCGGGCCCAGCGGACGTTCTCCACCGGCGTCGTGGTCTCGCCGCGCACGTTCATGTCGACGTCGAGCCAGCCGCCGCAGGCCGACTGCTTGTGGCCGTAATAAATGTGCTCGGCGCGCGACGTGATCACGTGCAGGTCGAGGTCGTTGCGGTTATTCCATAGCAGCGAGGCGCGAATGTCCACACCTTCATATTGTCCGCCCGCGCCCTCGACGCGGCGCTTGATCTCCGCGTCGATGCCGGCGTGGTAGTACCAGCTCGTCGGGTTGCGCCGGTCCTCGGCGTCCCACTGCAAGATCGGCGGCGCTTCGGGGTTCTCCGCGGTGACCAGGGCCATGAAGCGATCGGAGGCCGCGGGCATCTGCGCCTCGATCGCGAGCGCGTCGGGCAGCACGGTCCGCGCGAACTTCTCCCACGTGATCGTCTGCTGCGGCAGCGCCAGCTTGTCGGACGTCTTCGGGGCCTTCGGCGTCAGGTGGCCGAACACGCTGCCGGGCTGCGCGGCGGGCTGCTGCGGGCGCGGCCGCCACAGGAAATTCGCGAGGTCGGTGAGCCGCGCGTAGCGACGCGCCAGCGCGCCGGTCGCCTTGAGCCCGGCGATCGCCTGCTCCGCCTGCGCGATGTTGCCGGCGGTCGGCGCGACCTGGGCGCGCATGTACTGGCTCGGGGCCATCTTGTCGTCGAAGCGGCGCTTGATCGCCGCGCCGTCGAGGCCGGCCGCGAGGTCCTCGAGCAATGTGCCGATCATGCTGCTGCGCACGTGGGCGAAGCCCGGCGGGGCCGTGGCCGCGGCGCGCCACACCAGCGCGTCCCTGTGCTTCGGCGACTTCACGGCGGCGACCGCCCGGTGCAGGTCCAGCAGCCACGTCGCCGCGCCGATGCACTTCTCCGAGCGGTACAGCGCGCCGGAGCTCAACATCGCGTGCGCGCGCTCGACCAGCTCCTGCGGGAACTCGGCGAGCCCGCGGGTCAACATGCGCCAGTCCTCCTTGCGCTCGGCCTGGACCTGCCCGGCCCTGAGCAGCGGGTGCGCGTGGGCGCGCGGGAGCTCGACCGCGAAGTGCCGCCATACCTTGCCGGTGGCGGTCGGCGGCGAGGCGGGCGTGCCGAGCACGCGCGACGCGGGGACCAGCACGCCGTCGACGGCGGCCGACGTCGCGGCCTCGGCGAGCAGCTTGAACGCGCGGTCGAAGCCGGAGGGCGCGTCCGGGGGCCACAGCGCCGAGGTCAGGCGCCCGGCGTCGTCGATGGCGACGAGCGCCCCGAAGCGCTCGAAGAAGTGGCGGCAGCAGCTGCAGGTGAAGCGCTGGCGCAGGTGCTGCGGGGTGTTGTCGAGGAAGACGGGCCACAGCCCGGCGGCCGCGGTGAAGAACAGCGGGCCGTCGGCGTGGGCGGCGAAGCGCCGCTGCACGGCGGCGAGCAGGCCGATGAACTCGTCGGGCTCCACGGCGCCGGTCTGGTCGTTGTTGTCCATGATCATCCTCTCGCGGCGCCCCGCGCTCGCGGCCGAGGAGAGTACGCCACACGCGGCGGGCCTGTGAAGCGCCCCTGTCCGTAGGATCGGGATCGCACCGCTTCCCTCGCGGAAGCGCCCGGCCTAAGCTGCGCGGCGTGAGCGAGACGAACACGCGCGAGGTCAGCATCGACCGCCTGCTCGGCGAGGACAGCTTCGAGGGGCTCGTCGTGGCCGGGCTCGATCTCGAGGGCGCCGACCTCGGCGGCAAGGAGCTGGTCGACTGCACCTTCGAGCGCTGCAAGCTGCAGGGGACGCGCTGGCAGGGCAGCCGCCTCGACGACTGTCGATTCGCGCGCTGCGACCTGACGCGGATGCAACCCCGGGGCCTGCGCGCGCACGACGTCCGCTATGTCGACAGCAAGCTGATGGGCGTCGAATGGGCGGACCTCGGGCAGTTCCCGCGCCTGGCGTTCGTCGACTGCGTGCTGGACTTCGCGTCCTTCGTCGGCCTCGGCCTGCGCAAGACCGACTTCGTCGGCTGCAAGATCGCGGAGGCCAACTTCTTCGACCTCGACCTGCGCGAGGCGAGCTTCGCCCGCAGCGACCTGCAGGGCAGCATCTTTCGCGGGTGCAAGCTCGCCAGGACCGACTTCTCCGCGGCCACCGGGGTGTACTTCGATCCCGCCGCCAACGAGGCCCGCGGCGCCGTGATCCCGGTCGAGACCGCGGCGCTCATCGCCATGCAGTTCGGCCTGCACGTGGCCGGCTTCACCGCGCCCGCCCGCGGGCTGCCGCCGGCCGCGGCGCGGGCCCCGGAGCAGCCGGCCGCGCCGCGCGGCGGTCGAGCGCGGCGCTGACCGCCGGCCATGGGGCGCCGACCCTCGCCGCGCGCCTGCTCTCACTCGCGGACCCGCGTGTGCGCCTCGACGCCGAGCACCGTGCAGCTCACCTCACTGCAGTGGTGGCACACGACGCTCGTGCTGATCATCTCGACCTCGCGATACGCGCCGCCATCGAAGCGATACGTGCGCCGGTCGGTGCGCAGCCGCGCCGGCTCGCGCGGGTCGATCTGCTGGCCATATTCCACCGTCGTCGTCAGCTCCGGCAACCCGGCGCTGGCCGCGTCCGTCTCCCGCTTCGGGGCGATCTGCCCGACGATCCCACCGACGCGGTGCCCACATTCACCGCGTACGACATAAAGTCCATAATGCCCGTCGGTCGGACAATCTCGCGCCACCGGCTCGGGCACCAGCAGGTCCTGCACCCCGTCGCCGTCGACGTCGAGCGTGGCGTGGGTGGAGATGCCGACATTATCCTGAGTCTCGGCCGGGAACTCAGGATCCACCGGCGAGGGCTGCCGCATCACCCGTGATACGACGAACTCCCGCCGCGGCACCGGCACGCACGGGCCCGGCAGATCGATCACCCCGGTCCGACGGTTCGCCGCGACCACCGGAGGCGCGCGCTCCGGTGGCGGCGCCGTCACCTCCGGCCCGCGGCACGAGAGCAGCGCCACCGAGAGCCCGAGGATCCGCGACCGAGCGAACACGCCCCAGCATGCGCCACCTGGCCGTCGCCGGGCAAGACCATCACGGCCCGCAGGGGACGCGACCGCCGGTCATTTGGCGCCGGACTTGACCCAATTCACGATCACGCATTTTTGTGCGTCCGTGAGCGGCCCGTCGAGCGGCATGGCCTCGCCGCCGCCGCCCGGGGCGTTCACGGTGACGTCGAGGATCTTGTAGAGCAGGTAGCTCGCGTCGAGGTCGCCGGCCGTCACGCGCGGGAGCTTCGCGCCCTGCGACGGCACGCCGACGAGGTTGGCCTGCACGGCCGCCGCCCCCTGCATGTCGAGCCCGCCCGACATCATGCCGCCGAGGTGGCACGGCCCGCAGCGCGGCTCGACCACGAGGTCGAAGACCTCCACGGCCGTGACGCCCTCGACCGCGCAGGCCGGCGGCTTCAGGCCGCTCTCGCACGCGCCGTCGGTGCAGACGCCCGACCAGCAGTCCGCGCCGAGCTGACAGCCCTGCTCGTACGCGCACGGGAAGCAGCTCCCGCCGCCGCCGCAGTCGACGTCGGTCTCGGCCTTGTTGGCGACGCCGTCGAAGCAGGTCGCCGGCTTGCACGCGTCACTGCAGGCGTCGAGGTCGTCGTCGTTGCCGTCGTCGCAGCCCTCGACGCCGGCCTGCACGTGGCCGTCGCCGCACTTCGCCGCGACGCAGGTGGCGAGGCACGCGTCGGTGTCGTCGTCGTCGCCGTCGTCGCAGGCCTCGCCGACCTGGACCGCCCCGTCGCCGCACGACGCCGGCGCGCACGCGTTCGTGCAGGCGTCGTCGTCGACGCCGTTGCCGTCGTCGCAGCCCTCGCCCGGGCCGAGGAGGCCGTCGCCGCACTTCGCCGCGACGCAGGTGGAGAGGCACGCGTCGGTGTCGTCGTCGTCGCCGTCGTCGCAGGCCTCGACGCCGACCTGGACGTGGCCGTCGCCGCAGCGCGCCGGCTGGCAGTCGGAGAGGCAGGCGTCACCGTCGTCGGCGTCGCCGTCGTCGCAGGCCTCGCCCGGGTCGAGCGACCCATCGCCGCACACGGGGCCGGGCTCGCCGGTGCTCGTCGTGGCGTCGTCGACCGTGGTCGTGCTCGCGGTCGTGCTCGTGGTCGCGCTCGCGCTCGTACTCGCGGTCGTGCTCGCGATCGTCGGGTCGTCGGTCGTCGGGTCGTCGCCGGTCGCGGCCGTCGTCTGGTCGGTCGCGCCGGTCGCGTCGATCGCCGGGCCGCACGACGCGAGCAGCAGCGAGGCGAGGGCGCCCACTGTCAGGATGGCGCGGGCCGGCGCGGGCCCGCGCTCCACGGCGACGGCCTGACGATCGCGGCGCACCCGGCCCTCACTGCGGCGAGACGTTGCTGAGCGCGACGCCGGTCATGTCGCTGTACGTGTACGCGCCGACCAGGCCGGTGAAGGTCTGGAACGCGGCCGGGTTGGCGATGTCGACGCGGTAGGCCTCGGAGCCGAGCGACACGCCCCAGACGTAGCCGTAGTAGTCGATGCTGATGCCGTGGACGTACTGCGGCAGCGGGTAGGTCGCCTTGACCTGCAGCGTCTCCACGTCGATGGCGACGATGTTGTTCTGGCCGCCGCTCATGTAGAGCGTGCCGTCGTCGTCCTCCATGCAGCCGCCGCTGCCGCCGACCGAGAGCGTCTGCCAGGTCTCGGTCATCGGGTCGAAGCGCGAGGCGTTGTTCGAGCAGGTCCAGATGTAGCCGCTGGAGCCGACGGTCATGCCGTAGCCGGGGGCGACCATCGGCCAGACCTTGTGCTCGAGCGTGTCCTTGTTGACGAACAGCAGGCTGCCCTGCGACAGCTGCGAGGCCCACACGTTGCCGTTCTTGTCGACGGCGGCGCCGTACATGCCGTAGTATGCGGGGACGATCTCCGGGACGTTGAGCTGCTTCTCGATCGCGCCGGTCTCACCATTGAGCAGGACCATGTCGATGCCGGGGAGCTGCCCGTCGCTCGCGCCCGAGGTCCACACCTGCTGGTTCTCCCACGCGCAGGTCTCCTTGTTGAAGGTGCCCGGGGTCCAGGCCGCGGGCCGCTGGCTCTGGTAGCTGAACGGGGTGTACCAGGCGACGCACTCCTCGACGCCCCACGGCAGCACCGCCGCGCTGGTGGAGGTCTGGATGCCCGGCATGCCGTTGCTCTCCTTGCAGCTGTCGACGCGCGCGTAGACCTTGGTGAAGCCGCCGCTGCGGTTGGCGACCGCGACGTCGCCGGTGAGGTTGACCGAGGTGCGCGAGGGGCTGCCGGCCGAGTCGGGGCGCACGATGTAGCGGCCCTCCTCCTTCAGCGTCTCGGTGTTGATCTTGCTGATCGTGCCCTCCGCGCTGTTGGCGATCCAGATGTACGAGACGTCCGGCACGCCTTGCCCGCCGCACGGGTCGCCGAAGTCCATCTGCGGCGTCCCGGTGCTCGACCCGTCCGAGGTGCTCGTCGAGGGGTCGGGCTCCACCGTCGTGATGCTCACCGCGCCCGTCGACGTGGCCTCCGCCGTCGTCCCGCCCGTCGTCGGCGTCACGCCCGTCGTCGTCGTCGCCGTGTCGCTGGCGCTGTTGGAGCCCGCCGTCCCGTCGGTCTGCGACGCCGAGCCGGTCGGCGTCGTCTCCGTCACCTCCTCGCCCGACGACGCCGTGACCGTGACCGTGACCGTCGCCGACCCGCTCACGCTGTCCGACTCGCGGCCCCCGCCGTTGTCGCCGCAGCCCGTCGCACACGCCGCCATCGCCACCAAGCCCGTCCGCGTCCAGTTCATATGAAGACTCCTCATTGCGACCACCTTAGCGGTCATCCCCTCACCCGACGCGGAGATTCCTCCCCGTGCGCGCTCCGCTCAGAGGGTTTTCTCGCGTCCCGCGGGCCCGTGGCGCACGCGACTTCGAGCGCGCGGCGCGTATCCACGCACATTCCGGGGCGGGTGGGCACGGGCCGGGACCGGCCGCGCCGCGGCCGCGCGGACCCCGTGATACGGTCGCGGAGGCCCTCGTGTCCGACCTCCGTCCGATCTTGCTCGCGCTGGTCGCGGCCTGTCGCCCGCCGGCGCCCGCCGGGCCGGCGGTACCTGTCCTTTCGGACAGCCCGGCGCCCGCGGCCGGGTCACCCCCGCCCGCGCAGCCCGTGCCCGACGCGGTCGCGGCGGCGCCGGCCGAATCCTCGGACATGTCCCCGGGGCCAGGTCACGTGCCCTCGGGCGTCGCCACCGCAGGCCCGCTGTTCGAGCCGCCCGTCGAGTGTCCGCCGGGACCGATACGCTGCGTCGAGCGCTTCGAGCCGGCGCACTTTCGCCTCGAGATCGCGCTGACGCCCGCCCACCTCGAGGTGCTGCCATTGCGCCAGCGCGTGCGGGCGGCCGAGCGCGACCTGCTCGACTGCGGCCTGGCGATCCGGCGGCGCGACGCCTGCGTGCGCGAGGGCTTCGTCGCCACCTACCTCGTGGCGTCGCGCGGGGCGCTGGCGCGGCTGCGGGTCGAGGGCCTGCCCGACCCGGCCGCGCACGCCTGCGTCGACGCGGCGCTGCGCGGGCGCGGGCTCGCCAGCGACGCCGGGCCGGTCGAGCTGCGCGTCGCCCTGATCTACGTGCCGGCGCAGCAGCACACGTATGTCAGCAGCACCGGCCAGAGCTGGATCGGGCCGACCCGGCGCCGCCCCGTCGATCCGCCGTGCCGTCCCGGCCTCTGAGAAGAGGCATGCCACGGCGCTCCGGTCGTCGTGTCGTCGTCGCAGCCCTCCCTCGAAGACGGGTGCGTTAGTGCGCCCGTCGTCGCCGTGATCGCCGGAAGATCGCCTTGGCGTCGCGAGCTGCGGGGGTCGCGGACCGTGGAGCGCTGTATACTGCCCCGGCTTGATGGGGGACGAAGAGCTCCTCAGTGCCTGGAACGCCGGCGATGGTCGGGCCGGGGAGCAGCTGTTTCGTCGTCACTTCGTGGCGGTCGCACGGTTTTTTCGCACGAAGATCGACGGCGACGTCGAGGATCTCGTCCAGCGGACCTTCCTCGGCTGCCTGGAGGGTCGCGCACGTTTCCGCGGCGCGGGGACGTTCCGCAGCTACCTGTTCGGCATCGCCTACCGGGTGCTGTACACACATTACCGCAGCAAGCGGGCCGACGAGCGGATCGATCTCAGCGCCGTGTCGCTGCACGATCTATCGCCCTCGCCGAGCACGATCGTCGCGCAGCGGCGCGAGCATCAGCTCTTGCTCGCGGGGCTGCGTCGGATCTCGCTCGATTATCAGGTCGTGCTCGAGCTGTACTTCTGGGAGGGCATGACGGCGGCCGAGCTCGCCGCGGTCCTGTCGATCCCGCTCGGTACGGCGCTCACGCGGCTGCGGCGCGCGCGAGAGCGGCTCGAGGCCGTGCTCGCCGAGCTCGCGCCCGGGGTCCCGCCGCCGGGCGAGGGCGAGCTCGCGGACTGGGCGCGCTCGCTCCGTGAGCTCGTGATCGGTCCGAGAGCGTCGGCATGACGGCGGGCGGGCCGGAACCGACCGAGACGCGCGGCCCCGGGCACGGCTCTGCGGCCGGCTGGTCGCCGACGGGCGCCGACCTCGAGCTGCGGCAGGCGGCGGCGTCGATCTACGGCCGGCTGTTCCAGCGCCCGAGCGCGCCGGTGCGGCTCGGCCGGTACACGCTGCTCGAGCGGCTCGGCGAGGGCGGCATGGGTGTCGTATACGCCGCGTACGACGCCCAGCTCGACCGCAAGGTCGCCATAAAGATCCAGCGCGTCCTCCCGGGCGACGCCCCCGAACGCGGCGAGCGCCTGCTGCGGGAGGCGCTCGCGCTCGCCCGGCTGTCGCACCCGAACATCGTCGCGGTGTTCGACGCGGGTGAGGTCGACGGCCAGGTGTACGTCGCCATGGAGTTCATCCGCGGCAGGACCCTGAAGACATGGCTCGGGGAGCAGCAGAGAAGCTGGCAGCAGATCCTCGCCATGCTGCTGCAGGCCGGCCAAGGCCTCGCCGCGGCGCACGGCGCCGGCATCATCCACCGCGACTTCAAGCCGGAGAACGTGATGCTCGGCGACGACGGGCGCGTGCGTGTGCTCGACTTCGGGCTCGCTCGCGCCCGCTGGAGGCCTGGCGTCGACGACGTCGATCCGGGCGGTGCGGCGCTCGCCGAGCTGACCGCGACGGGCGCCGTGCTCGGCACGCCGGCGTACATGTCCCCCGAGCAGTTCCGCGGCGCCGAGGTCGACGCGCGGACCGACCAGTTCAGCTATTGCCTGACGCTTTGGGAGGCGGTGTACGGCGAACGGCCGTTCCCCGGTGACTCGTTCGTCGACCTACGCGAGACCGTGCTCGCCGGTCGCATACGCGAGCCGGCGCGCGACGGGCGAGCGCCCCCGTGGCTCCGGCGCGCGCTCGTCCGTGGGCTTCAGGTCGACCCCGCGGCCCGCTTCTCGACGATGCAGGATCTGCTCGCCGCGCTGTCCCGCAGCGCCGGTCGCCCGCGCGGCTGGCTCGCGCTCGTGCTCGCCGGAGGTGTCACGGCGGCCATCGGCGCCGGCGCGCTCACCCGTGACGATCCGAGCGGACGCTGCGTCGCCGGGGCCGGGGTGCGTCTCGGGCGGGCGTGGAACGAGGCCCGCGATCAGGAGCTCGCGGCGGCGTTCGCCGCGACCGGCGGCTCGTTCGCACCAGCGACGTGGACGCGGGTCGCCGGGCGCGTGGCCGCGTGGGCAGGCGCGTGGAGCGAGATGTCCGAGGAGACATGTGACGCGAAATATCGGCGCGGCGAGCTGTCGGACGAGCGCTTCGATCGGCGGATGGACTGCCTGCGCGAACGTCTCGCCGCGCTCGACGCCCAGCTCCGGACCTTCGAGGCACCCGACCTCGACCTCGTCACGCAGGCCCACGCGGCGATCGAACGCCTGCCGACGACCGCGGCCTGCGTGCAGGACGACCTCGACACCGCGCGAGCGCTGCCGGACGATCCCACGTCGGCCGTCCGGGTGGCGGCGTTACGGGGCGAGCTGACCGAGATCGCCGCGGCCGCGCGCGCCGGCCGCGAGCGCAGCGTCCAGGCGCGCGCCGAGACGGCGGTCCTCGAGGCCACGTCGATCGGCCACGCGCCGACGCTGGCGGAGGCCCGCCTGCAGCTGGCTGAGATCCTGCAGGCGACCGCCGACCTCGAGCGGGCCGACGCGCTGTTCTTCGCGGCGCTGCTCGACGCCCGGGCGAGCGGACACCGTGCCGTCGCCCTGCGCGCGATGGCCGGGCTCGGCGGGACGGAGAGCATCCTCCGCGACTACGACATGCGCTTCAGCGCGCGGTGGGTCGAGCTCGCCTTCGCCGAGCTCGGCGAGCCGACGCGCGACCCGGAGTTCGCGGCGACGCTCTATCTGCGGCGCGCCCTCATCCAGAAGCCGGAGCGGGGGGTCGTCGCGCTCGCGGAGGCCGAGCGTTTCGCCCTCGCCGCGCTCGGGCCCGATCACACGCAGACCCTAGCGATCCAGACCATGCACGGGCGGTTCCTGTGGATGCAAGCCCGCTACGACGAGGCCACGTCGATCCTGGGGACCGTGCGCTCGCGGGTGATCGCCACCCTCGGGCCCGATCACCCGGCCCACGCCGAGGTCCTCTCCGACCTCGGGCGGGTCGCCTGGCTCCGCGGACGGCACACGGAGGCGATCGAGCTGCACAGCGAGGTGATCGCCATCCGCGAGCGCGCCTACGGCCCGGACTACCCGCTCCTCAGCGACCCGCTCAACGCCCGGGGTGCGGCCCGCTTCACGATGGGTGATCCAGCCGGCGCCCTGCCCGACTTCGAGCGCGCGCTGGCGATCACCGAACGACGCTACGGACCCGATCACATCGCGGTCACGCCGGCGATCGACAACCTCACCGAATGCGCCGCGGAGGCCGGCGATCTCGCGCGGGCCCGGACGCTGGCGGAGCGCAGCCTGACGATCCGCCGCGCCGGCCTGCCGTCCGACAACCCCGATCTGTCGCGCTCGCACCTGCACCTCGGCGACGTGCTGCTCCGGGTCGGCGAATACGCGGCCGCCCGCGAACACTTCGAGCGCGCCCTCGTCATCCTGCGCCCGCTCGGCATCCACCCGATCCTCCTCGGTGACGCGCAATTCGGGCTCGCGCGCTCGCTGCACGCGTTGCACGAGGATCCACGTCGGGTGCGCCTGCTGGTCGCCGAGGCGATCGCGTCGTACGAGCGCCACGGTGTCGTCGCCGACATGTATCGCGCCCGCGCCGAGGCGCTGCAGCGCGAGTTGCAGGCGATCGAGTCCCATCATTGACGCCCGTCGCGTCTCGCCGCCGGGCGCGTCGGGGGTGACAGGCCCGGACACGACCGGCACGACCGGCACGATGACCTCATTGGAGCCGACGACGAGCGAAACCAGCCAGGAGGGCACCTCGACCGGCGGCACCACTGGCACATCCTCGAACACGACGACCGCGTCGACAGGAGCGGCGACGGCGACGACAGGGACGACGACGTCAAGGGCAAGGGCACCAGCGTCGTGCGCATGAACGACCCCGCCCCGCTGACCGCCGAGCTCCTGGCCCCGTACGACATCGTCCTGCTCGATCAGCTCCTGCGCGAGTACACCGCGCCGGAGGCTCAGGCGGTCCAGGACTGGGTCGAGGCCGGCGGCGGGCTGATGGCGATGAACGGCTATAGCTTCGACGTCGAGGTGGGTGCCAAGCGCACCCGCTGACCGAGGGGCTGGCGAGCATCACCCGTACAGGCGCTCGCGCGCGGGTCCCCGGCGACCGCGGGCTACTTCGCCTTCTTGGGCTTCTTCTTGCCGGAGGGCGGCGAGATCACCGAATCGACGAGGTGGATCACGCCGTTGGTCGTCATGATGTCGGCCTTCACGACCTTGACGCTGCCGTTGATCGTGATGGTGCCCTCGACCGCCTCGATCGTGATCTCCGGGCCGGCCGCGGTCGCGGCGGTCGGCATCGTGCCGAGCTCGACCGACTTGATCGCCCGACCGGTGAGCACGTGGTAGTTCAGCAGCGCCGCGAGCGACTTCTTGTCCTTGCGGATGCGGTCGAGCTCGCCCGCGGCCAGCTTCTCGAAGGCCGCGTCGTCGGGCACGAGCACCGTGAGCGGGCCGTCCTCACGCAGCGCGGTGGTCAGGCCGGCCTCCTCCGCGAGCTTGGCGAAGGTCTTGAAGGAATCGCTGCCCTCGGCGGTATCGATGATGTCCCGCGTCGGGGTCGGCGGCGGCGCGGGCTCGGCGGGCGTCGGCGGGGGCTCGGGCGTCGCCGCGACCTCGGGGGGCGGGGTCTTCTCCTCGGGCGGCGCTTCCGGGGGCTGGGAGGGCTTGGCACACGCGGCCAGGGCGAGCGCCAGGGTCGCAGAGATCAGGCAGGACAGAGATTTTTTCATGAGCGATCCGCGGTTGTCGGCGTCCGCGATGATATCGACTCCGCGTTGTGTCGACCACCTCCGTCGACGTCGACCGGGCGCGAGATCGACGGGCAGCGCCGCGCGAACCGGCGCGGCGAGGGTGCGTCGCGGTCGACAGCCCCCGCGTGCCTCGTCCCATGGGGCGAAATTAGCGGCTTATCATGGTACTGTCTCTTCTATATGATGGCGTCCTCGAAAGGCGCGAGAATGATCGACCTCCGCCGTAGACAGGATTCCGTGCATGGCCACGAAGACCGACGTTGCGCGTGGGAGCCAGACGTTCAAGCCGCGCCGCAGGCGAGAGGCCCGGCGGGGCGATAGCGGGCCCGAGGCGGCCTCCGAGGCGCAGATCGTCGACCAGGTCGAGGGCGGCGCGCGGGCGCGGCTCGACGCCGGCTTCGCCCTCGACGCCGAGCAGGCGCCCGCGCCGACGCTGGCGAGCGTGGCCGACGTCCGGGCCCACTTTCAGCGCGACGGCCGGCCGATATACTTCGTCAGCGCCACCAGCTTCAACCTGCTCGGCGTCGACGAGTGGGTCAAGAACTTCCGGTTCATCAATTACATCGACTCCTACGACGGGCGCCACCCCAACGTCTTCTCGCCCGGCGAGCGGCCGCACGCCGCGTTCACCTCGATCGAGGACATCAACAATTACCTGCTGCAGCACGAGGAGGTGCGCGAATACATGGCGCGCCACGGCGGCCCGGGCCGGCTGGTGTTCCTGATGTTCGACGAGCGCAGCGAGGCGCTCGCGGCGGCGCTCGGCGCCGAGGTGTGGTTCCCGCCCGCGCGCCTGCGCAGCCGGCTCGACAGCAAGGTCGAGACCGTGCGCCTCGGGAACCGGGCGGGCGTGCCATCGGTGCCCAACGTCCTCGCGGCGGTCAGCGGCTACGCGCAATTGTGCGGCCTCGCCGACGCGGGCGGCCTCGGCCGCGACCTGGTCGTGCAGACGGCGTTCGGCGACAGCGGGCACACGACCTACTTCATCCGCGACGAGGCCGACTTCGACCGCCACGCCGCGGCGATCGTCGGCCAGGGCGAGGTCAAGATCATGCGCCGGATCCGGTGCGTCGGCTCGGCGATCGAGGCGTGCACGACCCGCAAGGGCACGCTCGTCGGCCCGCTGATGACCGAGCTGATCGGCTTCGGCGAGCTGACCCCGTACCGCGGAGGCTGGTGCGGCAACGAGATCTTCGCCGGGGCCCTGACCCCGGAGATCCAGGCCAGGGCCCGCGCCTACACCCTGGCGTTCGGCGACCAGCTGTGGGCCGAGGGCTACCGCGGCTACTTCGAGCTCGACTTCCTGATCGACCTCGACAGCGGCGACCTGTGGCTCGGCGAGCTCAACCCGCGCATCACCGGCGCGTCGCCGATGACCAACCACGCCGCGTTCGCCTACGCCGACGCGCCGCTGTTCCTGTTCCACCTGCTCGAGTTCTCCGGGGTCGACTTCGACCTCGACCCCGAGGCCCTGAACGCGCGCTGGGCCGAGCCGCAGAACATCGACTCGTGGTCGCAGATGGCGATCAAGCACGTCGAGCCGACGTACGAGGTCGTCACGGCGGCGCCGCAGAGCGGCATCTATCGCATGACGGCGGACGGGCGCGTGGTCTACGACCGCTTCGAGCACCACCGCCTGGCGATCCAGGGCGAGGACGAGGCGTTCTTCATGCGCATCCTCCGGGTCGGCGACCACCGCTATCAGGGCGCGGACCTCGGCATCCTGATCCTGCGCGGCCGGTCGATGGACGACAACAACGAGCTGACCCCGCGCGCGCGTCAGTGGATCGCCGGGATCAAGCGGGCCTTCGAGGTCCGCCCGGCCGGCCCCGACCTCGGCGAGCTCAAGCAGATCATCGAGGGCGAGCCGGCGGTCCTCTATCAGCTGTCTTATGACAAGGAGGCGGTCGGCAGCTTCGAGGAGGCGCTCGCGGCCCTCGACCGCCTGCCGACGGCGCTGCGCGGCTCGTACATCGCCGAGCTGCGGCGCGGCTGGCTGCTGTATCAGGCGGGCCGCCACGGGGAGTCCGACGCGGCCTACGCCGGCGCGTCGGAGCTGGCGCCGGCGGCCGTCGAGCCGCGCCTGGGCCGGATGCTGCCGCTGATGGCCCAGCGCCGCTTCGGCGCGGCGGTGGAGCTCGGGCAGGCGGTCCTGCGCCGCGACCCCTGCAACTATATCGCGATGTCGCGGCTGGCGTACCTGCATTACAGTCAGGGCGAGCACGAGGCCGCGGCCTCGCTGTATCGCCGGCTGGTCGACGCCTATCCGGGCGACATGGAGGTGAAGTCCGGCCTGGGCTGGGCGCTGCTCAAGCTCGGGCGGGCGGCCGAGGCCGCCACGCAGTTTCGAGAGATCCTCACGGTCGCGCCGCGGCATGCGGCGGCCCGCGAGGGTCTCCTGGCGCGATCACGGTAGCGGCCGGGACCGCGCGACAACGACCCACCGCGAGAGCGAGCGACGATATGAGCCTGACAGGGATCCAACTCCAAGACACCTTTTACGACATCCTCGCGGGGGCCAGCAAGGCGACCTGCCTGTTCGCGGTCGTCGACCTCGGCCTCGAGCGGCTGCTCGCCGCGCGGCCGCTGCCCGAGGCCGCGATCGTCGAGCGCCTCGAGCTCGATAAATTGCGCGGTCACAAGTGGCTGGTCCTGCTCGAGACGGTCGAGCTGCTGGTCACCACCCGCGACCCGGACTCGGGCGAGCTGCTCTACGGCAACGGCGAGCTGCTGGCCAAGATCGCCAACCCGGAGACGTCATATTTCTATCGCGAGTTCATGCGATACTGGCGCACGGCCGCGTGGAACGAGATGACCCGGCTGGTCCGCGGCGCCGTCGTCGACTCGCCGGTGCGCTATCCGCCCGAGGCCGACGGCGACGTGGCGCTGCTCCACGACTGGATGCGCGAGGGCGCGATCATCACGCTCGACACGATCGAGCGGTCGTTCGACTTCGGGCAGGTGCGACGCATGCTCGACGTCGGCGGCGGCGACGCGACGATCGCCTGCGAGCTGGTCAGCCGCCACCCGCGCCTGCACAGCACCGTGTTCAACCTGCCCAAGGCGGCGCGGCTCGGCCTCGCCAACGTCGCCGCGAAGAGCCTCGGCGCGCGCGTGGCGATCGCCGTCGGCGACTTCCTGGCCGACCCGCTGCCGCTCGGCGAGTTCGACCTGGTGATGTTCTCACGCGTGCTCGCCGACTGGTCGCCCGAGGTGTGCCGGATGCTGCTCGGCAAGGCCTATCAGTCGCTCGCGCCCGGCGGCTGGCTCGTCGTCGCCGAGCCGTTCCGCGACCAGAACCCCGGCCTGTCGATCGCGTGGGAGCACAGCTATCTGCCGTACGACGACTTCGGCGCCTATGTTTATAAAACGACGCAGTTCTACGAGGAGGCGTTCGCGGCGGCCGGGTTCTCGCAGGTGACCAGCTATCCGCGCAGCGGCGACTCCATCCACGGGGTCCTCACCGCCCGCCGCGCGTGATGCAGGCGGCGCGCGACGGTGCACGTGCACCGTCGCGCGGCAGGTCGTGGTACGTTCCGACGATGCGTCCCCTCGCCCGAGCTGCAATGATCGTCTGTGCGTGGTCCGGCTGCACCGGCGAGGCGCCACCCGCAACGTCCGCGGCGACCCGGGAGCCCGCGCCGACGGCCGCGCCCGTCGTCGCGAAGGCGCCCGGGACACCGCCGGTGATCGCAAAGATGCCGCCGACGAAGGCGCCCGAGGTCGCGCCGCCGGTGGCTCCGGTCGCGCCGGTGCCCGAGGTTCCGGCGGTGGCGCCCGAGGCCCTGGTGGAGGTGCCCGCGGCGCCGGCGGAGGCGCCTGCGGCCCCGGCGGAGGCGCCTGCGGTCCCGCCCGAGGCGGCGCCCGACGATTCGGCGACGGCGCCCGCGATCTCGCCCGAATCGGTGCCCGCGGCCGGTCCCCCGGAGATCGCGATCAGGGCCTGGAGCACGATCGCGGACGCGCCGGCGTGGACGCTCGCGGCGGAGCCCGCGGAGCCGCTGGTGCTCGCGGGCGAGCTGCGGACCGGCGTGCTCGGGCGCGGCGCGAGCACGTGGTATGCGATCGACGCCGCGGGCGCGCTGGCGGTCGTGACGCTGGACCGCGACCCGAAGCCGCCGGTCCTCGGCGCGTGGCCGAACGACGCGTGGTACGTCGATACTCGGTTCGTCAAGTACGGTGGCCCGGACGACGACATGGAATACCTCGAGATGCGGATGATGCGGCTGCGCGGCGGCAAGCGCTGGGTGCCGCAGGACTATCACGGCTCGCAATGGTTTCACCCCGGCACCGACGACGAGATCGAGGCGCACATCAGCACGGTCGCGGGGATGCTGCTGTACCCGGACAGCCTCGGCAGCATCACGCGCATCGCCGACCGCCACGGCGCCCCCGAGATCGGGCCGCACCGCGGCACCGCGATCGACTTCATCGAGAACGCGTCCGGCAAGGTCTACGTCCTCAGCCACGACGGGGACTACTTCGCCCAGGTGCCATGCGAGGACGAGGCGTGCGTCGCCGCGAACGCCCGCAAGCTGCCGGCGGGGGGGTGGAGGTTCGGGCGCCGCATCGCGCGCGGGAAGCACAGCGTCAGCGTGCACGCGACGCGCGACGACGTCGGCCACCTGCTCCACCACCGCGGCAAATCCGAGGGCTGGATCCTCGACGAGCTGCCGGCGGGCGAGCGGCCGACGGGGATGTGGTCGAGCGAGCACGGCGCGCTGTGGCTGACGGTCGGCGAGAAGCTGCGCTGGCGCGACGTCGAGGGCGTGTGGCGGGACATCGCGCTGCCGGACGGGCTCACCGCGCCGAGCGTGGCCATGGGCGCGGACCGCAAGTCGCTGTATTTGAGCGGGGTCGTCGGCGGCGCGGCGAAGCTGTACACCACGCCGGCCGACGTGTATCCGGCGCCGCCCTGATCCCTGATCCCGTTGAAAATTATTCGGCGAGCGATCGCACCCAGCGCTCGGTCGCGTCGTCGGCGGGGAAGAAGGATTCGAGGCGCAGCTCCTGGGTGGTCACGTCGGCGGGCGAGCCGAGCATCGTGAGCGTCGAGAACAGCCCGATCTCGAGGTCGCCGAGGCGCAGCCGGACCGGGATGACCAGCGGCAGCGGACCCGCGGGCGAGCGCTGGCGCAGGCGCGGCGGGAGGTCGGCGCGGGCCAGCACCTCGCGCAGCGCCGCCGCGGACGGGCTGCGCGGCCCGTCGAGCACCGCCTCCCGGTGCGCGCGCTCGAGCAGGGTGGCCGCCAGCGCCTCCCACTCGACGCACAGCGGGCGCAGGCCGGCGGGGTCGAACAGCAGCTCCAGCAGGTTGAAGCGTGGGGGCGGCCGGGGCAGCAGCGCGGCGAACAGCCGGCCCGCGCCGAGGTTGGCGCGGCGCACGTTGTAGGCCGAGTCGATGACGACCGCGGGGTAGGGCTCGGCGCGCGTGAGCAGGAACTCGACCGCGCGGCGCACGTGCTCGAGCTCCGGGGCCTCGAAGTCGGTCTCGCGGTAGACCGCGGCGAAGCCGGCGGCGACGAGCAGCGCGTTGCGCTCGCGCAGGGGCACGTCGAGGGCGGTCGCCAGCAGCAGCACCATCTGTCGGCTCGGCTGGGTGCGGCCGTTCTCGACGAAGGAGACGTGGCGCGTCGAGACCTCGGCCGCGAACGCGAGCTGCTCCTGCGTCATTCGCCGCGTCTCACGCCAGTCGCGCAGAAGGGGGCCGAAGGCCGGGTTCATGGCGAGAGTGTGCACCACTCCGGGCCGCTCCGACATGACCTCGCAGGTCATGGTGCGGGGCCCGGCCGGGCGCCATGCTGGGCGGGCCATGAAGCGCACGTCCCTGGTCCCCCTGCTGATCCTGATCCCCTTCACCGCCCTCACCGCGCTCGCGGTCCATCACGAGGGCTACCTCGGGTTCATCCCGGTGCACACCAGCAGCGTGTGGGGCTATCAGGTGATCGCGGATCTGGTGATCGCGCTCGCGCTGTTCCTGTCGTTCATGATCCCCGACGCGCGGCGCCGGGGCCTGTCGCCGTGGCCGTTCGTGGCTCTGACGCTGGTGCTCGGCTCGATCGGCCCGCTCACGTACATGGTGGTCCGCGGCCTGAAGGACCCGGCGCGCGCGGCCTGACGTCGGGCTCGCGCGCACCCTGCCGCCAGGATCTGCGCCGGGAGGCGCCGCGCACCGGCGACGCGCGACGAGAGCGCGCGCCAGAAACGCGCCCAGAGCGTCGCAAACGCCGTGCGACCGGGGTTTCGCGGGTATGTCCCCTTGACGGGCCCGGCCCCCCGCGATACTCGCTGATGTATGGTGGAGTGGGCCGTCGACCGCAATGTCAATGTGTTCAGGCCGTTGCCGGCCATCCTCTTGATAGGGCTCGCGTGCGTCGCGGCGGTCGCCTCGCTCCCGTCGCTCGAGTACGTCCCCGGCTGTATTCGTTCGGACGTATGGCCCGCGAGCCTGATCGCCCTGCACGTGATCTCCGACGGGTTGATCGCGCTGGCCTATGTATGGATCCCGATCACGCTGATCGCCGTGTGGCGCAGGCGCGACGATATCCCGTTCAACTGGACCCTGCTGTGCTTCGCGGGCTTCATCGTATCGTGCGGGGTGACCCACGTGATGGGGATCGTCACGACGTGGCGACCGTCGACATGGCGATGCCGACCTCGGGGAGCCTCTCGCAGGGGCTCGCGCAGGCGCTGGCAGACCGCGGCGCGCGGCGCTGAGCAGGTGCGGCCCGCGGCCCGTCATCCGGCCAGGGCGCGGTAGAAGACATCGCTGCGCAGCACATATTTGGTGCCCTCGGTCACCGCGCGGCCCTCGTGGAGCACCATGTGCTGGAACAGCAGGGCCCGGCCGCGGACCGGCGTGATCACCTGGTCGAGCTCGAGGAAGGCGGTCTGTCCGCCGACGAAGTCGTCGTTGAGGTAGATCATCAGGGTCAGCAGGCTGCGCTCGCCCGGCCCGCCGGGGTAGGATTGATCGCCGTGCGGGGCGAAGTACTCGCCGACGCGGTAACGATAGCAGCGCATGCGCTCCTTGATGCCCGACAGCGTCATCCGCATCAACTGCTCGGGGAGCCGCGGGCGCAGCCGCGCGAGCAATGTCGCGGCCAGCGGCGCGTCGTCGACGAGCACGAGCTGATTGTTGCGGACCGTGCGGTCGACCGCGCGGCCCTCGGCGCGGTTGATCGTCGCGTCGAGCCAGGGGCCGCGCTCGACGCGGGCCCGCAGCTCGTCGCAGGTGGCGGCGTCGAGGACATCGTCGACGGTCCATACCAGCGGGTGCGTGAAGTCGAAGTGGCCCGCGAACATCGGGCCATGATAGGACACTTCGCGGGGCAGCGCCCGCGTGCGCGGCTCTGCGCGACGGCGACGGCGACGGCGCAGCGCGAGCCCGTCGAGCCCGGTGCCGCCGGTGATGTCGGGGCTCCTCGCTGGAGAAGTCACCATCAGGGGGTCGAGCATGAGCCCTTCCCACGCTCGACCAGCTCGCTCTCCAGGATCTCGGTCGAGCCGTCGCTGCGGACCAGGAGAGCGTGATTCTCGACGTCGTCTCCGCGTCCGCAGCCGAGTCCGGTCCGGGTGAAGACCACGAAGCCATCGTCGTGGGGGCCGACCTCTCCGCCATCACGGCAGAGGATGCGATGGCCAGGGTTGTCGAGGATCACGACGAGGGCGGCGTCGCCTGGAGCGTCGATCGGCCCGAGGAAAGCATCGAGGTCGGCCCGGGTGGCGATTCTCCCGGCCTCGTTGCTCCGGGTGAACGCGAGGAGTTGGCCCCCGGCCGTGTCTGGAGAGGTGAAGACGATGAACTCCGAGTCCGATGGCAGCGCATCGAAGGTTGCCCGGCAAGCGGCCGCGTCGCTGGCCCCCGAGCACGGCGTCCCGATGGCGTCGAGGATCGACTCGCTGTCGCGGAGATCGAGGTAATCGACGCTCATCGCTGGCGCGACGGCGGCGACGATGTCAAGGCTCTCCTCGTCGCAGACGTCGACGGTGAACTGGCTCTCGTCGATGCCGCCGCACCCTGCGCCGGCGACGATCGAGGCGAGCAGGACCACCATGAGGTTCATGCGGTGGTGGCCGCCGTGGAGGAGGGTTCGCATGCTCACAATATACAGCGAGGCGTCGAATCCGAAAGTCCGCGGCGTCGCACAAAGACGGCGGGCGCTCAGCGCAGCGAGAACTCCACGGCGGCGCAGACCCCGTCGTAGAGCGCGCTGACCGTGTGCATCTGCGACGGATCGAGATCGGTCTGCCTCTGCACCTCGCACCAGCCCGCGGCCCCGGCTTCACAGGCGCAGGCCGCCCCGCACTGGCTCGCCGACGCGAACATGGCCGTCAGCAGCGCGCCGCCGGGGACCGGTCGCTTCACCGCCATGCACGCGCCATGGAAGTCGGGGCTCGCCGCGCAGGCCTGCGGAAGCTCGGCCTCGACGAGCACCAGGGGCGC
>Ga0075163_10001637_pt1 | contig 30309 bp, 27 predicted proteins | sample JI1023141ADNA_FD_71478 | JGI IMG/M metagenome (GOLD analysis project Ga0075163, IMG submission 71478) | Wastewater effluent complex algal communities from Wisconsin, to seasonally profile nutrient transformation and Carbon sequestration -... | ecosystem: Engineered > WWTP > Effluent > Algae...
TAGGGTTTCGATTGACTTCCTTACTTTTTGAAGGCAAAAAGTAACAAAAACCTTTTTGAGATTGCAAAGGGAATTTGTTTTTTCCTTCTCAGGAAAAAACAACCACGGATAATTGATCGCATGCGATGTATAGCTCCGCGAAAGAGTAATTTTTCTGGCGCTCATTACCGCTATTCCTGCGCAATCTCAAAACCGCCACCCCAAATCATTTTCCTTTTATGATTGCCTTTAATGACGATTATAATTAGCGGAGAAAAGTGATGCAATCAGCCTTGCTTAATTCTTTTTGAGCCCGGCCAATCCTTGCGCGCAGCTTCGAAAGGATAATTGGTCTATGATAACAACATTAAAAGAATAACTAAGCTTACTTACTCCTTCACCGGTAACGCCACCCCTAATCTGGTTAACTCCGTTAGCAGCTCTTGGTATAAAACAAACAAGGATTTTAATTGATTTAGGTCAATGGAAGTATATTCAGTAAAATAGTACAATACCGAAACTTCTTTTGGTAATTCTTCGGAAAGTAGTCCTTCACGCTCCACAATCTCCAGTCGAAAATCTTTTTCTGCTAAGAGGATCTTTTTTATTTTTTTGTTTGCAAACAACGACTGAATTTTAAAGGCATCGTTGCCTTTAATGATAAAGGCTTTGTCGAAGATGTCGTCACCAACAACAATGTCTTGTGCGCCAAATAACTTACCAATAGCTAACAATGGCTTTTGGCGATAGATGGCAAAATGTAGTTGATCACGCGAAACAAAAAAGGCGTTTATACGAATGTAATCCATTTCGTAGGTGGCGCTTCCTGCTGTGGCATAATGTGTATACACATCAAAGTTGATTTTGTAGTTTTCAAAATAAACTTCTACACTGTCGGCATTACCATAATGGCCGGGAATTAATGTGCCGTTAATGTCATTAGCAAATTGTTGCCAAACCGACTGGTGTTTTTTGCCGTATTTTCCTTCGAATAGTAACATCGTATAAAAGTAGTAATTAGAAATTACAACTTAATACTTCCCTTTATTATCAAACAACCACTTGGTGGTGCAATCTGATAAGTGATTATCTCTAACTGTTTTTCGGTTGAAGCCATTTTTATAAAAATCGACTTTTAGTTCTGTTTCAGTGATTTCTAATAAAGCCCAATGGTGATTTACTTTTCCAAGTGTTGTCACTTGCATGCCGGAGGAGATAAGTTGTGGAGGCGTTTTTAAATTATTCGCTCGTGTGCGAGGTTCTACAAATTTATTTCGATGAATGTCGCCCGACAAAAACAAAACATTCTTTTTATCTTTTATGAGGGTACACAAGGTTTGTAAATCTGTATCATAGTCTTCCCAGTTTTCACCACCTGCAGTTAACGTTAGTCCACCACAAATAAGGGTGTATGGTAAATTATGATTTAGTTTTTCGGTTAGGAAACTGAATTGATCAGAGCCCAGTATGGTTTTGTATTCTCCGTTTTGAGGTTTTTGTGCATAAGTGCGGTTGTCTAAAAATATAACCCTTGCAAAGGGTGTGTCAATTGCATAATACAACGGATTATCATTGGTGGATTGGATATTAAAGTAGGACCGAAACATATCACGGGAGTAATTTATTTTTTCAAGGTCTTCCGGTTCTGTTAAATCACCTCCTTTGGCATTGTTCCATAAAAAGTCGTGATCATCCCAAATGCCATAAAATCCATTTTTGCTTTTCATTTTATCCACCAATTGTTTAAAATGCTTTTCGCCCCATTGTTGGTCGTATTTTTTTTTCATTTTTTTTGCAAATACGTCAAACTTCGGACTGTGTTTTTTACCGAGCAATGGAAACCAGTCCATATAAATCTGGTCGCCCAGTAGAAACAAATAATCCGGGTCGGCAGCCAATACATCTTTCCATTCCGGTTGCTCCGGAAATAATTCGTAATTAATGCAGGAGGTAAATGCTATTTTCATAGGTCCTAGTTATGTATTGTTTGTGCAATTCTATGTCAGTAAATTTAGTCTATAATCCAACTCAGTCCAATGGTGCCGTAGCCATAGAGTTTATACTTTGAAAAAGCTTTTTGTTCTTTTGGTATTTTGTGGCGATAGTTTTCTTTATCCTCAAAAGAAACAAGATACTCCAGTCTTGAATAATCAACAAGTGAAAGTCTGGATTCATATTCAGGTGTTTGTAAAAGGTATCTGTAAAAAAGAGTCGTTTTACGAAATTTAATGTTTAGTCCGAAGTCAATAATGATTAAGTGTCTTTTTATTTGGTCCCATGATAATACATAATCATCCGGTTTAACAATATCATATTTGTCATCAGGAAATTTTTTTGTAAAGCCCAGCCCTTCCAGCGTAGAGTTGTGAACTACATATCGATAGCTGACGCCTGCATCCAGCTTAAAACCTAAATTACTGTATCTGAACCAAGGTCTAGAGTAAGGAACGCTCGAAATCATTTGATGACCGGATTGTTGCAAAAAATTGAGTGTAGAGAAACGGATTCCACCACCCACAGATGTCATAAGTGATCCAAAGCGTACATCAAATTCACTGCTAATATTTGCTCCACAATATTTCTTTTTAGAGTTAGGGTTTTCAACGCGTATGAATCGTGGTCGAAATATTGTTCTGTATTTATTGCTAGTTGAGAAAAGCATTAAATCCCATTTCTGATTCACTTGTAAGTAAAGGCGCCCTTCTTCAGCAATTTGTTTGTCCCAACCGTATACATGTTGCGCATCAACATTCACATCTTCGTGAAGTTTTGCTTGAATTAAATATCCATTTGTACCAATCATACCTGCTTGAAATTCCCCATTTTGTCGAACCAATCCTCTCAGCCAAGTTCTGTGTTTGGCACGCTCTAAATACATGTATGAACAAAAGGGACGGTCGTATTTATGAATACTGTCAGCCAATATAGTGTTATTGTAATATCGAATATAAGGAGTATAACCACTACCGCCAATGGAAATACTTTGATATGTTAATACATTTTGTTGTGTTTGTTTTTGTGTCCCTAATGGAAACCAGCGGCATTTAAAATAATCGGTGATAAAAGTAAATTTAAACCCACCTGTCATTTCTCTGTCTTGGTTTTTCTTTGAGAATAATAAAACATCATTTTCATGATACATTTCGTACCCTTTTAAAACATTGGGCTTGCTGCTGTAGTTTTCATAATGGGTGTATATTTTTTGTCCATGTTTATCTAAACGCCCAATTAAATATTGTTGATTTTGCTCAATTGTCAGTTTTGGAAGCTTGCTTTCTTTTTCTGTAATGCAGGAGTACAGATATTGTAATGTAAATGATTGCTCAAATTCTGCCAAATATTTTTCTACTTGTGAATTGATGTCTTTGTTTAAGTCTGTCAAGTCCAGCAGTAATTCTTTTATGCCTACACGTTTAAGTTTTTGAAAATCATTTCTTGCTTTTCTTATATGAATGCCCTTCATAAGTTTATAATATTCATTAACATAGTCTGCACAATAGTAGGGGTGGCTTTCAATAAAACTGTTTGTCCTATTCTGTTGCTCATTATCGCCAATGGATAAATACATGGGTGCGATTGAGTCGCCAGCAAAAACGACTAAGTATTTTTCTAATTGTTTTAGAAGAAGGCGTTTCTCCTCTTCGTTTTTCAGCAGCGCTCGATACGTGTCGTTTTCATAATTTTTCTCTCTAATCTCTTTCAAATAGTCAAAAAATTTACACTCGTTCTTTAAAAATTCGGGCTCTTGACCAAAGCTGTTTCCGGCTATTAAAATTAGCAGTACAAAAAATAGTTTTTTCATAGTGATGAAATTTATTTGTTTAAAATGAATGTTTGTGTTTTGTGTTTGAAATTATAGGGCAGTAAACTTCTGTAAGAACAAACTATTTTTAATATGTCAATATTTTCTATTTTAATGTGTTTTAATTGTTTAAGGATAATTTAGTAAATGCGTTTTATTATCATTAAATATTTTAAAAGGAATAATACAAACGCCCAATAAAAACCTATCTGCCTGTATGCAGGGGCAGTTGTTTTTCATTTAAAATAAATCAATACGTAAAATTTGATTCGGGGAGTAGACAGAATCCTTGCTAAAATATAACTTATTTGGAAATTGTACAAGACCATCCATTGGAAATTCTGTTTGTTTATCAATTGCCATTTCATAAACCTGTTTTGTTGAAAATAGCCGTGTATACACGGATAATTGTGTAGGATGTACTATTATTTAGTGCAGTATCTTTTAGTTTTTATCATTTTTTGTGTTTTATTTGCAGCGCAATTCGTGCAGGCAAATGCACCAATGCAATGAATGTAGTTTTTAATGCGGCACTACTCCTGTGCTTTTGTACTCCTTTGTTTCGGTCCGAAACAAGAAAAAGTGCATTCCGTTATTAAAACAACCGATTCCGTTTCCAGTTGAACCGTTTCGGTGATGTTGTTTACAGTTTTCTTTACGTTGTTTACTGATTCCGTTACGTAGTTAACTGTTTCGGTTACGTTGTTTACAGTTTCCATTACGTTTTTTAATGTTTTGGTAACGATGTTTACTCATTCTGTTATGTACATAGCAGTTTCGGTAACGATGTATGCAATTTCCGTTACGTTTTTTACAGTTTCGGTAACTAAGTGTGCAATTTCGGATACGTTTTTTATGCTTTTCGTTATCCAACCTTTAGTTTCGGTAATGTAATTTACAGTTTCGGTAACAAGCATTGTTGTTTCGGTTACGATACTTACTCCTTTCCTAACCAACGGCACTCACTCCATTATGTTTGTTACAGTTTTAGTAGCGGTTTACGCTTTTGGAAAAAACAAGTTGGGTCTGTTGCTGCAGACAGCCGAGCCATTCATTTATTTTTTGACGAAACGGGTTGTTGCAACAACCTGTTTCATCAAAAAAATTGATAAACATGAAACATACAGGTTAGTAAAAATTACTCCATGTTGTGAATTCAATAATGTTTAATCAGTTGACGGGCAGGAGCTGTTGTGGCAATGCCAACAATGGCCACCGATCAACATAAATTTAGAATGTATGTCGATAAAACAAGTTGCGTTGAAACTGCATCAATTGTCGGTTCCGCAAAAAATTGAACGAAGTCGCTTTATTGTAACTTCCATGACGGGGAATGCAAATTTCACTACCCCCAGTCCGGCTTTAGCCAGTATTACTACCCTTATCGATGAGCTGGAAGCAGCACACATGACTGCCCTGGGAGGCGGAACGGATGATACGGCCAATATGCACGCCAAGGAAGTGGTATTGGATTTATCGTTAAAACTATTGGCTTCCTATGTAGAAGGTATAGCTAATACCGATTCCATAACAGCCGAAGCGGTGATATTGAGTGCCGGTATGCCGGTGCGCAAATCACCAACACATTTGGCCAAGGAGTTTGATGTGGTGTTAACGGGTAACCCGGGCGAAGTTAAAATTTCGACCAAGTACAAAGCCAATGCAACTTTTATTTGGCAAATGACGCTGGACCCAACCCTCGAAAAAAACTGGGAACAAATTACCCAAACTACCCAAAGTAAAATTATTAAAAGTGGTTTGGTGAGTGGTACTCGTTATTATTTTAGAGTATGCTATGTTGATAGGGCAGGGATACAACCCTGGAGCAATGTATTAAACATAATTGCTCCATAAAGTGAACCAAGGATGCGCCCCGGCAACGGGGCGCATTTTTTTATTTCTTTAAGTTGTTGGGAATAACTTTTACCGCTTTTGTTTTTTTATACTGTTCATCAGCTTTCTCCAAAAATTGATTTAAAAAATAAATATCACTACTTATTTCCTTAAAGTTGGCAGGAAGCACTTCTGAATTCATCACATAGGCAAAAAACACTTGGTTAAGGCTTTTGCGCAAGGTAGCGGGTGGCGCTACCGCAAAAACATCTGCCAAGTCGTTTGCTATTTTTTTGTTCATGGATGAGGGTTTTGACAAAGATATATAAAAAAGCGACTGTCATATAATAATATGACAAATATTTATTTGAAACCTGCCACCTTAGTACTGTGAAAAAGGCGGAGTTAAATAAAAAAATAGGACAAAGGATTGTTGAACTCAGAACTAAAAAGGGGTGGAGCCAATCTGACTTAGCAAGAGCATGCAATAAAGACCGACAAGCAATTGAAAAACTTGAAAACGGAAAAGTAAATCCTACCCTTTATTCTATCTTTGAACTAGCTAATGCTTTGGAAGTTTCACTTTCGGAATTGGTGAAGTTGTAATGTGGTAAGCTTAGACATTGATTTTCTTAATTAATCAATGTATGCTTCTATTTTGAATATTAATTTCTTCGTTAGTTCTTCAGTTGTCTCGTAAACAATATGCTGCAAAGGTTTAATATCAAAGTGCGCTTTATCAAATTCTTTTTTGCTACAAGTGTATATTACCTTCTTTCCTTGCCCCAATGCAAATCCACTTTCGAAATATACACCATTACTATGTAAAGAGAAATCGGCAATGCAAAACTTACATCTTTTTAGTGAAGCAATAATTTCGTCATTAATAGTTCTTTGACTATCTATAATTTGTTCATCTATTATTATTGCTTCATAATTTGTATGTTTTAGCGCTTGCCTTATGGCTTCACGCGTATCTTTAGTAGAATGATCGAATGACATTGCAATAAAGCAATTTTTTGATTTATCTCCTTCTTCCATTAATTCAATAGCCTTGTTTAAACCTAAATGTGTTACTGAAACATTGAATACATTTATGCTACCACTAATAAGGTTTATAAGATTATTTGAAATCAAGCCATCAAAATAAAATTTACTCTCTGTTACATTTTGGAAGTAATTTTTGATCCAAAATTCATTGTCATTTAAGTTCACAGAAAATGATTCACCATCGAATTTTTGACGTTTAAATAAATTATAAAATAAATTTTCTAACTTTTCTTTGGGAGTTTTAGGATAAATTGCAGTTGCAAAAAAATTTTCAAGAATAATTGTTTCGCTATCAGCTGGTGGGATACTGTGAGTACAGCTTTTAGAAATAAGGAATGAACGTTTTGGGAACTGTTTATTAGCAATTAAGCCTTTAATTATATGCGGAGGGACACTTGTTTTTATTTTTTTATCGCATCCTCGGCAAATAAATATTTCCACTTCATTTTGTGCGAAATTAAGTTTATAGTAAGTTGTATTGTCTAAAGTTTCATAAGAAACTTCAGTGTCAGTTAAAATACATTTCATAGTTATTATATATATTATAAAAAATATACTTTAGCAGTTCGGAGTTTAATACTAAAGCTCCCTAGCCTGGCAATCTTTTGGATTTCTTACTATATTTTTAATTGCAGATCCTGATTTCAAAGTTAATAATAATTTATCTTGTGTAGCGAAATACCCAAATGCCGCCAGAGCTCTATTAGACATAGTTTTTAACGATTATCACTAATTTTTCTAATGTCTTATGATATTGGTTTTCCCCATTCCTCTGTTCCCTTTAAATATTTTTTAAATTCAAACTTTGCGACAAAATGGTTGTTTTTTTCTGCTGTAATAGAGTTTGCAACAAAATCATCAAATCCAATTTCGGGGATTACACATAGGTCCTTTTCAATGATTTTGTGTTTTACAACTTCATCGTAAATAGCATTAATTTGAGAATTTAAATTAAGAATATTTATTTTTTTCTCATCATAATAATACGGCTTTATAAAACAGAGATCATTTATCATATCAAATAATTTTCCGATAATTTCACTTGGAACTATTTTCTCTTCTTTTGCCTTGATTAGGGACAAGCAAACTTTAACAAAGGATTTAATTTTAACATTATTGATATTTAGATATTCAAAAGCATAAAATAATTTTGTATCATACGGTGTTTGAAATTTTATCAATTTTGGGAAAGAGTAAAATTTCTCTTTTAATAACATATTCAATTTAGTTGAGTTGTATTCATCAATTACTTCCAAGTCAAATAGAACAATGTCTTTGCATTCTAATTTTGATGGTGCCACCAATGGTTTGATCTTTAAAATTTCTACAGCCAAAGGAAATTTATCTCCTAGCGGTGAAGTTATAAACTCTATCGAAGAAAGATAGTAGTTGCGATTCACAAAAGATTTTGTCAAATGGCTCATGTTTGATAAGGAAGCCGGTGTTTTTTCAAAATCGCCATGAGATGTAATATTAATGATTGTTTCAGAGCCTCTCCACAAATTTAATATTCCATCATATTTTTGATTTTCAATATATGTTGCTTCTAGTAATTTGTAGAACTCTCCACTGAATTTCGATGGAGCAATTTTTATTAATTTCAATTTAGAATTATCAGACTCTTTAAAGGTAAGATCGCCCTTATTTGAAATGAAAGGAAGGGGGTATTTTGAATTTTCTAATAAATTTTCAATGATAATTTTGTCAGTTAGTTTATAAAATGTAATTAATTTTGCTAATGACAACAATCTTTCTTTTAGACCTTTAGATAAGATATCTCGAACTACAGTATTCTTTAAATGTTCATAAAATGCAATCCAAATAGGTTTATCCCATTTTTCTATTGTTTCAATATTGGTTCTTGCCAAGTCAATTTTCATTCCAGCAGGTTTTGGAATATTTACTAAAAGCTGTGGATTAATAAAGGTGTCCGTCATAGAATGATTGAAATATTTAGATACCTCTTTATCCTCATTTTCACTTATTTCAATTTTTGGAGGAGTGATTTCTTGAATGAGTATTCCATCCATAAAAACGCTATAACTCCTGTCGGGAATACTCGTTTTATCTTTTTCGTATGCATATCTATCAAAGGAGATCCATTCGCGATTCCACTTTATCTTTAGTTTCTCCTTTAGTTCGTTTTTGTAATCAACTAATTTTATTTCACTTGTCGGCCACGATCCACTATCATTAACAATATCAATATGCTCCGATTTGGGTAACAAATAAGTAATGCAGCCGTCAAAATCTGTTAACTTTAAATCGGTTTTTAAGTGAAATTTTTTTTCAACAAAGTATTCCTTCGTCACTTCAATGTTTTGAGGTAGAATGGCTCTCTCAATTGGGAATCTATAATCAATTCTAAAACTCGTTGAGCTTGGAGAGATGCTTACATTAGGGTTGTTTATTAAAGATTCAGTCCCTTTTTCAAATATCATAATAGGGTACTTTACAAATCCTGCTGTTTTTTTAAGATATTCAGTAATATTGAAATTGATTACTTCGCCAGTTTTCTTGTTTTTGGGTAATTTGTTTTTAATAACAAAGATCTTGAATGTTGTTCCAATATTCAAAGCTTCAGTGTTTTTCTTTATCTTAAAATAGTTCTCTTTTGATGGAATCGATATTTTTAAATGGTCCTGATTTTTAGTGGTGTTGGGGTCTTTAAAGGTTTCAATTTCTATGTAGTCCGCAGTCATAAAACAACTTAAAACTCCAATTCCAAATCTTGAAATTGGATCCATTTTCAAGCCCTCTTTTTGAAAATCAGTACTACGATAATAGCTTTTCCCTGCAACCGCTAAATAGTTTCTAATAATATACTCATCCATCCCAATTCCATTGTCGGTTATCTGAACTATATGGCAATTATCATCTTCGGTAATATGCAATTTTATTTTTGGAGTAAATGATAAATCTTTTTTTTCAAGTATTTCAGTTCTCATCTCAATTGCATCAATTGCATTTTGCAACAACTCTCTGATAAAAACATATGGATTGCTTTGATATATTTCATCACCAAGAATGTCAAACATTCTATTTCTATCAAATTCAAATTGTATGGCAACAGGCTCAAAACCTCTTGAGGCAATACGCCAATCTATATGGGAAATATTTAATTTATGATAGCTATGGTTAATTCGGTTTAATATGTCAGAACATTGTCTAAATTGTTCATCGACATATCTTTTTAAATCCATAATGCTCATATATACATTTTGGTCATCGGTACTTCCATCAACTTGTATAGATCTGGCTAGCTGGTATTGTGGAAAAGTAACAGGTTGCAAAGCTCTATGTTTTGCCCACTCTAATTTTGAGAACTTATTTCTTGGAGCGACAAATTTCCATAAAACAAAAGGGGTTCTATCCTCTCCCAAATCCAACAAGTCAATCAATCTGACATAGATTGTCAATGCCTTTACATTTACAATTTCCCTATGGATTGAAGCATCTGTCGGGTATGAAGTATAATCATCTATTATATCAAAATCTAACCAATGACCTTCGCAAATACGAGACGCAAATTCAGCAACACCAGAACTAATAGATTCAAAATATTTTTTAATTCTTTTACCGCTTCTGAATGCGTGCGTAAGACGAACGTATTCTTGCCAATCTTCTAATTCAATTTTTGCTAATTCAATATTTTTAATTCGACAAAATTCTCTTATTCTGTTTTTTTCATCATCTAAAAGATTAACGGTTGGACTAGAAACTTCATTGCATCCAGATAAAATATAACTTTTTTCTTCTTCACTCATGGCCATTCCCCAATCGTGTGCATATAATGACAATGAGAGAAGAAATAATTCGGTTGCGTTCATATTCTCAATAATCTCGTCTCCTAGCATTTGGTCTGCCACATAAAATAACCTTTTTAGATGATACTGTTCATCATGTGGTGTATATTCTGGAAATAAGAGATTTATTCTTGAAACTTCAATTGAAATTACTTTTCTAATTTCCTCTAATTGATTCACGTAGTTGAACTCATAATCTGTTTTCGAGTTTGCTTTAATAATTAGGGCATTTATTATTTTACAATCCGGTAAACCATCTGGTTTATTTATTTTTTCCATTTTATGATTCTTATTGTGTCAATTTTTAAATTGTCAAAGTTCACTTAAATTTTGCCCACCGTTTTCAAGCTTTGGGTTCGAGCGGGTTTCGGAGCAAGGGGTTTCATGTTATTACTAAAACTTATTAGAAGCAAAACGCTCCACGTTTGCACCTCACCCCGCCTGACGCAAAACCCGTGTTACCGGCTGGGCTTTCTTTTTTTGTCCAACTATTGATTTCTGATATGTTGAATTGCTTGCTCAATACTTGTAATAATTCTTGTTGCTAAATGTCTATTCATTTGTCTGTCTGTTGTGTGAACGAACTTATTTCTAATCATTATCCACTCTCTCAATTCTCCAACTTGATTTTGGTTTATTAGCTGTCTTTCGTTGGCTAAACGAAGTAGTTGAGTAAGAGAATAAACGTTAGATGATTTATCAATTTTTTTATCAAGTTCATTTCTTAACACATCTTCAAATAAAGTCACTGCCGAAATAACAGCGGCTGCATATTCGTGCTTTTCAAGCAAGCGTCTTGCCTCACCATTTATTCTTTCTTGAGTATTGCCTGCAACTGCATTGAAGTATTTCTCAAATGCATAAACAAAATCATCTACGTCTTCAAGGAAATTTTCGGGTCTGTTTAAAGTAGTAATATTATATAAGTCAGATGGCAGGATGTCATTATTGTCTGTTATGATTATGATATTCTCCTTACTCTTTTTGCTGTTTAATATCATACCGAGTTCATTTCTCGTTGTGTTAGATGAAATATCTACAACCACGATTGAAGCTTTGTCAATCAAAGAGGAAATTGTAGCTAATAAATTGTCACCCGACTGTATGAACTCATCTACAGTAATTGGAACAAAATTGTAATTCTGGACAATTGGGAAAATATATTTCTTGTATATTGAAATATACTTTAGTGGAACTGAGAAAAAACACAACCTTGAATAGCTATCAGCATTTAGAGATAATTGAATTTTTGTATTCTCGTCCGTTACAGTAGAAAAGCTTGGTAATTCCTTGCTCCAAAAATCTTTGATTTCATCAAATACTTCTTCTAAAATTTGGGCATATGTCTTCTTTGCATTTGATGGAATGTTTATGACTTTAACTCCTCTACGTTCAAATTTTAAAATACTTTGTTTAGATGCACCAACGCTTATAACAAATGCTTGCCGTCTTAATTTTCCAAGTCTGTCTTTTATTAATTGCCAAACTTGTCTAAAATCAGGGTCATCAAGACTGTAGCCTATAAAAAAACAAGTTTTTGAAATTAAAAGATTAGCTAAAAAAGTGGCGAGCATTGGATAGCGATGTAAAAAGCCATCATAATCTTCTTCTGTTGCAACAAGTCGTGTTGGATGATGTAAGTCTCCGTGTATTTTTAAAAGTGAAACGTCTTTTCTGTTAAGATTGTTTATTGCTAAATGTTCTTCGTCAATAATAGGTCTGCAATAGACACTTGATTGCTCATAAGCATTCTCAATTAAGAAGTCGAAGTTTGTGGTGCATACTAATTCAAATGGAATTTTTGAAAATGCAACGTGAGCTTTCCCAGGTTTAATGATGCCCGTCAAAAGTAGTTCATTGAATTTCTCAATGAGTTTTGTTCTTGAATACTCTTGCTCGTATGTTGAAATTGCTTCTACAGGACTTGAATAATCATAGTCAGACGGTAAGTCTTTTGCAACAAGTTCACCCAGTTTGTTCCAGTCTGGCATTTCTTTTCCTTTTGGAATGTCTGCGTTTCTTGAAAAACCAGCTCCGATAAATGGTATTACTTGTCCTCTAATTAAGTCTTCCAAAAAAGGTATTGGAAAATGTTTCAGATATGTGTATGATTTTATTTTCTTACTGTCTAACATTATTTTCTTGTGTTAGTTGTTTGTTTGTAGTATCGTCATAGCCTTGCCGGTAACTAGTGGCTATGTGCAATTCTAAATTTTAATTTACTTTAAATCAGTTAGTTGTAAATTGTTTGTTTTCTAAGTATACGCGTTTATTGAATGAGAATACTCTTGTAAGTACAGCTAACTATTTTATAAAAACACCATCAAAAGGAAAAACGCAAACTCCCCAATGAAAAATCTGATGTTTTTCATTTAATAAAAATCAATTCGTAAAATTTGATTGAGGGAGTAGCTCAGAATCAAAGCTAAATTAGAACTATAATTTGTATTAGCAAATTTATTGGAAGGAATGTTTGGGAGTTGGATGGTTTTAAAAGTTAATTCCAAATTTGGCTGCAATGGCCGCATTAAAAAAATGGTTGTTGGGGTCGCTGTAGGTATAATATAGTCGTGGTGTATATCCAACGCTCATAAAAAAGCCTTCCATTTTTTGAGGACGGAGTCGTATACCTGCCCAGCTGTTTAAATTCACAAAGGTGGTGGTTTTGTAAAAATAGGTAGTGGGGTAAATGCCCAGTTCTAATGAAATAAGCTTTGGTCCTGCCAAACAAATAATGCCGGAATGAATTCCGTAAATGGGTCGGTCGGTGGGGTCGGTGTCATCGGCATTTTCATTTAGTCCGAGCCCAGCGTTGGTATTTAAAATAAAGTAGTTTCTTGCAATAAGGGAATATTCGTAATGAAACGAAACCATGGTTTGTCCGCCAAACTGCATGGCTCCATAATGCCGATGTGCTAACGTATCCTTTTGAGCAAAGCTATTGAAGGTGATAAAAACAAGGAGTATGGAAATAAGTTTTTTCAAATGGGTTGTGCGGTTGTTGTATTAATCGAAAGAGTAGCCTACAAAAAAAAGGTCGTTGGGTTGATCGTTTTCATATACAACAATACAGAGTCCTTTGCCTCTTTCAATGCTATCAAAAAAATCGGAATTGTTTTGAATGGTTTCTATGTCCGGTTTATCAGTTCCAAAAAAACGTATTAATTCCTCTTTTGTAGGAATGCGTGCAACACAGTGATCGTCTCTGTCCGACACAGAAGTAAGGTCCAGGATTGAACGCGTTCCATCATTGTCTGATTCGTTTAAGGGTTGATTGATGTCGCTGTGTTGTGGTCCGGGTGATTCAGAATCGTCTGTTATCGGGTAAGTAGGAAAGGGGATAACGGGATTATATCTTCCGGCTTTAAATTCACGCATTCTTAGTTTATCTAATGCATCGTTTAAATTTTCTTCGTAGGGTATTAAATACCAGTATGGATAGGCTCCCATTTTATTTTTTATTGTTTGGTTTCAATTTCTATAATTCGTTTTCCATAATCGCCCAAGTAATGCATCAATAGTTTTTCGTACACTTTATAGCCTTCGTCTACATTGGTAAAAATAAGTATGCCTTGTTTTGTTTTAGGGAAAATAAATACAATGGTTTGGCAACCCAGGTCGGAACCACCATGCGACAAAGCATAATCTCCGTTTCCAAAATCGTAAATTTCAAAACCCAATCCGAAGGATTTATCTTTTTTTGTGGCCACTTGTGGCTTAACCATTTCGTCAAAAACATTTTTTGTCAATCCTTCACCGGTTAAAACGCTGGTTAAAAACAAACCATAATCCTCCACGGTTGTTAGCAGATTATCGGCTGCATTGGCGGTGGTGTTCTTTACGGTTGCATAAGGTATTCCTTCGGTGTTGTAGCCCTTAGCATATCGGGTGCTGTCGGTTTTTTCGTCCCAAATGTATTTTGTGTCCACCATTTTTAGTGGTTCAAAAATTAATTCGTTGGCCAATTGATTGAGTGTTTTTTTGAATTTGTTTTCCAATGCTTTTCGTAAATATTCGAACCCTTCGCCAGAGTATTGATATTTTGTACCGGGTGTAAATTCGAAATGTAGTTTTCCATCCGCATTGTTGCCACGCCAATTGGTAAATCCTGTTTGATGGGATAAAATATGGCGGGTGGTAAGTAGTTTTAAATTTGGATCTTTTGCAACATCGGGGTCCACCCAAAATTGATAGATGGGTGCATCCAAGTCCCACTTGCCTGCACTTACCAATTTTAATGTTACCATGGCGGTGATGGGTTTGGTAAGCGATGCTACATTAAAGAGTGTATTGTACGGTGCTGCAATGCCTTGTTGCAACTCGCCAAAAACTTTTACTTGGTTTAAGTTCCCATCCTTTATCAGTCCAATTCCCAAGGTAGGAATGTGGTTTTCTTTCATCCATGTTTCAATTTCTTTGTCGTTATCGAACATGGTAGCTTGATAATTGGCTTTGTCGGTATCTTGATGATCAAAGCTTAATCCTTTTGTTAATTTCCAAGTTTGATTTTCGAAATTCCATACATGCGTGAATTTTGCGGTGCTGGCATAGGTTTCTTTTTTTTCGGAACTGGTTTCATAAAACCGATGGTTTCCGGTTTGAATGGCTCCATACAATACGTTGTTTTTATAGAGTGGAAAAATTTCTGTGCTTTCTTCTATCAACTCTCTTCTGGATTGATAGGTAGTTGGTGAATTGCATAAGCCGTTTTTTAATGCGGTTATAAATTGTTGTTTGTTTAAGATTCCATCTTTATCGTGAACAAATTCAAAGTTCGGACTTAATAAATTTTCGAACTGTGAAATTTGGCAGGTGTTGAAACCTACATTAAAAAGTAAACTATCGTTGGTTAGAATGGTTTTGTAGAGGGTTGTGTTTTTGTCAACTTGAGCAGGTGCAGAAAAGAATGTAAGAAAAAGACAGGTAAGGATTAAATAGTTTCTCATTCGAGGTTTGTTAATTTATTTTCTTTTGCACTGTTATCGTTACAAATTTAGCGGATTTATTTAGGCTCGCAAGAATAGCGGTTCTAATGCACGTCTCCCGACCTCGATAGTCCCGATCCCGATAGCTATCGGGACTATCGGGAGACGCTCCGGGTGGATGATGTTAGAGATATAATGTTCAAAAGAACGTCTCCCGATGGCTATCGGGAGCGAGGCACGAAGCAATCTAGTTGCAAACGAAGAGAGATTGCTTGCCCGAATAAATTCATTCAGGCGGGCTTCATCCGCTTACGTTACCTCGCAATAACGGTTTTGAAAACAAGGATTATTAAAAAAACAAATAATAATTTCCATTCTCATTATAGATGGTAGGTTCCAATTGGTAGGCGGTTTTAATGTTTTGTTTCGATAAGGCCACTTCGCGTTTTCCGCAAGCCAGCACTTTGCCTTTGTGCAACAAAACAATTTGGTGTGCAAATTTTGCAGCAAGGTTTAAATCGTGCACAACACCAATCACCACCAATTTAGGATCTTGTAATAAATCTAATAATTGATGCATCAATTGAAATTGATAGTGTACATCTAAAAAGGTGAGCGGTTCGTCCAATAGTAAATAGCGGTAATCAGCTGATGGATACCATATTTGAGCCATCACTCTGGCAAAATTGACACGTTGCTTTTCTCCACCACTAAGGGAGGTATAGTTTCTGTCGGCCATATCCCATACATCAAAAAAGCGCATGGCTTCTTCGCAGGCAGTTTGATCTTTGGTGTGAGGTGTATCAGTAAAGTGAGGATACCTTCCCATCATCACCACTTCCCATACTTTTAATGGAAATGTTAATTCAATGTTTTGGGAAAGTACCGCTCTTTGTTTTGCTAATTCCAGATGCGAACAGGTTTTGATATTTTTTGTATTGTAATATATTTTGCCTTGCAGCGGCTGGATTTGATTTCCTATTGCTTTTATCAACGTAGATTTTCCAGCACCATTGGGGCCAAGGATGAGGTTTAATTTACCGGGTTCAAACTGTATCGACACATTGTCGAGAAGAATTTGTTGGTCAACGGTATAGGTGATGTTTTCTATTGTAATCATTTTAGAAATAATAATTTTTGCGTTTTATTAATAGGATGAACACCGGAACACCAATCACCGATGTAACAATGCCAATTGGAAGTTCGGCAGGCATAAGAATAAGGCGGGCCGTTAAATCGGCTGCACTTAAAAGTATAGCGCCCATTAGTGCACTGTTGAGAATAAGAAATCGGTGGTCAGATCCTTTTATGCTGCGCAACAGGTGAGGAACAATTAATCCAACAAAGCCAATTACGCCAACAAAGGCGGTGGCAATTGCTACCATAACAACATTGATGAACAACACATTTCGTTTTAATTTTTTGATGTGCACACCCAGCAATTGCGCTTCCTCTTCGCCCAGCATTAATGCATTTAGCTGTTTGGCATACCTCAAGGCAAATGCAATGCAAAGTATAGTGGATGCTCCAATAATTAGAACTGAATTCCAATTGGCACCGGATAAAGTTCCAAGATTCCAAAAGGTGATGGAGCGTGCTTGTGGGTCGCGTGCGATGTAAGAAAGAAATCCAACTCCACTCAGGAACAAGGCGTTAATGGCAATGCCGGTGAGGAGCAACGTAACGATGGAGCTTTTCCCTGTTTCCTTTGATTTGGAAAGAATAAAAACCAGATAAGTTGCCAAAGCACCTCCTGCACAAGCAGCAATTGGAAGTGTCCACTCACCGGCATTGAATTGAAAGAGTGCTCCCAAAACAAAGTAGAGTGCAGCACCAAATGCTGCTCCACTGGAGGTGCCAACAAGTCCGGGTTCAACAATCGGATTTCGAAATAAGCCTTGCATCAACACACCTCCTACAGCCAAGCTGGCGCCAACAAGTAAACAAAGTAATGCACGTGGAAGTCGGATTTCCATAAAAATCCTTTCGTTGAGATTCATACTACCGGAGCCGAAGATCGTTTTTAGCAGGGATGAAAAAATTTCGCTTGAGCTGATGTAAACTGCTCCATAACGCACCGAAAAAAATGTGATGATGAGCAGCACAATCAACAGTACCGGAAATACCTTTGTGTACTGATTAATTTGCTTGCGATTTTTCATGAATGAGTTTTTGAAGTTTAAGTGTATTTTCTCCGGTGCGCGGTCCCAGATAAATGATGTCGTGTTCCTCTACACGATAGATACGGTTATTGATAGCCGCTTTTGTTGCACTGATACCCGGCAGTTCTTTAATTTTTTCGTTTGATCCCAAGCGGTCGTATCCAAAGTCGGTAAGTAAAATCACATCGGGATTATATTTTGAAACAACTTCAGCCGACAGCTGTTTCATGCCCGAGGTATCGGTAACGGCCATTGTTCCACCGGCCCATTCAATCATTTTACCTGCTGCTCCTTTTTTGGAAACTACTAAATAAACATTGGATGCTCTTCCAAAATGAATGATGAGCACTTTGGGTGTGTCGGTATATTTTTTTGCATTTTGTATGGATAGATTTATATCGGCATCCAATTTGGCACAAAGCGAATCTGCTTTTTGTTCTTTGTGGAAATAACTTCCCATCTCTTTGATTAATGCTTTGGTGCTATCGATATCTACCGCTTTGGTTGAAAAAAATTTCATGGGAATTTTTAAGTCTTGCAATTGTTTTACAATGGGTTCGGGTCCCATCTCTTTCCATCCGTTGGTCATAATTAATGTTGGCTTTGCCGATAAAATTCCTTCCAGGCTCAAAGCACGATGATAACCAACCGTAGGAAGATTTTTAACTTGGGGAGGATAAACACTGGAAACATCCACCGCAACAATATCCTGTTCGGCTCCTAAGGCATAAATAATTTCGCAATATTGTTTGGATATTAAAACAATGCGTTCGGTATTTTTTTGTTTTGTATCTTCATTTGCAAACCTTCCACAGCTACTTAATAAAATGGAAATCGCAATTATATAATGATATCGTTTCATGATAAATGGGATTAATAAACAAGAGGCAGTTTTTCAACTACCTCTTGTAGAGTGGTTAGAAATTGTATTTTAAATTAAGTCCGCCAAAAAAATTAATTTCGTTTGGGGCAGGGATATAAGCATCCGGAACTTGATTAACAAATACCATATAATAATACTGTGAGCCGGTAATATTATTTGCACCGGCATAGGCATCAAACTCAAAATGTTTAATTGCTTTTTTGAAACCTAATTTGGCATTTAATAAACCAAACGGATTGGTTTGGTTCAATCCATCGGAAGTATAATACATGGCACTACGATAGTTGTAATTTACATTTCCATACAATCCGATTTTGGTATCCACATCAATGCCCAGGTTATACACTAAGGGCGAAACACCGGCAACCGTTTTTCCGGAATAGTCTTCCACAATCATACTGTCTTTGTTTGCCGAATTTTTGCCAATCTTTTGAAATTGAAAATCTTCATATTTAAAATCAGAATAGGTAACATTCGCAAACGGTTGCAACAGTTTAATAAAACCATCGCTCGATTTTATTGCATTGTATTTAAGCAATACTTCTAATCCATTGTTGTTTAATTTACCACCGTTAACGGTATAGGTGTAAAGGGTAACGGTGTTGGCCGGATTAGGAACAGCAACGGTTGTAAATTTATTTTCAAAAACAGCATTAAACACCGCAACGGTGTAAAACAAGCGTTGGTTTAACAAACTGCCTTTTGTTCCAATTTCGATTTGTGTTCCTTTTTCAGGTTTTAAATTGGTGTTTAATTGTCCGGTTGTAGAAATTAAAATATTGGAACCAACAGGAGCTTTGTAGCCGGTTGAATAAGATACATAAGCAGAAATAACCGAATTGAATTTTTTATTAATGGCAACATTCGGTGAAATCAAATTATGATACTTTGCTTCATATACTTTCTGTTTTGTATTGGTTGGATGATTGTTGGAAATACCCCATAAACGGTCTTCCAGTTTAATATCCATATTACTGATGCCTACACCCACATTCGCACTAAAGCCTTTTGCAAAGCGTAAGGTCCATTGCGTAAAATACGAATAGGTGGTGCTGGTTGTTGCCTGGTCGCTGTTGGTTTTGGTAATCACATTGTATCCTCCCAAGTTGGTGCTGTCAGCAGCCATTCCATAACCAATTGTAATTGCATTCATTTTTTGAATTTCGATTCCTGTGATTCCGGAGAGTGTTGTTTTTTCGGATAAACGGAATTGTTTTTCAAAAATCGAACGCAACCCATAGTTGAGTGGTACTTTATCGGTCCATCCACCGGCAGAGCTTTGATCGATGCTTTGAGCTGAACCAAAGAAGGTAGTGGTGTTTGAAATTTTATTGTTAAAGGCATAGGTGTGTCCAACTCCGCCTCTATAGGTTCTTACAGCAGAGTGAGCATTGTTGTTGATATACTTAATGTTGCCGGAATAATCTAAGGTATCGTATTGTTCCTTGGTGAGCTCTCCGTTACGTTCGTCATAACTATCGCTATATCCCAGATAGGTGGTGATGGATTGTTTTTTATTTAAGCTAAAATCTCCCATCATGTTTACAAAATCTTTGTGAGATTTGGTATGTACCATAAACCCGTCAAATTTCTGATGACCATAATTAATGAGCAAGGAAGAATTTTCACCTCCAACAGCAATGCGCGTTGTTGTTCTTAACAAACCATAACTGCCGAGCATTACATCTTGTCCAATTGCTACTTTATCTTTTGCTGCCTTTTGCGTTTGCAGATTCACAACTCCGGCAATGGCTAACCCGTAGAGGGTTCCAGAAGGACCTTTGCTAACTTCTACATTGTTGATGGAACCAAAATCAAGATCATCCATCACGGTGATTCCTTCCGCATCAGTAATAGGAATACCGTTTAAGTAAAGTTTCATTCCTTGTGAATCAAAGTTTCCATTCACACCTCTAATGCCCATTCCGTTGCCATATCCACGGATGTTGAATTGCTGACCGGCAGAATGTGTTCTGCGTTCCATCAATACTCCCGGAACATTGGCATTTATGGCATCATCCAAAAAGAGTCCGGTGCTGCGTTTTAATTCAAGAACTTCCAATTTAACAATGGACGATGGTTGATTTAATACGGATTTGTTTTTATCGGAGGTGGCTGTAATTTCTACTTCGTTGAGTTCAATTTTTTTTGAAGTGGTATCGTTTTGTGCCTTTGCACCAATGCTTGCTATTGCAAACATGAGATAGATTAATTTTTTCATAGTGTTGCTTAATTAATTCGATGAATAGATGTGAAAATAAAGCATTGTAAAAAATCATTGCACGTGTATACCGCTATCGCAGGCATGTATAAATACAAACATACATTCGATGGTTACATCAATGAAATTTTACAAAATGCTACTAAAGAAAATGAATTAAGCAATCGGGTTGGGTGGAGGTGTAGAAACCTTCAAGAGTACTGAAGGATAGGAAAAAGAATAATTGAAATCGGAATTGTAATTGGTGCTGTTTACTGCAAAACTAAAATTAGTTGCAGGAACATATTTTAAGGAAGATATTTTTTTAAGAATACGTTTGGTGGTTTTGCCGAAAGGAGATTTGCCGCTATCGATATGCTGATTCACCAATTCTTCCAGTTGCGCAAAAAGTTGAGTTTCCTGCTTATCGTTTACGCAATGGTATATCATTTCGTCTCCTTTATTTTCACTCTTCACAATATCGTACATGGTTCCTTTATAGCGGAATTCTTTTCCTTCTCTTTTCCAATCGAGTTCATTTACTTTGTCGGCTGGAATAGCGATGACAAAAAGCTCGCTATCGGGAACACTTTTTTTAAGGCGTCCTTTTATTTCTTTCTGAATTTTGTATTGAGCATATTTGAATAGCGGATAATGCCCAACCATTTCGAAAAGAAAAATGGATAATAGAAATATGGAGAATGCTTTTTTCAATACCTGCAATTACATTTTATGTATGGCCTCAATTCTTCTGTCAAAACTAAGGTAATAAATATTGAAAAACAAGTAGTTATTTGAACATCCTTTCAATCAGCGATGTGCAAAGAGTAGTATGCACCGATGTTTTTATTTTTGTTTTATAGGAATCCAAATTTCTTCTTCGCTGTTTGGGTCATTGTTTTTATACTTGCTGCCCAATACTTCAAAATGCGGACGATTGTCTAAAGTATAGTTGGACTCCGGCAGCCATGTTCCAAAAATGTATTGAAAGATTTGAGTGTCGGTGCTCAATCCTTTGTAATCAAATACAGCATATAAACCCGCAGTTAATACAAAGGTTTCCATGTTATCGGGTAGCGTATCAAAATTGGAAACTTCGACACAAGCCCATTTTTCAAATTCGTTGGTGGGTTTAAAGTTTATAAAATGAGTGGGTGAGTATACTTGCATCGAAATCAGCTCCTGTGTAAGGCTGTTCGTAATTTCGTTGCGCTTTGGCATAAAGCTTTTCCATAATTCAGCCGTTTTGTTGTTGACCAAACTCATGGTTAAATGTTTACCAATTAATTTTTTTTCCTTTAGGACTTCAATGCGTGGTAGTATCATAATTAAGCGCGTAAAATTTTTTCTATCTTTTTTCCTTTGGCAAGTTCGTCTACCAATTTATCCAAGTATCTTACTTGTTGAGTTAAGGGGTTTTCAATTTCTTCGATGCGGTAGCCACAAATTAATCCGGTAATGAGGGAGGCATTGGGGTGGAGTTTCGCACGTTTAAAAAATTCCTGAAAGGTTACTTTTTCGATGATGAGTTCCTGAATTTTTTTGTTGTCGAAACCGGTCAGCCAGGTAATAACTTGGTGTAGCTCTTCCTTGGTGCGTCCTTTCCTTTCAACCTTTGTAACATACATGGGATACACGGAAGCAAAGGTCATATTTGCCATGCGTTGGTTATGTGTGTCGGTGGTGTTCATGGTGATGGTTTTTAATTAGCTGTTTTGTTACATAAATCTGTTTTGGTAAAATAATCTGGATTTATAATTCGGTGTTGTTGCCTTTATTTATGTCGTTTCAAATGGATGAATGTTGCAATTAAAAATCCGATAGCGGCAAGCAATGTAACATACGGTAAAATGGTTTTGCCTTCTTGAAAGTAGACATACGTTGTTAAGAACAAGGCAATACTTTCAAAGAGGTGTACAATTAACTCCAAGATGAAATGGGGCTTTTTGGCAACCTTCACAAAAATAAAATAACCGAATACAACGATACCCAATAGTAAAATGGTCCAGCCGATAGCACTGTGGTGATGTTGGATTTTATCAAACCCTTTGGTCATTAAAATAAGAGATACAATAAAATGTTGAATGGATAAGAGTTGTTTTTTTATTTTCATAGAAGATACATTTCTGCCGCAGCAATTAAATTTCCGGTAATATGCATTATAATTGGTGTGTAAATGGATTTAGTGGTTAGCCTCGCATATCCAAAAAGTGTTGCATCCACAAATGTTTGAACAATACCTATTTTTGAAGCCAATGTGTTTTCAAATACAAAGGAATGCATAATAACAAACAAAATGGCGATTATCCCTATTGCTAAATGTTTGTTGATTTTAAAGCCAATGAGTTTGCTAAGAAAAAGACCCCTGTAAAGCAATTCTTCGGCAACAGGGGCAAGTAAAATTATACCAATTAATTTAACGGAACTTGTTAAGGGTTTGAAGGTGTGGTGTTGAACTTCCAAAAAACCAAAACGGAAAAGCGCCAATTCTGTAAGTAAGCAAAACACCAGAAACCCAATACACCATAGGAAGGCATGTTGTAGTTTATGAGGTGGATGCAATCCTATTTCATCGGACGATAGTTTTCCTTTTTTTACATTTAGTAAAATAAAAAAAATGATTGCAACAAAGGGTAAAATTCGGATGGCTATTTTAAGAGGCTCACTCATTCATTCATACTTTATTTGTTCCTTTTGAAAATCTACCGAAGGATAGGCAAGTTTTCTTTTCGGCAGTTAGGACTGGGTACTAATTTACAAAAAATTATAAGACTTGTAGAACGAAAAAAGAAAGCCCTCCTGAATCTTCTTCAGGTAGGGCTTTGTTTGTGCCGGAGTAGCGGACACTGAATGTGTTTACTTATTTTTTAATAATAATTTTTTGAGTTGCTTTTTCGTAAGGTGTTTCAATGGTTAATAGATAGGTGCCACCCAATTCGAGATTTTTGATTTTACGCTGGTAGGTGTTTTCTCCCAGGTGCACATTTTCTAAAATACGTTCTTCAATTTTTTTTCCGGAAGTGGTGTACAACGAAATTTTTGTTTCTCCCATTTTTGCTAACTGAAACTTTACTACAAAATCGCCATCACTCGGATTCGGGAAAACTTGTAAATGCAGCGTTCCGATGCTTTGCTCGTTGAGGTCGTGTATGCCCAATGCCGTATTTTTAATAACATATACTTTAAAAATTTCGCTGCTGGCTGTACTCTCTGTTCCGGTGTTGATGAAAAAGATGTTTGCTGCAGTACTGCTAATGCCACCATAGATATAACCTACTAATGTAGTGTCGGCAGTAAAATCATCTAATTTAAAAACATCGTTCGCATAGTGTGGTACAGTTGTAACAGGTATCAACTCAGCTCCGGCACCCAACAAATCGGGCATTTCAACGGGTAGTTTGTATTCGGCCATTGCACCTGTTGCTGTGCGGGTAACACGTGCAATTGTTTTTACAAAAGGTACATTGTTGTCTTGCACTAATATTCCTAAACTATCATAATACTGAGCAATGCCTCCAAAGAAAACAGTATGCATTTCGTTGTTTGTTTGCGAATACAAAGGCAATACTGCGCAATGGTAGTGATTGTAATATTGCTGAAAGGTGCCATCCACAGCATGACTGGTACTATCGATGGTAACACTGTTTAAAAAAGGTAAATTGATGGTGGGTTGAAATACTCCCGAAAAAACGGTAATGCCTTCGGCACCTGTTGGTAAAATTTGTGGTGCTGCATTGTAATCTCTACGGTGTAAATTTGTGGCATCGGTAATGGTTGGCAAATGTGTAATGGTCAGTGTGGTGCCGTCATCGGTGAGATTAAATTTACGAATGGCATTGGTATATACTTGTGTATAGGAGCCGCCACCCATTGCATTGTAGTTGCCATCAAATTTGTTTCCGCCAACAAGATAATAGGTAGCGTTAATTTTTTTGAGGTGTCCACCAGTTACAGCAAATTCAATGTCGGTAATTTGTCGGAAATACGAAGTAAAAGAGGTACCGGCAACAATGGCGTTAATCACTGCGGGAACATCAACCGCGGTTAGGTTGTCGAATGTTTTGCGAGCAGCGGTAGCGGTGTTGTAACCATATCCACCAATAATATAGAGGTAGTTTCCTTCCTGATGAAATTCCATGTTGGTTGAACTAAGTTGTTCCTGCAAGCCGATGGAAAGGGATGAAAGAGGTGCGGTCCATTTTTGTTGTGTGATGGGATCAACAACAATTAATTGATTGTTATTGCCGGCAACGTCAAAGGCAGCCCAAGGTTGTCTGCGGTGCAGTCCATCCAATCGGCCACCCATCACCAGCCATTTTCCGTTATGTTGTCCAAAGGCATAGGCCTGCAGTCCGCCCAGTCCGGGTACATTCATCGGTTCAATATAAATACCAAAAGGAGGGGTTTGTGAGAAAGCCGCAATGTTGATAAAGAGGAGTGCAAGAAGCACCGTAAGTTTCTTTGCCATGGTGTTGGTGTTTTAATTTGGCTGCAAGGTACGGCAGGGGGAAGGGCATAATTTGCAACTATTGTTACAGAAGGGGATTTTTATTTTGAGGTGCTAGTAGTCACTTTAACTAAGCACGTCTCCCGATGGTCCCGATCCCGATAGCTATCGGGACTATCGGGATCGGGAGACGCTCCGTGTGGATGATGTTAGAGATATAATGTTCAAAAGCACGTCATTGCGAGGAAGAATGACGAAGCAATCTGGTTGCGAACGGAGAGAGATTGCTTTGTCACGCTGCGCGTTCCTCGCAATGACGTTCTAATTGTCTGTGGTTATAATAAGTATTGACAAAAAGCACCGTCATTGCGAGGCACGAAGCAATCTGGTTGCGAACGGAGAGAGATTGCTTTGTCACGCTGCGCGTTCCTCGCAATGACGGTTCTAATTGTAACAGTAAGTAAGCACGTCATTGCGAGGAAGAATGACGAAGCAATCTAGTTAAGAACAGAGAGAGATTGCTTCATCCGCTGTCGCTACTTCGCAATGACGATTCTAATAGTCTCTTTAGTGAAAATGAAATTCCAACTACTTTTTATTTTTTACTTTTTGAAACACCGGAATGCTCAATGGGTCGGCAATGATGCCGAGGGTGATGGTGCGGAGCATGTTTTCGTAATAGAGGTTATAATAGTCGGGGCCGATATAACCGCGCATAAAAATTGAAAAGTTGGATAGTTTTTTAAATGGTTTAAAGGCAAGAAACAAATCCACCGAATTGCGCGGACGAAATTTTGCTGTTCCCCACATCACCGAATATTTAATATAGGCTTTTACTTTTTCGGAATAAATAAACCGGCTTTCCAACGAAATTTTATCATAATAATAGGTATGTCGTAATTCTGTTTCGCGCTCAATGTCCAACTGTCGCTCATACGCTATACGACCATTGGCAAACGATTTTCCTACGCGTCCCGAATCTACTGCACTCCAGCTGAATGCAATTTCAACAGCATTGGTGGAAAAATTTCCGTTACGATAGTTCACACTGTCGGTGCCGGTTAAATAATAATTGCCTTCTTGTCCGTTTGAATGATGAATGGCTCTATACGTCATAAATGCCATTTGTTCATCGGAGCTAAAAAAACGAAACAGCTGATTAGCAAACGGGATGTTAAGTTGATGATAAAATAAAATGCTGGGCATATAGCTGGGTGTTTTCACCGGCATGCTGGGCTGGTTAAACATGCGGATAATGATTTTCGGAAACACTGCCATACCAATGGTTCGCTTTTTTGAAAGTCGTAAAAAGAAATCGGGAGAAATTTGTCCTTCAAAAATAAGTGGATTCAACGGTTTTATGCCATACGGTGTTTTGTAGTTGCCAATGCCTTGTCCAAAGGTGAGGTAAGTTCTGTCGGAAGTCGATAAAATGGCTTCGTCCATGTGGGCAACCTGAAGTTGTGCTGTTGAAGTAAAAAAAGAAACAATGAAAAAGAAAAAGCAAAGGTATTTTTGAAACATAGGGTAAAGGTAGGTAATTAAAACTCCGAATGCCGTAAGTGTTTATTGCTACTTACTCGCAACAACGTTTACTGATTTTGCAAATCCATTTTTTTGTAGTTTCCAGGAGTAGTTCCATGTCGTAAGGTTTTATAAGATAATCATCGGCACCCAAAGCGAGTGCTTTTTGTCGGTCGATTTGTTCGGATTTGGCAGTAGTAAAAATGAATGGAATTTTATTGGTGGCATCCATAATTTGAATGTGTTGCAAAACTTCATAGCCATCCATGTCCGACATACAAATGTCACAAATAATTAAATCGGGTAAATTTTTCTGCGCCAATTCCACTCCGCATTTGCCGTTGGAGGCAGGGAGTACACGGTACTGAAACGATTGAAAATATTCGGTAAGGTTTTCCAGAATATCTGCATTGTCTTCGATAATGAGTATTGTGTTCATCATTTCTTTCGCGTAAAGGATTTAAAAAATCGGTAATGGGTCAGAAAAAATGTAAACAGTGTGCGGTGTTACAAGTGTATCGTGTTAAATACCAAACACAATTGTGTTTGACGACAGGAGTAGGACGAGTTTGATTGTACTAAGATACCATTAAATTTTTGAAAAGCTCTGAATAGTTTTGGGAAGGGACGATCGGGAGACGCTTCTATTAGACATAGTAACTTAGGACCGTCATTGCGAGGAACGAAGCAATCTAGTACAGAACGAAGAGAGATTGCCTGCCCGAATGAATTGCATTCAGGCGGGCTTCGTCACGCTCCGCGTTCCCGGCAGGAAGAGGTTCATTTTAATAGAAATCAATTTTCGGAGCAACTCCCCTCTCCTTGCACAAGGAGAGGGGTAGGGGTGAGGTAAACAGAAGAAACGAGCAAGCTCAAAAATGTTTTTATATTTGCAGCCTTGGTTATTGAAATGTATTGTATGCAAAAAAGAATAAGTTCACTACTTATACTTGCCGTTTTTTCGTTTTGCTTTACAATAGTTTATGCTCAGGATCTGAACTTTTATCACTACTCCGTAAGCGAAGGTCTGCCTAGTTCGCAGGTGCATGATATTGTACAGGGTAAAGATGGTAACTTATGGTTTTCCACCGATCACGGCTTGTCGCGCTTTGATGGATATTCCTTTAAAAACTTTACCACCGATGATGGCCTCACCGATAATGTTGTTTTTAAACTCTACAAACAACCCAACGGTGATATTTATGCCAGTACCTTTAATAAAACCGTGTTTTCAATCACCGGAAAAAATACTCCCGTTTTTAAGGCTTATCCTTACAACCATCTGCTAACTGCGCTCCCCGACTATTTTGTGGTGAACTGTATGCATGTGGCAGCCGACAAATCACTTTTTGTGAGTATCATCAACGGTAGTGGGTATTTGCACATTGATGCAACCGGAAAAGTAATTGCAAACAACATCACCATTCCTGATCTAGCGCCTGCCAATATTGTTTTATTGACTAAGAAGTATAGTTCCGATTTTTTTTACATTCAATCAAAAACGTCAACCGCCATTACCGGAAAGTGGGACAAACAATTTACCTATTCACAAAAAGAACAAGATTGTGGAAGTAATTATACCCAAGCTTGTTATTTTCAAAAACAAAACATCGCTGTTTTTTCTACCCGCAACAAACTCATTCTGATTCCTCCTTCGGGTACTTCCATTGAAGTACCTGTTTTGTACGAACCTATCTCCATGGGCATTTTAAACGAGAATCAATTTTGGGTGGGATTTCGCTACGGAGGCATCAACGTATATACTATAAAAGGGGAACAACAACAATCGTTTTTGGTTGGCAAGTCGGTAACCAAAATTTTTGTGGATCACGAAGGTGGTTATTGGTTTGGGACGTTAAGTGATGGTGTGTTTCATTCCAAAAGTTCGGTCATCAAAAATTTTAATCCAGCGGTTTCTGCCGACAACTGGATTCGGGAAATGACAAAGGATGAAAATGGAACCATTTGGATTGCTTATTATAATGGAAATGTTTCGCGCCTCACCAACAATCAACTTTCGTTGGTTTATGAATCTTCGATAAACAAGCCGGCATTGGTGAGTTACGATAAACATACAAAACGGACGTATTATTTTTCTGATCATAAATTGTTTACTACCACCAACAAAAATCCGGTTTACGATTTACAAGGAAATCATATTAATATGTATACGCATTTCAACGATTCGGTTTTGTTTTCGACCTACCGTGGTGTAATGGTGTATTATAACGGACAACGAACTCCGATTGAAACGCAATCCCGAATAAATGACTTATGTTTTTATAAAGGCAAGTTCATGTTTGTGAGCAACACCGGTTTGTATACGTATGCCAACAAGCAACTAAAAATGTATACCTGCAAAAACGATTCGCTCTTACAACGATTGATGGATATCGAATGCTGGACAGATAAGTTGGTGATGGCTACCAAAGGTTCGGGGGTATTGATACTGCAAGATGATGTGGTGTATAAAATTGACGAGAAGCAAGGTCTCCGTGGTAAAATCGTGAACAAAGTGCACATCGAAAACGATTCGGTGGTATGGGCCTGCACCAACAGTGGCTTGAACCGCATTGTGTTTAAAAACAAAAAAGTAAAAAAGGTGGATGTGATTTCCAACCACAACGGATTAATCAGCAATGAAATTACTGATATTGAAATTGTGAACGATACAGTTTGGGTGGGTACACGCGAAGGATTGTGTTATTTCCCAAAATCGATGTTGGATAACACCATCACTACTACCACCAACTATTATTTAAAAATTAATCATGTAAAAGTCAATGATCAGGAGCGTGAAAAAACATCAGAGTTAAATTACAACGAAAATCGAATTGAGTTTGGTTTTAAAGCCATTTCGTTTTTTGAATTTTCGCCCATGCAATACCGTTTTAAATTACAAGGTTTGGAAACGGATTGGAATTATACCACCGCACTCAGTATTCGCTACACTTCATTACCACCCGGCAACTATACCTTTATGGTACAAGCCAAAGGGAAGAATGCAAGTTGGGCACAAGGGCAGCAACAGTTTTCGTTTTCCATTTCACCCCCTTTTTGGCAAACGTTATGGTTTCGGTTGAGCGTTATTATACTTATAGTATTACTTATTTATTTGTTTTTCCGATTCCGAATCCTGACTTATAACCGCGACATTACCCGTGAGTTGATGCGTCAGGTATTAAAACGGTTGACCAAGAAAACCAACTATGTGGTTTTCAGGGAACAAGGAAAGGACATTCGTATTGCAACAAATTCAATTTGTTTTGTAAAATCCGATGGTAACTATATTGAAATCCATACCGATACAGGTCGACATGTGATCCGATACAAGATTGGGGAGTTTCTGGATTTGGTTCCGGACCCGTTGGAATACCTTCGAATAAATCGTTCCTATATAATACGTATTGATAAGGTACAATCGAAAAGCAAAAAAGATGTGACCGTTTGTGGCGAAAAATTGGCTGTAGGCGAAACATATTTGGAGCAACTTTCGAAAATCAAATTTTAATTCCTTTTTCCCGTCACAATTTTCTATTGGTTCACCCAAAACGTCATTTTCCTTTCCAGGGTTCGTCACTATTTTAAGGTAGGTTCGTCACAATCCCTTTATTGGATGGGGTTTTATTTTGTTTTGGGGTTTAGTTTTGCGAGAAACTTTTAAACCAAAAAACCTATGAAAGAAATCATTTTAAGTC
>Ga0075163_10001638_pt1 | contig 30303 bp, 23 predicted proteins | sample JI1023141ADNA_FD_71478 | JGI IMG/M metagenome (GOLD analysis project Ga0075163, IMG submission 71478) | Wastewater effluent complex algal communities from Wisconsin, to seasonally profile nutrient transformation and Carbon sequestration -... | ecosystem: Engineered > WWTP > Effluent > Algae...
CGCCAAGAAGATGATGAGCGAACGGCTGCACCTGGCGGCCGTGTTCACGCGCAAGCTGGAGCTGATGCCCTTCGACCTGGCCGATCCGGTCTGGGTGGAAGACGAAGACATCGACATCGATTACCACGTGCGCCACGTCACGCTGCCCAAGCCCGGCACCAACCGCCAGCTGCAGCAATACGTCGCGCGGCTGCATTCCTCGCTGCTCGACCGCAGCCGCCCGCTGTGGGAAGTGTTCATTATCGACGGCCTCAAGAGCGGCCAGGTGGCGCTGTACACCAAGGTGCATCACGCCGGCATCGACGGCCAGGCCGGCGTGGCCGTGGCCAAGGCGATTTTCGACCTGGCGCCCACTGGCCGGGTCATCAAGCCGCCGCGCCCGCGCGCGCGCCACAACCGCTACCAGCTGGGCATCGCGGAGCTGGCCAGCGCCGCCGCCCGCAACGCGGTGCGGCAATACGCCAAGCTGATCCGCATGGCGCCCTCGATGGCGCGCGCCGTGCGCGACGTGGTGGTGCCCGAGAAGGACGAACACGGCAAGCGCCACTGGAGCCTGCCCGACGTGAAGGTGTTCGCGCCGCGCACGCTGCTCAACACCGCCATCACCAACCAGCGCTCCTTTGCCGGGCGCATGATTCCGCTGGCCGAGACCAAGTTCATCGCCAAGACCTTTGGCGTGACCCTCAACGACGTGGTGATGGGCACCACGGCCGGGGCGCTGCGCCGCTACCTGCGCGAATACGACGACCTGCCCGACAAACCGCTGGTGGCCGCCGTGCCGGTGAGCCTGCGCGCGCAGGGCGACGAGTCGGCCAACAACCAGGTCAGCATGCTGCGCATGTCACTCGGCACCGACGTGGCCGATCCGGTGGAGCGGCTGAAGGTCATCCACGAATCCTCGGACGCCGGCAAGGCGATGATGAGCCGGGTCAAGACGGTCATTCCCAGCGACTTCCCGATGCTGGGCTCGCCCTGGCTGGTCTCGGGCATCGCCTCGCTGCTGGGCCGCTCGCGCCTGGCCAACGTGGTGCCGCCCTTTGCCAACCTGATCATCTCCAACGTGGCCGGCATTCCGGTGCCGCTGTACTACGCCGGCGCCAGCGTGGCCTGCTACTACCCGGTGTCGATCCCGGCGCACAGCATGGCACTGAACGTCACGGTGCAGAGCTACAACGGCCGGCTGGACTATGGCCTGATCGCCTGCCGCCGCACCCTGCCCGATGTCAACGACCTCGGCGACTACCTGCTGGCCGAACACCAGACGCTGCTGGCGCGCGCCCAGGCGCACGAGAAGGAAAGCGAGAACGTGAAGGCGCCCGCCCCCGCGATGATCGAATCGGCGCCGCCGGCCACAACCGGGACGCGCAGCCGCGCCAAGTCCGAGCCCAAGCTCAAGCTGGTGGCCGACATCGCCAAGGCGCCGCGCAAGCGCCCGGCCGCCCGGGCGCGCCGCGCGAGCTGATGGCTCAGGGCCAGGGGTTGCCGACCTGCATCTGGAAGGCCCGGCCCTCGGACCGACATGACGACTGGACGACGCCGGACGCCCTACACTTGCGCCTGCCCCCAACAGAAAACCGCCTGGAGCACGCCCCATGCAAGAAAAACCGCCAGCTGACCTGGTCCGCATCACGCTGGGCGTGCTGTTCCTGGGCGGGCTGATCCTTTCCGCCTTCTGGATCCTGCGGCCCTTCATCGGCGCAACGATCTGGGCCACGATGCTGGTGGTCTCCACCTGGCCGGTGATGAAGTGGTTCGAGGCACGCCTTTGGCGCCGGCGCAGCCTGGCGGTGACAGTGATGACCCTGCTGTTGCTGCTGCTGTTCTTCGTGCCGCTCACGCTGGCCATCGGCACCATCGTCAGCCATTCGGACGAGATCATCGATCGCGCCAAGGCCTTCACCAGCTCCCCGGTGCCGTATCCGCCGGAATGGGTGGCGCGCCTGCCCTTCGTCGGGGAAAAGATTGCCAAGGCCTGGGAAGACGCGATCGCCGCCGGCGCCTCGGGGCTGGTGACCCGGCTCATGCCTTACGCCGACAACGTCGCAAAATGGCTGGTGTCCCAGGCCGGGAGCATCGGCATGCTGTTGTTCCAGTTCCTGCTGACCGTCATCATCTCGGCACTGATGTACGCCGGCGGAGAGGCTGCAGGCACTGCGGTTCGCCGCTTCGGCCACCGGCTGGCCGGGACCAGCGGTGAAAACGCCGTCACGCTGGCCGGACAGGCCATCCGCGGCGTCGCGCTGGGTGTCGGCGTGACGGCGGTGGTGCAGGCTGGCCTGGGCGGCATCGGCCTGGCGATCGCCGGGGTGCCGTTCGCCGGGCTGCTGACGGCGGTGATGCTGATGCTGTGCATCGCGCAGATCGGCCCGTTCCTGGTGATGTTCTCGGCGGTGGCCTGGGTCTACTGGACCGGCGAGACCGGCTGGGGCACCTTCCTGCTGGTCTGGTCCACCGTGGTGTCCACCATGGACAACTTCCTGCGCCCGGCCCTGATCAAACGCGGCGCCGACCTGCCCATCCTGCTGATCTTCGCCGGCGTGATCGGCGGCCTGATCGGCTTCGGCCTGGTGGGCATCTTCGTCGGGCCGGTGCTCCTGGCGGTGGGCTACACCCTGCTCGACTCCTGGGTGGGCGACGGCACCTCGCCGAGACCGCCAACCGAGGTCGCCTGATTCCATGGAGTCCGCAGACGGCATCGTGCGGCGCCTGACCGAACTGGAGATCAAGGCCAGCTTCGCCGAAGACCTGATGGACCAACTGAACCAGGTCATCGTGCGCCAGCAGGCGCAGATCGATGCGTTGATCCGCGAGATCGGCCGCCTGCGCGAGCAGATGCCCCCGGACGAAGCGGCAGGCTTTCGTAGCCTGCGTGACGAGCGCCCGCCGCACTACTGAGGGCAAATCAGGCGAACTTGCGCCGCAGCGCGCGGCCGAGATCCTTGCCGAAGTGCGCCAGCATCGCGCGCCAGGGGCCCAGGTCCGGCTCGGGCGCCTCGCCCGCGGCCAGCCGCTCGATCTGGTGGTAGTACCAGCCGCCCTGCGCCAGGTTGTTGAGGCCGCGCACAGAGGGCGACGGGCTGTTCGGGCCCCACCAGCCTTTTCCGAGCACCAGCCGGTCTTCCGGCACCGGCAGCCGGTCCATCTGGCCGGCCATCATGCGCGCCGGAAAGTCCGGGGCCAGGCAGAAAGGCCGAGCCAGGCCGATCATGTCGGTGTGCCCCCCGGCCAGCGCCGCGCGCATGCCGGCCAGGGTACGGAACCCGCCGGTCACCATGATGGGCATGCGCGCCACAGCCTTGATCGCTTGGGCGTATTGCAGAAACATCGCTTCGCGCTCCCGGGTGCTGTCGCGCACCTCGGCCACCGCCTGCGGTTTGAAGAATTCCAGCTGTTCGTAGGTGCCGCCGGAGACCTCCAGCAGGTCGATGCCCTCGTCGTTGAGCCAGCGCACCACTTGCAAGCTCTCGTCCAATGTGAAGCCGCCCTTCACGAAATCCGACGAATTCAGCTTCACCGACACCGGATACGCGGGCCCGACCCGCGCGCGCACCGCTCGGACCACCTCCAGCAGCAGCCGGGCGCGGTTATCCAGAGAACCGCCCCAGCGGTCTTGGCGCTGGTTGGTGCGCGGCGACAGAAACTGCGACAGCAGGTAGCCGTGCGCGGAATGGACCTGCACGCCATCCAGGCCCGCGTTCTTCACCCAGGCGGCGGTCCGGGCAAAGCGCTCGATGATGTCCTGGATGTCGTCGGAAGTGGCCGCGCGCGGGCGGCCGAAATTGCCGGCCAGCTTGAGCTGCACCGCCGACGGGGCCAGCGGCGTGCCGTTGACCAGTCGCGGACACTGACGACCCGGATGGCTGATCTGCGCCCAGAGCTGCGAACCCCCGTCGCGAGCCGCCTGCGCCCAGGCCCGCAGCGGTGCCAGCCCCGACCCCTCTTCCAGCACGACGTTGCCGGCGCGCTCCAGGTAGCGCCGGTCGACCATGATGTTGCCGCTCAGCAGCAAGGCCGCGCCGCCACGCGCCCAGGTGGCGTACAGGCGCTGGTGCCCGGGCGTGGCGTTGTCATGCGTGTCGGCCAGCCCTTCGGTCATCGCGGCCTTGCACAGTCGGTTGGTCAGGGTGTGGCCACAAGGCAGCGTCAGGGGTTGGTCGATCACGGCAGTGCTCCGGCGATGACAGGCTCGGGGGAACAGCCAGTGTAGTGGCCAGGTACAGCCCTGGCGCCGGCTGGGTGATTCACGCCGCACGGCTCCGTGGCGGGCACGTCGCGGTCGCAAGAAAAGGCTCGCACAGGGGCCTGCGGGTGGCGTACAGTCATGCGGTTTGGTGCCGGCTCCCGGCCCGCCCGATTCAGACCGTCTGCGAGATCCACCATGAACGAGAACGAACTGACCCACGCCATTGCCCGCGACCATGTCAACCTGGCCTCGGGGCTGTTGGCGATGATGGTGCCCCAGGCCTCAGGTGCCGGGATCGGCCTCAAGGAACTTGATGGCCGCTACCGGCTGACCAACCCCTTGCTGGAATCCCTGGCCGGACAGGCGCCCGGCGCCATGGTCGGCAAGACCGACGACGAGCTGTTCGCGCCGGACGCCGCGGCCGTGTTGCATCAGGGAGACCAGGCTATCGCCCGCGGCGCGACCAGTGCGCACGCCGAGATCGACCTCCGGGCAGACGGCGAACCACGGCGTTGCCAGTCCTTCAAGTTTCCGGTGCCCGGTGCGGACGGCACGCTGCTGATGATCGGCACGGTGCTGCTGCCGTCCAACAGCCAGCAGACCGTGGACGGCATGCTGCAATCGCTCGAACGCCTGCGCCAGAACAATCGCGCGTTGCAGCAGTTGCTGACTTCGCTGGACCACGAGGCCCGCACCGACCGGCTCACCGGCGCCTGGAACCGCCAGCGGCTGGACGAGGCCCTGGTCAACGAGATGGATCGGCTGCACCGCTACGACCATCCGCTGAGCCTGTTGCTGATCGGCCTGGACGGATTCCAGCAGCTCAACACCGATCTGGGAAGCCCGGTGGGCGACCGTGTTCTCGTCGAAGTGGCCACGGTGCTGCAAGCCAGCCTGCGCCCCACCGACGCGCTGGCCCGCTGGAGCGACGATCAGTTCGCCGTGCTGTGCGCCAACACGACCCAGTCCACCGCCGCCGTGCTGGCCGGCCAGTTGCGCGATCGCATGGCGGCGGCCCACTTCAGCGACGCGGACCGGTTGACGCTGAGCATCGGCGTCGCCGAATGCGGCCCCGACGAGACCCGGGACCACTGGATCCAGCGCGCTGACGGCGCGCTGTTCAAGGCCCGGCTCAACGGCCGCAACCGGGTCGAGGCCGCGGAGCCGCCGCCGCGCGAGACCCTGGGCGAGCGCCTGGGCGCCGGTTTCGTCCAGCTGGCGTGGCGCACCGCCTACGAATGCGGTCAGCCGGTGATTGACGCCCAGCACCGCGGCCTGTTCGACGACGCCAACCGCCTGCTGGTGGCAATTGTGGAGCAACGCCCGGCCGACGAGGTGACCGCGCTGATCGACACCCTGGTGGACCACGTGGTTCAGCATTTCCAGGACGAGGAAGCGTTGATCGCCGAGGCGGGCTTTCCTGACACCCAGGAACACGCCACGATTCACCGCACGCTGCTGGACAAGGCCGCCGACGTGACCAACCGGTACCAGACCGGCACGTTGTCGGTGGGCGACCTGTTCCAGTTCCTGGTCTACGAATTGGTCGCGCGCCACATGCTGGGCGCCGATCGGGAGTTCTTCCCGTTCCTGAAGGCGACGGAACCCAAAGCTGAATCACCGAATGGCTGAGCGCGACTGGCACGCGGCTGGGCCGGCGCGTTTCAGATCAGAATCTTCGCTCCTGATTCAATAGCTGTTTATGGCCGATCGACGCTGGGAAGGCACGGTTTTCTTCACATTTTCGGCCGAAAAGAGCCGCCAGGCGCCGTCTGCTGCCCCCAACCCCCGCACGCAGAGCATCCATTACCCCGAAGCGCATGAAATAGGCCGCTATCGAAGCCTTCCGATAGCGGCCCACAATATCCCTCCGAAAGACGATCAGATCACCATGAAATCCGCCGCCGTGATGGCTGGGGCCCCAATCAGCGTTGCGAACTGAATCGCCGCGCCCGCGCCGCTGCCGTCGGCGTCGTAATACAGGGCCCCCGTTGCGGCGTTGTACTGGATGTAGTCATTCGCATCCACGGGCGTGCCGTCGTTGCTGGCGTGGAAGTTCGCCGCCGACAGCGTGCCTGTGGCTGTCAGCTTCTTGAAGATCGCGTTTTCCAGCTGGATCGAATCCACACCGTGCGTGAAGTCGAAGACCGTATCGAGGTTCGTTGACGCATTCAGCGCGAAGTTGCCGAACTGGAAAACATCCGAGCCCAGCCCGCCCGTCAGCGCGTCGTTGCCAGCGCCACCGATCAAGGTGTCGTTGCCCGCCCCGCCGTTGAGCACATCATTGCCAGCCAGGCCCGACAGCACGTTTGCAGCGTCGTTGCCGGTGAGCGTGTTGGCCAGCGTGTTGCCCGTGCCGTTGCTTGGTGCGATGCCTGCCAGGCTGAAGTTCTCGACGTTGGCGCCCAGCGTGTAGGCGGCCAGGCTGGAGATGACCGTGTCAGATCCTTCGCCAGCGGCTTCGGTCACGGCGTCGCCGGCGTTATCGACCACATAGGTGTCGTCGCCGGCGCCACCGATCATCTTGTCGGCACCCGCGCCGCCATCGAGCACGTTGTTGCCGCTGTTGCCCCTGAGCGTGTTCGCCAACTGGTTGCCCGTGGCATTGATGGCGGCGGAGCCGGTCAGGGTCAGGTTCTCCACGTTGGCGCCCAGCGTGTAGCTGACCGAGGACTGCACCAGATCGGTGCCGGCCCCGGCTGCTTCGACCACCACATCGCCCGCGCTGTCAAGCACGTAGGTGTCGTTGCCCGTGCCACCATCCATGGTGTCGTTGCCGGCGCCGCCATTGAGCGTGTCGGCCCCGGCCAGACCGTACAGCGTGTCATCGAAAGCACCGCCGTTCAGGGCATCGGCCCTGGCCGTGCCGGTGAGGGTCAGACCCAGACCGATCACGACACCGGTGGCGCTGCTGGCCACGCCCTCTGACGCGCCCATCTGGTCGGTGTAGATGGCTGCCACGCTGATGGCCTTGCCCACTTCGGCCGCGCCCAGCACCAGGGTGCTGGCGGTGGCCCCAGCGATGGCAACGCCGTTGGCAGACCACTGGTAGCTGATCGTGCCCAGACCGTCCACGTCGGCCAGGGTGTTGTTGGCGGACAGAGTTTGACCCTGCTTGGCCATGCCGGTGATGGTGACGCCGCCGGTAGGGGCGTCGTTGACGTTGACCACGGCAACGGTGGCGCTGCTGTCGACGCTTTCGGCCGTTCCGAGCGAATCGGTGTATCCCGCCTTCACACTGATGTTCTTGCCTACTTCAGACTGGCCCAGCACCAATGTGTTGTTGGTGCCGCCTGCGATGGCAACGCCGTCGGCAGACCACTGGTAGCTGACCGTGCCCAGGCCGTCGGCGTCAGCCAGCGTGTTGCCGGCGGTCAGGGTTTGCCCCTGCACGGCCGTGCCGGTGATGGTGACGCCACCGGTGGGGGCGTCGTTGACGTTGACCACCGCCAGCGCAGCGCCAGTGAAGTCGGTGGTGCCGCCCAGTGGATCGGTTGTGGTGGCCACCACGCGAACGTACTGGCCGACCTGGCTTTGGTCGCTGGCCAGATTCAGCGTGGCGCCCGTGGACAGATTGCTCCAGCCGGTGCTGCGGTTAGTCGAGATTTGCCATTGGTAGGTCGTGGATGTGATGCCTCCGTCAGCATCGGTGGCGGCTGTCAGCGCAGCCACCAGCGAGCCGCCTTCTTCGGAAGCGTCTTTCACACCCAGAGTGCCCGTAGCCTCGTCGTCGACGGCACTGCCGGCGAAGCTCTTGATGCCGGTGATTGCCGGGGCCACGCCGTCGCTGACGCTGGTGGCCACCGTGAAGTTGGCGTTGAAGTTCAGTCTCGGAGTAAAGGTGACGCCAGCCAGCAAAGTATTCACATCGGCCAGCGCGCCTGAGGCGCTCCACACGCCGGTGGCGGCGTTGTAGGTCGATGTCACCGATCCCGAGGTATCCGTGCTTAGCGCTCCGGCCGCGTTGTTGGAAAGGGTCAACTTGGCCGTCACGTTGGCGCTGTCCACATCGGTGATGACGATTTTGGTCAGGTTCAGTGCCGTGTCTTCGGTGTAGCTTTCAGCCGCCGACAGGTTCGTCGCGAACGGGGCATCGTTTACAGGGGAAATGTAAACCTCTACGCTGTCCGAAACAATGATTGAGCTCCCCGCGCCTTGTGCGCCTGAGTTGCCATCGCTGAAGACGTAATTGATGACGACGCGAGAAGGGGGAGCGTCCGAGGTATTTGCATATCCAATGCTGGAAAGCACCTCGTTCACGCGAGCTTGGGTTGCACTGGAGTTGAAGGTCAGGGAAAGCATGCCATGGCTGTTAACGAAACTGCCCACGGCCAATCCAGAGAGCATCGCGTCACCACTGACGCCAAAAAGTGTGAGCTTTCCCAAACCCGAGAACACATCCTGCGCATCGGCGCCGCCGGCACGGCTCACGGTGATGCTTGCTCCACCGTAGTTGCCCGCGCCGCCGGCAAGGACAGCCAGGTCGGCGTCAAAGATGGCCACGCTGGGGTCTAGCGCCACGGGCGCGGTATTCTCGGTATAGCCCAAGAAGCCACCCAGCGTGTTGCCGGACGCCTTACCAAATGTCGTGTCGAGGGTTCCGTCAGCGTTGTAGCGAACGGCATAGAAGTCCATGTTTCCGCTGCCAGGCCGGTCCCCAGCAACCACGATCTTTCCATCGGGCTGCAAGCTGACACTCCGACCGCGCTCATCAGTATTCGACGGAGAGGCAGTCACCACCATACCCGTGCCGTTGAAGCTCGTATCTAGACTTCCATCCGCGTTGTAACGCACTACGGCGAAGTCGCCGGCACCTTGAAGGACAGTGCTGGTGTAGCCAGCAACAAGAACTTTCCCGTCGGGTTGGACGGTGACGCTGTTCCCTTGGGCGTTTTGACCAAACGACGTCACGATCCAACCGGTGCCGCCAAAATCGCTGTCCAAACTACCATCGGTGTTGTACCGAACGACAACAAAACTGTAGTCATGGGAACCATAGCAGGCCGTTGAAGAACCGCTCATGAACGCGATTTCCCCCATTGCAATTCTGCTCGGCGAGGTCATACAGCCCGCGGGTAATGCCGGAGTGGCCTCAATCGGCCCATTTCGCGCCCATTCGAGTGGTTGGAAGGGGTCATTTCGGTCTTCTCGCCGCTCATTGGGCGCACTGAGAGCGCATTTGCGCCAAGGTCCGCAGCCGCGTGAGGTTGTAGGCGGCCATCGTCAGAGTCAGAAGTTGGTCGACCTTGACCAGTCCCTGCACCATCACCTGGCGGATCGGGCCGATGAGCTTGCCCCAGCCGAAGCACTGCTCGATGCGCTTTCTCTTGCGCTGGCTGACCTCGTAGCCCGGGTGGCGGGTGGTGCGCCCATCGATGGCGCTGCCGCCGCTGCGCTTGGTGTTCTGTGCCACGTGAGGCGTGACGTTGATCGCGCGGCACGCCTTGACGAAGCCCCTGGTGTCGTAGGCCTTGTCCGCGCCCACTGTGACGCGTTTGCCCGGCCCCGCGACATCGGCCAGCATCTGCGCAGCCACGTCTCGCTCAGCTGTTCCGTCCGAGGTACTGGCCTGTACGTTCACGACCAGGCCATGGCGGTTGTCGGTCAACACATGACCCAGGTAACTCGGCAGCGCAGGCGCCGCCTGGCTCTTGCGGTACAGCCGCGACTCGGGGTCGCTCGTGGATTCGTGCGTATCGTTGCTGCGCGGCTCACCGTGCCAGTCCTCGGGCGGGCGGTCGCAGTCAGATCCGTCCTTGCGCCTCATGCTCTTGTGGCTGGCCCAGGCCTGGATGAGCGTGCCGTCGACGCTGAAGTGCTCACCCGACAACAGTCCACGCTGGTTGGCCATCTCCACGGTAGCATTGAAGAGTTCGGTGACCGCGTCGTGCTCGATGAGGCGGTCGCGGTTCTTGCTGAAGACCGAGTGGTTCCACACGGCGTCCTCGATGGCCAGGCCGACGAACCAGCGAAACAGCAGGTTGTACTGGATCTGCTCGACGAGTTGCCGCTCGCTGCGCACGCTGTAGAGCACTTGCAGCAGCATCGCGCGCATCAGCTTCTCGGGCGCGATGCTGGGGCGCCCGCCCTTTACGTCGGCCTCGTACATGGCCGACAGCTTGGCGTCCATCGCCGCCAGCGCCTCGTTGACCCAGACCCGGATCGGACGCAGTGGGTGGTTGGCCGGGACAAAGTCCTCCAGTCGTACCGTGGAGAAAAGGCTCTCGTTGTAGCTGTCCGCTCCTCGCATCGTTGGCTCCCCCCTCGTCTATCAACTTCGCCATGTTCGCCGAAGCGACCGGCGAAGTCGATTGGTATTTCAACGGCCTGTTAAAGGTGCCGTCCAGCCCGCCGTCAGCGTTGTAGCGAATTACCGCGAAGTCGCCGGATTGATAGCCTTGTTTGACACCTGCAACAACAATCCGACCATCTGGCTGAACGCTCAAGCATTGACCAGATCCTATGTCGGTATTAAGTCTTCCCGTGCCCCCAAGGGTTGTGTCCAGGCTGCCATCAGTGTTGTAGCGCACGACTGCGAACTTTGTGGTGCCATAGAGACCACCCGTGTTGCTATAGCCCCCTATGACAATTTTTCCATCGGCCTGCAAGATCGCGCTGTACCCATGGTCATCGGTTCTGGGGCCGAAATCAGTCACGACTTTACCCGTGCCATTGAAGGTCGTATCGAGGCTACCGTCCGGGTTGTAGCGCACGACACCGAAGTCATAGTAGACACCGTTGTAGCTATCGCCAGCGACGACGATTTTTCCGTCGGGCTGTACAAGAACGGCGTTCCCAAAGTCACGTGAACTGGAGCCAACGTCAGTACCAACCATGCCCGTTTGGGACGAAAATGTAGGTGCGTCATTGACCGGGGTCACCGTAATCCCGGCCGTTCCACTGTCGCTGCTGAAGGCCGTGCCGCCGCCCGTGGCGGTGATGATGCTGTACTGGCCGGCAACGCCGGTACTTTGGTCCCATGCGCGGAAGGTGATTGCGTCGTTGACCGTGCCGTTCAAGTCGCCAAAGGGCAGCAGGCGGATCTTGTCGTTCGGACCCAGCAGCAGGGCAAGCTCATTGGTGGTGCTGTTGATCTGGTTGGCCTCGATGGTCAGCCAACTGGCGCCGCCTTCGAGGCTGTATTGCCAGGTCCCGAAACTCGTGTTCAATGCCGTGATTGCGATGGCTTCAATCGCGGCGCCAGGAGTGTCTGGATCTGTAATCGATCCGCCCACCACCAAAGCCCCCACTTGAATGCCAGCTGGGTTTATCGCCCCTTCAAGGACGCTGCCAAGTGTTACAACGCGCGATGTATCGAGGATAGGTGCTTCCAGTACGCCCGCAAAATTGATGCTGGCCATTGCTGATGCTTCCACGTTGCCGCTAGCCTGCTCCAGCACCCAGTCCCCACCCAGCCTCGCATTGCCCGTCAGATCGTCACTGGCCGCCACGTCGGCGCCGGTGGCCTGGGCCAGTTGGGCGATGAAGGCTTGACCGATGTCCCCTTGGCCCACATTGCAGCCATACAGCAGCAGGTCGCCGGTTTCCGTCAGGCTTGATCCGATGGCTGACAGCGCATCGGTGTAGCTTCGCAGGTTGTCGCTGTTCAGCACGCTGCTGCCCAGATACAAGGCGCCAGGCCCGCCATGCGACACGATCTGGATCGCATCGAGGCCACGGTGGTTCGCCAGAATCTCCTGGATCTGCAGCACGCCATCACGCGCACCGTCCAGCAGCACCCACTGGCTGCCTTCGGGCAGGCTGGAGATCAGCGTTTCATAGTCGGAAACTCGCGGGTCGATGATGAAGAGTTGGCGTGTGGTCATAAGGTCTTTCGAGGGTGTTGATCGATGAAACCAATGTAGCGATCCACACCCTCTTAGGCTTGACCCTGTACGCCGCCACAGTTCCAAATACGCCAAAATGCAGTTATTTCCACCCAACCAAGGCTTCCCATGAAATCTGACGGCGCTCTCGCTCCTTTGGGTCAGGTCCTGTTCCGCCTGGTCGAGCTACACGGCATTGACCCGCAGGGATTCATGCGGGAGGTCGGGATCGATCCGGCGGTCTTTCGTGATCCCAAGGCTCGTCTGCCGGTGCGGGCCGTGGATGCGGCGTTCACCAAGGCCGCCTTCCTGATCCTCGACCCGGCCTTTGGCCTGCGTGCAACCGAGTGCTGGCACCCGTCCAATCTGGGGCCCGTGGGCTATGCCTGGTTGTCCAGCGGGTCGTTGCGCACCGCGCTCAAGCGGCTGGACCGTTACTCGCGCATCCTCGGCAGCCAGTACCGCGACAACTGCGTTGAGGAGTCCGCTGGCCTGCGTTATGTGTTTGACCATGGCCGGGGCGATGCGCCGATCGGGCCGGTGCTGACGGACTACTCGCTGTCTCTGATCATCGGCATGTGCCGGATGAACTACGGGGCTGCGTTGCACCCGGTGGAGGTCACCCTGCGCCGGGCGCTACCGCAAGACCCCTCGCCCTGGCTGGACTTCTACGGCTGCGAGGTGCGCTTTGGCGCCAGCGAAGACAGCTTCTTGCTGGATGGCCGTACGGCGGCGATGCCACTGCCCTCGGGCAACCAGGAGTTGGCGGCCACCTTCGATGACATCCTGACGGCGCAGCTGGACGCCCTGACCGGGGCCGACCTGCCCACGCGCTGCAAGACCTTTTTGCTGCAACAGTTCACCTCCGGCGAGCCGTCGGAGGAAGAACTGGCGCGCCAGGTGCAGATGAGCACACGCACGCTGCAGAGAAAGCTCGGCGAGCTGGGCCTGACCTACGGGCAGTTGCTGGCGCAGACCCGCTACGACCTGGCGCTGAAGTATCTGGACGATCCGCAGCACTCGGTCACCGAGGTCACCTTCTTGCTGGGGTTCTCGGAGCACAGCGCCTTCACCCGCGCCTTCAAGCGCTGGAGCGGGATGGCGCCGTCGAGTTACCGGGCTGCGCGGCTGGAGCAAGCGGCCGTCAGGCTGTTGAACTGATCCTGATTCCATAGCGGCTTACGACCATTCGACGGTGGGAAGGCACCGTTTTTTTGCTGCTTCTGCCTCGAACTGCCGTCCGGCACCGCTTTCGATGCCATTTGACCGCGCGGCGCCATTCGTCTGAAATATTGGCACCTCACGTCAAGCGCAACTTGGCGCCCATCGGTACAGTGTTCTTCTCGGCCAACAGGTCGCTGATTGGAGCAAGCAAGTGTCGGGTGAACGGATCAACGTTGGGCAGGCCCCGGGCGACGAAGAGGTCGCGCGGGTCATCTGCGCCAGCGTGGTGAAGAATGCGAGCAACGTCTACGCCACGATGGAAGACATCCGTGCCACCGCGATGCGCCGCAATCTCGCACAGGGAATCCACACGGCGCTGCTGTACCAGAGCGGCTGGTTCCTGCACTGGGCCGAGGGCCCGGTCGGGGCCGTGACGGCCTTGTTCGAGCGGGTGCGCCAGGACACCCGCCACAGCGCCCAGCATGTGGTGCACCGCAGCCGCGGCCGGCGCCTGCTGATGAACACTTGGTCAATGATGCTGTCGCCCTCCACCGAAAGCCCCGCGGCCTTCGGCGAGCGCGTGATGGCGATCCGCGAGCGCATGCACCGCGGCCATCAGTATCCGCCGACGTCGGTGGTGTGCCGCCTCGTCATGCCAATGCAGCTCAAGGAAGCACAGGAGCTGCCCGACCCCGACAACTACCACCGTGTGGTGGTCTGCGCGGCCGCCGGCAACGGCGCGTTCGACCTCGTGAGCTGGCTCGCGCAAGAACGCAACGCCCCCAAGGCAAGCCGCCGCCATGCCGGCGAGCTGGATCTGGACAGTGGCAGCGAGTACGTCGACTTCATGCACGGCGGCTACCCCTGTCGCGTGGTGGCGGCGGCGCGATCCAACCTGAATCATGGTCTGCATCGCTCCCTGATGCCGGACTGGGAAGTGCTGGTGCTGCTGTTCAGCGGCGAAACCCGCAACGACATCGCCCTGCTGGAGCGCGTGCGCGACGCCTTCCACGGCCTGCCTGCCGTGCCCCCGCTGCTGGCCCTCGTGCCTGACGCCGGGGCTTACACCCCGATCCGGCACCGCGCGGCCGACTTTGGCCTGGACTGTGTCCCTGGCGGCGAGATTGCTTCGGACAACAGCGCGGCCATCTGGGACGTCATTCGCGACCGGCTGGCGCGCCTCGGCCCGCCACACACCTCGGACTGGGCCGTGATCAGCGGGCTGCAGGATCTGTGAGCTGAAGACCGCCTCGGGCGGTTGCGGCGCAGAGTGTTGTCGGGTCGGTAATGATTCGCCCCCGCACGGGATGAATAGCGCCGCTAATTCGGACTATCGAATCGCTATGGCGCATTTGGATAAACAGATTGGCGCATAGGGTCAAGCAGCCTTTGAGTCGAATTGCTATAGTCATATCTATAAACAAATGACTTGAAAGGGTACTACGCTCATGGCAAATTTTTTCGTGATGATATTTTTGGGTTTAATAGGTTCAAAATTTGGCCCTGTCGGATTTTGGCTTGGCATAGTTATTGGGATTATCTTCTGGGTTCGGTCAAATAAAAACAAGACAAAGGCATCTCCTGAATCCAACACGCAAGACAAATTGATCCTTGATAACTCAATTTTGCATACAACTGATCAAACTTTTACAAATAATTATAAATCCGGTCAAATGATTGCTTCAAATATCATTTGCAAAGAAATCATGTTTAATCCAAACATTGAACAAATGAATGAGTACAATCAATTATGTTCGGATTTGTACACGAGAATGCTAAGCTTCGACTCAAGTAATGATGGTGTATTAATTAATGAGGTTTCGCAACTGATCAGGAATGACAACTGGATTTCCGACAAAGTCGGCGTCTTGAATGCAATGGCCATGCACCTTCCAGTACAACAAGCAGCGCGAAAAGAATCTGCAATGCTCTTTCTGCTGCAGGGCAAAGCGCTGATCGAACGCCTGATTCGCCTTCCGGCACCGATGAGGGCCCGAATCACCCTGCATCTGGAAGACCTTTCGGCTGGTAAAGGTGGTAGTAAACCCAAGGACTGTATTGACAACATGCTGGAAGCGTTGCGGACGGAAAACCAAATCTCCAAAGAACGCCAGGATGCCGAAACCATCATTGCGCGAAGCGGTGATCAGGTAGCCATCAGCACACTGAAAGAGATGCGCCGCAATCCGGCCCGGTACAAAGAGATGCTGAAGTCTGGAGCAACAGGAAACACCGTGCTGAAAACGGCTCTTGGAGTTTTTGCTGGTCTGATCGCAATGGAGGCCGTCAAGGCGGCCGTGACAGACCACCAAAAGAATGAACTCCTTACGCAACTGGACAAGGACATCGCCGAGGCAGGTGGCCTCGAAAACATGGCGATGCAGGACGAGGAGTTGGATTCAATGGCACCCACAGACTCAATTCAGGACGCTGCCAGCAGCTTTGAAGCGAACGCGAGCTCATCAGACGCCAGTGAATGGACTACGGGGGCAGGCAACGCTCAAGCCGATGATGCCAATGATTGGGCTGACGGTGAAGTTGGTCAAGGCAGTGACTCGTCGGAAGAGGCCGATGCATCGTTTGCAGACGTTGAAGTCGCGGATGCCGGCAGTGACTTTTCATTCGACTTTTTCGACTGACAGGATGGCTATTGAATCATCTTCAGTCATGCAAGCATTTTTCAATCAATTATTCAAAATCAGGAGCACCCATGAACGAGCGCAGAATAAAAACCATCCTCACAAAAGACATATTTGATATTTTCAAGGAGAACAATGTTCCAGAAAATATGATCTTGAATATCGAAGACAAAATTGCAGAACTTGGCGCATACATTCCGACTGTGGGGATTTTCGGAAAGACGGGCGCGGGAAAGTCAAGTCTTTGCAATGCCCTCTTCGGCAAAGACACAGCAAAGGTCAACGACGTCCATGCATGCACCCGCGCGCCACAGGAGATCTTCGTCAAAATCAGCGAGGCCGGCTCAGGCATCAATCTGATCGATCTACCGGGTGTCGGGGAAAGTCAACTTCGCGACACAGAATATGCTGAACTATACGATCAGTGGATTCCAAAGCTTGATCTGGTCGTATGGGTCGTCAAAGCCAATGATAGAACCTTCTCGATCGATGAGCACTTCTATGAAAACGTTGTCAAGCGTGCAATCAACACCACGAATACACCCTTTCTTGTGGTTATCAATCAGGTCGACAAAATAAATCCGATTCGCGAATGGGATAATATAAATCGACGACCTGGCCACGAACAGATGAAGGTTATTGGGCAACGGACCGAATGGGCGGCAAGTAAATTTAATATTTTTTCTGCAAACGTTGTTGCAGTTTCCGCATTTGAAAAGTACAATCTTGGAGCATTGGTCGAGGCGATAATTGATATCGTTCCCAATGAAAAGAAACTCGGTTTTTTGCGTCAAATCAGAACCGAACACGTCACAGAAAAAAGCGAGCAAGGCGTCATAAAAGGTATCGTTGAATACATAAAGAGTATTTATGTTGAAGTGAAACCCTATGTTCCAACGATAATCCGTGGAATTCAATTCCTGTTCAAGCTCTGGCGGGGGGGGCTGTGACCGATTCCAACCGATCTCTGACACACTCAACCTGCGGTATCCAGCCACTCGAAGGCAAGCCGACATGCCACTGACTGAACATCAAGCCCAGCAGATCACCCTTGTTCGTGTTCTGGAACAGACGCAGAACAATGGGTCGGTCTGGAGCGCCAGCGATGCGAAGGAGGCGACCCGCGCGGCGCGCGATCTGGCGGGGGACAAGGCCAGCTTTGCCGAGTTTGTGGCCCGCCGCGCGCAATGGGTGCTGGAGGAAATCAGCAGGCGGACACCTGAACAAGCTTTACCGCTTCGACCAGCACGATGGCCGATGTTGGGCGCGCAACTATTGGCAGTGTTTGCACTAATCAGTGGTGTCCTGACAGATGTCCTGGCTGGTTTCTTCTTGGCCCCCAAGACCGTACACGTTGTCGTTCTTCCCCTGCTATTTTTGTTCGTTTGGAACGTGGTATTTTTTGTAGTGTTCTTGGTTCAGTGGGTACTGCGATTCTTCCGGCGCACGAAGCACTCGACTGGTCCTGTCGTCGAACTGCTTGGGAGGTGGCGCATATCCGAGTCGATGGGGTTCCGTAGAACTCAGCGCAGTGCATGGGCGGAGAGTTTCGAACACGACTGGGCCCAACTTGCCGGACCAGTCAATGAAGCCCGCCTGAAAGTCGCGGTGAACCTGGCTTCCATTTTTTTCACCGCTGGTGCATTGGGCAGTCTTCTTGTCAAAAGCATCGTTTTGCGATACACGGTCGGCTGGGAGACAAGTCATGAAAGTTTCACGGCTCAGTTTTTTTATTCGATCATTGCGGTGATATTCAAGCCGGCGGACCTGGTTGGCATGCAGGTACCGGATGCCCAACACATCGCCAGTCTTGAAATGCCACCGAGTAGCGGTGAAGTCGCCGGAAATTGGTTTGTTCTCTATCTTGTCTCCATGCTGGCCTGGGTCGTCATCCCCAGGCTCTACCTTGTCGCCCTGAACGCCTTCGCCCGCTGGCGGATGTGCCGCAACTTTCCCTTGCCCATGAATGCCACCTACTTCACCACGCTGCGCGCGGCGTGGCGCGGTCAACGCATCGGTGTTTCGGTGGTGCCGTTCCGGTATGAACTCTCGCCAGCGCTGCGCAGCCATCTCAGCACCATGCTGGAGCGCATCTACGGCCTGGCGGTGGATATCACCGTCGAACCAGCTGTCCTGATGGGTGACGATGCCACTGACTGGAAGAAAACGGTCAACCGCGAGGGCCACGTCGCCGTCATGGTGATCTTCAACCTCGCGGCCACGGCGGAGGCCGACGCGCACGGCGCCCTGCTGCAGGCCCTGCGCAAAGCCATCGACAACGGCACACCCGTCATCCCCATCGTGGACACGGGGGCTTACCACCAGGACGACCCCGAGCGCTTTCGGCAACGCTGCAACCAGTGGCGCCAGACCCTGGACACCCTGAAGTTCATTCCCTTGTTTCTGGATCTTCACAAGGCGGCTGCCGATGACCTGAAGCTGCTGAACGACCGACTGAACCATGACGACTGAATCCACTGACGCTTTGAATGGGCCCCAGATCAACATCTTCCTGGTGGCGCACACCAACGTCGGGAAGACAACCCTGATTCGCACCCTGCTGGGCAAGGATGTCGGCGACATCATCGACGAGCCGGATGCGACCCGGGCCACGACGCCCTACGATCTGGTCGTCGATGCGGACGCTGGCGCCTTGCGCCTGTGGGACACGCCGGGATTCAGCGACAGCTTCCGCCTGGCCCGGCGACTGCGGCAGAAGCACCGCTGGATCGCCTGGGCGGTGCGCGAGCTGTGGGATCGCGCCTTCAACAAGAAGCTGTGGCGATTCCAACGGCTGGCCATCGATCTGCGCCAGCGGGCCAGCGTGATTCTGTACCCGGTGAACCTGCAGGAGCGGCCGGTTGATGCGGTGTATGTGGCGCCGGAGCTTGAGGTGCTGGCCTGGGTGGGCAAACCGGTGCTGGCCATCCTCAACCAGGGTGGGAGTCAGAACGGCCCCGGTTCGGATCAATCAAGGGACCAGGAGTGGCGCAGCCACTTGTCAGACTTTCCGTTGGTCCACGGGGTGGTGAACCTGGACGCCTACACGCGCTGCTGGCTGCAGGAACTCACGCTTTTCGGCGAAATCGGGCAGGTGCTGCCTGAAGAGCAGCGCGCCGATTACACCAGGCTCGCGAGCGTCCTGGGCCAGACCTACGCGGATCGGTTCGACGCGTCGGTGGCGGCCATCGCGGACTACCTGTTGCACCTGGCGGGTGACAAAGTCGAGCTTGAGGCCGGGTGGTTCGATGGGATCAAGGACGTCTGGGTCTCCTTGCGCAAATCCATTCCCTGGGGAAAGCCCAAGAGCATGACCCCGTTCGAGTTGGCATTGCAAGACCTGGCGCAGCGCTATGCCGACAGCAGCAAGGCCGTGACGGACAGGCTGATCGCCATCAACCGCCTGGATGGCGAGTGCGCCGCGGAGATCGTTAAGGCCGCCAGCACGAAACTGGAGACCGACAAGCCGGTGGACGCGGGCAGCGCCACCCTTTTCGTCGGTGTCATCTCCGGCGTCCTGAGTGGCCTGGGCGCCGATCTGGTCAGCGGCGGTTTGACGCTGGGCACCGGCGCGCTGGTGGGCGGTGTGCTGGGCGCCACGGCCGCCGCGGCGCTGGCCAAGGGCTACAACGTCTACACCCGGAAAGACAAAAAGGTGGTGGGCTGGAGCCAGGATTCGCTGACGGAAGCGTTCGGCAAGTCCTTGATGCTGTACCTTGCCGTCGCGCACTTCGGGCGCGGTCAAGGCCAGTGGCGCCGCAAGGAAGACCCGCAACTCTGGAGCGCGCAACTCAACCTGGCGCTGAACCGTTACAAGGTGCGGCTGCAGGGCCTGTGGCCCGGCGTCACCCAAAACCCCAGAGGCGCCAGTGCGCAGTCCGACTGCGAGGCCCTGGTGCGACATACGATCCGCGATGTGCTGCTGAATCTCTATCCGCAAACCCAGGCGCTGCTGCCACGCAATCCCGGTGAGGCGATCCGGCTCGCCGGGCAGCCGGATCGCGCATCAACAGGCCGCGCGACCTGCGCCGACGCGACCGACGCGACCGATGCGATGCCGCCAGATTCCGGGCCCCACCCCCTGGACTCGCCGGATGGGGCCGCCCGCAGGAAACTCCTGATTCAATAGCTGTTGATGGCCGTCCGACGCTGGGACAGGCCAGGTTTGACCCCATACTCTGCCCCGCCGGCCCGACCCTCGCTTCATCCTAGCTTGACGATCGCCTTTGCCGCTGTAAAAAATACTTGTTCTCTGGCTATACTGTACAACTTAGCTAGTTTAGAAAGGACGACCGCCATGATCACCGTGACCTCCGTGGAAGCCCAAAACCGGTTCGGCCAACTGCTTGACACCGTGCAGCGCGAGCCAGTCACCATCACCCGGCATGGGCGCACGGCCGCGTTCATCGTCTCGCCGCAGGACATGGACGAGCTCACCCGCTCACGCAGCAGGCGCAGCAAGGCCGTGGCCGAGCTGGAGGCCTGGAGCCAGCGGGCGGCAGCCAGCGCGCTGCCAGCCGCAGCTGGGCTGACGGATGAGGATGTCGTGCGTCTGGTGAAAGCGTCGCGTTGAGCGTATTGCAGCGCGTCGTGTTTGACACCAGCACGCTGGTCAGCGCGGCGCTGCGGGTGGGCTCGGTGCCCCATCGTGCATTGCTTCACGCTTTGTCGGCCGGCGAGGTATGCGCCTGCGAATCCACACTGGCGGAACTGGATGAGGTGTTGATGCGCCCCAAGTTTGAAAGTTACCAATCGGCCGAATTGCGCCGGGAGTTCGCGTCGATTCTGCGCCGGCATTCTTCGTTGTTTGTGGTCACCGAGGCGGATATCGCCGCCGTGCAACCGCCCTGTCGTGATCCCAAGGACACTCAGTTCCTGGCGCTGTGCAAAGCCTGTGACGCCGATGCCCTGATCAGCAGCGATGCCGACTTGCTGGTCCTGCACCCCTGGCAAGGCCGGCCGATCCTGACGCCTGCGGCGTACCTGGCGGTGGTCGGCGCCTAGAACGGCCCACCTCGCTTTTCGCAGGATTCCTGCGCGGTGTTCGAATTTCGAGCTGAACAACGATCGCATCCTGCTTCTGATGCGCACCACAATGCCCGCATTGCCTGAAAACCGGAACCCCCCATGAACCTCATCGAATCCCTGCTGCACGCGCTCAAGGACCACGGCGCGCGCCAGATCTTTGGCATCCCTGGCGACTTCGCCCTGCCCTATTTCCGCATCATCGAGCAGTCGAAGATCCTGCCGCTGTACACGCTGTCGCACGAGCCCGGCGTGGGCTTCGCGGCCGACGCCTCGGCGCGCATCAATGGCAGCCTGGGCGTGGCGGCCGTCACCTACGGCGCCGGGGCGCTGAACATGATCAATTCGATCGCGGCGGCCTTCGCCGAAAAGTCGCCGCTGGTGGTGCTTTCCGGCGGGCCGGGCAAAGGCGAATCGCGCTCCGGGTTGCTGCTGCACCATCAGGCCAAGACGCTGGACTCGCAGTTCCAGATCTTCAAGGAAATCACCTGTGACCAGGTCCGCCTGGACGACGCCGCGCGCGCGCCGGCCGACATCGCCCGCGTGCTGGCCAGCTGCCTGCGCCGCTCCGAGCCGGTCTACATCGAGATCCCGCGCGACATGGTGAATGAGCCCTGCGCGCCGGTCGTGCCCGAAGCGCCGCAGGCGGTGGACCCGGATGCGCTGGCCGCCTGCGTGGACGAGATCCTCGCGCGCCTGGCCAGCGCGCGCTCGCCGGTGCTGATGGCCGGCGTGGAGGTGCGACGCTACGGGCTGGAGGCCCAGGTGGCGCAGCTGGCGCGTCGCCTCGGCGTGCCGGTGGTGACCGGCTTCATGGGCCGGGGTCTGCTGGCCGATCAGGACGTGCCGCTGTTGGGCACCTACATGGGCGTGGCCGGCTTTCCCGAGGTGACGCAGCTGGTGGAAAACTCGGACGGGCTGTTCCTGCTGGGCGAGATCATCTGCGACACCAACTTCGCGGTGTCCGAGACCAAGATCGACATGCGCAAGACGATCCAGGCGCTGGACGGCCGCGTCACCATCGGCTACCACACCTATTCCAACCTGCCGCTGGCGGCCGTGGTCGGGCGCATGCTGGCCTGCGTCAGCGTGGGCGACAAGCCGCTGGCCGTCACGCCGCCGGTCTTCCCGCACGGCCTGGTGGCCGATGGCGCCAGCATCACGCCGACCGACATCGCCACCGCCGTCAATGACCTGATGGTCAGACACGGCAAGATGCCGATGGCCAGCGACATGGGCGACTGCCTGTTCACCGCGATGGAGATCCAGCACACCGCGCTGGTGGCGCCCGGCTACTACGCAACCATGGGCTTCGGCGTGCCGGCCGGGCTAGGCCTGCAGGCCGCCACCGGCGAGCGCCCGCTGATCCTGGTGGGCGACGGCGCCTTCCAGATGACCGGCTGGGAGCTGGGCAACTGCCAGCGCTACGGCTGGGACCCGATCGTGCTGGTGTTCAACAACGCCAGCTGGGAGATGCTGCGCACCTTCCAGCCCGAGTCGGGCTTCAACGACCTGAGCCACTGGGGCTTCGCCGAAATGGCCGCCGGCATGGGTGGCGACGGCGTGCGCGTCAGCACCCGGGCCGAACTGAAGGCTGCACTGAACCACGCCGTGGCCACGCGCGGGCGCTTCCAGCTGATCGACATCACCATTCCCAGCGGCGTGCTGTCGGAGACGCTGGCGCGCTTCGTGGCCGGGGTCAAGCGGCTCAACGCGCCGAAATGACCGGCACCGCCCTCAGCCTTCCACCCACGCGCACTCGCAGGTGAAATGCCGCAGGAAGGGCGGCTGCTTGGTGATGCGTACGCCGCGAATGTGGGCAGCCTTCTGCTTGACCTCCTCGATCACCTCGGCCGCATAGTCGAAGTGCGACTGGGTGTACATGCGCCGGGGAAACGCCAAGCGCACCAGTTCCATGCTGTGATAGGTCTCGGTGCCGTCGTGCAGGCGCTTGCCGAACATGACGGAGCCGATCTCCACGCCGCGGATGCCCCCTTCCAGGTACAGCGCATTGCACAGCGCCCAGGCCGGGTAATGCTTCACCGGCATGTCGGGCAGAACCGTCTTCGCGTCGATGTACACCGCATGGCCGCCGGTGGGCCGCACGAAGCCCACGCCGGTCGCCTCCAAACGCTCGCCCAGGTATTCGGCGGTGCGCAGGCGGTAACGCAGGTAATCCTCGTCCATGCCCTCCTCCAGCCCGACAGCCAGTGCCTCCAGGTCGCGCCCGGCCAGCCCGCCATAGGTGGGGAAGCCCTCGGTCAGGATCAGCACATTGCGCACCGCGTCCATCCATTCTTCGCTGCGCAACACGATGAAGCCGCCGATGTTGACCATGCCGTCCTTTTTGGCGCTCATGGTGGCGCCGTCGGCGTAGCTGAACATTTCCTTGACGATGTCGCGGATCGGCGTGTTCTCGTAACCGGGCTCGCGCATCTTGATGAACATCGCGTTTTCCGAGAAGCGGCACACATCCATGATGAAGGGCTTTCCGTACTTTTTCAGCAACGCCGCGTAGGCGCGGATGTTGGCCATCGACACCGGCTGGCCGCCCCCGGTGTTGTTGGTCACGGTGATCATGCCGAATGGGATGCGATCACCCTGTTCCTTCAACAGCGCCTCCACCCGCTCCAGGTCGATGTTGCCCTTGAAAGGATAGACCAGCGCCGGCTGCAAGCCCTCGGCGATGACCAGGTCTCGCGCGTCAACGCCGAGGTATTCCAGGTTGGCGCGGGTGGTGTCGAAGTGGCAGTTGTTGGGCACCAGGTCGCCCTTCTTGCAGACGGCGGTGAACAGCACCTTCTCGGCCGCGCGGCCCTGGTGCGTGGGCACGAAGAAGTTCATGCCGGTGATCTTGCGGATCACGGCCTCCAGCCGGTAGAAGCTGCGGGCGCCGGCGTAGCTCTCGTCCCCTTCCATGATCGCTCCCCACTGACGACTGGACATGGCGCCGGTTCCGGAGTCCGTCAGCCAGTCGATCAGCACGTCCTCGGCGCGCAGCTTGAAGACGTTGAGGTGCGCAGCCTCCAGCAGCTGCTCGCGCTCGGCGCGGCTGGTCATGCGGATGGGTTCGATGCTCTTGATGCGGAAGGGTTCGATCAGGGTCTTGGGCATGATGGTCTGGGCGTATTTCTGGTGAGGTGGGCGAAGTTAGCACCGGAAAAACCACCGTGGTGTCGGTCATTTCCAACAGTCGGAAAAGAAATTTTCGTCCGCCAAGGGGTTACATTGACCAGTTGCATTGCACACAAAAGGAGACATTGATGAGACCACTCACTGCCACACTGACCCCTTTGGCGGCCGCCGCCCTGCTCGCCGCCTGCGCCACCGGGCCCACAGGCCCCGACGCCCGCACCGCCACCATCCAGCGCACCGCCAACGGCGTGCCGCACATCAGCGCCCCCGACCCCGAGACCCTGGCCTACGCCATGGCCTACGCCTACGCGCAGGACAACGTCTGCATGACCGCCGACCAGCTGGTCACCGTGCGCGGCGAGCGTGCCCGCTGGTTCGGTGGCGCCACCCCGGGCCTGCTGGCACGGCGCATGTTCCCGAACGAACAGATCGACCTGTTCATCGCCGCCCACATGGACGATGCGGCGCTGGAGCGCGCCTGGATGGGCGCCAGCGCCGAATCCCAGGCGATGGCACGCGGCGCGGTGGCGGGCTACAACCGCTACCTGGCCGACCAGGCCGGCAAGCTGCCCGCCGCCTGCAACGGCCAGCCCTGGGTCAAGCCGATGACGCTGGCCGAATTCCGCCGCCAGACCGAACTCACCGCCGTGCAGGCCGCCACCGCCGCGCTGGCCGACGCCGTGCTGGGGGCCAAGCGGCCTGCGGCTGCCAAATCATCCGCAGCGCCGGACGCGCCCGTGAACCTGGCCGATGCCGCCGACGCGATGCGCGAGGCCGGCCTGCTCGACTCGCCGCTGGGCTCCAACGCCTGGGCCTTCGGCAAGGACACCACCGCCAACGGCAGCGGCCTGCTGCTGGGCAACCCGCACTTCCCGTGGGCCGGCGTCAACCGCTTCTGGCAGGTGCACCTGACGATCCCCGGCAACCTCGACGTCATGGGCGTGGGCCTCGGCAGCTTTCCGGGCGTGACCATCGGCTTCAACAAGGACGTGGCGTGGTCGCACACCGTCTCCACTGGCAAACGTTTCACGCTGCACGAACTGACGCTGGCCGACGGCGACCCCACCGCCTACCTGATCGACGGCAAACCCGAGAAAATGAGCTCGCGCACCGTCAGCGTGCCGGTGCGCGCCGCCGACGGCAGCCAGCAAACCCAATCGGCCACGCTGTGGTCCACCCGCTGGGGCCCGGTGGTGGTGCTCCCGCGCGCCGGCCTGAACTGGACGGCCAAGACTGCCTACGCGCTGAAGGACGCCAACCTGGGCAACGTACGCCTCCTCGACTCCTCGATGGGCTTCGGGCGCGCGCGCAACGTCCAGGAGGTGCGCGCGGCCATGAAGAACATCGGCACGCCCTGGGTCAACACCCTCGCGGTGGACCGCAATGGCAACACCCTCTATGCCGATGTCTCGGTGGTGCCCGACGTCGATGCCGCGCAGCTGCAGCGCTGCGCCCCCAGCAAGCCCGCCGCCGCGCTGCTGCCGGCCGCCGGTCTGGTGGTGCTGGACGGCTCGAAGAGCGCCTGCGACTGGCGGCGCGACCCCACCTCGCCAGTGCCAGGTCTGATCCCTATCGGGCGCATGCCCACTGCGATCCGGACCGACTGGGTGCACAACAGCAACGACGGCTTCTTCTACACCCATCCGGACCAGAAGTGGAGCGGCATCTCGCCGCTGGTCGGTGACGCCAGCGTCACCCGGCCCCGCACACGCGCCGGCCTGCTGGAGATCCCGGAAATGCTGACGCGCGGCAAAGTCACGCCAGCGGCGGTCCAGGCCCAGCTGTTTGCCGACCGCAACTTCATGGGCAACGTCATCGTGCCCGACCTGCTGACAGCCTGTGCCGCCAACCCGCCGGCGAGCCTTGAAGCGCGGGATGGCTGCGCGGCGTTACGCGGCTGGGACCGCACCAACAGCCTGGAGGCGCGCGGCGCGCACCTGTTCCGCGAGTTCTGGCGCACGGCGCGTTTGATCCCCGGCGTGTACCGCTTTCCCTTTGACCCGGCGCAACCGGTGGTCACCCCGACCGGCCTGAAGATGAGCGACCCCGCCATCGCCGCCAAGGTCTGGGACTCGCTGACACTGGCCGTGAAGGCCGTGCGCGCCGCCGGCTTCGCGCTCGACGCCACCCTGGGCAGCGTGCAACGCCCGCTGATCACGCCCGAGCCGATCCCGCTGCACGGCGGCGATGAGTTCGAAGGCGTGCTGAACAACCTGGGCAACCAGTTCGCGCCGGGCATCACGCCCAAGGGCCTGCTGATCGACTATGGCACCAGCTACGTGCAGACCGTCACCTTCGACGCGCGCGGCCCTGTGGCGCAGGGCCTGCTGACCTACGGCCAGTCGACCAACCCGGCCTCCCCGCATGCCACCGACCAGCTGAAGTTGTTCTCCGCCAAACAGTGGCCGGCGCTGCCGTTCCATCCGGACGATGTCGAGAAGGCTCGGGTGGGCGAAGTGCTGCGGCTCACGCGGCCTTGAGCGCGGCCGCATGAGTGGGACCGGCCTGGCGACGGGCCGGTCCTTTTTTCATAGCATCTCATGGCCGAACGACGCTGGGAAGGGGTCGAAAGACTCGAAAAATCCTCTGAGCCGCGCCTTTTTCAGCAGGATTGACCGCATCGGCGGCGAGAAATGGGCACCGTCGGGCAGCAGGGTTCTGAAAAATTGGACGGCCCCCCAAACGCGCCCCTGACACTCAACGCCGAATCTGCCTATTTATCGCTTTCTGTGCCACGGCATCAATCCAAATCGCCACATGAGAGTACCAATGACGGCTGCCAGCAATGCAAAAGCGACGAGCGCCCAGATCAGTGTCGATCTATTCATCAGATCCTTGACCATTTCTGGATGATCGCGCAGTACATCGGCTTTGGCTCGATCTGGTGCCGTCACCTGGTGGGCCCCGTAGAGCATTGCAGCAGTCAGTCCGCCCGCGAGAATCCGATCGGGAGGTATGCGTTCAAAGAGGCTCGCACCTTCTTTCGCGTAGGCTTGAAGGAGCAGCTTCCGTGTCGCGTCGGAATCAGACCTCTCACCATACTTGATGATTCGAGGCAAGTCTTGTGCCTTCACCTCGTTGGCCAAGGCCTTGGTTGCGTCGTCTCCGAAAACTGAAATGGCGCGGCCAGCTTGACCCGGAACCCTCGCTTCAATCTCAAGCGCCTCAACGCCAACCCGGCGCGCCAACGGAACCAACTCATCGGCATTCACGGCCAGCGCCCGTCTGGCCGGTGCCGACGCTGTGGAAGCCAATCGCACGAAGTCGTCGCCATATTTTGGTGCGAGTTCCAGAACTTCCAGCCCGCCATCGGCGACGACCTTCAGTACATCATCACCGTACTGCTTCACGAGCTGTCTTGCGGCCTGTTCAGCCGCTTCCTTCTCCGCCGCCTTGACCATCGGCTTACCGCTCACCCTTCCCGCAGCCGAAACCGCGTTCTCGATTGCCTCTGTCAGCGCTTTCCCAGCGAGCCCTGCATGGGTTGGCATGGCCACGAAGAGCAGCACAAACAACATTGTCATGAACCTGCTTAGGTGCATCATTTCGGTGCCTTCTTCTGGATGTCGTCGAGTGCCTTGGTCGTGATCGCCGTCTGAAGGGCTAGAAAATCGGCTGTCCGCCCAGAGAAGTAGTTGACCGCCCCGGATGCGATCTGATGATCTGCGTGATCAAGTTGTTTCTTGATGACTGTACGAACCTCGTCTCTGTACTCTGTCCTTGCATGAAAGACGTCATATCCTGTCCAAATGATTGATCCAATAAGCACAACGATTTCGAACGGACCAGTCGCCGTCCCAATCGCCGCCGAACTGGCCAATTTGGCGACCTGTTTTCCGAACAGTCGTAAAGCGATTCCGGCACACATTTTGCTGACCTTCATGACCATGGTCTTGGGAATCGCCTCAGGAATTGCGGTAAGCCCAACCCCAACACCGAGGTGAGTGAATTTGCCTCCAAGCCCCATCACAACCGCGCTGAACTCCGGCCCAATCATCGCCGGGGTGACCACCCTTGGAGGTGCTGGTTGGACGCCCGGCCCAATGGCCGCGATGTTTGTCGCCAGCTGCACGGTTATTCGCCGAACCTCATAGTCGAAAGAAGCAATGTCTGCGTTGACGTCTTTGGCGAGAGATTGAAGGCCCTGCTCCACAATCGGGCCAATGTGCTCCTGAAGAAGCCGATCAGCTTCCTTACCACCGGTGACCTGATCCTTGGCAAGGTAGTAAATGGTCTTCGTGAGAGTCTCGAACTCAGCCGCGCGATTGGCGGCCTGATCGGCTGTAGAAGCCGTTTCGGATGCGTGCAGGGCAATCCGCCGTTTGACTGAAGCATCGTATTGCACCTGTGCGCGACGCGTCGCCGCTACTGCTGCATTCTTCTCTCGCGAAATCAGATCCCCGTACTTGGTTTCTTCAATCCGATGTACCACAGGCGGACTTGTGGGCACTTTGTCAGTCGGCGCCGGCCGCGTAGCCAAGTATGTGATTCCGCTGGCCAAAAGGACAACGGTCAGGATAAACAACCCGACTGTCTTTTTATTGGTAACGCGGGGCACAGTCATGCCAAATTCTCTCTCCAAGGTACGTGATCAGCGGCATCAATGCAAACGACTGCAGTGACCGGTTGGGCACGAGCTATCGTACCGCCCAGCACCAACGGTACCTACCGGGATTCAAAGTTAACTTGACCAAGGGCAACCCTTTCTTGAGCAATTTGAACCGAATTGACCGTCGACCTGATGGGTAGAGTCATCAAGGTAGCCCCGGACCTTTTCAAAACGATTGACGCTACTATCGCATGACGTTAGTATCGCTGGCATGATCCTCGATTTCCAGTCTGCCGACACCGAGCGCCTGTTCAACGGCATGCGGGTCAAGCGCTGGGCCAACATCGAAGCCGTTGCCCTGCGCAAGCTGGCCATGCTGAATCGGGCAGCCACGCTGGACGACCTGCGCATCCCGCCGGGCAACCGCCTGGAGGCGTTGCAGGGGGACCGAAAAGGGCAGCACAGCATCCGCATCAACGACCAGTGCCGCGTGTGCTTTGTCTGGACCAACGGCCACGCCGGCCATGTCGAAATCGTCGACTATCACTGAAAGGAAACCCCATGCCCCGCGAAGTACCCTGGCCGCACCCCGGCGAAATCCTGCTCGAAGAATTCCTTAAACCCATGGGATTGACCCAGTACCGGCTGGCGAAGGAAATCGGCGTGCCCCAGCGCCGTATCGGCGAGATCGTCGCCGGCACACGCGCCGTCACGGTGGACACCGACCTGCGCCTGGCGCGCTTTTTCGGCACCAGCGAGGGCTTCTGGACCGGCCTGCAGGCCGACTATGAGCGCGCGCTGGCAAAAGAATCGATGGCCGAAGTCTTGGCACGCATCCAGCGCTTCACGCAGGACGAGGCGCATGTCTGAAGAAATCGGCCTGGAATTGGAATCCGACCCCAAATCTCTCCAATCCTCTGGCGACCTTTGACCGGTGACGCGGAGCCAGATGACGCGCATCCGCCCGCAGATCGATCCTTTTTTCATAGCGCCTCGTGGCCGGCTGGCGCTGGGAAGGGCCCGAAAAGATTCGAAAGAGACCCCTCAGCCGCGCCTTTTGAGCAGATTGGCCCGCACCGGCCACACGAAGCAGACCCCGTCGGCGCTCGTGGGCGGTTCCTGCCAGCGCGTGGCTCCAGCGCCCTCAGGTCGCGCGTTGCCTGGAGGGCAGGCCGATTTTCTTGCCGGCCGTTGCCATGTGCCATGCCTGCCTGGCAAACACCCACAGGCCGGATTCGTTCGGCCTGGGCGCTTCGCCCCGGCCGATTCGCCGGAGTTGGCCGGTATACCAGCTGATCTCCAGCAAGCCCAGCTTGTCGATCACCCGCAGGCCCGTGGTGATGGGCTTGACCTGGTGCACGGTCGGCTGGCCCGCCAGCAGGCGCTGGGGCGCGTCGGGCTCGATGGCCAGGATGCGCGCCAGCCCCACCATGTCCACAGCGCCGGATTCAATGGCCTGGGCCATGGCCCGGGCCGTGCGAAACCCGCCGGTGACCACCAGGGGTGTGTCAACCGCTGCACGCGCCTTCTCGGCAAACGCCAGAAAGTAGGCCTCCCGCGCCCGGGTACTGGCTTTGGCCGGCGCCTGGCTCGTCTTGACGCCGGTCATGGCGGGCGCTTCATAGGTGCCACCGGAAATCTCGATCAGATCAATGCCAGCGGCGGCCAGCGCGCGAAGGGTGTCCAGCGATTCCTCTTCGGTGAACCCGCCGCGCTGGAAGTCGGCCGAGTTGAGCTTGATGCCGATCGGAAAGTCGGGCCCTACCGCCTTGCGCATGGCCT
>Ga0075163_10001639_pt1 | contig 30301 bp, 19 predicted proteins | sample JI1023141ADNA_FD_71478 | JGI IMG/M metagenome (GOLD analysis project Ga0075163, IMG submission 71478) | Wastewater effluent complex algal communities from Wisconsin, to seasonally profile nutrient transformation and Carbon sequestration -... | ecosystem: Engineered > WWTP > Effluent > Algae...
CGCGAGCCTTCCCCCAGGCGCGTCAGGAACATCTTCATCTGCGGGATGGTCGTGTTCTGCGCTTCGTCCAGGATCGCGAACGCGTGGTTCAGCGTGCGGCCGCGCATGTAGGCCAACGGCGCGACCTCGATCACGCCCGACTCCTCGAGACGCGCGACCTCGTCGTAGTCGATCAGGTCGTAGAACGCGTCGTAGACCGGTCGCGTGTACGGGTTGAGCTTGGCGGCCAGGTCACCCGGCAGGAAGCCCAAACGCTCGCCCGCTTCGACGACGGGGCGCGTGATGACGACGCGGCGGCACTGCCCGATGCGCAGAGCGCGCACGGCCGCGACCACGGCGAGGAAGGTCTTGCCCGTTCCGGCGGGACCGATGCCGAAGACGAGCGGCGACTTCTCGATGAGCTCGAGGTAGCGGCGCTGGTTCTCGTTGCGGGCCGCGATCGGGTTCATCCGCATGCCGGTGGTGGCGTGCGCGCTGCCGATCGGACGCGGACGCGCGGGAGCGCTGGGCTCCGCGCCGTCCGACGACGAGCCGCGATCGGTCACGTTCGACGAGCGCACGACGCGGTACGTCGGCGCGGGCCGGCGCTCGGGAGCGCGCGCGGCGGCGCGGTCCGCGGCGCGTTCGGAAGACGCGGCGTCCTGTCCCAACAGGATCGACTCGATGTCCGAGAGCGCCATCTCGCGCCCCTTGCGGGATTTGCCCAGCAGGTGCTCGATGCGGCGACGCGCTTCCTGGACGCCTTCGTCACTGCCCTTCAGGCGCAGGTTCCCGCGGCGGGTGAAGATCTCGATGTCGAGATCCTGACGGAGGAGCTTCGCGTATCGGTCGTACGGACCGAGGACGAGGATGGCCTCGTCGTGCGAACGCAGCGGAATGGTGATCTCGGTACTGCTCGTGACGCGCTCCTTCGGATGGTCTCAGCATGGCCCGGACGCGCGGACCTTGTCAACGCGCGTTCCGCGAGAAGCGCGCGATCGAGGCGCGAGCCGCGTCACGCGAACAACAGGGGCCACGCGAACGTCGCCACCGGAACGGACAGGAGGAGGCTGTCGATTTGGTCGAGCAAGCCGCCCGACGGTCCGAAGACCGTGGACGAATCCTTCACCCCGGCCTTGCGCTTGGCGTAGCTCTCGACGAGGTCCCCGGCCTGCGCGGCCACGTTGACCAGCGCCGCCGCGACGAGCGCGCCGACGAGCCCCAGGTGTCCGTCGGGGACCACGTGCGCGGCCCACAACGCGCCGCCCATGGCCGTCGCGCCCACGAACGAGCCGACGCAGCCGGCGGTGGTCTTGCCGGGTGAGATCTTGGGGAACGGGTGCGTCTTGCCGATCGCGCTGCCCACGTAGTAGCCGCACGTGTCGCCGATCTTGCTCAGCACGAGCAACGCGATCAGTCCTCGGATGCCGAACCGGTCCCACGTCGACCACAGGAGCGGCAGCGCGGGCACGATCCACGCGGCGAGCACGACGACCAACGCCAGGCGGCGCGTCCCACCGGGCTCGCGCGCGCCCACCAGCAGGTGCGCGACGACCGCCGCGCCGGCCAGCACCGCCGCGGCGACGGGCAAGTGCGTGCGCGCGCCCTGGATGTCGTCGAGCGCGTGGAACATCACCGCCCCCACCGCGCCGAACGCGACGAGTCGACCGACGACGGGCGAGCCCGAGAGCTTCTTGCCCGCGCGGTGCAGCGCGTGCGCGGCGGCCGCGACCAGCGCCGCGAAGCCGTACAGGATCGGCGCGCTGACGCCGAACACGAGCGCGTTCCCGTCCCCCACGCTCGCGGATTCGCGCGCGACGAGGCGCCCTTCCATGCCCGCGTTCGTCAACACCAACGTCGCGCACGCCGCGCACAAGAGCGCCGGCAACGAGTCGAACAACGCGATCGTGCCCATGCGGGAGGTCTCCCACACCGCCGCGATCGTGATCAACGCCGCCGCCAGGAACACGGGGCGTCCGTCGCTCGTCGTGCTGGTCCAGTAGAGCAGCGCCGCGAGGACGCACACCAACGAACCGCCCACCAGCGTGCGTCGCAGGATCTTCCTGGCCTTGGACGGCGGACGCGCGGCCGAGACAGGCTCGCCGCCCGCCGCGCGAGCGTCTCCAGGACCGCTCACGAGCGCACCTGCCCCGCGCCGTCGTTCACGCGCGCCGTCACGCCGGGCCTCGTTCGCCGTGCACGAACCGGATCACGAACGACCATTCGAAGGACGCTTCGTGGGTGCGGGCGCGGAGTCGGCGATGAGCCCGCCGAACTTGCGCCGTCGCCCGGCGTACGAGCGCAGCGCTTCCAGGAGTTGCGGGCGCCGGAACTCGGGCCAGCACACGTTCGACACGTAGAGCTCCGAGTAGCTGATCTGCCACAAGAGGAAGTTGCTGACGCGCATCTCGCCCGCCGTGCGGATCAAGAGATCGGGATCGGGCGTCTCGGGGTCGTACAGGTACGCGCGCAACGTCTCCTCGTCGATGCGCGAGGGATCCAGCACGCCCGACTTGGCGTCGGCGGCGATCTGTCGCAGCGCGTCGGCGATCTCGGTGCGCGATCCGTACGACAACGCCAACCGCAACAACATGCCGCGGTTGTGCGCGGTGATCTCCTCGGTGCGGCGCAACTCCTCGAGCGCCGGCGTGGGCAGGTCCTCGAGCCGACCGAGCCCGCGCAGGCGCACGTCGTTCTTCATCAACGTGGGGCGCTCGTCGATCAGGAACTTGCGCAGGAGCTGCATCAGGTAGCGGATCTCGGGATCGGGCCGCTTCCAGTTCTCGACCGAGAACGCGTACAGGGTCAGGCTCTCGACGCCCATCCGCGCGCATTCGGTCGTGATCTCGCGCACCGAGTGAATGCCTTCGCGGTGGCCGAAGATGCGCCGCAGACCGCGCCCCTGCGCCCAACGACCGTTGCCATCCATGATGATGGCGACGTGCGCGGGAAAGGGCCCGCCCAGGTCGGGTCGCGCAATCGGGTCGCTGGTCATGGTGGCGGTTCGCTGGTCATGGTGGCGGCGGGCGGATCAGGCGACCGCTTCGCGCGCGGCCGTGTCGGTCGATCGTGGCGAGGAACCGGCGTGCATCGTCTAGAGGCCCCGCGGGATGACTTGGTCGCGCTCGGGACCGACCGACAGCATGACGATCGGCGCACCGACCTCGCGCTCGAGCCACTCGACGTACGTGCGCGCGTTCTTGGGCAGGTCCTCGAACTTGCGGACGCGCGTGATGTCCTCGCTCCAGCCCGGATGCGTCGCGTAGATCGGCTGGATCGAGTCCAGGTCGGGCGTCGCGGCCGGCCAATCGCGCTGAGACTTGCCGCCGATCGTGTAGCCCGTCGCGGCGCGGATCTCGGGGAAGCCCGACAGCACGTCGAGGTTCGTGACGATCCAGCCGTCCGCGCCCGACAGTTCCATCGCGTAGCGCACGGCCACCGCGTCGAACCAGCCGCAGCGCCGCGGACGACCCGTGGTCGAGCCGTACTCGTTGCCTTGTTCGCGGATGCGCGCGCCCACGGCGTCGTCGAGCTCGGTCGGGAACGGACCTTCGCCCACGCGGGTCGTGTAGGCCTTGGCGATGCCGATGGCGCGATCGATCCAGCGCGGCGGGAACGACGCGCCGGCCGAGATGCCGTTCGCGCCGGTGTTCGAGGAGGTCACGAACGGATACGTGCCCGAGTCGATGTCGAGCATCGCTCCCTGCGCGCCTTCGAACAGGAGACGCTTGCCCGCGCGGTACGCGGCGCGCGTCTCGGCGCCCGTGTCGGCCACGAACGGCGCGAGTTGCGCGCCGACGGCGACGTAGCGATCGAGTTGCGCTTCGAGGTCGAGCGGCGTTTCCTTGTGCACCTGCGCGATCAGGGCGTTCTTCTCCGCCAACGCGGCGCGCAGGCGCGCGCGGCAGTGGTCGGGGTCGAGCAGGTCGCACACGCGCAGGCCCGTGCGCGCGGCCTTGTCCGCGTAGCACGGTCCGATGCCACGGCCCGTGGTGCCGATGCGACCTTCGCCGCGCCAGCGCTCGGACAGCTGATCGAGTCGGCGGTGGTGCTCGAAGATCACGTGCGCGTTGGCCGAGAGGCGCAGGTTGCGTCCGTCGACCGGCACGCCGCGCTTGCGCAGGCCGTCGACCTCCTCGAGGAACTTGAACGGGTCCACGGCCACGCCGTTCCCGATGATGTTGACCTTGCTCGGGTGCAGGATCCCCGACGGGATCAGGTGCAGGACGTACTTCTCGCCCCCCACGACCACCGTGTGACCCGCATTGGCGCCGCCCTGGTAGCGGACGACCACGTCGGCGTCGCGCGAGAGCAAGTCGATCAGCTTGCCCTTCCCCTCGTCCCCCCACTGGGCTCCGAACACACTGATGGACGACATGGACGAAGGCTGCGCGCGGACGCGGACGGGGGCTTCGGGGACGCGCCGGACGTCGATGTCCGGCAAGCGGCAGGATTCTTGCGCCCTGGGGAAGGGTCCACAAGCGAAAAGCCCCACGGGGACGGGGTGGGACCACGTCCCGGATCGTCGTGGGCGCCGACGCCGGGGAGAGCCTCGATCGCGGACGGACGAGCGCACCGGAACCGAGACGTCAGGTGACGAACGATGCGGGCGCGGAGCGTGCCGCGGTGGGGCGTCGAAGTGATCCGGGTCGAACGGATCCGGGTCGAAGCCGTCCGCGTCGAAGCCGTCCGCGTCGAAGAGGTCGGGGTCGAAGAGGTCGGTGTCGAAACGGTCGGCGTCGATGTCGCCGCCGGATCACGGCACGCGCGAGTACGCGACGTTCTCGCGGATCGTCCACGGGCCTTGCCCCGCGACGACCACGGCGCGCGTGTCGTCCGAGGGTGCCGCGCCCAGGCTGAGCACGCCCGTCATGTCGATCCCCAGGAATCGCCCCGTGGCGAGGTCGACGCGCAACTCGCCCGAGAGATCGATGCCCGCGGCGGTGTCGGACGAACTGCCGCCGTCGGTGACCGACAAGCGCGCCTCGAACACGGCCACGCGGCGATCGCCTTCGACGCGCTCCTCGCGCGGGATCAGGAACAGGCTCGCGGCGTCGAGGTCCTCGTGACCGTCGACGAAGGCGAGCGACGTCGCGGTCGAACACGCGAACCCTCGACCGATCGGCCACGCGCGTCCGGCGAGTTCGGCCGCGACGAGGTCGCCGGCGCGGCGCACTTCGCCCTGGCGCAGGCACTCTTCCTCGATCACGAGTTGCGCCAAGCCGTCGTCGACGCGCTTGTCCTGCGGATCGAGCACGCGGAACGTCCGTCCCGTGCGCACGATCACGAACGAGTGGTGTTCGAGCGGGTTCTTCTCCGGGATGGACTCGGCGCCACCCGCGGCGAGTCGCGCCTGAGTGCCACCCTCGTCGGTGACCGCCGGATCGACCGGCGCCGTGTCGCGGACGAGGAATCGCATCGCGTGGTAGTCGACGCGCATGCGCGTGATCCCGTTCGCGTCGCACGACTGGATCGTGATCGTCTTGTCGACGCTGCGATCCTCGAACTGATCGAACTCGGCCGTGAGCTCGCTGCCGGAGTGGATGGTTGTGTGCAGCGCGGAGTTCGAGGTCGTGACGATGCGCAGCACGTCGCCCTCGCTCAAAGCAACACGACCGAGTTGCAACACCGGAGCCTCGGCGGGGCGTTCCGTGCGCGGCGCGCGCGGGCGCGTCGGCGGAGTCGTGGGGCCGCGTTCGTCGTCGCGCGGCGCCGGCGTGCCGACGACACCGAGGACGAGGAGGGTCACGACGATCACGGACGGAGCCGAAGGCATCCTGCGACTATCGGAAGTCGCGGCGGGAGGCCTTGAGCGAGGCCCAAAGGGGCCCGGAGACCGGCTCCCGCGAGGCCCCTCGACACGCCGCGCGCGTGCGCCGGCGACCGGAAGGTCCGCCCCACGAGGTCAGCGATCGTCGGGCGGGTAGTCGAGGACTTCGTAGGGCACGTAGTCGAGGACTTCCCAGCGGAGGATCGGCGTCAGCGTCACGCCGTCGCCGCCGCTCTGCCGCCAGTACACGGCGTGCACGACGCGCGTCAGCGAATCACCGCTCGTCTCCTCGTGCTTGCGCTGCTCGGCGGGCGTCATGCTGAACTCGGCCGACGCGTCGCCGGTCGTGGCCTTGCGGGCGATGACGTAGATCGAGAACACCTCGCTCTGCGTCGTCAGCATCTGCTGCAGCTTGGCTTGGTTCTCGTTCGTGAGCTCCGAGTAGCCGTCGACCTCGCTCAGCTCTTGCAGCGACTCGAAGATGCGGCGCTTGATCACGGGCTGACCGTACTCGTCGAGTTCTTCTTCCTCGGTGGTGGTCGCGCCCGACTCGGCGTTCTGTTCCTCTTGCTTCTTCTTCTCTTCCTCGTCCTCGAGGTTGCGGTACTCGACGACCTTGTCCCAGAAGCGTCCCGAGACCACGCGCGAGTCGAAGAGCGACTTGAGCACCGCCGCGGGCGCCGTGTTGACGTTGACGCCGTAGCCGAAGCTGGTCGAGGCACTGCCACCCGAGCTCGATCCACCGCCGGCCGCGCCGGAGCCGGCGTTGTTGGCCGTGTTGTTGCCGGAGTTCGTGCCCGAGGAACCACCCGCCGGATTCGATCCGGTGTTGCCGCCGCCGGCGCTCGAACCGCCACTCGCGGCGCCGGACGAACCCTCGAGCCCGACTTGGCCGTCGACGAGGAACTCGAGCTCGAGGAGCCCGACTTCGAGTTGGAGCCGCTCGATCCGCTCGCCCCGCCGCTGGAACCGCCCGTGGCACCGCTCGAACCGCCCGCCACGTTGCCGCCGGCCGCGCCCGTGCTCGACGCGGGACGCGGCGCCGTCTGCACCGACGACCACACGGTGAGGAACGTGCCGATCGAGTGCACGACGCGACCGTCCTCGTCGCGGAAGTCCTTGAAGTGGTAATCCTCGAACGGCTGCAGCGGCATGATCTCGCGCAGCGACAAGGGCATGCCCTTGTTCTCGTCCTTCTCGTCGTCGGTGAGGAGCTTGGGACGCGGCAACTTCGACTGGCGGCGCTTCGTCAGCGACTCGAGCCAGGCCTTCGCCATCTCCTCCGCCGTGCGTTGGTCGATGTCGTAGTTCGTGCCCTCGCGACACGCGTCGAGGATGCGGACGACGCGCTCGAAGGCCTCTTCGGCGAGCTTCTCGTCCGGGTTCAACATGTTGAGGATGTTGAACTTGCTGTTCTCGTCTTGAACGATGATGCGCAGGCGGATCTGGTTCAGCTCCGTGCGCTGCGGCGTGGCCCACTCGTCGCGTCGCGAATCGCAGGGCTGCGAGGCTTGTCCGCCACCCGGAGCCCCCGAAGTCCCCGACGCTCCCGTCGCCGCGCCGGCGCCGGCCGCGCCCGCACCGGCGGCCCCGCTCGCACCACCCGGAGCGCCCGCCGCGCCGGAATCGGCTTCGCCGTCGGCCTTGAGCGTCTCGAGCTCCTGCAGCATCGCGGACTCGATGGCCAGGTCCATCGTGGTCATCGTCACGTCGTTGCGCGCCACGCGCGCGTCGGTGCCGGTCGACACGTTGATCTGGATGACGATGGCCACCAGGATCAGGAGAAGGAGCAGCGACAGGAGCAGGGCTGCTCCCCGCCTGCCCACGGCGCTCGCGCGCGCCAGTCGTCCGTGCAGGATCTTCATGTGGGGCCGATGCTAGCGCCTGCCGACGCCCAGCGTCGCGCTTCCTTCCGCGCCAGTGGAATTCCCGGGCAGGCCGCCGACCTCCGCGCCGGAGGTGGCCGAGGAGCGGACCGCGGCGGTTGCCGCGGGCCCGAGGCGCGGAAAGCCGGTGCAGGCCCCGACGCGGGTCGACGCCCCGAGTCCGCTCGGGCGCCCGCGCCGAGTGCGTTCGGGCCCGCGCGCGACGGCCAGGACCAGGTGATCCCGACCGGAATTCCCGCAGCGATCGGGGCCTCGAGTACAACAACGGTGTCTGCCCGATGCGCGCAACCCCGGCGCTGGTCCCTGTCCCGAGGAGATCATGAAGACAATCGCTCCGGCCCCCCTCGTCACCCTGTCCGTCTTGGCCAGCGCACTCGCGCTCCCGGCTCCCGCGCAGGAATCGCGCGCCATCCTCGACGCGCCGCTCGTCGTGGCGGACGGGCGATCGCGCTTCGTGACGCTCCTCGACGTCAACGGCGACGGATACCAGGACGCGCTGAGCGCGTGGTGGACGAACACGGCGGTGGACGAGGCGCGCCTCGCGATCTGGACCAACGACGGGGCGGGCAAGCTGGTCGAGGGCACGCCCTGGACGCTCGCGATGAGCGACACCACGATCCCCCTCGACGCGCACGTCGAAGCCGGACGGATCGACGTCGATCACGACGGGCGCGACGACTTCTGGGTGTCGTTCCACGGCGCGAACTCGAGCCAGGTCGCGGTGTACACGAGCCCGGGCAACGACCAGTACCTCCAACATCCGCTGCTCTCCTGGACGGGCGGAGCCGGCGCCCCCCCGGCGTTCGCGGATTTCGACCAGAACGGCACGCTGGATCGCGCCGTGGTCGAAGGCGGTGTGTTGCGGATCACGGCGATCGAACTCGTGGGGTCGAGCTTCGTTCCCGTGGAGCGCACGACGTTGACGCTCGGATCACCGGCCGACCACGTGCAAGTGATCGACGCGAACGGCGACGCGACGCCCGACCTGGCCGTGAACGCGGGCGGGACGTTGTACGTCGTGCCGGTCGTCGGCGCGGTCGCGGGCACGCCGCTGGCGCTCGCGCACGGCGTCACGGCGATGCCGATGCCGATGGCGGGCGACGTGGACGGCGACGGGGATCAGGACCTGGTCGTGTTCGACATGACGAGCTACGTGGTGGTGCGCCGGACCGGCGCGCTCGCCTACACGATCGAACCGCAAGTGACCGGCGGCCCGGCGGCCAAGCTGGCCGACGTCGACGGCGACGGCGACCTCGACGGCATCTGCTGCGGTGGTGGCGGACCGACCGTCGTGTACAACACGCGTCCGTCCACGTTCCGCGTGAGCCTGAACGACGGCACGGGCGTCTTCGCTCCGGCGTTCACGATGGCGGGGCTCGGCTCGTTCGAGATCGCGGGCGCGGCCGACCTCGATCACGACGGAGACACGGACCTCGTCGCGGGGCGCTGCGTCTACTACGCACGTGGTCCGCTCGTCGGCACGAACACCCGTGCGTTCCCGCATCCGCACGCGACGCCGCGCGCTTCGTTCGACGTCGATCGCGACGGCGACGAGGATTTCGACGCCGGCCTGGGCGTGGTCGGCGTGAACCGCGGCGACGGGTCGATGGAGTCGCAGGCCGTGTGGTGCACGCCCGCTCCCGCCGGGATGACCTTCCAGGGACCGGGCTATCCGGGTGACTTCGACGGCGATGGCGACGTCGATCTCGTGGTGGGCATGTTCTCGGGCCCGACGTTCGTGTCGATGCGCCTCCTGCTCGGCAACGGCGGTGGCGGCTACGTCGACGGCGGTGACGCGGGCGCGCCGGGCGTCGATTTCCGGCCTCTGATCTCGGAGTTCTCGCCCGAGGCCAGCGTCGTGGGCGACGCGGACGGGGACGGCGACGTCGACCTCTTCACCCGCACGACGTCGGGCTCCATGCGCTCGACCCTGTGGCTCAACGACGGATCCGGGCATTTCACGTTCTCCCAGGAGATCTTGAACGAGCTGGTGCAGGCCGTGGGCGAGTTCGGTCCGGGCGCGGGCGACGGGTGGCCGGACCTCGTGAGCAAGGGCTTCTACACCTTCATCCACTTCGGCACGGGCCCGACGGCCTGGAACCTCGGAGGCGGAGTCGCGCTGAGCAACATGGCCGAGGCCTACACGACGCGCACCGACGTGGCGGACGTCGACGGGGACGGCCGCCAAGACGTCGCCGTGGTCGGAGCGACGACGGGCGCCTGGATCGAGTTGCGCGACGGCACGCCGAGCGGCTGGAACACGACGGTCGCGTTCACCACGCTCAGCGCGAACCCGGCGGGAGGACGCTCCGCGCAATTCGGCGACGTCGACGGTGACGGCGACCTCGACCTGATCGTGAAGTCGCCGGCGCGTGCAGAGGGCGCCGTCGCGATGGTGCTGCAGGACTCCACGAACCACTCGTGGACCTCCACCGTGACCCAGGTCGTGTTCCGCGAGTCGAACGGCGTCGTCCAGGGACACCCGGTCCTCGTGCGCGACGTCGACGGCGACGGCGACGCGGACGTGCTCACCGACGAGTGGATCGTGAACCGCACTCTCGACGGCGCGGCAGCCGGTGCGCGCGTCCAGTCGGGCGCGAGCACAGGGGACGCGTTCGGCATGAAGCCCACGCTCGGGGCCCGCGGCCCCTTCCGCGTCGGCGAATTGGCCGAGTTGCGTGTGCGTGGCGCATCGCCGCGGTGCGCGGGATTCCTGTTCGTTTCGTGGGTCGGCGGCGATCCGGCCGCGACGATCCTCCCCTCCGTGTCACCGACGCGCCTGCCGCTCCTCCAAACGATCCACTTCGCGACCGGCGGTGATCCGCTGATCGCCGGGTCGGGTGCGTTCACGAAGCCCTTCACGATCGCGAGCTACTTGGCCGGCCGTACCGTGCGCTACCGCGGCCTGATCCTCGATCCGCTGGCGCCCGGCGGAAGCGTGAGCACGAACACGCTCGAGATCACGTACGGGCCCTGAGGAAGTAGCTCACGAGGTATCCGCGGGCACTGCCACCCGGGTGAGTGGAGACCGAGGCCGGTCACGCGTGCGCGCGGGATCGGCCTCGATGCCGTTCGTGGTGGCTTGCGCGGGAAGCACCTCCGCGTCACCGTGTCCGCCCCGTCACGCGGGCGAGGCTGCGGCGCGTCGCCGCGCCGACTCCATTCCAGAGATTCCACTCGAGCCAGACGCCTTCATGGGTTCCCCGACATCGATCGATCCGGTCCTGCGCGAGCGTGCTCGCGGTGCTTGCGAGTTGTGCGCCACCACGGGAGACCTCGGCGAGCACTGGGTCACCGGCGGACCGAGCGGCGTCGCCGGAACGCTCGTCGCGTGCGGGACGTGTCGCGCGCAACTCGACGGTTCTGCGAGCTTCGACGCCGCGCGCTGGTTCGGACTGCGCGAGACGATCTGGAGCGACGTCCCGGCCGTTCAAGTACAGAGTTGGCGCCTCCTGAAGCGGCTTTCGGGCGAGGGTTGGGCGCGCGATCTGCTCGAGCAGGTCTACTTGGACGAGGAGCGCGCGGCCTGGGCCGAGGCGGGAACCGAGGAGGCCGACGAGTCCCCCACCACGATCGTGGTCGACAGCAACGGCACGCCGCTCGTCGAGGGTGACGCGGTGACGCTGATCAAGGACTTGGACGTCAAAGGCGCCGGATTCACGGCCAAGCGCGGCACCCTGGTGAAGAACATCCGGCTCACCGGCGATCCGGCACACGTCGAGGCGCGCGTGAACGGCGTCGCGATCGTGCTCAAGACGGTGTTCTTGAAGAAGGCGAACTGACGACCGGTCGACGCGCGTCACACCGCGTCCTAGGGCTTCGCACCGCTTCATGCCGCGTGGAACCGCGTCGTGTCGCGTTACGCGGCATCACGTCACGTTGCCGCGCATTCGCTCGCGCGCCGTCGCGCGACCTCTCGCTCGCGTGCTCGCGGACTCTCAGAACTCGCGGTTCAAGTCGCTGCCCTGCAGGATGCGCGGGCGGATGAAGAACAGCACGTTCGTCTGTTCCTTGCGCTTGTAGCTCGACTTGAACAGGTTGCCGAGCAACGGAATCGAGCCCAGGATCGGCACTTTGTTCTCCTGGTCGACGGTGCGTTCGCTGATCAAGCCACCCAGGATCACCGCTTGCCCCGGCTCGAGGTACACGACCGTCGTGGCCGCGCGGCGCGAGATGATCGGGTTCGGCACCGACGTCGAACCCTGCACCACGAAGACCACGGCGCTGCCGCTGACGGCCGAGGCTTCGATGTCGATGTTGAGCGCGACGGTCTGCGTGCCGACGACGCGCGGCACGATGTAGAGCTTGATGCCGACTTCCTCGTACACCACGTTCGCGCCGTACTTGCCGTCGGGGCTGATGCCGGTGATGTTGAGGTTCGGGATCTTGGTCGTGTTCAGGATCGAGGCGCGACCGCCTTCGCGCACGGCGATCTTGGGTCGCGAGATGATCGAGACGTTCTCGAACGTCTGCAGCGCCTGGAGCACCGCGTTGAACTTCAATCCGTCCTGCACGCCGCCCAGCGTCAACAGCGAGTTCACCGCGCCCGCCGTGTTGGGCAGCGAGTAGTTGAAGCCCTTCACGAACGTGTGATCGGGGAAGCCGAAGATCGGCGTGTTCGCGTCGACGGGCTTCACGCCCAGGTCGAGGGTGTCGGTGGTCGTGACCTCGACGATCTTCGCTTCGATCTCCACCTGCGGCACTCCGGCCGCGAAGATGTCGATGAAGCTCTCGACCTCGGCCAGGAGATCGGGCCCGGTCGTGACGATCAACCAGTCGGCGATGTTCAACGTGCTGCCGTCGTTGGGCACGTTGGCGCGCAAGTCGGAGAAGAGCTCTTGGTCCCACTTCTCCTCGAGGTCGATGCGCACCGAGTCGGGTTTCTGCGGACCGTCCTTCGGGTCGTACAGCGGGAAACGCCCGTACTGCTCGAGCAGCTTCTTGAGTCGCGGGCCCAACCCGACGCGCAGCGGATACGGCTTCGTGATCAACCCCAACTCGGGGTAGACCATGATGCGCTTGCCGAAGCGCAGGTACGGGTTCTCCGGCTGCGGCACGGGCCCCACGACGTCGGGTGTCTTCGGCGCGGGCGCCTGGCCCGGCTGCAGGGCACTCTCGAGGCGCCGCGCCGCCGAATCGAACTCGTCGTTGGTCGCGTCGGGCTTGGGGTCCTGGAACGACTCGTCGCCGTCCATCGCCTGCACGGGTCGCAGCGCGCCCTTCTGGATCAGGTCGCGGAACTCGTCCAGCGTCAGCTGTTGGTCCTGCGGCGGAGGCGCGGCCTCGTCGGCGTCGCCGCCGCTGCGGCACCCCGTCGCGAACGAGATCGCCAGCGCGAGAACGCACGCGCACGCGACGGCTCGACGCAGCGTGGAAACGGACGGGCGCGAACGGCCGGGAAGCTCGGACCCGGCCGAGACTTCGGCCGCGAGGGACGCTCGCGCGGGGCGATGAGCGCGAAGGAGTCGCAAGGCGCCTACAGTTGCGCCTTGACGAGGTCCGTGATGTCGGGAATCGTCCGCCCGTCCTGGTGGCGGATCGTCTTCCACACGCTGCAGTAGCCCTGCGCGGTGCGGACGGCCTCGGCCTTGTCGCGCACGCGATCCACGGCGCGCTGACGGAGGTTGATGCCCTCCGACGAATTCGGATCGATCTTGTCGTTGACGATCTTCTTCATCTCGGCCGTGGCCTTGAGAAGCGCGTCGTAGTCGACCTTCGCCGGCTTGCTGAGCATGCGCGGATCGTCGAGACCGCAGATGTTGTCGCTGCGATCGCAGATCCACGTCTGCTGCAGGTCCCCCACCTTCGAGTCGGTCTGCACCCCTCCACTGGACACGACCAGCGCGAGGCGAGCGTGTTCGACCACGCCACGCACCGACGAGTCGGGCGCGGGGGTCGCGAGTACGGTGGAAGCGACCGCAAGGGCCGCCACCAGGGCCATCGAACGAAGGCAGGAGTTCATGGCAGCAGGAGTACGCAGCAAGAGGGGCCGGACGGAAGGGGACGAGATCGCGGTCGCTCGCCCCCGCGTCCCGGTTTGACGTCGCTCCCGAGGAAGAGCGTTGTCGGCCCGCGCAACGGCGGACGAGGCCCGGTCGATCACGCTGGGGCGAGATCGGGATCTGAGTTCGGTTCTACCAAACGACTCCGCAGGTGAAGGGGCGAAACCGGATTTCACGGTTCTCGCACCTCCGGCCCCCGAGTCGCGGAACGCCCCACGGCTGTGGCCCGTTCCGGCCCGTCCATCGACCGAAGTCGGCCCGGAACTGAACGGACCCCGGTCGAGCGACCAGGGTCCGTGAAAAAAAGTCGCACCGCCTCGAGGTCCCTCGCGGGACCGCGAGCGCGGGTCGGGTCAGTTGGCCGGTTGGGCGGCCTTGGCCGAGAGCTTGATCTTGCCGCGGTCGTCGACGTTGATGATCACGACTTCGATGACCTCGCCCATCTGGACGACGTCCGTGACCTTGTCGACGTAACCGTCGGCCAGTTCGCTGATGTGGCACAGGCCTTCGACGCCCGGGAGGATCTCGATGAACGCACCGAAGTCGCGGATGCTCTTCACCGTGCCGGAATAGCGGGTGCCGATCTTGGGCGTCTCGGTCATCGCCATGATGGCGCGGGCGCAGTCGCGCACGAGCTTCGAGTCGGTGCCGAACACCTTGACGTTGCCCAGGTCGTCGACCACCGAGATCTTGACCTTGTACTGCTCTTGCATCGCCTTGATGTTCTTGCCGGCCGGGCCGATCAAGAAGCCGATCTTGTCGGCCGGGATCTGCAGCGCTTCCATGCGCGGCGCGTACTCGCTGATGTCGCTGCTCGGGCGGTCGACCGTGTCGAGCATCTTCCGCAGGATGAACTTGCGGCCGCGCTTGGCCTGATCGAGCGCGCGGCTGAGCAGCTCGCGCGACACGCTCTTGACCTTGATGTCCATCTGCAGCGCGGTGATGCCCAGGCCCGAACCGGCGACCTTGAAGTCCATGTCGCCGTGGTGGTCCTCGGAACCCAGGATGTCCGACAGGATCACGTCGCGCTGACCGTCGGTGACGAGGCCCATCGCGATGCCCGCGACCGGCTGTTGCAACGGGACGCCCGCGAGCATCATCGCGAGGCAGCCGCCGCACACGCTGGCCATCGACGAGCTGCCGTTGCTCTCCGTGATGTCCGACACGATGCGGACGGTGTACGGGAAGCGCTCCTTGGCCGGCAACACGGCTTGCAGCGCGCGCTCGGCCAGCATGCCGTGACCGATTTCGCGACGGCCGGGGCCGCCGAGGCGACGCGTTTCGCCGACGCTGTACGGCGGGAAGTTGTAGTGGAGGTAGAACGCCTTGCGGTACTCCTCGTCGATGCCGTCGATGATCTGTTCGTCGTCCGGCGTGCCGAGCGTGACCGAGACGAGCGCTTGCGTCTCGCCGCGCGTGAACAGCACCGAGCCGTGTTGGCGCGGGATGAAGTTCGGGACGATCGTGATCTGGCGGATGTCCTCGAGGCCACGGCCGTCGAGGCGCTTGCCTTGGAGGATCATCTCGCGTTCACGAGCCGTCACGAGCTCGCTGAACTCGGCCTTGGCGAGCTTGGTGCGCGCGGCCTTCTGCTTGTCGTCGGTGATGCCGGCCGTCAGGTCCTCGATGACCTTGGCGCGGATCGCGTCGATCGCTTCCTGACGCTCGTGCTTGCCCGGCGTGAAGATCACGGCGTCGAGCGCTTGCGTGTACGCGTGGACCGCGCGGACGACTTGTTCGTCCTTGGTCGGCGGGTTCCAGGCCATGCGCGGCTTGCCGGCCTTCTGCACCAGCTCGTCGACGGCCGCGACGATGTCGTTGATCGTCTTCTGCGCCAGCTCGAGCGCGTCGATCATCTCCTCTTCCGTCAACTCCTTCGCGCCGGCTTCGACCATCGCGATGCCTTGGCGGTGACCGGCGACGACCAGGTCGAGACGCGATTCGTCACGACGGCGATCGTCCGGCGGGAACACGACGAGTTGATCGTCGAGGTGACCGATGCGCACGGCGCCCATGGTCGCTTCGAAGGGCACGCCCGAGATGCGCACCGCGGCGAAGGCCGCGATCATCGCCGTGACGTCGGCGTTGACGACGCCGTCATAGGCGAGCGAGTGGCTCATCACCTGGACTTCTTGCTTGTATCCCTCGGGGAACATCGGCCGGATCGCCCGGTCGATGAGGCGCATCGTCAGGATCTCCTTGGTCGTGGGACGTCCTTCGCGCTTGAAGAAGCCGCCCGGGATCTTGCCCGCGGCTTCGGTCTTCTCGCGGTAGTCCACCGTGAGCGGGAAGAAGTCCTGATCGTCGCGGGCCGGACCCACCGCGATGGCGGCGAAGGTCATGGTGCCGCCGAGGGTCGCGATCACGGCGCCGTGCGCCTGACGGGCGACTTGGCCGGTCTCGAGGACCAGCGTGAGGCCCGCGATCTGGGCCTCGACTCGAACGTGCTTGCTGTTCATGGAATGTCGTTCCTTCTTGCTTGTCGGATTGCTTGCTTCGTCTTGAGAATTGGTTGTTCGGTGTGTCTCGCGCGCCGCGTCCGTGAGTCGAACTCGCGGTGGGGACGTCCGGGTGCGCGGCCAGTCCGCGCGCGGAAGCGGCGGAGCGCCGCGGCGAGAGGAAAAGGAGCGCGCCCGCGCGGATCCCATCGGGACCGGCGGCGGGCGGCGGCTGTCAGATCGCGCGAGCGCCGGACGGGCCGGCGTGCGGGAGCGGGCGGTGCGTGGAGCGCTTCACGGTGTCGTTCGATTCGAGGGCCGGCGCGTGGAGACGGCGAGCGCGTTCGTTCGCGGCGGCACGCGCGGATCCGACGAGGTCGGATCCGGCGCGGCCGTCGATCGTGCGCGGTGCCGTCACGAGGCTGGCCCGCGACATCAGCGGCGCAGACCCAGGCGCTCGATCAGGGTCTGGTAACGTTCCGGCGCGGTCTTGCGCAGGTACTTCAACAACTTGGCGCGAGCGCCGACCATCACGAGCAGACCACGGCGGGACGTGTAGTCCTTCTTGTGGGTCTTCATGTGCTCGGTCAGGTTGAGGATGTTCTCGGTCAGGAGCGCCACTTGGACTTCCGGCGAACCGGTGTCGCCCTTCTTGGTGGCGTACTGTTGGACGATTTCGATCTTGCGTTGAGCGGCGATGGCCATGGGATCTCCTTGAGCATGGCGGGACGGACGGACTTGCCACGGTCCAAGGGCAAGGAACCCCGAGACCGGGTGCACCCGGCGACGCCGGGCGGTGGTGCCGACGGGGGATCCCGACGGCAAACCGGGCGAAGAGTCTAGCCCGGAACGTCGACCCGTCCACCCTTTCGCCGGAACTCGCCTCGGCGAAGGGCCGGGTCGGAGGCGTCCGGTCGCGGGTCACGGGTCACGGGTCACGGGTCGCGGGACACGGCACACGGGACACGAGGCGCGGCACACGAAGCGCGGCACACGAGGCGCAGGACGCGAGGACGGATCGCGGAGGCGAGGCCCTGCGCCGGACGGACTCTCGAAACGAACGAGGGAGGCGGACCGTGTCGGTCCCCTCCCCCGTCGAACGTCCCGGACGCGCGGGCGCCCGATCGACCTCAGAGCTGGCTCGCGCGGCGCGGCGGCAGGCGCTCGAGGAACTCGGCGGCGATCGTCTCGCAAGCGAGCTTCAGTCGCGCCGAATCGGTCGGCAGGCGGTCGAACGCCGCGCCGAATTCGTACCGACGGCTGGCCTCGGCCTTCCACAGCTCGTTGCCACCGCTGGTCGCGTCGAGCAAGCGAGCGCGCATCGTGACCTCGATCGTGTGGTGCGTCTCCCACAGGCGCGTGTCCCAGCGCTGCAGCTCGATCGAAAGGACGCCTTGTTCCTGCGCCGCGCCCGGCGTGTACGACGCTTCGGTGATGTTGCGGTCGACGTAGCCGAACGCCAGCGGGCTGTAGTTGCGCACGACGAGGCCGCGTTGGAACGCGACACGCAGATCGTCGACCGGTGCTTCGCCGCCCGTCAGGTTGGCGATCGGCAGGATCGCGATGTCGACGGGCGCCTTGGTGGCCAGGGCGGGATCGACGGTCGTCGTCACGCCGACGCCGGGCACGGACTGGGTCGAGCGCGTCGTGTTGCACGCCGCGAGGCTCAGGAGCGAAACGGCGGCGACGGTCAGCGCGAACTGGGGACGAAGCGAGATCACGTGTTTACCCTCGTGCGGATGCCGCGGCGCGGTCACGAGGGCCGGCGGGGTGCTGCCCGCCCGATGCTCGAAAAAGCCCGTACCTGCGCCGAATCCGCGATTGAGAGCGCAGCGATACCACTCCCCGCGGGCACGTTCAAGCGCGAGCCGCGCGTGGATCGGGATCAGGGGGGCGTCGCCGTGACGGTGGCCGCGTGCGAGAACAGGTCGAACTCGCGCTCGACGTCGCTCCACAGGAACTCGAGGGCGTCGAACGTGGGCCAGGCGAAGGCCGAGACCTGCACGTCGACGTCCCCGGTCAGGAGGGGCAGGGTGCCGCCGGCGCCGATCAGGGGCAGCCGCACGCTGACGACGGGACCGTTCGAGTCCGGCGGATCGATCGCCCAGACCGTCCACGCCGCGCCGAGGCCGTCGGTGACGGTCACGCGGTAGAGGCCGCCTTGACCGGAGGCGTCCGAGATCACGTCGGCGAACTCGACGTCGAGGGCCTCCGAGCCCAGGGTCTGGACCAAGGGCACGAGCTCCGGCGTCGGCGGCGCCAACGCGACGAACGTCGAGGTCGCGGTGGGCAGCGTGGGACGCGCGCCACCGCGGTTGCCCGAGGCGTCGACGCACTCCATGCGCAGGCGCAGGAGCGGTTCGATCGTCCCCTGCGTCACGAATCGCCCCAGCTTGTCGGTCCCGACGTCGACGATCGGATCGCACGAGCCCGGGTACGCCGCGCGCACCGCGTACGTGTTGGCCGGCAACGCGTCGTTGAACGCGATGCCGCGACCGACGGTCAGCGCGCGCGGGATGCCGGGCGAATCCGCTTCCACGCGCACGCGCGGCGTGCCCGTGAGCGTGGGGAAGTTCGAGGTCGTGAGCACGACCGCCGGGACGTCGATGGGACGTTCCTCGGGATCGAGCGTGCCCGCGTCGAGCGACGTGCCCGTCGCGAGGTTGTTCGTCTGCGTCGATCCGGCTTCGACCGGCGCGAGCGGCAGCGAGAGCGCGAAGCCCTTCAGGAACGTCAGCGCCGAGTAGAGGAACGGGCTCGACGGTTCGAGCACGACCACGGCCGTCTGCGCGCCCAACACGCGCGACCGAATGGGCGTGGGACCGAAGCCGCAGTTCAAGGAACTCGTCTGCGGATTCAGCGCGCACGACCCGGTCGCGACGATCGTCTCGCCCGGCGTGACGAAACGCGTGTCGGCCACGCCCTTCTGGTACACGTTGAAGCTCGCGTCGGCCGTCGTCACACCGCCGTCGATCGCGGCCGTGGCCAGCGCGTTCGGTTGCAACGGAACGCTGAGCCGGTCGGTCTGCGGTCCGTCGAACGTGAACAAGTCGAACCCCTGGTTCGTCGCGTCGACGGTCACGATCGCGTCGCCGATCAGCGGCGGCGTCAGCGTCGCGCGACCGTTCGCGTCGGTCGTCTGGCTGGCCACGAACGACACCAGACCCGCGACGTTCTCGTGCATGTAGACGGTCGCGCCCACGACGGGAGCCAGCGTGACGGCGTTGACGACCTCGACGAACACGTCGGAGAACGGCCCCGGTGAGCCGTTGGCGCCCGCCCCCACTTGCGTGAATTGCCCGGTCGCGGGCGTGGTCGCGTTCAGCGCGCGGTCGTACAGCGTGACCGTGTACGTGAGCGGCATCTGCGCGGCCGTCAGGACGCCCACGCGGACCGGCGCGGCGACGAAGAGCCCGCTCGCGTTCGAACCCACGACGCGCGCCGGTTCGCCCGGCGTCGTCTCGTTGTCGCCCAGCGAGGAGGTCGACACCGCCACGGCGCGCAACGTCTCGTTCGCGCGCCCCACCACGACCAGGTCGCGTTGGTCGGAGCGGAACACGTTGGCCACGCTGCCCGAGGTCGAGAGCCCCAGCAACGTCGGCGCCACGGTGTCGAGCACCGGACTCTGCGTGCCGGCCGTCGTCGTGTCGACGTCGAGCAGCTTGAGCGGCGACACGGTCGTGCCGCGCTTGACGTAGAACGCGAACGTCACGCTGCCGTCGGTGAAGCGCGCCGCGAGCGGCGACGCCGTGCGCACGAGGTCGATCTCGTCCGCGGTCAACGTGAACGAGTCGAACGGCGCGACGAGCGGCACTTCGCGCAGCAACGCGATCGTCCGCAGGTTCTGCACCGGCACGGGCGTCGTGCCCTGCGGCTCCTTGCCGAACACGTAGACGCCCAGTCGATCACCGGCTTGCGCGTCGTCGAAGTCGACCTGGACGGCCAGGTCGGCGGCACCCGAGATCTGTTGGATGCCGATGGCGTCGCTCGGCAGCGACATGATCGCGGCTCCCGTCGGCGCGGAGAACGGCAGCGTGCGGTACTTGATCTTCTTGTTCGGCAGCGCGTTGCCCGAGGTGTCCTTGATCAACTGCCCCGTGGGCGAGAGCTCGAGCTGCACTTCGACGTCGGTACCCAGCGAAACGGGCGCCGAGGACGAGTTCACGCTGCGCCAGCGGAACGCGCGCGTGTCGGTGACGAGCCCCGACAACGTCTCGGGTTGCGCGACGGGGTCGTTCGCTGGCGCGACGCCGCCGGCGGTCACGACCCAGGACGGATCCGTGACGGTCGACGCGTCGACGGGACGCGAGAACACGACGACGATCTCGCCGGTCGGGCTCTTGTTCGTGGCCGCGTCCTCGGGCCACGTCGTCAACACCGACGGCGCGGCGGGCGCGGCCGCGGCCGTCGAGAACGTGCCGATCACGCGATCCGCGGGCTGCACGACCAGTTGCCCCGTGCGGTCGACGACCTTCACGTTCTGGCGGTACTGGATCGTGTACTCCTGCCCCAACTGCAGGTCGGTGAGCGGGAACAGCACGATCAGGTGGCCGTCGCCCAGGAGTTGCGCGGCTTGCAGCGGGATCGCGCCGAGCCCCGTGGCTTGCAGCTCGAACGCCGACGCCAACGCGTTGCTGCCCATCGACTCGCTGTACTGCAGCACGATCGGCGTCTTGGGATCCGCGGTCGTCCCGGTCGGGAACGACTTGCGCAGGACCGGCGCCGCGGCCAACAGCTCCTCGCCCTCGGACGGGATCGTGGCCGCCTCGCTGCCGATCCCGCCGCCGCCCGGGCCGGCCGTGGGCGCGCACGTTCCGCCGAACACGCAGGCCGGGTTGTCGCACCCGGGCAGGAGGACGGACAGCACGGCAGAGGCGAGGCTCGCGACGAGGAGGCGAGAGGGAGACGCGATTCGAATCATGGGTGGGACCGTGCGGCGTGGGTGGAGCGACCTCAGGACGCCGCCGGGACGGTCCATCTTCCCGCTCTCACGCCCGCTTTGAAGAACGAGGAACGAGAAAAATCGGTGTGGGGCGCCCCCGACGACCGTCCCGGAGGGTTCAGAGGACGACGCGACTGCAACTGCGGACCGTGACCAGTACGATGCCCCGGCCTACACCTGATCCATGGCTGGACCTTCCTTCCTCCCCTCTCGCGATCGAGGCGCGACTCCGCGGCGCACTCCGCGGCCCGCCGCCCGATTCGCGCGTCGGGTCGGCGGTGGGCTCCTCTGGCTGGCGCTGGCCGCGCCCGTGTTCGTCGCCTGCGCCGCGCCCGGCCCGACGCCCGAGGAGCGTGCCCGCGCGCGCGCCGCCGAGGAGGAACGCGTCCGCCGCGCGGCCGAGGACTGGCTGCGCGCCTTGTTCCCCGAGGTCCAAGGCGAGATCACGCGAGCGGCGATCGCCCACGCGCTGGTGGTCGAGGCCCCGGTGGAACCGCAGACCGGCGACGTGCCCGCCGCGGCGATCGCGGCGGTGCGCCGCGGCGACTACGCGCGGGCTCGCGGTCTCTTGGGCGAACTCGTCACGCAGAACGAGGTCACGCGCGCCAAGGAACTCCTCTCGCGCGGCGACGACCGCGGCGCGATCGCGGTGCTCGACCGCGCGGTCGCGACGGCCCCCGACAGCCCCGAGCTGCGCCTGATGCGCGCCGAAGCGGCCTTGAGCGTCGCGACGCGCGACGGCGACACGACCTTCGCCCGCGCGGCGTTGGAGGACTTCGAGGAGGCGGCGCGCAAACACGGCGGACCGCGCTCGTTCCTGGGAGCGAGCCGCGCCGCGCAGCTCCTGGGTCGCCCCGATCCCGCGCTGACCTATGCTCGGTCGGGCCTCGACGCGCTCGACGGCGCCGAACTCGCGCTGTCGGATTCGATCACGCCCGAACGCGTGTGGGCGCAGGCGTGCTTGGCCGCGTTCGCCGACTCGCCCGCCGGACAAGGCGCGCAAGGTGGCGCGGGCGGCGCGCTGGCCAGCGAGACGATCACCGCGCTGCGCGCCGCGATCGCGCGCGCTCCCGAGGATCCGTGGGCGTGGCGTCGACTCGCCGCGCTGGAGAGCGAACGCCTCGACGCGGCGACGGCGCGGCGCACGGCTCGGCGAGGATTGCAGTTCTTCCCGAAGGACGAGGAGCTCCACACGGTGTTCGCGCGCGTCGTGCGCGAATCCGGCGGCGACGGCGCCCGCGGCAGTGCGGCGCTGCGCGACGCGTACGCGGAGTTCTTGACGCGGAACCCCGACGTGGCGCGCGCTCACTTCGAGCACGGCGAGGCGCGACTCGACTTGGCGATCGACGCGCTGGCGCGCGATCCGGCTTCGGCCGACGGCGACGCGCCGGCCTTCGCCGCGGCCGAGTCCGACTTCGCGCGCTGCGCCGAACTCGAGCCCGCGCGCGCGGAAGCGTGCGGACGTCGACGCGCGGTGTGCCGCACCGGCGCCGGCTTCGCGCGGCTCGCTCGCGGCGATCGCGACGGTGCGCGGACGTGGTTCCTGTCGGTCGAGGACGTCTCGCCGGGCGGATTGCGGCTCGGAACGGCGCGCTTGCGATCGGGACTCGAAGGGCTCGTGTCGCTGGCGCAGGCCTACGCCGGTCCCGCGTCGACGTCGGTGACCCGTGACGCGACCTCCACCACGCCGGGCCGCGACGCCACGTCGCCGTCGAACGATCCGGCGTCCCCCACCGCGTCCGGGCGCGATCGCACGAACACGGCCGAGGACCTCGAACGCGCCGCTCGCATCGACGACTACCTGCGCCAGTACGAGCCCACGAACGCCGCGTGGGCCGCGCAGTCGGGACGCCGCCACCGCGACGCGGCCATCGCGACGGAGATCGCCGCGCGCCGCGCCGGCGCCGCGGGACGCTTCGACGAAGCGAGCGCCTTGCTGGCGCGCGCCCGCGAGTCGATGGAAGCCAGCCGATCCGCGTTCGACGACGCGGTGAAGCTCGCGCCGAACGATCCGCGCGTCGCACTCGAGGCGGGGCTCGTGCTCACCCAATGGCTGCAGCGCGATCCCACCACCGCGCGCGCGCGCCTCGAAGCGGCGGTGACGTCGTACGGAGAGCGACGCGAGTCCGTGGCCGCGACCGCGCGCGACGCCGGCGGCGAGGCGGCCGTCAAGGCGCGACGCGAGCTGGAGGAGATCGACTCGGGGCTCGCCGACGCGTACCAGGCGTTGGGCGTCCTCGAGCTCACGTTGAACGGCGATCCGACGGCCGCGCGCGCGTGGTTCGCACGCTGCGTCGCCACCAGCCCCGACCCGCGCGAGGACGTGCGCGGCAAGGGCGGGTGGATCGAACGCTGCGACGCCGCGATCGCGGACGGCAGCGACACGCGCGTGCGCCCCGAATCACGCTGGGCGGCGCCGACCCCGCCTCGCTGAACGACGTCTCCGACTCTTCTCCCACGCACACGACCGAATCCACGGACACGCTCCGAGCCCCACGTCGCCGAAAGCGACCGCGACTCGCCGGTACGAACCTCCCGCAGGCATCCCCATGACGACGAACCGAATCCAACCCGCGTACTCCCTCTCGACGTTGGCCTTGTGCGCCCTCGCGCCCGCGCTGCTCGCGAGCCTGACGACGGCCTGCGTCGGCGGCGAATCCACGACCGTCATCCCGGCGAGCGCTCGGGCGACGTCCGCCCCCACCTCCGCGGCACCGGCTTCGACTCCGAGTGCGCCTTCCGCTCCGAGTGACCCTTCGGCTTCGGCGTCGATTTCGACTCCGGTCGCGGAGCAAGCCAAGACGGTTTCGAACGCGGCCGCCGCTCCCGAGGCCAGCTCGGGCGCGACTCCGAAGGCCGCGGCGGGCGCGGACCGTGAGGTCGGCGCGGCGGCGCGCCCCGCCGACGCGATCGACGAGCAGATCGCTAAGGGACGCGCCCTGCTCGCGTCGGGCAAGGCGTCCGAGGCCCAAGCGGTGTTCGAAGCGGCGGAGAAGGCCGACGGCGGCAAGATCCGCACGCGCATGTGGACGCTGCGCAGCTGGCTCGCGCAAGGTCGCGTCAACGACACGCTGAACGAGATCGACAAGCTCGATCGCGCGGGCGCCAAGGGTCCCGACGTCGATTACCTGTACGGCATGGCCTTCGCGTTCCAGGGTCGCGCGCGACTCAAGGAGGGCGGCGTGGCCACGAACACGGCCGGCATGGCGTTCACCGACGCGCACACGTTCCTCGCGTCCGCGGTGAAGGCGGATCCGGTCAAGTACTCCGACGCGTTCTTCTACTTGGCCGAATCGGCGTACCAGAGCTCGAAGTTCGACGAAGCGCGCGCCGCGGCCGAGAAGGCCGTCTCGCTCGCTCCGGACGATCCCGACACGCAGGCGCTGATGGGCAAGATCGCGTTCCAACAATACGTGGCCGCGAACGGCGACGAAGCGCAGCGCGCCAAGGCCGACGCGTTCCTCGACGCCTCGATCGCCGCGAACCAGCGCGTGATCGCGCTGTGCGACGCGCGCAAGGCGCCCGGTGACGCGGCGCGTGCGCTGGCGGCGCACCTCGACCTGGGCATGGCGCACGCGTGGCGCCGCAAGACCGACGACGTGGCGCGCGAATTCGGCGCCGCGATCGCGATCGATCCGAACGGCGTCGACATGATGACGCTGCGCGCGCTGGTGGACGGCGCCGCGTTCCTGCCCGCGATCGAAGCGGGCCTGGCGGGTTGGAAGGCGGCCGGTGGAACGGACGCCACGACGCTCGCGACGCTGCAGTGGTGGCAAGGGCGCGCGCAGTACGAGGCGCGCAAGTACGCCGAGTCGGAGGCCACGTTCCTCGACGTGCTCTCGAAGACGCAGTACTACAACTCGTGGTGGTACGTCGCGCTGGCGCGTTACCAACAGCAGAAGCACGCCGCCGCGATCGAAGCGCTGCGCAAGAACTGGGAGGTCGACGCCGCGAACCTCGTCGGCTCCATCCAAGGCAACCGGGACTACGGTCTGACGATCCTGGACGGACTGATCGCGTGGTGCGCGAACAACCAGAAGAACCTCGACGCCGCGTTCTTGTCCGAGGTGCAGGCCGCGGTGGTGCCCGACTGGGCGCCGTACTGGAACAACATGGGCCTCTTCTACCGCGACGCCGGCGACGCGCTGGCTCGCTCGAAGAAGGCCAAGGACGACGAGAGCGTGCGCGCGCAGGCCAAGGCGTTGTGGGAGAAGTCCCTTGTCGCGTACGAGAAGTCGGTCGAGCTCTCGCCCGAGGACCCCAACTACCTGAACGACCTCGCCGTCGTGCTGCACTACAACTTGCACCGCGACCTCGAGCGCGCCCGCGCGCTGTACGAGAAGTCGCAGAAGCGCGCGGTGGAAGAGCTGGCGCGCAAGGACCTGTCGGCCGCCGACCGCGGCTTCCGCGAGATCGCGGCGCGCGACTCGAAGAACAACTTGAAGTTGCTCGACGAGGAGATCGAGAAGGCGCGCAAGAAGACCGAGGACGACAAGTCGAAGGGCGGAACGGGCGGCGAACCGGAGAAGAAGGACGGGCCCGCGCCCAAGTGAGGCGCGACGACCGTCGTGCCTCCACGAGATGGACCTACCGATCCGATTCCTGGCTTCGGCCACGCGTGACCGCGTCGTCAGCGTCGACGGGGCGTGGGGACAGCCGGGACTCAACCTCTCGCACTGGCCGGGCAACACGACGCCGACGAAGCTCAAGCACGACTTGTCCACGGGCGTCGCGCTCCACTTCGCGCGGCTCGATCGAGCCGAACGCGACGAGCTCGCGCGCGGCTGCGTCGCGATCGCGAACAACCACTACGACACCGACGGCGTGTGCGCGCTGTTCGCCGTGCGACATCCCGAGCGCGCGCTGCGCGTCGCGTCGGAGCTCTTGGACGTGGCCCGCGCGGGCGACTTCTTCGCGTTGCCCAGCGAACGGGCCTTCCAGGTCGACTGCGTGGTGAACGGACTCGTCGACGCGGATCGCTCGCCGTGGGCCGACCGGTTCTCGGGGCTCGACGACGCCGCGCGGCGCGAGTTCGTGCAGCGCGAGCTGGTCGCGATGCTCGACGAGGTCGTGACCGGCGACCTGGAACGTTGGGCGCCGCTGTGGCGCGGCGCACTCGACCGGTTGCGCCTCGATCGCGCGGCGTTGGCCGCGGGCGCGCGCGACGAGATCGCGCACCTCGACCTGAGCATCTTCACGGCGCGCGCCGCGCCGACGTTCGACCCGGGACGTCACGCGTTGTTCGGTTCGACCTCCGCCGACCGCGTGCTGGCCATCGGCGAGCGCCCCGACGGCGCCACCTACCGTTTCTTGATCGGAACCGCGTCGTGGTTCGATCTCGTCTCCCGCCGTCCGTTGCTCCGACCCTCGCTCGAGGACCTGGCGCGACGCCTGAACGAACTCGAGGGCACCGCGCCGAGCGACGCGGTCGCCTGGCGCACGCACCCGACCGTCACGCCGTCCCCCGAGTTGTGGTTCGGCCGCGACGACCGACCGCTGTTCGCCGAACACGCGCCCACGCTCGCGCCGAGTCGCCTGGCTCCGCGCGAGGTGCGTCCGCTCGTGCTCGACGCCCTGCGCGCGACGTGGACGTTCCCCGACGAGTGATCCGCGCAGTGCGCGATTGCGAGGCGTCGGGCGCGGTTGTATAGAGGGTCCGTGACCCCGCAACGACACACGGACACGTTCGCGGCCGTCGACTTGGGGTCGAACAGCTTCCACATGGTCGTGGCGCGCCTGGTGCAGGATCAACTGCACATCGTCGACCGACTCCGCGAACGCGTGGCGCTGGCGGCCGGTCTCGACGAGCAGAAGCGACTGCGCGAGGACACGCAAGAACGCGCGTTGGAGTGCATCCGTCGCTTCGGCGGGCGCGTCAGCGGCATGCCTCCCGACAGCGTCCGCGCCGTCGGCACCAGCGCCCTGCGCCTGGCGCGGAACTCGCGCGCGTTCCTCACGCGCGCCGAGGCGGCCCTGGGGCACTCGATCGAGATCGTCTCCGGCCAGGAAGAAGCGCGACTCATCTACTTGGGCGTCGCGCACGACGTGTCGGACGATTCCGGCCGGCGCCTCGTGATCGACATCGGCGGCGGCAGCACCGAGTGCATCCTCGGGGAGCGCTTCGAGCCGCTGAAGACCGACAGCCTCCACATGGGATGCGTGAACTGGTCGCAACGGTTCTTCCCCTCGCGCATCACCAAGGAATCCATGGACGCCGCGCGCCTCGCCGCGCGGCTCGAAGTGCAGTCGTTGGAGCGCTCGTACCGCTCGTTGGGTTGGGAGGAGTGCGTCGGTTCCTCCGGCACGGTGCTCGCGATCGAGCAGATCCTGCGCGTGAACTCGTGGACCGAGGGCGGCATCGGGCCGAAGGGACTGCGCAAGTTGCGACGCGAGATGATCGAGATCGGCGACCCGCGCGAGCTGACGCGCATCCCGGGGCTCGAGCCGGAGCGCGCGCACGTGTTGCCCGGCGGCGTCGCGATCCTCTCGGCGCTGTTCGACGGTCTCGAGATCGAGCGCATGGGCGTGTCGCAGGGCGCGATGCGCGAGGGGCTCATCTACGACTTGCTCGGTCGCATCCGTCACGAGGACGTGCGCGACCGCACGATCCGACGCTTCATGGAGCGCTGGCACGTGGACCTGGAGCAGTCGAGCCGTGTGCAACGCACGGCCTTGGCGCTGTTCGAGCAGGCGCACGCCGGCTTCGACGTCGATCACGAGTTCGGTCAGCGCTTCTTGACCTGGGCCGCGCGCCTGCACGAGGTGGGTCTGACCCTGTCCTACGCGGGTCACCACAAGCACGGTGCGTACCTGGTCGAGAACAGCGACATGCCCGGCTTCTCGCGCGAGGACCAAGTCGTCCTCGCCGCGTTGATCGAGGGCCAACGTCGACGGTTCCCACCGCCCCGGATCGAGAGCGTGCCGCCCGGACTGCGACGGTCGGTCGAACGCCTCGCGCTCGTGTTGCGGCTGGCGGTGTTGCTGAACCGCAGCCGCGGGCTGGTCGCGGCGCCGCGCGTGTCGCTCGAGGCCGGCAAGACCGGCTATCTCCTGACGTTCCCCGAAGGCTGGCTCGAGTCGAATCCGCTCACGCGAGCCGACTTGACGCAGGAAGCCGAGAAGCTCGCCGCGGGAGACCACGAGCTGTTCGTCGCCTGATCGCGGCGTGGAGGACGCCGCGGGAGAACGCGGCGGGAGGATGCCGGCGGCGACGCTCAGGCGCGGTGGCGCTCGAGCAACGTCGTCTGCGCCGCGCGCGGTTTCTGCGAGCCGACGGGTCGAGCCCGCGTGTAGTTGCCGTCGGACCCCATCACCCACGCTTGCGTGTTGTCGGTCAAGTACGACTCGATGCCCTCGGAGACCACGCGCGCCGCCAGGACCTCGTCGACGATCGGGAACGCGACCTCGACACGCGAGAAGAAGTTGCGCTGCATCCAGTCCGCGCTCGAGGCGTACGTCAGGTGACGCCCCTGGTGATGGAACGAGAACACGCGGCTGTGCTCCAGGAACCGACCGATCACCGACCGCACGCGGATCGTCTCCGACACGCCGGGAACTCCCGGTCGCAGGCAACAGATGCCGCGCACGACCAAGTCGATCGGAACGCCCGCGCGCGACGCGCGGTACAGCGCTCGGATCACCGACGGCTCGGACAGCGCGTTCATCTTGGCCAGGATCCGCGACGGTCGGCCCTGTCGCGCCTCCTCGGCCTCGGCGTCGATGAGTTCGATCAAGCGCTCCTGCAGAGAGAACGGCGCTTGCACCACGCGACGCAGCTTCTGGACGCGACCCAGCCCCGTCATCTGCATGAACAAGCGGTGCACGTCCTCGACCAGGTCGCGTTCGCAGCTCAAGAGCGACCAGTCCGTGTACGCGCGCGCCGTCTTGACGTGGTAGTTGCCGGTCCCGAGGTGCACGTAGCGTTGGATGCGACGGCCCTCGCGACGCACGACCAGGAGCATCTTCGCGTGCGCCTTGAAGCCCACGATGCCGTACACGACCTTGGCGCCGGCCTCCTGGAGGCGCGTGGCCAGGTCGATGTTGGCGGCCTCGTCGAAACGCGCGCGCAACTCGATGACGACGGTGACTTCCTTGCCGTTGCGCGCGGCGGTCAGGAGCGCGTCGACGATCGGCGAATCCTTGCCCGTGCGGTACAGGGTCTGCTTGATCGCCAACACGTCCGGATCGACCGCGGCCGTGCGCAGGAGCTCGATCACCGGCGCGAACGACTCGAACGGGTGGTTCAGGATCACGTCGCCCTTCGCGATCGCCTCGAACACGTCGTTCGCGGCCTGCAGGCGCTTGGGCGTCGAGGGCACGAACGCCGGGTACTTCAAATCGGCGCGGTCGACCTCCTCCCACACGGCGACGAGGCGGTGCAGGTTCACCGGGCCGTTGACGCGGTACAGGTCGTCCGGGACCAGGTGGAACTTCTCGAGCAGGAACTGAGCCACGTCGTCGCTGATGTCCGACGCGACCTCGATGCGCACCGCTTCCCCGTAGTTGCGCGAGCCGAGTTCACCCTTGATCGCGTGCAGCAGGTCGTCGATCTCTTCCTCGTCCACGAACAGGTCGCTGTTGCGCGTGACGCGGAATTGATGGCACGAGAGCACGGTCATGTCGGTGAACAGCTCCCCCACGTGCTCGTGCACGATCGACGAGAGCATCACGAACTCGTGCTGTCCGTCCGAGATCGACTCCGGCAGTCGGATCAATCGCGGCAAGGACCGCGGGACCTGCACCACGGCGATGCCGCTCGAACGTCCGAAGGCGTCCTCGCCTTCCACCTGCACGACGAAGTTGAGCGACTTGTTCAGGATGCGCGGGAACGGGTGCGCCGGGTCGAGCCCCATGGGCGTGAGCACCGGCAGGACCTGTTGGTTGAAGAAACGCTTGATCCAACGCTGCTGACGATCGTTCCAGAGCGCGCGCTTGAGCACGCGGATGCCCTCGCGCTCGAGCAGCGGCAACAGGACCTCGTTCAGGGTCCTGTACTGATCGTCGACGATCCCGTGAGCCACGGCGCTGATGCGCTTCAACGTTTCGGGCGCGGAGACGCGGTCGGGTCCGGCCTGTTGCACGCCGTACGCGACCTGCTGCTTGAGGCCCGACACGCGGATCTCGAAGAACTCGTCGAGGTTCGTGCTGCAGATCGTCAGGAACCGCAGTCGCTCGAGCAGCGGCGTCGACTCGTCCTTGGCTTGCTCCAACACGCGCCGGTGGAACTCGAGCAGCGACAGCTCGCGGTTCACGTACAGCGCCGGATCGGCCAGGTCGATCGGCGC